>JACXTT010006861.1_pt1 | contig 16177 bp, 18 predicted proteins | sample 9270951 | NCBI WGS metagenome assembly JACXTT01 (sample SAMN15532306, study PRJNA645909) | rock metagenome | isolation source: weathered quartz diorite | place: Puerto Rico | collected 2017-06-21 | reverse complement strand
AAAAAAACGGCGGAAGCTATTTTCCGATCAGGCGTCCGGCGTCCTTCTCGTTTTCATATGGTAGAAAACACGCAGGTCTCTAGATAGGTTGGCGGGCACGCCGTCTAGCACGGCGCTGCAGCCGACCAGCAGGAAATCGCGGCGGCTGAGGGCCAGAATCGTTAGACAGCGAACAGGCGCAGGGTTTCTCATCGCATAACGTACCCACGCCGCGTATATGAGGCTGCCCGATACCTTTGGGACGTCACGCTTTTCGGCTGTTGTCGGTCTAACGATTTTGTCGCACAGCCGCGAGCGGCGCGAGAGTTCATGTGCGGCTCAGTGACCAACGATGCGCGCCTGCCGGCCCGAAGCGCCAGGTTATGTGCTCGGTGCTATTAGAGGTCCTCCGGACGCAGCCCAGTTTTCTTGGCGATTCTCGCGAGCATCTTCGGGCCGATCTCATCGCGGTCGTGAAACGCGAACACGTAGTCCGACCAACCAGCCCTCTCCAAAAGTTGATGTGAGCCGACCTGACGCTTGACCGTCCAGCCGATACGGAGTAGTGCAGCCAAGACCTGTTTCGCCTTCGTGCTGGACCATTTGCTCACGCAGCGGCAAAGGAGATATTCGAAAGATCACCAGTGGTCTCACCATGCTCAAGTTGATCCGCAAGCACTCGCAATGCGATGGCTTGAGCCTTGGCCTTGGCTTGGTCGGACGTTTCGCCGTAAGCGAGGGCGCCTGGAATGTCGACGACTTCGGCGATCCAGCGGCCGTCTTCTTCTTGATCGAGTTCAATTGTAAGAACCATGAAAACCTCTGGACACCAATTCTACCTTCCCGACGTGCCGGGTCCAACAGACCAGCTGCCCGCTCGTGAGGGTGTGCGCTAACGGCCTGCCGCTCAGCCGCGCTCTTCAGCGGTCGCCTGCAGGTACGGCGTGTTAGGCGTCCCGTCATCGCGCTATACCAGAACTGCGTGGACTGCTCCGCCACAGCCCAGCATTGAATAAGAATCAGGCATTTTCAAAATATTAAGGTATGCCTCAAGAATAGAGTTGTCTCCAGTCGCATGTCGTATGCCGTCTGTTACGATGAGCCGCTCGCAACTCTCGCCGCTTTGGTTTACTCATTTATTCGCAGCAAGCTATAGCCGTCGTTGTCCTTTGGAAGTTTTTTCAAGTCGCTCACAGATAACTTCTTTATCAGACTCTTTCCTCGCACAATAAAAACGTACTTCGCCTCTGCGCCGGAAGTCCTGGCAATCCTGATTTTGAGTAAGTAGGTGGCGCCTCCACCTGAGCGCCTGGGTACAAAGAAGGTGATTCGGCCATCGCTCGACACGGACAAGGGAACGGCTTTTTGCGAAGATACACGCACCGTGTAATCCTCTGGAGCAGTAGCAATAAGCCTCAGCTTTTGTTCGAATGGTGGAATCGACGCATAATCGACCATCGTTAAGCATCCCGAACACAGCAGCATTGCTAACGAAACGGGACCAAGTACTACCAACCTTTCAGACTGCACTCACTTGGCTCCTGAGAACGTGTAGGCTGTCGGCCTAACGATTTTGGCGCTCAGCCGCGAGCGACCCGAGAGCCACCTCGTGGCCAGCCGAAACCAATGCGCGCCGCTCGTCGGTCTGCAGCGCCGTGTTCGGCGGGGCGCTAAACCATTCGCGCTACTCCGCCTACTGGTACGAGTTCGGCCCTTGGGCAGTCAATGGGAAAGAATCTTCGAAGGCGCTGCTGATGATCTGACTGAAGGTTAAAAACATACAATGCCATGTATGCGGCTTCCAGGTCAGAGAGGAAGGCTATTATCTCGCTGACTGTTCCGCCGCGCTCAGCCGTTATTCGTAGCCGACCAGTTTCTTCAGGCACCAATTTTCTCCTTGATAGACCGTTTCGTGGCTACCGCCGCCGAACATCGTATTTACCCGAAACGGCCTGCATTCAGCAATTGCTCATGCAGTGGCGTCACTCTGTCCTTATGGCCCTTTTCCATCGCAAGAATCCCACCACGGCCGAAATCCAGATCTTTCACTCCCATAATCCTCCCATCTCCGCTGCGCTCGCCGTGCGTGAAGTGGCCTGCGGCTCTCGCGATAGGCGCCCCTCGGATCAATGGCAGAGGCTATTTTCCGATCAGGCGTCCGGCGTCCTTCTCGTTTTCAACGCAAATGTAGTCGATCAACTCGGTGTCCAGGACGATCTGATGATGGAGTTTAATCGTCCATGGATGCGTATAGGCTTTGGGATCGTCGACCGTAAGGTCGATTTCCATGTTTCCGTAGTTCAGACGGCGGAACCGCTCGGTAATTTTGGCAGCATCGGTCATCGGGCTGCCGTTACGGTCAAGCCAGACGCCGTCAGGAAAACCGGTTGTTTCAACGACCAGAGTGTCGCCTTCCCACTTACCTGTCGAATAACCCTTCCAGTACGGCACATCTATAGGTGGGAGAGGCCGCCCGTCCGTGAATATCTGCCGGTATGTTGCGTCCATTTCATTGAGAGTAACGAGAAGGCCGGGCACTTGGATGATTTTGCGAAACAACGGCGTCGTGTGGAGCTTCACGATACCACCGGGTAAACACCGCGACACAGGATCGTCTTTCCCGTTTTGTTCTGCTCGCGTCTTTCTGATTTCGGCGGCCCAAGGTTGATACGGCGGGCCGCCTTTCAGCGTCCAGCCTATATTCACGAACTCGAGCGGGACTTGCATATCGGGGCAGCCTTCCGGCGGACACGGCCTGTTCTTCTCGGGTTCCCAAATTCCGGAAAAGTCGGGTTTGCCGTCAGCAGTTCTCGGTGCCGGCGCTTCCAGGTTCGGAGATCCATCCGGCAATCTGGGAACGCCGGATGTCGGATAGTTCAGCCACTGAGCGCCAAGCGGAACTGCGACGACAAATATGAAAAAGAAGGTGCAGAGGGTTTTCATCTCTCCATGCCGTATTTCTTACTGAATCCGTTTCGGCTGTTTATGACTGTAAAGGATCCATCCGGCTGGGCAGATACTTTAATCCAATACGCTGTTCCGTTGTGGGTAGGCGGCGGAGCAGCGGTCCCTCCGGGCTGTGGAGGAGGCATCGGCGCGATCGGTATCGCAGCCGATTGTTCGTCGACTGTATTCGCGATAAACATTCCAGGAACGGTGTACTCCTGCCCGCTTAGTTGGGAGAAGTGGATCTGCCAGAGGTTTTCGAGACCAGGGGATGTGTGAATCACCTTCATCACTGCCGGCTCTCCACCTTTTCGAATGCCGTCATTCATGATGGCGACTCGCGGTCGAATCGCATGCACGAGAACCTCGGAGTTCGAGGTCGCTTGCCCATGATGCAAACCCAGTAGCACATCGACCGTGCCCAAGCGGTTGTTGGGACACATCAGCTCGAATTCCTTATTCATCGTCAGATCGCCCAAGTGAACCGTGCGAAATTTTCCAAACGTGATGTGAGTGCCGACCGACTGCGGGTCCTCGGCATTGTTTTGTCCGGCCTTGAATTCAGCGCAATATGGATTCGGTTTACCCGCGCCCGGCAGCGGAGCCTTGATCGTTTCACCGGCCGAAGTGACCACACGCACGTCGAGGCCTGTGATGGCAATCTTGTCGCCGGGTTTGGCCACGGTGTGTTTCGCCTTACTGTAAAGTTGCGGATAAACATCCTTCAGAAAAGCGTCGGGGGCCGCAGCCGGCTGTACGTTTGGGCCATGATCGATGAATTCACGGATGGCGATTCGTTTTGCGAGTTCGGCCATTCCGCCGAAATGATCACCGTGCCAATGCGTAGTAATCAGGTGATCGATCTGTTGAAGCTTGGCGTCGCCGGCGGCAGCCATGATGCGCTCGGCATCACGCGGTGCAGCCGCTCCGGTGTTTCCGGTATCGATGAGAAGCGACTCGCCCTGCGGCGATACGATAAGCGTCGCGTTCCCACCCTCCACATCCACGACATAAATGTCGAGGGGCTTCGCGGTGCGCGTCTGCGCGGCGACTGAGACAGAAAGAATAAGGACCAACATTGCACGACGCATGCGGCAAATCCTCAGATATTTGAAGTTGGACAAATCCTGCACCTCAAATCCGAAATCCGAAATTTCGGATTGGACCGGTCCAATTTCAGGTTTCGGATTTCGGATTTGAGGTGCAGGATTCGTCCAATTTACAAATTTGTTATTTGGGTACCTTCCACCGGACGATCGTTCCGTCGTATAGCCCTTCGTTGTTCTCTTCGCATGAGTATTCGAGGATTCGATCATTGGCCGGTTTGATCGTCCAGCGATCCGTGACAGTCCACGGCTTCGTATACGTCTTGGGATCGTTTACCGTGAAAGTGTGTTCCATGTGACCGAAGTCAAGGCGCTTGAACGTTTGGGTAATACGCGCTTGGTTGCTGAGCGGGTGTCCGATCGTATCCACTTTGATATAGCCATTGATATTCGTGCTTTCAATGACCAGCGCGTCGCCATCCCAATGGCCGACGGATTCTCCCCACCAGGTGGGCGGCAAGTCTTTGGTGAAAGGGCGCCCGTCTGTCGGGATCAAGTGGAACCATGTGTTTTGTTCGGCAAGAAAAACGATTTGATCGTTGTCTTGCACGATGTGAATCGGATGAGGACCGTAAACGGTTCGAGGAAAGCCAAACGGTAAGCAACTCCCAGCATAGTCGCCGTTCTTTACCGGGTTGTAGCTTTCCCACTGCTGCTTACCCCATTCCGTAAATGGAAGTTCCGCGATGTAGCCCGGCGCGACACGTGGGTCCGTAACGTTAGCCCGGCGCACTTGTCCCCACATTCCGGCCATGCTCGGTTTTCCGTTGGGCAATCGCGGCGCGGGAGAATTCAACGCTGGAAACTCCTTGCCGTATGGATACCATCCCAAAACCGGCGCCTTCGATTGCGAAAGTCCAGACATTGGTGCTAGGACGACGGCTAGCAGCACTGTTGAAACAGTCATCACTTTCAGAAAACACTTCACGTTGAATCTCCTTTCAGAAATCAGCGGGCGCCGGTGCGTTGTTGCCGTCCCAGTCTTTGACAGTTCCGTCCTTTGCCTTTAAGAATCCGAGAAGACAGCCATTGGAGCCATCTCGCAGATGATGGCAGCGTGCTTTGACGGCGTCGCCCACTTTGACGTAGTCCGCAGTCACTCCTATTCTTTGGAGCCCAGTGCGGCCCGTCGCTTCAAGAGCCCACATCTGCGGCTCGCCTTTCGCATCCTTGACCTCCATATAGACCCAGGAATGCGGCACGACCAGGTGAACTTCTTTAACCACACCCTCGATGTCCATGAAAGTGTCTTCATAATTGCCATGAGAATGATGCGGCCACGCCGGCACAGCGAACGCAGCCGCACAAATCACCGCGACACCAATACCTGATTTAAAACGCATGCTTACCTCCTCTGACCTGTGTTGGGGTCAGGGGCATCAATCCGGCCCTGACCTTGTCCGCGGCCCGCGCGGTTGACGCGAGGGGGCGCAGGAAATCCGTTGGAATAGTACGACTGATAACGAAGGCCGACGCCGTTCTCATCGAGCCATCCCAGCGATTGTTGAAACAATCCCGGCTCCGGGTAACCCGCTGGAACAGTTCCTTCGATGATGTAGAGCTTGTTTTCGTGCATGTAAATGCCGGCGAAGGTCCGCGACTTATCCTTATTGTTCGTGAGCTGTATTTGACGTCCCTCGACGAGATCGACGACTCCCCATACAAAGAGCGTTAGTTTCGCGTCCCGTTGCATGAGTTGCCATGATGCGTAGTCCATCGCTCCTCGGATATCCGCTTTCCAGTGTCCTTCATCGCCCGGGCCTCCCAGACATGGCTCGGCGCCCTTCGGACAAGACTTCGCTTTCTCTGTGAGTATTCGTTGGGCCTGGTTGAAATCGATGACGGTCACGGAATAGCGGCTCTGACCTTGAGTTGCGCTATAGACACGCGCCGGCAGATCGGCTTCATGTTGGGACCGATAGGTGGTATCCGTTATTTTCGGTTGAGTGGGAAAATTGGCTGTGAAGCGATCTTCCCGGCTGGCGAACTCCACCCATTCCTGCGCGAACAGCGGCGCAGAAACAGCGAGTGCCAATGTTGCGGAAACGAGTGGCATCAGGCGCATGTTATTTCTCCTCCGCAGGGGGCTGACATCGAGTGGCTCCACTTCCTTCGGTGCCGCCCTTGTCGCGGTAAACTTTGTGGCAGTTTGCACACGCATCGTTCAGTTTTTCGCTGATATCGATGAAGGCTTCGACGTTCCTCGCTTGCGATGCTCGACGAGCGAGCTTTCCGACTTCGACGAGTCCGCCAACATACCGCTTCCAATCGGCGCGATCGACGGGAACAGGTCTGCCGTTCTGACATCGCCGACCCGGCGTCAGTAAGAGCGGCGCAGTCTCAGTCAGAGCAACGGCGGCCTGATCGATCGCTAACCATCCCGGATATACAGTCGAGCCCCACTCCACATAATCGAAAGGTGCAGCGGCGGGCTGCTTCTTGGGTTGCGTGCCGGGATCTTTGAGCTGAACGTTGAATATGATGTTCGCGTTTGGGAAAGCGATAGCTCTCATGAGTTCGGCAAGGTTTCCCTCCGGGCCGCCTGCGACCGATGCAGTTTGCACAGCTGGGAACGTCGCTTGATTTAGGAGTGCTTCGCTTAAGTCAGTTCGTCCGGCGGGGAATTTGCCGGTCTGAAGAATGAAAGCCGCTAAATCGATCGATTGCTGCCGCGAGAGGCTGCCGGGGAGATTGAACGGCATCGTTTTTTGTATCTTGTCGACGACATTAATGAGCGGACGCGCACTCCAGTTTGAGAGGAACCCGTTTCCAACAAGCGGTGGTCCACTGGCTCCCTCCATCGCCTTGCCGTGACATTCCACGCATTGTGTTTGATAAATCTGCTGGCCGCGCGCTGCCTGGCCCGCGGAGTACACACCATCGGTCAGGGATCGCGATTGGCCGAACAAAGCGGCAGCTGCCGTGATAGAGAACACGAGCCCAACAAGGCGCATGACTTACCCTCGGTAATTTATTGCGGAGAGCATAGATGAAGTACGAGAGCCATGCAAGTCAGCCGCACTCTTCGGTAATGGTTGTTGTCAAAACGAAACCAGCAGTAATCTCCTGGCATTGCCCAACGGGAACAGAACGAGCCGCCAATGACGCCAATTACGCGAATTGGGACCATTCAAGCCCGATTTCTTGCGCCCCCAATCCGCGTAATTCGCGTCATTGGCGGCTCGTCTCCCACTGGAACCTTCCGTTAGGCAAAGCGAAGGTTTCGAGCAGCGCCTACTTCGCCAGCCGGGCGCCTGTGAGTTGCGCGATCGCAGCCAATGTTGTTTGAGCTGCATTCAAGCCGAGACGGAAATCTTTATCGTAATAGGTGGTGAAGACGTCCGTCGGTTGATGATGCTGCGGATCCCAGCCCGCGCCAATCTGCGAACCGCGCTCGTTTTCGCGCAAGCTGATAGATGCAACGATATCCTGAAACGGAGTGGAATCCGTGTTCGTCATGTGGTTGCCCACAGCCGCGGGATAATCGGTGGCGTATCTCTCATTGGCTTCCCTAAACGTCCAGGCCAAGTCCTGAGAAGGCCCCTTCATTTTGGCATTCACCTGAAATTCGATGTTAACGTCGGCCTCAGGACGTTGCTCTCGGCTCATGGTGCCGTCTGCTTTGGGCATGCCGTGGTCGAACAGCATCATGTCGTGCTGAATCATGCCGAGCCACTTCGGTTCCGGGTATTTGCCCGATCCCGGTGGATTTTCTTTTCCCTGTAATGCCTGCCGTTGTTCGACGTATGCTCGCGCGCCGCTCAGTCCGGTCTCTTCATTGTTCCAGAGGATGAATCGGATCGATCTTTCAGTCTGGACGTCGGGGCCGCTGAAGACCCGGGCTACTTCCATCACAAGCGCAGTTCCGGATCCATCATCGTTTGCCGCTTCACCCCATCCGATGCCGTCCATGTGTCCAGCGACGATGTACATCTCTTCCGGATGTGTGGTACCGATCTTCGTGCAATACACCTCTTCTCTTCTTCCGGGCTGCGACGGCTCCATGTTCAGCTCGCGCAATCGCAAATCGGGCTGCTTGTTCGGATCGTTGTTCACTCCTTCAGGGATTCGATAGCCTCGAATTCTGGCTCCGCTCGGCCCGAAGGGACTTGTGCCTCGCTGTCCTCCTCCCGCGTTTGGATTCGGCGGGGGTGGATTGTACTCATAGATGATTCGTTCCGTGTTGGTGCAGCCGTAGCTCTTGAGTTGAGCTTCGATCCAGTCGACCGCTTTTCGGTTGCGCTCCGTTCCCTGGCGCCTGTCGCCGAACTGCGTCAAGCCTTTGATCGTCGCTTTATATTTCTCCAACTCCAGGCGGTCGATCATGATCTTGATCGGATCGTCCGGCCCCGGAAGAGTCGGGCCACCTTGTGCAAAAGCGCCTGCCCTCATTCCACCAATGCAGGCGACAATCGTAACGATGTATGCGGCACGTTTCATTGTTTTACCAACTCAGTTTGAGGACAGCCTGCACGACGCGATAGGCCTCGCCGTTGGAGACGATGGCGGTCGACGTCGCCGTAGGCCTTGTCTGACAGCATGATTGGCCGAACTGCGGCGAAAGGATGCTTACGGATCCTGACGTCGCGTCGGCCAGCGAGCGATAGTTTGTGTGGTTGAGGGCGTTGAACGCCTCTAATGTGAACCGCGTTCGCAGTCTTTCCCGAAACACAAACTCCTTCGCGATCGAAGCATCGACATCCCAGTAGCTTGGACCTGTGAATGAGTTCCGGCCCATGCCGGTAGAGCCCGCGGGAGCCAGAGCGAACTGAGAAGCATCCATGAAGAATACAGGGCCGGTCACTCCCGGTTTGACCTTTAACGATGCGTCCGGAAGTGAAGTGACACCGGGGGCGAGAACGGCCCGAGAATTGAAAGCCGTCGTGCCTGTTCCAAAGAATGCGGTCCGCGCGCCGCTCGTTACCGAGAAGGGCGTGCCGGACATGATGGCGTTGAAACCCTGAACGCTCCATCCGCCAAAGAGGGCATTCAAGATAGCGCCGTTGCCCATCCACCGGTGACCCTTGCCGAGCGGTAATTCATAAATCCAGTTCGTCGTCGATACGAACTTGCGGTCCCAGTTGGCTCTGGCGCGGTTCGCGCGCAGATTGTGCGAGTCGATTACTCCGCCGCCGCCGACGGTCGGCGTGGCAGCAGTACCGACGGGTTCGGAGGACTGATCGTCGATAGCTTTGGACCAGGTGAAGGTACTGTTGAGCTGGAAGCCCTTTGCGAACCGTTTCCGGAGTGTTGCCTGCATGCTGTGGTAATTGGAATCCGCCCCGTTGGAAAAGAATATAGCGCTTCCGAACTGTTGGTTTGGGCGCAGATGAGTCGTTGTAAAGGACTGCTCCATCCGGCCCGCGACATTACCTGCAGCGTTCTGCAGTATATCGGTGACGGTCTGAGAGGCATTCACGAATGCCGCGGTGATAATTCCCTGCGTCACCCATGGAACCGGCACGCCGTTGGGGCATCCGGCGCCGCGCACGACGGCCGGCCTGGTGCCGTCAGGGTTGCAACCCTGGGTGTAGTTGGATTGCATGATGTTGAACTGCGGCAGAATGGGCGCCGTCTCGACCTGATTCGCGTCCAGATTGCTGTATAGCCGTTCGCCACGATTTCCGACGTAAGCCACTTGCAGTGTCAGCCCTCCGCGAAGCTCACGCGCGATCGAAAGGTTCCATTGATGAACCGTCGCTTGCCTCAGATTCGGGTCGGCAACGGCGATGTTCGGAGCGTTGTTGAGATTCTGTGGCGGCGGTGAAAGGAAGCTCGATGGTTTGGAAGTCGGCGGCGGCAACTCCGTCGGAAAACCCTGCGACAACCTCACATTGTTCGGAACTCCCGCGCAACCCGCTGTGGTATTGCCGTTGACATTTGCAACGCACCCATAGGCGACGCCTGGTATCGAATTAGCCACACCAGTGGCAAAGAACGTTGAAACAGGATCGAATGAGATTCCCCAACCTGCGCGTAACACCGTCTTCCCGCCGGCCGGCGTGTAACTCAAACCGATGCGTGGCGCAAATGCCGTGATGTTCGAGCGCTGCCACAAACTGTCGGCGCGAACGAAAGTGACCGGCCCTTCCGAGCCATCGACTTTCTTGTCCGGAACATATATAGGCTGGCTGGACTCCGTAGGAGGCTTGTTGAATTCCCACCGCACACCGTATGTCACATTCAGATTCTTGCGCGCGCGCCACTCGTCCTGCGCGTAGCCGTTGAATTGTTTCAGCCGCTCGCCGGTGGCCCACACCGAGTAGTAGTCGCTCGTCCTCGACGGATTAAATGTATCGTTATTCAGGTTGCTGATGAACCTGGCGGTCAATTGAGCGGGAATGCCGAGCAGATCATTGATTGTACCGAGCAGACGGGTATTGTCGTTCGAAGCAATGCCGCCCGTCCCGGCAGCAGGCAGATTGAACGCGGCTCCCGGCGGATTCAGGGACGAACTCAACGAAATTGACGGCACACTATTATTCTGGCCGCCGCCGTTCTGGTTGTTTTGCTGGTAAAACCGCACGCTGCCGCCGAACCTGAACTGATGTGTCCCCTTGATCCAGGAGAAATTGTCGTTAACCTGGGGCGTATTCAGCCACCGTATCGAGTGGGGCTGGTTCACGTAATCCACGGTCGCGTTATTGAAAGTAAATCGAGTAAGACTCGCCGCGTTCGGATTCGAATCGATGTACGTGAAGTAAAACTTGAACCGCGCATAACCAATGGTCAGCTCGTTCACCATCGTCGGATTCAGTACCGTGCGGAATTGCAGCGCCCAGTTCTGCGCCGGCCGATAGACTTCACCGCGCGGGGGGAAGCCGGGATAAATTGCAGGACGGCTGTTCAGAGGATCGCCTCTGAGCTGATCCTCTTCGGCCCACATGACGCGAAAGAACATGCTGTTGTTGCTGTTGAAATTGTGATCGCCTCGAAGAATGCTGCGCGGCCCGCGGACCTGGTATGGCGAATTCCAAAGGTAACCCGCCGTGTTTAGTCCATCGCCGCTGGCGTAGTTGTTAGGCAGCGGATAACTCTTCAGAACTTTCATGACCTGCAGATCGGCTCCCAGTTTCAATGGATCGTTCGCAAACATGTTGTAGCTTTGAATGCAATTCCTGTCCGATGCCGAAATGCAGTTGCGCACGCCGTCCGCCAATGACCCATCCGGCTTTACCAGCAACGGCGAGTTCGCTGTAATCGTCGTGCCGTTGATTTTGAATGGATTGTTGGGATCGGCGACGAAATAGCGGTAAATGCCCGACATGGCCGTCGGCGTGTAGAGCGTCGGAATGTTTCCGAATGCTTTGTCGATGGCAAGCTGCAAATTCACTTTCTGGCCCTGCCATGACCCATAAACGAATGTCTTATCTTTCTTGATAGGACCCGAGGCGTCGAATCCGTATTGGTTGGATTGAATGTAAGTCCGTGGATTGCCCTGCCCGTTGGCAAAGGTTTCGTTTGCGTTGAGAACCGTGTTTCGGAAATATTCAACGGCAGTACCGTGAAACTCATTTCCACCCGAACGCGTGGCGATATTGACATTCAAGCCGGCATTTCGGCCTTCTTCGGGAGTCGGATTGCTGGTTGTGACTTTGAATTCCTGGACGTTGTCGGGGTTGATACGGAAAACATTGTTCACCGGAGTAGGATTCGAAGCTTCGTTGGCTTCGATTCCATCGATGGTCACGTTACCGGACTGCGCGCGCAATCCGTTGACGTTGACGCCGGTCGATCCGGTTTGAACGACGCCGGGTTCAAGGATGATCAGGTTCAACGGATTTCGGCCGTTCAGCGGCATCGTCGACACGGTGACGTGCTCCACGACGTTCCCCAGAGTCGCCGACGTGGTGTTCACTACCGCTGCAGTCGCTTCGACGCTTACCTCCTGGCCGCCGCCGCCGAGTTCCAGCGTGAAATTCTGGACTATTGGCGTGCCGGTGTTCAGGATGAGGCCCGTACGTCTGGCTGTTTTGAAGCCCGACAATTCGACAGTGATCGTGTAGGTTCCCACTCCGATGGACGGAAATGAATAAAGCCCGACCTCGTTCGTGACCTGTTTGAATGCAACGCCTGTCGCGCCGTTCACCGCGGAGACGTCAGCTCCGCCGACAACCGCTCCGCTCGGATCGTATACGGTTCCCGAGATTGTCGAAGTCTGCGCTAAAGACAGTGTGGCCGACAATAGAACGACAGTCGCCACAACCAGCGTATTCCTTAGAAAAATCATATTTCCTCCCTCTTCCCCCATCGCGTTGGCAGTAAATCGAAACAAAAAAAGTCCGCCAGCGACTCCCTCGTCGCCGCCGGACGTCGTTGTCAGGCTGTTTATACCGATTAGAGGAAGGTTCTAAGACAGTTTGGAAAACGGGTCAAGCAGTTTGTGAGCGCGCAGACTCGATGGGCGGAGCAGGGACGTTGACCCTACTCGCTACGCCGAGCCGTAATCGGATTGATGCGTGTGGCGCCCCGTGCCGGGATGTAGCTTTCGCGGCGGGCAAACAAAATGCCTGAACCGTCTACTTCTATTTCATGGACCGTGAGTGGCCGGCACTGGGATCGCGCAGCTAGGAAATCGGATGGATCACAATACCCTCCATTGCGTCTATAGGTGAAAACAGAAGCCGCTGCACTGAAGCGATACGGGAGGTGTCCTGCTAGCGGCTTGAGATGGTCGCATGAACATGAGGGGGAGACACATTCTTGAGCGCCGTCATGAAGGGCTCAACGGTCGAATTGGCACGAGCAGCCGCACGGAGCAAGATGTCCTCACCATTGAGATCTTTGCCGTAGACCTTGCGGTTAGCGTCATCGTCGATCGTGACGGCCGAACCATCCAGTGACACTCCGGCAAACAACCCCTTGGCACGGGAGTAGGTGAAAATCGCCGATCGCAGAAGTATATCGGTCGCCAGCGCTGCATTCCGACCGACGGGGCCCGCAGCGGCCGATGCGTCCGCTCCGATCTGGACCTTGCCTTTCAACAGGGGCTCGATGCCCTTCTCGTCGGTAAATACAAGGACCAGATCCGTAGCCTGGACTCCAAGCTGAAGTCCGAAACTACCACCGGTAATTTGAATATATGAAGGAGTGCTCCACATGCCGTCTTCTCTGCGCTGGGAAACTAAACCTTTGCCCCAACGGCCACCGAGTCCGAAAGCGCCCTTCACCACATGAGGGATTACCGCAATGCCATGCGCACGAGCCATGAGGTCCTCGGGAATGGCGTTTTCGGGAATGCCTATGATTTCCGTCAACACTTTGGCTGCGTCATCAGCCCGATTGGCTTCGCTTTCGACATGCTTGCCGACAGTACGGTCGTTATGCGCCTCCTGAGCCACCATTGGAGTCACCCAACCACTGAAGACGAGCAGGCACAACACAACGATAAACATGTTTCGTTTGAACATCGCTTACCTCCTTTATCGAGGGTGTTTGAAGTAGTCCATCGCCCCCTCGAGCCGGGATGCATAGGTGCAATCCCTTTTCCAGCGCGGTCGCGCATCCGCCGAAGTGTTTAGTAACTCTTCACGTTAGGAAGATGGTGTGGGTCCACGAAGCCACGTCGGGTGAGCTCCTGAACGCCCAATAATTCCCTACCAGCCTTGGTGGACACGTACTACCACCTCGATCTCCAGTTGGAGAAGCCTGCATGAAGAGCCTGGGCCGGCCATCCCGTCTGGTTTTCGTGCCGGCCCAGGAGGCCGCGGACAATTGAGTTGAATCTAGTTTTCAGCGTCCGCGACCGGGATGATTTGCATTTGTGTAGGTTGGGTTGATGACTTACGACGCGATCCGGCGGAGCACAGGCAACGTGACACTATTGCTCAGCACGAAATTTACTCGGGTTTCCGGTGCCAGACGCAGATCCTGTCCACGCGTCAATAAGACGGCAGCCGTGCCTGAGCCTCCTCCGATGGCTGCGCCGATGGCGGCGCCTTTCTTGCCACCGGTGACAGCGCCAATGATGGCGCCCGCTCCCGCGCCGCCGGCGATGAGACCCGCGTCGCGAGCTTTGTTGTCTTCAGCAATAGCCGTGAACGGCTCAGTGTACAGCCTGTAGGTTCGACCACCAGTCGTGATTTGCGTGAGTTTCAGTTGCAGCTGGGCACGCCCCTTCACCCTTCCCGGCCTCTCAATGTTGTAGACGAGGCCCTGGACTGTTGCCGCCCTTTCGGCGACGACTCTGCCGTTGACGATGATCGGATCGGTCAGATTGGCCGTGAATGCCTCGCCCTCTTTACTCTTATCCGTGCTGACGGCATCGAGCATGGTCACGCTTATCCTTGTTCTTGCGGGCACCGCTTGAACAGCGCGCGTGGGAGTCACGACTCGGCGTTGGGTTTGGACCGCAGGTCTGGTGGAATCGGAGACCAGCCCACTCGTGCGCGACTCCGTTACGCGGTCGCGGCTTATTTCACCCGTATTCGCGGCGACGGATGCACTTGGTACGACCTGGTATCGCGAGCATCCCAATGATCCAGCCGCCAGAGAAAGGACGACTAATAAATGAATGGTGTATTTCATTTTTTGCCTCCGAAAATGTTTAGACGCCGAGAAAGCGAACAAGAATAAATGCGGGTTTGAATCGGTTGAAAAGTGACACTTCGCAATTTCCGTCGGTTCAACATGGAAAACTTGCCGGAACCGGCTTGACCCCGTTAAGTGACACGCTTCCGGAATCGTGCGATAAATATCGTCCATATCACTTCTTACGTTGACTAGCCTCCTTTGGGCAGCGATCTGCCATGTCTTGCAGCGACCAACTTTCGCCTGCTTTCTTTTCTGGCTTCCAACTCCTTTGAGATTGATCTGCCGACTGCAGAACAGATGGACGACGTTAGGTTACCAAGTAAGAAGACTGCGCCTTCAAAATTCAATAGTCGGGAGGATTGGCATTCATGGACAAGAAAGCTTTGATCTTAGTCGTGGATGACAACGCGGAGTACCGCGAACTGCTTGTGTGGACTTTGGAGCCGCACGGTTTCCAGACGATTTCGGCAAATTGCGGGCGTGAGGCCGTCGAATTAGCTATTGAGCACCAACCAGGGCTGGTTTTGATGGATCTCAACATGCCCGGCATGAATGGATATGAGGCGACTCGGGCAATCCACGCTCATCGTCACGGCAGAAAGATTCCAGTCGTAGCCGTATCCGCAGACTGCGCGGATCCCGGATTTGAATACTGGGCTTTCGAGGTAGGTTTCATCGCATTCCTCGCGAAACCATGGGACGAAGATGCGCTTCTCGAGATAGTGAAGAACGTCCTCACGAGCCGTGTTAAAAGCACGCGTGCAGCTTAAGCACGAACTTGATGATCGCTTGCCCTAGGCGTTCGAACAGGAATGCATGTACCACTTGCAGCTTGTACTGGAGATTTTCCTCAGGACCGTTCGCCCCTTTTTGACAGATGCAAAGTATTCCTTGATCGCGCAGCTCGGAATAAGCAAGTGAGACCAACAGGATGGCGGCGGAGTGGTCGCATTGGTACTGGTTATGCCACTTAGCGGAAAGCGGAGGACGTTATGCGAAACGAAAACGAAACATTGCAAGCGTCACAAGCGGACGCCATTCGGGGACAAATCGCGCAACTGCGCGAATCCGTCGAACTGACAAGCTCCGAAATTCGGCGGACAAAAAATGATATTGAGCAATATCAGGGCGCGCATGAGTCCCACGTACGCCGTACGCGAGCTCTGTGGGTGATCGTGATTTTGCTCGTCGCCGGCGCAGCTGGAATCTTGTGGTACGGGCCCCTTCTCCTTAGGGAGCACCAGGGATTGCTCGGTAAGATGCCGACGCTGCAGTCGACACTTGAAGACATCAATACCCGCGTCATGGTTACCGAACAGGGAATCAGCGCGTGGGCAAAAGACAGTGCCGGCTTCTCGGATCGAATGTCGAGAATCGAAGAATCGGTCAGCTCGAACCTGAAGACCGTTCGAAATGAGGCACGGCTGATGGGTCAGCAGATCAAATACGAGACAGGGCAAAGCGTGCAGGCGCTTCAGAATCGAGTCACTGGGGTCGAATCGATTCAGCGAGAGCACAGCGAAGAAGTCGCTGTACTACGGAATGAGCTTGCGGGAGTTCGGCAGGAGCTTGCCGGCGTGCGAGAGGAGAACCTGCGACAAGCGAATCAGATC
>JACXTT010006860.1_pt1 | contig 16177 bp, 19 predicted proteins | sample 9270951 | NCBI WGS metagenome assembly JACXTT01 (sample SAMN15532306, study PRJNA645909) | rock metagenome | isolation source: weathered quartz diorite | place: Puerto Rico | collected 2017-06-21 | reverse complement strand
TTATCAAACGTGAGCGATACTTCGGCCAGGTTGCCGGGCTTGCGCCCCTTGCTGCCGTTAAATATCACATTCTCCATCTTTTCGCTGCGCAGCATACGGGTACTTTGCTCGCCCAATACCCAGCGGATAGCATCAACCACATTCGATTTGCCGCAGCCGTTAGGGCCCACGATGGCGGTAATGCCCTCGTCAAAGTTAATGGTGATCTTATCACCAAAACTTTTAAACCCCTTGACTTCTAAACGTGTAAGCTGCATTGTTAACGGTTGCCCTGACAAAAAATTTGCGACCTTAAATAAAGGAGAAAAAAACGGATTTTTGAAATAGTTTTAATGTTTTTTGAATGCAAAAACAATATTTATTGTTCTGTTAAAAGCAAAATAAATTATCTTTAGCCAGTATGGTAAAAAATAATGGTTATAAAATAATATTGCTGGGTTTATTCATCAGCTTGGCGCCCCTTTCCGCACGCTGCCAGGGCGATGGCCCCGGCTTTTTTACCCCGGTGCAGCCAACAAATAAACTGATAAGTTTTGCCGATAATAATACGCTCAACCTTGCCCAGGGCAGCATCAAAATGGTGCGCACCTTAACCCCTGATGGTAACTACAGCCTATCAATAACCAAAAAAGGAAAACTTATTTTTATTAAAGACCACATTAAAGGCTTTACCAAAATATTGTTTGAAAATGGCTATATTATGTTTTCGGTATTGACCAAAATGGACAAAGACGGCAGCAACGAAGGTTATGGCTATGTGGTAAATACCAAGGATAATACTGCGCAGTCGTTCCCCCAAAAGCTGCACAATACCTGTAACCCCGCGATGGTTAAGGAGACCATCTATTTTGTGAATAACCTAACCATTATTAAAACCGACCAGTACATGCGCGTTAAAGGTGATATAGCGGTAGGCTATGCAGGTCGCGACAGTAAACCTTCCAATGTAAATGCCATTTTAAGCCTTTCGGATGCGTTTAATGAGTTGCAGATAGATTTTACCCCCAACCGACCCACAACCAAAAGCAAAACCTATATGGGTATGCTAACCGATGTGATGGACGCCGTTATGCTCGCTAACGAGGATATAAAACAAAAGCGCCGGTAAAAGTCCGCGAGAAATTAGGATAGCGTTTTAACTCGGATTTAGCATCTCAAAATAAGCCTTTAATTCAGCCGCGCTGCTGTTTGCCCTTGCCGCCGTTGTGCCAAATGTTAATTCGGTTTTTCCTTCTTTTAACTGGTCAAAAATAGATGTGATAAACTCGCTTACTGGTGGGGCGTGGTCATGCAGGCCTATCCCGCCAAGGTCGGTATTTAAAGCCGGTGGTATCGCTTCTATGACTTCAATATTGGTGGATCTTAACAAATACCGCAACGATAAGGTGAATGAATGGAAAAACGCCTTAGTTGCCGAGTACACCGGCACTTTTGCAAAAGGCGCGAATGAAAGGCCCGAAGTAACATTGATTAGAGTGGTTAACGATGCCAGCTTGATAAACAACGATATTAAATGCAAAGGTGCTTCTATATTGGTAATCAGTTCGGCTTTTGTTTTCTCGTAAAAGTCATCATCGGTAACGTTCATCCATTGTTGGATGCCGGCGTTGTTCACCAGCACATTCAGGTCGGTATGTTCGGTGGCAACCCAGTTGTAAAGCGCTATGCGTTCAGTCTCATCGGCCAGATCGCAAACCCGGGTAATTACACCCGGAAATTTGGCTGCAACATCGGCTAAAACCGCCTCGCGCCTGCCGCAGATGATCACGGTATTACCTTCCTGTAAAAATCGCTCGGTAAAGCCGAGCCCTATGCCGCTTGCTCCGCCTGTTATTAATATTTTATTGTGGGATAGTTTCATTGGTAAACAAAATTAAATGTATATCTCGCCCTTTAAATAAGTAACGGCTTTGCCGGCCATCAATACACGGTCGCCTTTGTTTTGGCACCAAAGTTCGCCTTTACGGGCCGATATCTGGTAAGCGTGCAGGGTATCTTTACCCAATTTTTCAGCCCAGTAAGGTATCAGGTTGCAATGTGCCGAGCCGGTCACCGGGTCTTCGGGTATCCCTGCCGCGGGTGCAAAAAACCGGGATACAAAATCAACCGTCTTACCCGGCGCGGTAGCGATCAGGCCGATGGTATCTATTTTTGATAAGGCAAAAAAATCGGGCGCCAGGTCGCGCACGTCATCTTCGGTATCGTACACCAAAAAGTAATCGCGCGAGCGTAAAACAGCGGTCGGCTCTTTGCCCATGGCTTCGGTCAGCCCGTTTGGCAGTTCAATAGGTATCGGGGGCCGCGACGGGAAGTCTAACGTATATTTATCGCCATCCTTACTTACGGTAAGCGTGCCGGCTTTTTGGGTGTAGAAATTAATGCTGGTACCGGTATAGCCCAATTCGGTAAATAAAATATGTGCGCTTGCCAGGGTAGCATGGCCACAAAGGTCAATTTCAAATTCGGGGGTAAACCACCGCAAGCCATAACCATCATCCTGTTTTACAAAATAGGCGGTTTCGGCCAGGTTATTTTCAATGGCAATTTTCTGCATGGTTTCGGCAGGCAGCCATTCGGTTAACGGGCAAATAGCAGCGGGGTTGCCGCCAAAAAGCTGATCGGTAAAGGCATCGGCCTGGTAAATAGGTATGGTCATGGCATTCAAGTTTTTCAATGGCTAAGATAGCCATATGTTATCAGTTCGTCGCGGTTAGTGATCATTTGTGTGTAACCATTATGTAATAATAATAGCCTGTCGCTTACCTCAAGCACGTTTTTGTAGTAATGGTCGGTTATAATAATTCCGCAGGTTTGCGCCCTCGCTTTGATAATATTCTTAACTTCTTCAACCTGTATGGGCGATATATGGGTAAAAGGCTCGTCCAGCAAAATAAACTTTGCCCGGCTGTAAATTACCATCAGCATTTCCAGTTGCCGCCACTCGCCGCCCGAAATATCGGCGGTAGTTTTGTTGCTACAGCTTTGATACACTGGGTACGCAGCGAACTCGTCCCATAACAATGGGTCAACTATGGGTTGTGCCAGCCTGGCGATCTTTACATTTGGTGGCAGATAATGATGCTGCGGTAAATAAGCTACCTGGTTATTGATGTACCCTTTAGATACAAACTCTCCATCAATAGCCACATATTTATGGTACGGCGTTACCGTGCCGAAAATGATTTTTAACAAGGTTGATTTGCCGCAGCCATTGCGCCCCAGCAAACCTAAAACCTCGCCTTGTTTACACTCCAGGTATACGCCTTTCAATATTTCGCGGTCACCAAAACTTATCTCAATACTATCAACTTTTAAAACAGAGGCGCTCATGTCAAAAAATTGAAATGTAAATGAGGAACATTAGCGCGAAAGCACAAATATCGAACATAAAAGCATAGGCGTACATTTTGCGCACCGGCAGCCCTATGTTGCGGTAATAAAAATAGATGTTATTGTGCATGGTATACTGATAGCCCACCAACAGCGTGTAGCCAACAGCTTTAATAAACAGCAGGAACAAAACGAGGTGCCAGCCGGTAACCATAAAAAAGATAAACGCCAGGATGCTGAATACCAGGTTACCCCTCAACAAGGGTTTATAAAATATTGCGATAAGCTTGCGGTGCTGCCACATTAAACTAATGTAGGCAATCTTTTTAAACAAAAAAGCTCCCCGGCTATCGGGAAGCTTTTATTTATCCTAAGTACGATTTTAATATCTTACTCCGGGATGTATGCCTTAAACGTTGCAAGGCCTTGTCTTTTATCTGCCGTACCCGCTCACGGGTGAGGTTAAACTTTTCGCCGATCTCTTCCAACGATAACTGATGGTTGGTGCCCAAACCAAAGAAGAGTACGATGATCTCTTTTTCGCGCTCGGTCAAGGTGGATAACGAGCGTTTGATCTCTTCGCTTAACGACTCGTTGATCAGGTTTGAGTCGGTATTTGGTTCGTGGTTTTCCAGTACATCAAGCAAAGTATTCTCTTCGCCCTGTACAAAAGGCGCGTCCATGCTTACATGGCGGCCTGAGTTACTCAGCGTGTCGGATATTTTATCAACGGTAGTTTCCAGTATATCGGCCAGTTCTTCGGGCGAGGGTTCGCGCTCGTATTCTTGCTCCAGTTTGCTGAAGGCCTTGCTTATCTTACTTAACGAGCCTACCTGGTTTAGCGGCAAACGCACAATACGGCTTTGCTCGGCAATAGCCTGCAATATCGACTGGCGTATCCACCAAACCGCGTACGATATAAATTTGAAACCCTTAGTCTCGTCAAAACGTTTGGCGGCTTTAATTAAACCTAAGTTACCTTCGTTTATCAGATCGCCTAAAGTTAAGCCCTGGTTTTGGTATTGTTTGGCAACCGATACAACAAAGCGCAGGTTGGTTTTGGTCAGGCGTTCAAGGGCGGCCTGGTCGCCTTCCCTTATCTTTTGTGCCAGTATTACTTCTTCTTCTGCGGTGATCAGGTCAACCTTACCTATTTCGTGGAGATACTTGTCTAAAGACTGCGACTCACGGTTGGTTATGGATTGCGTTATCTTGAGTTGTCTCATCTATGTATATATACCTCGATTCTTATTATTCAGAATAGAACGAGCAAACATATAAAAATGTTGCTAAAAATTAACATTTGAAACTTTGCTGACAGGTTTTTTACTAACAAAATTTTCAACAATCAAATTAGGTTGATTTTTAATAAAAATTTATTGTAAATCAATAAAAATTTATTACGTTTGCATCATGATTATTAATTTGATCAATGATGGACAGATATAAAAAATTAATAAATGCGGTTTATAATGGCTTTATGCCGGTATCGCAAATAAAGGGTACCTTTATTATTACGGTGGGTTTGTACCTGGTGTTTTTAGTGCTGCATATTAAAGATAACCTGAACATGCAACGCGCCATCCCGATAGAAAACAGCCAGGACGGTGGCAGCCTGTTGCTCAACGGCACCCAATACCCGGTAACCTATTCAAAGGCCGTAGCCCTGGTGCCGTTTAAAATTGATAGCCCTGTACAGTTTATATTCATCAGCAGTGGCGACATGGGCGAAAGCATTTTTAGCGCGCTGCTTAAAATTGTTGCGGGGTTGCTGTTGTTAAAATTGCTGGTGCAGATAGATCTGAACGACCCCTTTAACCCGGCACACTACCGCCTGGTAAATACCCTGACAGGCTTGGGTATGTTAATGATATTTACCGCTTACTATAAAGATTTTTATACTTCGCAGTGGTTTAAGCAAACGTACCACTACGCATCGGGCTATAGTTTTAGCAGGGGTTTTGGCCTGTTTTACCTGATACCGGCTATATGGATGTTGCGCACCATAACTGTGTTTTACCGGTCGGCCGTTAATGCCCGCCGCGAAGCCGAATTAACTATTTAAATATGATCAAAATGATAAAGCCACTACCCATTACAAAACTGAAGAAGTTTTTTCCAATGATGATAGCCGTGTACCTGCTGTTGCTGTCGGCTGTGCTCATATTTAGGGCAGAGTTAGGCCTCAAACACGGGCTTATCTTAAAGGTAAGCGCCGTTAGCGCCAACTTGAGGGCCGATAAAACCTACCAGTTATCAGGTGGAAATAATTTTGATTCGGGGGTAGACGGTGATCTGTTCTGGAAGCCCCGCACGCTGATAGAGTCGGTGCTTTTAGTAACGACAAAGAATGATAGCGCGGATCTTTTTGATATTATTGGTGCGGCCATTTTTGCCGGAATTGTATACGCCATGTTTAGCCGTTCTGATGATACGGCGCTTTTCAACAAAAAGATGTTGTCCGGGTTTGGTAAGCTAATATTTGCCATTTGCTCGTTTGGTACGCTCGTCGGTATAGCCAGGTTACTATTTGCATTTGAATACATACCCTACATCACCCACGGGCAATTTGACACCAACTATTCTTTTAACGGGTTCTCTTTCTATTATTCGCTTATGCCTTTTTTAGTACTACTATTTATCATACCGCAAAAAGGGTTGGAATTACAACAGCAACAAGAACTAACCATCTGAGATCATGAAAAAAATAACCTTGTTTGGCCACCAATTTGAGTTTTTTTGGAGCGAACCGAAAATAAATAGTCAACCCATTAAAATACGGCTTTTAATAAATATCACTACTTTTCTCTTATTTATAACGATGGTCGATGCTTATTTCAATCTCGACGGCGTCATCTCCATACCAGTGACCGCCCATAACGTTCATTTTTGGAATAATAAGGATTTTAGCCTGCCCGGCAATAATTTTTTTACTACGGGTCAGGGTAGCGGGATACTGCATTGGCACCCGCAAAATATAGGACAGGCATTGATATTAAAATCGGCTAACAGCGAGAGCGTCGCTTCGACGGATATTTTTCATGTGGGGCTTTTATACCTATTCGTTCTGGTTTTTTACTTGATGACAAAGAATAATGAAAGCAGTACGCTTTTTACAAAAAAAGTAAGCAGGGGCTTTAGGGCCATTTTTCTGATGATAACCATATCGGTTATTTTGGAAAGCCAAAAACATCGCTTTCTAAATGACTATATTGAAAAAATGACCCACGGGCAGTTTGGCTTGCCCCAGGTAACGCCACCATGGTTTTACTTTTGGCTGGGTATAATGCTGCTGGTATTAACCCGGTTTACCGATAGGGCCGCCGAATTACAGCAAGAAGCCGAATTAACCATTTAGCTACAATTAAAATGAAAACACCAATAAGCAAAAGCCCTAAAAAACGGTTCATCATCAGCACCGTTCCATACCTCATCATTATGGCAGCCATAGTTGTGTTTGAGGCGTGTTATGGTTTAAACGATGGGTTAATATTAAAGTCCGTTGCCATAGGTAAGCATTTAGGTAACCAATATACCGATATAAAAACGGTAAATGGCGGCCACTTTATTTCGGGCATAGAGGGCCAGTTGTTTTGGCAACCCCGGTCTTTTGGCGAATCGTTGTTGTTATCAACTGTCAACAATAAAGACATTGACTTTCTGGATATTATTGCCTTGGTACTTGTGGCCGCCATGATATTGTATATGTTCAGTAGCTCAAGCGATACCGCTCTGTTTACTAAAAAGCTGACCAAAAACTTTGGGTTTTTTGTTGTAGCGATCGCCATTCTGGGGATGCTTACCGATGTTGCACGGGTAGAGATAGCCCGGTACTATCTTCCGTATGTTACGCAGGGCCAGTTTACAAGCCATCCCACAATTAAAGTTTTTTCGTTTATCTACCTCATTTATCCCATGCTGATGTTTTTAACGCTGATACCCAAAAAAGGGCTGGAATTGCAGGAACAACAAGAATTAACCATCTGATCAAATCCACAGCAAATGAAATTCTCTAAATTTTGGATAATGTTTTTTGTAGCGTGTTACGCAGTTTTTATGCTGGTATCATTGATCGATATGCTTAAATTACAACGACGGGTTGTGGTTGAAGACCGGCAGCTACATGGTTATGTGATGATCAAAGGTAACAAATACCTTGTCCCTTTCCGTTCACAAAAAACTGCAGTGGCATTACCTGTTACTGATCCGATTGCCTTTTTACTGGTCAGCACCACCGAACAGGATGAATGTTTTGCAACCGCGCTGGTTAAACTAAGCACCTGTATTAGCCTGCTTGTTTTTATGTGGGGTTTTAACTTTTTAGAACCATTTAACATTGAAAACTTAAAACTTGCAGGGGTTATCGGAAGTTTGTTTTTTTCGTTAGTATTGGTCAATATGATAAAAGGGATATATACAGAAAGCTGGGTATCAACGCTGGGCGATTTCAAATATCACCCCGCGTATGATCTTAATGTATATGTTTTTGTTTTGATCACGGTTGGGTTGTTTTCATCATCATACATTAAAGCGGTTAAAAATTACCGCGAACTGGAGTTAACCATCTAACATGCCTATAATCATAAACCTGGACGTAATGATGGCGCGGCGCAAAATGAGCCTGAACGAGCTAAGCGCGCGTGTTGGCATCACCTTGTCCAATTTATCCATTTTAAAAACCGGCAAAGCCAAAGCCATCCGCCTCGAAACCCTTGAGGCCATTTGCCAGGCGCTCGACTGCCAGCCGGGCGATATTTTGGAGTATGTAGGGGAGTGAGTTATTAAGTTAATAGGTTATTGAGTTATTAGTTTAAATGTTTGAAATGTTGTAAAGTTGGTTATTGAGTTGCTGGTTGCTAATGCTTCCAGTTTCTCGCTTTGAGGTCCGATCTTTTTTGGTTTTTTTAAAAATCCGAAATCGAAAATTCGAATTTCGAAATTCTTAAGGTACTTTTACAGCAAATCAACCCTCATGACCTATATACCTGCCTCCGACAGATACTCCAATATGATATACCGCCGTTGCGGCAAAAGCGGCATCAGGCTTTCGGCCATTTCGCTGGGCCTGTGGCATAACTTTGGCGATGTGGACACCATGTCAACCTATCGCAAAACACTGCACACCGCTTTTGATGCCGGTATTACGCACTTCGATCTGGCTAATAATTACGGTCCGCCACCGGGGTCGGCCGAGATCAACTTTGGCAGGATATTGAAAGAAGACTTTGCCGCTCACCGCGATGAGCTGATCATATCAACCAAAGCCGGTTATTATATGTGGGAAGGCCCTTACGGCGAATGGGGATCAAAAAAGAACCTGGTAGCCAGCTTGAACCAAAGTTTAAAAAGGATGGACCTGGAGTATGTGGACATATTTTACCATCATCGCCCCGACCCGGATACCCCGCTGGAAGAAACCATGGCTGCGTTGGATCTGATCGTTCGTCAAGGCAAAGCACTGTATGTAGGTATATCCAACTACCGCCCAAAAGAAGCTGCTGAAGCTATCCGCATATTAAAAGAACTGGGTACACCATGTTTGATACACCAACCCAAATATTCCATGTTTGAGCGTTGGGTTGAGCGCGAAGGCCTGCTCGATCTGTTGGGTGACGAGGGTGTAGGTTGCATACCGTTTTCGCCATTAGCGCAGGGTTTGCTTACCAATAAATATTTAAATGGTATCCCTGCCGATTCTCGTGTGGCCAAAGGCGTAGGCTTTTTAACCGAAAATAACATTACCGATGAACGCTTATCGCAGATCAAACAATTAAACGATATTGCCATTAGTCGCGGCCAAAGCCTGGCCCAGATGGCCCTGGCCTGGATACTGCGCGATGAACGCGTAACCACCGTTTTAATAGGCGCAAGCCGACCGGAGCAATTGACCGATTCGCTCCAGTGTTTAAACAACATCAGCTTTAGCAGCGAAGAGTTACAACAAATAGAAAAAATATTAGCATAACAAATGAGCCAAATAAAATGGGGTATTATAGGCTGTGGCGATGTTACCGAGAAGAAAAGCGGACCTGCATTTAACAAAGTTGCCAATAGCGAATTAATTGCCGTAATGCGCCGCGATGCCTTCAAAGCTGCCGATTATGCCATGCGCCACGGCGTTGACAAATGGTATGCCGATGCTGATGAATTAATGAGCGATCCCGAAATTAACGCGATATACATTGCAACCCCGCCGGTTTACCACAAAGCCTATGCACTCGAAGCTTTAAAACGCGGTTTAAATGTTTATGTTGAAAAACCTGTAGCCCTAAACAAAGCCGAGGCCGAAGAAATGGCTGAGGCCTTAAAACAATCGAACGCCAAATTAACCGTAGCACATTACCGCAGAGCCTTGCCCATGTTTTTGTTTGTAAAGGACCTGCTGGATAAAAAAGCCATTGGAGATGTGCGCACCGTGCAGATCAAAATGTGGAAAAAGGCAAAACCCGACCTGATTGCGAAAAGCGAAGAAAACTGGCGCACAAACCCCGAACTATCTGGCGGCGGGTATTTTCACGATCTTGCCCCGCATCAACTCGACCTGATGTTGTATTTTTTTGGTGTGCCCGAAAAATTATATGGCTTCTCATTAAACCAGGCCAATATCAGTGCTGCCGACGACCATGTGGCTGGTGTGGCGCTATTCCCTGATAAAGTCGCCTTTAACGGATCATGGAGTTTTAATGTGGACGAAAATGAAGAAGTTGACGAATGTATGATCGTAGGCAGCGAAGGCAGTATCAGCTTTCCGTTCTTCGGTAAAACCGTGGTTTGGCACAATGAGGACGAGGACGAAATTCAGACGGTTAATTTTGAGCACCCGCAGCACATACAACAACCCATGATAGAAAGGATGATACAATTTTTTAACGGCGAGGCCGAAAACCTTTGCACCATTGAGGATGCCATAGTCGTGATGCAAATGATGGATGCCTTCACCGAAAAGTCATAATTATAGTTAATCGACAAACGGTATTGGTTTTAACTAAATAAACTTAATTTTGCGCAACCAATAAAAACTATAAGTACCATGAAAAAATTATTTGTACTCGCTGTAATAGCAGCGTGCGTGTTCACAGTGTTCAATGTATCGGCCCAAACCACCGCCCCTAAACCAAAAGCACCAAGGCCAAGCCCACCCGATACCGTTAAAGGTACTACCAAAAGCGGCGTCGATATCACCATTGCCTACAGCCAGCCCAGCATTAACGACCGTACCATTGGCAAAGAGATAGCCCCTTTTGATGGCAAAGTATGGCGCACAGGCGCTAACGAAGCTACCACCATTGAGTTTAGCAAAGCGGTAAAGTTTGAAGGTAAAGACCTGCCCGCTGGTAAATACGGTTTATACAGTATCCCTGGCGAAAAGCAGTGGGTGATCATCATCAACAGTGTGTGGAAGATATGGGGACTTAACTATACAAAAGACGAGGCTACCGGAAGTAAGACCGATATATTCCGTGTGCCGGTAAAAACCCACAAAACATCCGATTTTGTAGAAAAATTACAATTCCAGATCGACGAGTCGGGTAAAGTATCGTTTATGTGGGGTAATTATGTAGTGTCTTTTAACGTAAAATAATTTAGCCCCAACCCGTTTTTGGGCAGAAAATGAGGCGTTTTTTATCTGCGTAAAGCGAACACAAAAAACAGTTCAAAAAATTGAAAAGCCTATAATTGCAATATTTGTAATTATAGGCTTTTTTTTGTGCTAAGGGTATAGGTTTTGAAGTTTAAGCTCCGTTTTTCGAATATTTTATATCCAGGTGTGATGCAGACGGTTTATGTGTTTTTGATGGATTTTGCTTGCCGAAACTCGGTTCTGTACCGAATTTGGTGCCAACTTAAATCAAATAAATATGAACTATTTTGAAACTTATTGGTGGGTACTTATACCCGTATTGTGTTTAGTATTGTACAAAACTATTTTGCGTATCATTTTTGGGATGATCGTCATCCCCGAAGATAGCATAGGCCTCGTCACAAAAAAATTCGTCCTATACGGCGAGAACAGGGCGCTGCCCGATGGCCACTTTATCGCTACAAAAGGCGAGGCCGGTTACCAGGCCCGCACACTCGCGCCGGGTATGTACTGGCGTTTGTTCCCATGGCAATACACCATTCTGTTAGAGCCATTTACCGTTATCCCGGTAGGTAAAATTGGCCTGGTAATGGCCAAGGACGGTGCCGAAATACCGACCGGTAATATATTGGGCCGTAAGGTGGAGTGCGATAACTTTCAGGATGCTGAAAAGTTTTTGGCCAACGGTGGGCAAAAAGGCCGCCAAACAACCATTATTACAGCCGGTACTTATCGTATCAACACCTATGCCTTTGCGGTAACGGTGAGCGATATGACTACCATTAACGAAAACATGGTGGGTGTTGTAACCGTGCTTGATGGTTTGCCCATCACCATAGGCCAGATAGCCGGTAAACATGTAGAAGGGCACAACAACTTTCAGGATATTGATGCCTTTTTAAATAACGGCGGTAACCGTGGTTTACAACCGCAAATTATACTGGCAGGCTCGTACAACGTAAACAAATGGGCCGTGCAGTTAGAGCAAATACCCATGACCGAAGTACCTATTGGTTACGTGGGCGTAGTGATATCGTACATCGGCGAAGATGGTAAAGATTTGACCGGTGAACACTTTAAACATGGTAACATTGTGGGCAAAGGCTTCCGCGGCGTGTGGATGGAGCCGCTTGGCCCGGGCAGGTACCCTATTAATACCTTTACCATGAAGGTAGAACTGGTGCCAACCACCAACCTGGTTTTAAACTGGGCCAATGCGAGGAGCGAGTCGCACAATTTGGATAAAAATTTGTGCACCATTACGGTACGGTCAAAAGATGGTTTCCCGTTCAACCTGGATGTAGCGCAAATTATCCACATCCCGGCAAACGAGGCACCAAAGGTTATCGCAAGGTTTGGCAGTATGCTCAACCTGGTATCGCAGGTGCTGGAGCCTACTATCGGTAACTACTTCCGTAACTCGGCACAGGATAGCGATGTGATCTCGTTCCTGATCACCCGTAAGGAAAGGCAGGAATCGGCTAAACAGCATATCTCGGTGGTGCTCGAAGAGTATAACGTAAATGCTGTAGATACCCTTATCGGTGATATTGTTCCGCCGGAAGCGTTGATGAAAACCCTGACCGACCGTAAAATAGCGCAGGAAGAGGAGAAAACCTACGAAACGCAAAAAATGGCACAGGTGCAGCGTCAGGGTGTAGAAAAAGAGACCGCTATTGCCGAGATACAAAAAGAGATAGTAAAGGCACAACAAAGCGTAGAAATAGCCCAACGCACAGCCGATGCAGCTGTTAAAAAATCGGAAGGTGAGGCTACCAGCTTAAAATTACAGGTATCGGCCGAAGCCGCTGCTACCAAAATGCGGGCCGAAGCCGAAGGCGAGGCCACCAGGGTACGCGCCGCTGCACAAGCCGAATCGACCAAGCTGAACGCTTCTGCCGATGCCGAAAGGATATCGAAAACCGGTTTAGCGGAAGCCGAAAAGATCATGGCTGTAGGTAAGTCAACCGCCGAAGCCTACGAGTTACAGGTTAAGGCCATGGGTGGCGATAACTTTACCAAGTTTAAGATCACTGAGGAAATTGGTAAAGGCCGTATCAAAGTAATGCCCGATGTTTTGATAGGCGGTGCCAATGGTACCGATGGCCCGATAAGCGGCTTATTAGGCATCAAACTGATGGAGATGATGGATATGGATAAAGCTCCAAAAGAATTGAAAGAGCTGCCAGCCGCAAAACCGGATAAAAAGTAATATGCCAAGCCCTCCCTTTAAGGGAGGGCTTTTTTGTTAATAATAATAGAAAAATTGTCATTTCGACACAGCGCAGCGACGGAGAAATCTTCTGCTGTAGACAAGTCTGCCGTAGAAACTCTCTCTCCGTTAGCCAACGGATCGAGATGACAATTTTATTATTTCTTCTTCGGCACCTTAGCACCCTCTTTACGCGCCTCGGATAAGCCGATAGCAATAGCCTGTTTGCGGCTGGTCACTTTTTTGCCGCTGCCGCTTTTTAGTTTGCCTTCTTTCATTTCGTGCAGGGTTGCTTCAACCTTTTCGCCCGCTTTTTCTGAATATTTAGCCATGATGATCTATTGTTTTATTAGCTATAATTCAACCAATAGGCCAATTGTTTTTAAAAATTCACACTTTCCAAAGCATCAATATCGGCGGCATTAATGAGTTTTAAATGCTCTGTTATCTTTTCAACCGGCCAATCCCACCAGCTTATTTTTAACAGGCGTTCAATAGCTGCATCAGCAAAACGCATCCGTAATACTTTTGCAGGATTACCGCCTACTATGGCATAATCAGGCACATCTTTGGTTACTACAGCGCGGGTAGCGATGATGGCCCCGTTGCCAATCCTCACGCCAGGCATGATCAGCGCATCGTGGCCTATCCACACATCGTTACCAATAATGGTATCGCCTTTGCTTTTGTATTTTTCAGTCAGGTCCATACCCTCATTCACCTTATCCCAATCGTGGCCAAAAATGCCGAACGGAAAAGTTGAGATAGGCGAGGTTTCGTGATTACCACCGTTCATCACAAACTTTACGCCCGACGCGATGGCGCAAAACTTGCCAATGATGAGCTTGTCGCCGATAAAGTCGAAATGATACAACACGTTCTTTTCAAAATTATGAGGGTCGGTAAAGTCATCGTAATAGGTATAATCGCCCACAACAATGTTGGGGTTTTTGACGATGTTTTTTAAAAATACCAATCTGTTGTATTGCGGTAACGGATATATCTCCGCAGGGTTAGGTGCTGTCATCGTAAAATTGAAAGGTTAAATATAAATATTAAGTGGTATTGTCGCCGGGAACGATTGCACAAATAAATAGCGCGAAAACGTTCTTTCCTACCTGAAAACTCGTTAGCATTGCTTAATCCAAGCGCTACCAAACCTATTTTTATTTACATCATCATGAAGAGTAAAACAATCATAACCGCATTATTACTGCTGTCAGGAATATCCGTTTTTGCACAGCAGCAACATGATATGGCCTGGTACGTTGCCAACGCGCCGTTTAAAATGGGCACTATTGCCGAGCCTAAATTTGCCGACCGTACATTTAACATTAAAGATTACGGCGCCATTGGTGATGGACAAACTGTAAATACGCAAGCCATCGCCAAAGCTATTGATGCGTGCTCAGCAGCAGGAGGGGGTATTGTGCAAATTCCACCGGGGCTATGGTTAACGGGGCCTATTGAATTAAAAAGCAATATTAATTTCCATACGGATAGGGGCGCGCTGGTTATTTTTAGCCACGATCATTCGCTGTTCAGTATGCAGGATGGGCGCGGTAAACCGATGTTGTATGGCGAAAAACTGGAAAATGCAGGTGTAACCGGCGAAGGTATTTTTGATGGCGGAGGCGAAACCTGGAGGCCCTTAAAGAAAAGTAAGGCTGCGCCAACCTTGTGGAACGACGAATTGAAGTTGGGCGGAGTACTCAACAAAGCAGGCGATATGTGGTACCCAACCAAGGAAGCGTTGGAAAATGACCGGTTACGCCCCATCATGGTAAGTATATCGGGCGGTAAAAATGTACTGATAGACGGCCCGACTTTTAAAAATTCGCCCAATTTTGCGTTCAACCCTAAAAATATCACCAACCTAATAATCCGCAATGTTAAAATAGAGAACGAATACTACGCCCAAAACGGCGATGCGATCGATCTTTCGACCTGCAAGAACGCGATCGTTTACCGCTGTACCGTCCACGCAGGTGATGACGGTATTTGTATGAAATCGAGCGGGGCGAAAGATAAGAGTACTGCTGCCTTAGAGAATATCATTATTGCCGAAAATACGGTTTACCACGCACATGGTGGTTTTGTTATCGGCAGCAATACCGATGGCGGCATGAACAACATCTGGGTAACCAACAATAACTTTGTGAACACTGATATTGGCATCCGAGTTAAAAGTAACGAGGGCAGGGGCGGCCTGGTGCATAATATCTACATCGACCATATTTACATGCGCGATATTTTGAACGAGGCAATTTTGTTCAGCAGTTATTACGAGGATAAAAACCCGGGCATAACCAACGCGCCTGTTGTAGCCAGCGATAAAACGCCAAATTTTCAGGATTTTCACCTGAGCAACATTTACTGCAATGGCGCTAAAATAGCGGTATCCATCATCGGCTTACCGCAGATGCCGGTGAGTAAAATTGATTTTACCGATATTACCATATCGGCCGATAAAGCCTTTTATGCAACCGAAGCGTTGGACATACAGGTAAAGAATATGAAGATCATCTCGCCGGATAAAACAGTGTTTACCCTGGAAAACGCCACCAACCTCCATATCACCAGTATGGGCTTTGATGCGGCAGCTAAAACATTTATATCGGCGGATGGTGCAAAAACCAAAGGTGTTACCGTTACCGGGACGAGTTTAAAAACCCTGCCTGATGCGGTTAAAGGTACAGCTAAGGATGGGGTGGTGGTGAATTAATGTTATGTGGACGCGTTGTAAACGCAAACCCATGTTAAGCGCTGGTTGCAAACGAGCGCGAATTGAATTTACCTGCGCCCCGTCAGCGCCACCTTAATACCCAGCGCGATTAATATGCCCCCGGTGATTTTTTGCTGTACTTGCCACACCTTTTGATTTTGCCTGAAAAAGTTTTTTGCAGCGCCGAGTATAAACGCATATAAAATGAGCACCAGTGTACCCTGAATGTTAAACCATAAACCGAGGCTGAGCAATTGCAGCTTAACGGACGATGCGGCCGGATCAACAAACTGGGGCAGAAACGAAATAAAGAAAATAGCGACCTTAG
>JACXTT010006859.1_pt1 | contig 16177 bp, 14 predicted proteins | sample 9270951 | NCBI WGS metagenome assembly JACXTT01 (sample SAMN15532306, study PRJNA645909) | rock metagenome | isolation source: weathered quartz diorite | place: Puerto Rico | collected 2017-06-21 | reverse complement strand
AGTGTAAGCGGAGTGCCGATTCGAGAGGTGCCGGCGTACCCGCTGGCGGTGGACCCGAAGCAGGAGATTGAGAAGCTAGCCGCAAAGCATGAGCCGTTTGACGTGTTTTTACGGGTCCATTCGTATTCGCAAAAGACGGCGAGCGTGAAAGTGGGGCTTGACGTTCCGGCGGGATGGAAGAGCAGCGATGCGGTAGAGGTCAATTTTGCGGGCGAAGGAGACCGCTACGCGAAATTGACGGTAACTCCGCCTGCGAAGATGGAAGCGGGACATTACACGATTACGGCGTACGCGAAGCGCGGCGACGAAAAGTTCACGACGTCGATTGAGCCGCTGGTGTCGATGCCCACGTTGGTGTGGGAAGAGCCGGCGCAGATTGTTGTACACGCATTCGACATCAAGGTGCCGGAGAATTTGCGCGTGGGGTACATCAGCGCAGAGAGCGAGCCGGTGCCGGATGCTCTGAAAATGCTCGGCATCAATGTGGAAATGCTCGATGCAAACGCGCTGAATTTTGCCGACCTTTCGAAATACGATGCAATTGTTGTCGGCGTGCGCGCGTACGAATTGCGCAGCGAATTGCCAGGTGCGAATCAGCGGCTGCTCGACTATGCGAAAAACGGCGGAACGCTGGTGGTGCAATACGAGCGGGATTTTGCATGGGATGGGAAAAACTACGCCCCGTATCCGGCGAAGATTGGGAACAAGCCCGGCGATCCGCTCCCGCGCATCACGGATGAAAATTCGCCGGTGAAATTCCTGAAGCCGGACGATCCGCTGCTGAACACACCGAACAAAATCACGCAGGACGATTTCAAAGGCTGGGTGCAAGAGCGGGGGCTCTATTTCTGGAGCGAATACGATGCGCACTACACGCCGCTGCTGGCGATGAACGATCCCGGCGAAAAGGATCTGAACGGTTCGCTCGTTTATGCGAAGCTGGGCAAAGGGACCTACATCTACACAGGCATTGCATTCTTCCGGCAACTGCCGGAGGGCGTGCCCGGAGCATATCGCCTCTTTGTGAACCTGCTCGCCGCATCGAGTCCACACTGACGTACACTGGACTCGTCAGGATTTTCCTGCCAATTTGACGGTGCATTGAGGGACGCGCAGCGCGCACTGCGCGAGGGGGAGTTTCATGGCTGGATTTAGCAGGACATTGTTAATGGCACTGCTGGCAATTTCGTTGGCAACCGTGCCCGGCGCACATGGACAGAACAAGAAGAAAAAGAACGAGCCAAAGATAAACAACGACAGCGCGAACCCGATCGTGCCGATGACCGACGAGCAGCAGATTGACTACATGCTGAGCGAATACTTGGGGGCCTGGCAGATTGGGGACACGGAACGCATGCATAAGAATTATTCCGAGGACGTCTCCGTGGTAAGCGGCGGATGGACTGCGCCGGTGATTGGGTGGACGAACTATCTTGCAATGTATCAGCAGCAGAGGTCGCACCTGCAACAGGTGCGCATGGACCGCATGAATACCTACATCAAGGTGAACGGAACGACTGCATGGGCCTGCTATCAATGGGAATTTCAAGCCGTAGTGGACGGAACGCCGAAGGGAGCGCGGGGGCAAACGACGCTGGTGCTAACGAAAAAAGATAATCGCTGGCTGATTGTCCACGACCATACCTCCATTGCGGAATCAGCCAAGCAGGCGCAACCGGCAGTTGCGCCCAACAGCACGCCCGCGAGCACACCAACCCCACAAAACAAGCCACCATCGCAGTAAGCGGGACGCGAGGGCAATTGGGCAATTAGAAGTTCTGCTTAAAGCCCTGGTAGATCCAGATTCCAGCCGCAGACAAGAGGAGCACTCCCGCCAGAATCCCGGTCATCATGATCGGACGGGATAACGTGTTGATTTTGGCGACGAGCAGTTGCTGCTCCCGTGCCATGTGTTGTTCGGCTGCGTCAAGGAAGATCTGATCGTCCTCGTGGCTCTCCAGCAGACTGCGCCAGATGAGCAAGAAAAGGAATGCGGCGGTTACGACTCCGCAGGCGATCAGTAGATACAAGACGGGCCCCTGAAGCGCTGATTCCATAATGACCTCCTACTGGAACCGATCCGCGGTGCCAACCTCCCAGAGAGGGCAAGGAAGCGGGCAAGGGGTGAAACAGTATTTCTTGGCGGAGTATAGCACCAAGGATTAGAAAAGCTAGTGGTGGGTATCACGGAAACAAATAGTGGAAGGTTGAGTCCAGGGAGCGTTAGGATGGTCGGAAAATGGCAAAAATCGCAGTAATTACCGGGGCGGCTCAAGGAATTGGGCGGCGAGTAGCGGAGGTGTTTGCGGAGTCGGGCTACCTGATGGGGCTCGCTGATTTGCGCGTGCCTGCCGAGACGTTAGGCGCTGTGACGGAGAGGGGCACGGAAGCAATTGCGCTTGTCGGAGATATTTCGGACGAAGCAACGGTAGAGAAATTCTCGCGGAACGTGCTGGAGCGGTGGGGCCGCGTGGACGTGCTTGTGAACAACGCGGGAATCAGTTTTATCGAGAATGCAGAGAAGATTCGCGCGGCGGATTTTCGGCGCGTGCTGGAAGTAAATCTGGTGGCGCCGTTTTTGCTGGCGAAGGCGTTAGGCAAGGCGATGATCGCGCAAGGGTCCGGCAGCATTGTGAATGTGTCATCGATTGCAGGGCTGGTTGGAGTGGCGGACCGCGCGGCGTACAACGCTTCGAAGCACGGCCTGATTGGATTGACACGAACGCTGGCGGCGGAGTGGGGCGGGCGAGGCGTGCGCGTGAATGCGGTGTGTCCCGGTTGGGTGAAAACGGAAATGGATCAGGCGGATCAGGCAGGAGGAAATTATACGGATGCGGATATTACGGGGCGAGTGCCGATGGGGCGATTTGCCTCGCCCGATGACGTTGCTCGTGCGATCGCGTTTTTAGCGGACGAAAAGCAGAGCGGATTCGTAAATGGCCACACGCTGGTGGTGGATGGCGGCTGGACGACGGATGGAAGTTGGGAGTCGCTGCGGCTACGACATCGGTAAAACAGGCTGCGTTGACAAAGGCGCCGAGCGGCGGGCACAATAAAAAAAGCCTCGTTGTACGGCCTCAAACGTCAACGCAAGCAGAACAGCAGTGCCCGAATGGCGGAATTGGCAGACGCGCTAGCTTCAGGAGCTAGTTCTCGCAAGGGAGTGGAGGTTCGAGTCCTCTTTCGGGCACCAAAGAATCCCGCAGGCCCTGCTCATCCAATTGCTGACTCTCAATTGATTCAAGCGGACTTCAAAAAACATCGAATTCGATTGCCTCAGCCCTGGGCCGCGGACTTCTGTTTGCGCGTGGAGGCGCGGATGACGAGGCGCGGCTCGAGATAGATAGGCTTGGGGACGATGGGCTGTTCAGCTTCGAGAAGCTGGAGGGCAAGCTTAGCGGCGCGCTGGCCGATGTTGGCGGTTTGCTGGTCAATGCTGGTGAGCGGGACGCGGAGGAACTTGTTGTAGAGCAGATTGCCACAGCCGATGACGGAAACGTCTTCCGGAATTCGCAGGCCCGCATCGAGAATCGCGGAGATGGCGCCGTAGGCGGCAATATCGTTGTAGCAAAAGATGCCGTCGGGGCGGGGATTCTGGCCGAGAAGAATTTGCGCAGCGTTGTAGGCTGCGGCGTCGCCGATTTCCTCGGCGCGATCAGCGCTCATCACGAGATCCGGATCGAAGGCCATGTGATTTTTGGCGAGCGCGCGTTTGTAACCCTCGAGACGGCCAAGCATCGTGCTGAGCGCGGGGCCGCCGATATGCGCAATGTGCTTACAGCCGGTATCAATCAAGTGCTGCGTCGCGAGAGCACCGACCTCCTCGTCATTCACGCCGACGAAATGAGCGGCGAGGCCGACGAAGCTGCGATCAATCAAGATGTAAGGAATGCCGGCCTCTTCGATGCGGCGAAACATTTCGACGGTCCAGTGCGTGGAGGCGATGAGAAGAATGTCCACGCGGCGCGCGATTAATTGTTCGACGGCTTGCCGCTCGAGTTTCGGATCCTGCTCGGAAGAGGTAACGACCAGTGTGTAGCCGCTGTTCCGCAACGAAAGTGCTACGGCACGAACAACTTCCGAGAAGAACGAGTGCAGCAGATCAGGGATCACGAAGCCGATCAAATTCGTGCGGCCAGTGACGAGCGCTCGAGCGGAAAGATTGGGGCGGTAATTCAGCTCCTGGACGCGCTTCAGAACGCGCGCCTTCGTTTGCTCGCTTATGTCGGAATGATTTCGGAGGGCTTTCGAAACAGTGATGACGCTGACGCCCAGGTCTCGTGCGATGTCTTTTAGAGTGACACCCATATCAGATTGTAGCATGCAGGTTGTTTGATGGTTCCTGCGGGGAGAACGTTCCACGAGAAACGAAAGGGGAGGCGAGCCAGGTCTTCTCGCCTCCCCATCCTTCCCCTCACGGGGAATCCGATAAGCCTGACGGAGGGTGGCTTATCGGTCGTGTGTTGGCCTAAACCAGATAACACACATTGCGCGAAAAGTGTTGCGGTTTGATGGAAGAAAAAGCCAGAATCTTTATGATTTCCTTATAACTTTCCACTAGCCTGAAATCCATGTCACGAAGCTCTTCCTTGAGTCCAGATAACATATTACGTTTTCTACAAGTTAGCCAGGGTAGCGTAACTGCAGCGGCATTCGCTGAGGGGCTACACCTGCCCAAAGAGGAACGAAAACCCCTCTTCAAAATGCTCTCCAAGCTGAAAAAACGCGGCCTGATTGTGGAAGTCGCGGCAGGGAAATACCGCCTGAAAGCAAAGAAACCGGCTGGTGGCGAGCAAAAACGGGAGCAGGGCCCGCCGGAAAGGCCGGCTGGAAGCGGCGTGAGCGGGCGGCTAGTACTGCACCAAGATGGGTACGGATTTGTGATTCCTGATGAACCGATCCCGAACATTGAGGGAGACATTTTCATTCCGCGACACGCGACCGAAGACGCGATGCACGGGGACCACGTGGCCGTGGAAATCAGCCGCAAGGGGTTTTCCGCCGCGGGGCAGAAGATTGAAGGACGAATTGTTCGCGTATTGGATCGCGCCCATCCAAGCGTGGTGGGGATGTTTCGGTACGGACCGAATGGGAATGTCGTGCTGCCGTATGACACACGAATTCATCATCAGGTGGAAATTCCGCCCGGGCAGGAATTGACGGAAGCGCTGCGAAAAAAGCTTGGTTTGGTCTCCGCGGAGGAAGCAGCGCATCGGGGGCGAAGGCTGCCGCGTTTGAAGGAGCTCGATGGAGCAGTGGTGAATGCAGAGCTGGTGCGATACCCGCGAGGCGGGCTGGCTCCGGTCGGCCAAGTGATTGAAATTTTGGGGAATCCCGGCGATCTCGGCGTGGATACAGAGATCGTGATTCGAAAACACCACCTGCCCCACGAATTTTCCGCGGAGACGCTTCGAGAGGCGGCAGAGCGAGCGCATCCCGTAAATGACGCGGACCGCGAAGGGCGGCAAGATTTTCGCGCGCTGCCCATTGTGACGATTGACGGAGAGACGGCGCGGGATTTTGACGATGCAGTTTATGTGGAGAAACGCGCGGACGACGGCTGGCATTTGCAAGTGCACATTGCGGACGTGGCGAACTACGTTCGCACGCTGACGACGCTGGACAACGAAGCCCGGCTGCGTGGGACGTCGGTCTATTTTTTGCATCGTGCGGTTCCCATGTTGCCGGAAGAGCTTTCGAACGGAATGTGTTCGCTTAATCCGCACGAAGACCGCTTGGTAATGAGCGCGTTGATGGACTACGACGCGGCGGGCCGGATGACCGGCTCGCGCATGGCCTCGGGCGTTATTCGCTCCGCCGAGCGGATGACGTACACCAACGTGAACAAAGTTCTAGAAGGCGATGCGGAGATGAGTGCGCGGTACGCGAAGATGGCGTCACACTTCCGCAACATGAAGGAACTGGCCTTGTTGCTGAATGTACGAAGAAATGAAAAAGGTTCGATTGATTTCGATTTGCCCGAACCCGTGATTGCATTTGACGAAGACCAGAAGATGACGAACATCACGAGGAGCGAGCGTAACATCGCGCATCGCTTGATTGAGGAGTTCATGCTGGCAGCGAACCGCGCGGTGGCGGGATATTTGCTCAAACGCGGAATTGCGACTCTGCATCGCGTGCATGAGAAACCCGATGCGAAAAAAGTTCTGGAATTCGAAGAACTGGCGCGCGCGTTTGGGTACTCGCTGGGCGTGGAGAACTTGCATCAGCGGGAAATCGCAGTGAAGCACGGACGCGTGCCCGCGCCAGCGAAACACGGGCGGCCGGATTCGGCCGGACACGGGCGGGAGCGCGGGATGAAAGTAACGCTACCTGGAGCCCGGGAACTAAGCATCTCGCCGCAGCATTATCAGAAGTTGCTGAAAAAGCTCGCCGGGAAAACGGAGGAGCGAATCGTTTCATATCTGATGTTGCGTTCGCTGAAGCAGGCGCGCTATGCGCCGGACTCGCTGGGCCATTTTGCGTTGGGTTTCGACGAATATTTGCACTTCACTTCGCCGATTCGGCGTTATCCGGACTTGATCGTTCACCGGGCTTTGAAGTGGGCTTTGGCAAATCCTGGTGCGAGTCCTCCGAAAGATCCTCATCCCGCACAAAAATCCACTGCAGCGCTCTATCCGCACAGAATTTTGGAGGAGCTGGCGACGGAAACTTCCGATGCCGAGCGGCGGGCCGCCACGGCTGAACGCGAACTGCGCGATTGGAAAACGGCCCAATTCATGGAACAACATCTTGGCGACGAATACGACGGGCTGATCATTTCCGTGCAGAAATACGGTTGTTTTGTGGAGCTGATGGAGGTGTTCGTGGAGGGATTGCTGCCGATTGCTGCAATCGAGGAAGCAGCGGGCGCGCGATGCATGTATCGCGAGCACGAGCACGCGATTGTGGCAATGCAAAGCCACGAACACCGGCGCGGGCGCGGTGCACCGGCGCCAAAATCAAGGCAGCGCTCGTGGAAACTGGGCGATCGCGTTCGTGTGCGTGCGGAGCGAATCGATCCAATGCGCCATCGCGTAGAATTTGCGCTAGCGGATTGAGAGGAGCAGCTCGAAGGAGCCGGAATTATTGCGGGATGTTTTCCGCCGCGCGAAGAGAAGAAAAAATCCTGCGCACGGACTGAACAAACATGACGGCCGCGCGTGCGGCCGGATACCAATACGCGCTTTGGCGGGAAAGTCCCAAAATCATCCTAGCCAACGCCAATTGCCTTGGCGAATCGAGATCAATTTCCCTGTTGCCACGGTAGATTCGCACGACGCGGCCCAGCACCTGTTCGCCGTCGACCATACCGTCCGGCTCCGGATGCGCATCGCCCTTGGCCATAAACTGCGCCTCGCCTAGTGCGTCGTGCCTTTCGACCAGGCGATGCACGAACAAACGCGATTCCCGTTTGAACAAAACCACATCGCCACAGCGCATTTCGTCGATCCCTGCGTGACGGATAACCGCCACGTCGTCCGGGCGGACCCACGGCAGCATGCTTGAGCCCCGCACGCGGAGATGAACTCGACCCTGCTGCTCGAGGTGCTTTGTGATTTGCGTGACGTCGTCCAGCCGGCGCTCGCCGCAGATGAGTGGCGCGCTCCCCGGAATCGCAATTTCGCTTTTGTTATCTTCCATCAAGTCAACTCAGGGCTCGAACTGAAATGTCTGACGGCCAATAACTGTACCATCGAGCGAAATTTCAACGCTCCACTGTCCCGTCAACGAACGTTGCGTGATGAATGTCCCAGCCACGGGGATGACATCATCCAGCGCCGGGGAACCAACAGTGCCATCAGGCACGGCAAAGCCATGCGAAACGGTCTGATAGACCACCCCATTCGGTTGAACGAGTGCGATCTGCTGCGTGTGTGTGCCGGCAGGGACGTTTTGCCATTCAACATTCAGGCCCAAATCGCGAATTGTAGTGACGCTGAAATTTCCGGACCCGGTACAGCCCGCCACGCCCGTGTCACAAAGTTTGACTGTCATGGCAAGAGGCTGCGTGACGGGCGGGCCTACGGGGGAATCACTTTGCGCGCACCCCGAAAAAACAATCGCTGCTCCAGAACTCAGGAGGAGCCAGAAACCGTATTTGCGATAGTGTGTCGTCATTCTCATTTCGCGCCTCTTAAAACGGATAAGCGAACGCATAGATACGTCCGTCGGACGCAGAAGCCAGCACGTAAGACAAAGTGACATCAATGCCTACATCCCCCACGGTGGTCGTGGGATTCAGCAGGCGTTGTTTTCCGTCCACCCCGGTGGCGAGATCAAGCTCGTGAATTTTTCCGTCGCCGCCACCAACGTAAACCTTGCTTAGGCCAACGAACGTCAACGGTGCAGAAGGATTGTTTACGGACGTGCTCCACGACAAAGTGAACGTGCCGCCGCCGGCAAGACAAGGATTCGTGGCGCAAGAGAATTGATACGCCCACACTTTGGTGCTCGTCGAAAATACAACGGTATAGGGAGTGTTCTGAGACGCAACCGCGGCAGAACTGTGAAGGCCGCCATCGCCCGGATTCACTGACCCGAGGGTCACGCCGGTAGAAGGATCAATTGCGGTGAGCGCGCCGCCGTTAATGGAAACGAACAGAACGTCCGAATTCGGCGTGAGGCTAGGGCTATAGTCGCTGGCACCAAGATTTGCAGAAAACAAAATCGCTCCTGTGTTCGGATTAAGCTTCCACAAGCTCGGCTGCAATATTCCGCCGTTGCTGCGGCTCGCGAACCAGATGGCGTTGTGTACATAGTCCACCGCAGGAGGCGCGTTGACGACATCCAGTGCAAGTACACCTCCTCCCAAACCGCCGGTGTACGTCCAAACCGTCGCGCCTGTGTTCCCGTTCAAGGCAATAAACTTGTTTGCGCTTGTGGTGGCGCCATTGTGCGTGCCGACGACGACAATGTCCTGCGCCAGCGTATATGAACTCGTGCTGAAGAGTTTCGCTTGTATGCCCGCGCTGGCGACAAAGGGAACACTGGCCGGATTCACCAGCCAGGTGAGCGCACCCGTGTCCGTATTTACGGCATAAACAAAATTATCTTGCGCAGGAACGTAAGCAATGTTCTGTCCGATGGAATCGTCCAAACTGTCAATTAAGGTGGGACGCCCTGAGATCGCTCCACCCACACTCACAGGTGGCGCAACGGGAATTCCCGTTTGGGGGCTGATATCAAACAGCAAAGTATTGCTTCCGGAAACGATGCTCGCGCTTGGATCAACCCCGGGAGCCGATAGTGATCCCGCAAGCGTGTTGAAAACCCACACTGCTTGCGACGCAGCCGTCGCGCTGGGCACAGCCGAAACTTCCGGCACGATGGCGGATCCATTCGAAGAACACGCGCCGCTGCCGCTGGTTGCCGTGCTGCACTCGGTTGAGTAATTGTGTGCGGCATCCACAACAAAAACTTTGTACGAGTAGACGTGATCGTTGCTCAGCGCGCTGCAGATGCCGTTGTCGGTAAAGCTTGTGGCGCTGGAGCTATCCACAAAAACCACAACGTCGTTGCTACTGCCAATCGTGTTGCAGGCGGAATAGGTGGTTCCGTCAGTGGGAATGGATGTCGCGGAGACTGGGTTGTCCACCTGACGCAGAATCAAAACGCCAGCGTAGGCCTCGAGAGAAGTGGAGCCACTCAACGTCGTCGGATTGGTCCAAGTCAAGGAGACGGAACCGTTGCCGGCGGTCGCCTTGAGGTTGGAAACTTGTTGCAAGAACGTGAGCGCGAGTTGCGGTTGATTTGAAGAGGCTTCGCGCGAATTAAAAAGGATTCCCGTGTTGTCGTTTCCTACGGAAGGATTCTCCAGGAGGAGGTGGCCGAAGTTTTGCGTTCCGCCATACCAGTTTTGTACGTCCGCGGTAAGACCCCACGTATACGTACCCGGCGTGTTGGCGTTAATTGTTACTGCAGCGGTAGTCGTCGCATTAAATTCGCCGCCTAAGGCGGCCCATGCAGTGCCGGTCACGCGGTTCGTCCACGTAACTGCCGATTCGGTCCAGAGGTTGGTGACTCGGTGCGCCTCATAGGAGCCTGTCTTATTTCCCACGGAAGTCACGACGAGACTCATGTCAGCTTTTTTGACGCCAATATTGGGAACAGAGCTGAAATCGAACTGAATGATGGCACGCGCCGCGTTTCCAGTACCGGTTTTGGCCGCCACGTTCAGGCTTGTTGCTGTCCCAAAATTTGTAGCGGGGTTGGAAGCGTCCAGGTAGCTGTCCGCTCCTCGCGTCTGCGATGTCGTCAAAGTGAGTGTCTTTTTCTCGCGAGCAAACGCGCAGGGACCTAAGGCCACCAAAAGGAAAGCGCAGCCAAGAAACAAAAGGCGAACGAGTGTGAGTTCCCAAGCTTTTGCAGCACACGATTTGCGCATGGACGTTCTTTATTCCTTCCAGTTCCAGAACAGGAAATTCCGGACGCCGTCCGGAATGGGACCTAATCCAACTGTTATCTAGAATCTTTGTTCCAATTTGGGTTAGTCAATGAACCGAACGGCTGGAGTGTTCAAAACTACAGGTTCATTCGCAATATAGAGCCTAGAGTGTAAAACGTTTTCCCTTTCGCCTGTTGTTCGCCGCGTCACTACGATCGGCGAGGCGCGCCGTTGCAGACGCCGCCTTGGCCTGGCAATTTACCGCAAGCCAGTGCCAGCGTTTCGTAGATCGGCTCCGACTGCACGCTTGGTTTAGCGTACGGCTTTTTGCTTTCTTCGGATACCGGTCCACCCGGATTGTCCTTTTTTTCTTCAGCCATACGAGCCTTCCATCTCCTTAATTCAACACGCGCGCCAGTTGTGGCACATGTTCGTTGCTAGCTGGGGACACACCAGATGCTGCAGAAATTTTCTGGTGCCAGCCGCTCTGCGGGTTGGCAACTCCGGCGGCTTTTGCTTTCTGCTCCGCAAGCGAGCATGCCCTTTCGTAAGGGCCGAGCAAATCGCCGCCTTCCATCCAGGCAAGCCCCGGGCAGCGTTCGCAGTACGAACGAATTTCGCAACTCGCGCAGGTGGGCAGTTCGCTTTCGCGGACTCTGCGAATGCGTTCGAGCGCCGGAGCGTTTCTCCAAATTTCTTCAAAGCATTCGATGCGAATATTTCCCGCAGGAACAGGCAATTGCACGCAGGCGTAGACTTCACCATATGGTGAAATATAGCAACTGTTGTGGCCGGCGCTGCAGGGCAAATCCTCGTATGCGGAGCTTTCCATGCCGCTTGAAACGCTGCTGCCCAATGCCGGCGTGGAATTCCACTCCTCGGGAATGAATTTTGTTCCGCAGGATTGCAACGTGGAATCCTGAAGGACCGGAAGCAATGCCTCGGACGAAACGCGGTGTTCAAGAGGCCCGCGCGAGCCATCCATCATTGGCGTAATCGTCAGATCGAGAACGTATGGAACGCCAAGCCGCGCGGCGAGAGCCATTACGCCGCGATAGGCGGAGAGATTTTCTTTCATCAACGGGCACGCGAGCTTCACTTGGATGCCGCGCTCTTGCAACACGGGAATTGACGCGAGGCTGCGTTGCAAAGAACCGCGAACTTTTGTAATGGCGTCGTGAATCGCCGGTTCACTGCTGTAAATGCTGATCTGCACGCGACGCACGCCGAAGCGCTGTAACATTTTTGCCCGTTCCGGAGTGACCAGCAGTGCATTTGTTTTGAGGCTGACGTCAAACTGCAGCCGCCGCGCCGCTGCGAGAATTTCTTCCAGATCGTTGCGCAGAAAAATTTCGCCGCCACTGAAAGTCAAAAATAGCGCACCGGCGCGAGCGAGCTGCTCGAGCGCATCCACGCATTCGCTCGTGGTCAGCTCCCCGTAATCTTCGTGATCCAGATAGCAGTGCACGCATCGCTCGTTGCAGCGATAGGTCAGATCGAAATGCACGCTTAAAGGAAGCCGTTTACGCACGGTCCGCGCGATGAGGCGGTCCATCAGGGGTGTTGCGACGATTTGTGCGCTGCTGCTCAACGCGTCGCGCCTTCTTGCGAAGATTCCGTCGGCACAAGCAATTTGCGCGTGGACAACTCTTCCAGCAGCGCAATCGTGTCCGCCAGCGCAGTCTCTCGCGTGACTTCGTATTGTTCCACGAGCAGCGCCGCTAAATCTTCGGCATTGCGTCGCCCGTCAATATTTCGCCACACAAAACTGCCAGTATCGTTCAGTTCGTGCATCACGCTTTCGCCGGGAGAAATAATGACGGTCTCGTCGTCAATCTCTCGCCAGGCGAGCGCAGGATTTTTTTGCCAAATACCGTTTGCGGCCGCATTCATGCGGGCAGAACCTCCCAAAAGGATGCATTCTTCTGGAACTGCAGATTGTAGCCGAAGATTTCCTGGCTTGCTCCGACTAGAATTTGCAACAGGCGGTGATGATCGCCAGGTTCGCACGAGAAAAACAAGACGCACGGAAGCAACGATTTCAAGAGTTCTGCCGGGCGCATCGTCTCGACTCGATTCTCCGGAGATTGCACCAGGCGAAAAATTCCGCCAACCGGCGCGCTAATGTTCGCCCCGTCGGCGCGGAATTCGCCCCAGAACGGCGTGCCAAAGGCGCGCCATTCGCCATCCACACGTTTGAGTAGCGAAATCTCGTCGGTAAGGACACTTCCCAACGGGCTGAGTGATGCCACGGTGCTCTTGCCCGCGCCCGACCGGCCAACAAATACAAACGCTTTGCCATTTCGAATGACGCTAGCACCATGCAACAAAAAACCATCTTCCGGTAGCAGCGCCCAGCTCAAGAACATGCGCAGAAGTGAATCAAGAGCGTATTCGTGACGCACACCAGAAAAATGTGCTCCGAAGGAATCCGCAACAACTCTGGCGCCTTCAAATTCGGAGATAAACGCGTGCCGGCCATTCGTTTCGGATGGTTTGCGATCCACCGTTATTGAAAAAGGATTCTTTCGCGCACCTTGGAACCCCAAATAGCGCCTAGAAGCGGCGGTCAATAACGAAGAATCGCGTGAGGACAGCCGCAGCGGCAGACCTCCAAGGAACAGGTCTACGTGCGTGTCAACGCCGCTTCCAGAAATTGCGTGCGCTCTTGTCAAATGAATGCCTCTTGCGATCTTACATTTAAAGCGCCTGCGCGGGGTTAGGGCGCCTGAACCAAGCAAAAACCGCTGTAAGAAAAGATTACGGTAAGTTTGGCACTTCGCGGAGGTTGAAGTAAGAAAAATGTTGCCAACGCACCACCAGAGATAAGACTAAAAGTGATTGATTTTGCAGGCTATAAGTAAGCTGGAAGTAACTGACAGTCGCAACGCCCTTCAGCCGCCCGCCCAAACTTTTCCATCCACAATCACTTCCTGTTTTTCGTCGTCGAACGTTGCGCGCTGTCCCGTTTGCATGGCTGCGATGGTCATGCAAAGCGCGATCGAGTGGCTGTAGCCTGCTTCGATGTTTGCGTTCGGAGTTTTTCCGTTTCGAATGGATTCCATCCAATTCTTCATGTTCGCGCTGGTGGCTTCGTCCACGCCCGCGCGTGCACCCGTGTCCGTTGCAGCAACTCCTTCAAGAAGCGAATGTAACGCCAACTTGTTTGCCTTCAGTCCCATAACCCTGGCAGAGCCTTCTTCGAGGCCGCCTTCGGGACTGATCACATTTTTGTCGAGGTCAAGCGTGCCGGAGTTCGAGCGATAGAGTTCTTTCACCTCGCCGGCTGAGTTCGTTTGACGCGAAGAATAAATCACCTGGAAGCCCTTCGTCTTGTCGTTGAGCGGACCGTAATCAAAAACGGCCGTAAGTGTGTCCCAGTTTTCCCGGCCGTCCTTCCACAAATATATTCCGCCGCTGGCAACGACACTGCGCGGCCGCGGCAAATTCGTGAACCAATGTACTGTGTCAATCTGATGGACCATCCATTGATCGGGAATTCCGCTCGAGTACGGCCAGAACAAACGGAACTCGATGTATTTTCTCGGATCGAAGTCCACCATCGGCCGGTTGATCAGGAAACGTTTCCAGTCCGTGTCTTCCTGCTTTAGTTGATTGACCAGTTTCGGCCGCCGCCACCGCCCGGGCTGATTCACGTTCCAGGTCATCTCCACTGCCACGATGTCGCCAAATTTCCCGGATTGTATGAAATCTTTCGCTATCTGGTAATTGCGTGCGCTGCGGCGCTGCGTACCGACTTGCACAACGCGCCCGGTCTGGCGCTGGGCCTTCCTGAATTCGCGGGCGTCTTCCATTGTGTGTGCCATCGGTTTTTCGACATATACGTCCACGTTATTGCGGACGGCTTCGATGCCGTGCTGAGCGTGCTGAAAATCCGCAGTGGCGATGATGACCGCGTCAACGTCCTTGCGGTCGTAGAGTTCGTCGTTGTTATGGCAAAGCGCCACCGCATGGCCGGTGCTGTCTTGGATCAGATTCACGCCTTCGTCGCGGCGGCGCTTCCAAATATCCGAAAGCGCGACGATTTCGAATTGTTGTGTACCGGCGTGTTTGAGAAAGGCGGGGAAGAGTGCTTCGCGAAACCGGTCGGAAAAGCCGATGACGCCTGTTCGCACGCGGCTGTTTGCGCCAAGCACTCGCGCATAGGTTTTAGCGGGGAAGGCGCATGCTCCGGCTGCGCCTGCGCTGAGTTTCAAGAAGTCCCGGCGCGAACTTCGTTTCGTCATGGCTGCACCTCACTGGGCTTATTTCAGTGCGCCTGCCTTGCGGAGTAAGTCTTTTGTTCCGGCCATGCTTTGTCGGGTGGATTCTTCCGGCGTTCCGCCGCCGTTCCAATGCGTCTCGAGGCTCATCGTGCCGCGATAGCCATCACGAATAAGCGCTTTAAATTGTTCTACGAATTGAATTTTGCCTTGCCCCATTGCCGCCCAGCCGAATTTCCCATCCGGTTTGGCAGTCACATCTTTCAAGTGAACATGGCCTATGCGTTCCTTGGGGAGTTTCGCGTAACCATCCGGGAACGGCGTCTCTCCTGCGGCGCCTGCATTGCCGGGATCCCAGTTCAACATGAAATTCTTGTTGGGCACGGCCGCGAGAGTCCGCATTGCCTGCGCCCCCGTCGCGGTATTGCATTCGTATTCGTTTTCGAGAAGAAGAATGATGTCTTTCTTCGCAGCCTTCGTTGCAGCGTCGCGCAGTTTCGCGTCCATCGTCTCGCGATATGGTTTGTCATTTTCCAGCTGCCAATAATCGAACATGCGCACCTTGTTCGTGCCGAACGCTTTCGCTGCCGCGATGCTGCGTTCCAGCACTTCATCCTGCTGTTCGAATGTATAGCTGGAGCCGTAAGCCGCGCCGGTCGGACTGAATTTTGATTTTGGCGCGCCGGGCCAATCCACTTTGAAAAGCGGGCTGGCGATGTCCGTCACTTTCAAATCGAACTTGGTGAGAAGTGCTTTTGCCTCTACTATCTCTTTTTCGTCCAGGTTAACGATGTTTTTCTTCCACAGCCCGCGCAATTCGACAAAGCCCAATCCAAATTCGTTCGAAGCGACTTCCAATGCGTGGCCGAAATCCTGGGAAATCTCGTCCGTGATGACGGAAAGCTGAAAAACGCAGTCCACCTTGGCACTCCTCGCAGCTATCAACCATTTTGGCAGCGCCATCGCACCCGCTGCCAGACCAGTTCGTTGCAACATTTCCCGGCGTTTCATGTCGAATTTTCTCCGCGCACATTCTACATCCTCTTTCGCGCGAGGAACGCCATGATATTCTAGAAGGTCGCAGGTTCATCCGCGGCCCGGCAGTCCCCGCCGCTTTGGCTTGCAGGCAAATACCGGGCTTCGCGCCCTCTGGAGAAAAAAAGTGTCTTCGTCTGTGATCGCTCCCGCCGCCAAACGTGTCTTCAATTTCAACGCCGGGCCAGCGTCTCTGCCGCTCGCTGTGCTCGAACGCATCCGCGAAGAGTTGCTCGATTGGCGCGGCACGGGCATGTCCGTGATGGAGATGAGCCATCGCTCACCGGAATTTGAAAGTATCAATGCCGCCGCGGAAGCGGGCTTGCGCAAACACTTGGCCATTCCCGAAGAATACGCAGTCATCTTTGTGCAAGGCGGCGGCAGCATGCAATTCACTATGGCGCCGATGAATGTTTGCCTGCCGAATAAGCCCGTAGATTTGATTCATACCGGCGCATGGACCGCAAAGGCTCTCGGCGAATTGAAAAAAGGCATCGCGCACCGCATCGCGGGAACCACCGAGCCGGTAAAG
>JACXTT010006858.1_pt1 | contig 16180 bp, 18 predicted proteins | sample 9270951 | NCBI WGS metagenome assembly JACXTT01 (sample SAMN15532306, study PRJNA645909) | rock metagenome | isolation source: weathered quartz diorite | place: Puerto Rico | collected 2017-06-21 | reverse complement strand
AGGCAGACAGTGTGGTCAGTATGGTGGGCCGCCGCCGCGACGCACTCCACCCGGGTTCGCCGGCCGGAGCAAGGCGCCTACCGTCGCTTATCAGCGGAGATTCGGGTGAACAACCCCGCGTAGCTCGGGATCTGCGGACGAACGCACGGGGAGAAGAACCTCAACAGAACCGCCGCGAACGCCACGACCAGCGAAACGCCTGCGCCGCCCTCGCTACCCACAGAATGCCACGGCGGCCACCACCGTGGTCCAACGCCCGTCGTCGCCACACTCCGCCGTAGAGGTGACGTTCAACGTGCGCACGATGTCCCCCGAGAGCATCCACTGCTCGCGCCGCTGGTCCCACGCCTGGTCGGGGTCGAACGGCACGCCGAGCACGGTGGCGAGCATCGACGCGGCGAGATCTTCGGCATAGTCCCCCGACGTGCTCTCGTTCTGCCCGTAGCTGTGGTGCTCGGAGATGTAGCCGTGGTGCGAAGGATCGGACGGGACGGCGAGGCCGATCGACGCCGCGACGCGGCGGCTGGGCTCGTTGGTGGCCGACTCGGCGAGCACGGTGAACAGGACCTGCCCCGGCTTCAGATTGCGCAGCCCTTCTTCGCGGTCCACCAGCTGGCAATGCGGCGGAAAGATCGAGCTCACGCGGACCAGGTTGAACACCGCCAGGTGGGCGTCCCGCAACGCCATCTCGAAGCTGGTCAGCTTCTCGCGATGGCGCCCCACCCCTTTGGTGAGGAACGCCCGGCTCGGCATGAACTGCGAGGGATCGATCACGTCGTCGTGGTCCGCGCTAAAGGGTTCGACTGCTGACAGTCCCGGCACAACCCGAAGACTTCGAGATGGTGGTGGTGGGGCCGGAACTCCACCTCCTCGGCGACCAGCGCGATCACGCGCTCCAGCCGGTCGTTCGACAGCTCCATCACTCGCCCGCACGCGGAGCAGATGCAGTGCTCATGCGCCTGCCCAGGCGCCACCGGCTCATAGCGCCGGAAGCCCTCGCCGAAGTCGCGCTCGGCCACGAGCCCGCTCGACACCAGGAGATCGAGGGTGCGGTACACCGTCGCGAGGCCGACGTCGCTGCCACGCTTGGCCACGCGCCGCAACACGTCCTCGGCCGACAGATGGTCGGCGGCGTCGAGGACGACTGTCGCGACCGCGAGTCGCTGCTGGGTCGCGGGGAGGTTGCGGTCGGTGAGGAAGCGGCGAAACGCCGCCAGCGCCCGGGCGCCGTCAACGCGCATACCAGACCGCCGCGCTGCACGCCTGCGGCGGCTCCGCGTCCCCCGTGCGATCGGCGGTGTGCTGCATCACCTGCGCTACGACCTCCGCCGGTGAGAGCGCCACTTCCTCCACCTCGACGCGCGACGTTCCCTTCTCCTTCCCGCGCACCACCAGCATATAGCGCGCCGTGTAGACCACCAGCCGCCCTTCGGGGTGGCGGCGCGTCACCACCGCGGTGCCCCACTCGCGTCCCTCGCGCTTGATCGGCCGGAAGAGATAGATCGTATCGATCTCCTCGGCCGGCACCTGCAGCGCCACCGCGGCCGACAGCTTCGCCCAGCCCGGTCCCTGACCGAGCGGCGTCGCCCCTAGCGCCGGGCCGGGGCCGGCGTCCGGGGGGCCTGTTCCCATCGCTCGACGAACGACCGCAGCACGTGCATGAAGTCCTGGGCGTTGGTGACGACGCCGAACGCCTGGTGCGTGCCGCGGTCGCGCAGTTTGTTGACGACGAACTCCGTCTGATCGACGCAGATCGTCGTCAGCGGACGGATATCCCCAGGGTCCGGCGCGTCGACGAACGCCGGCAGCATGTTGCCGACCGCGATGGCGTGCAGCGCGGTGGCGATGAACACGGCGAAGGTGGCCTTCACCGTCAGCGCCCGCATGGCATCCTGCGCCGCCAGCGTGTCGCTCACTACCCCAGGCAGCGGCCCGTCGTCGCGGATCGAGCCGGCGAGCACGTACGGGATCTTGCCGCGCACGAGCGCGTGCATGATGCCGCCGGTCACGATCCCCTGCTCCACCGCCGCCTCGATCGATCCGGCCCGGCGGATCGCGTTGATCGCACGCATGTGCAGGGCGTGGCCGCCCGATACCCCTTCGCCCGAGCTCGACATGCCGAGCGTCGTCCCGAAAATCGCGGCCTCGAGGTCGTGCACGGCGACGGCGTTGCCCCCAAGCAGGCCGCCGACGTAGCCGTGCTCGATGAACCAGATCATGTCCTCGCGGGCCCGCGCGTGCACCAGCGCCGGCCCCACCACCCACACCGTTGTGCCGCCGCGGGCGCGCTCCTCCCCCAGGAGCTCCGCGAGTACCGCGTAGTCGACGGGACGCTCGCGGGATACTTCGGTCTGCATGAACCGGAACTCGTTGGCGCTGTGCGCCCCACCGAGGAATCCCTCGGCGTGGACGAAGATCCCTTCGCTGCCGTCTTCGGAGGAGCCCATCGCGACCGCCGCGCCGCGCGTCACCTTGCGGGGCTCGGTGGTGACGAGGGCGCCGTTCGCGGCACGGACGACGACGCAATCCATGCGCGGCAGCTCGGGCCGGCGCCACCCGTCGGCGAGGTGCAGGTACGTCGGAAGGTTGGTGGTCGAGAAGAAGCCGTCGGGAAGTACCCCGTCGGCCGGGGCGGGAGCGAACCGGGCTTGGGGCGCCTGCGCGAGCGGTGGCTCGCTGAACTGTGGCAGCTGATACCGGAACGGCGGACGCCTCACTCCTCGAGACTCCTCAAAGAGTCATGGAGCGGGCAAAGTTACGTGGGAGAAAAGGCGTCTCGCAACGGTGCCGCCGTTTTATCTTTGGGGAACAACCCATGCCCCACACCACACCCACGCCCCCCCGCGGGCTCGACGGCGTCGTAGCCGCCCAGACCCGCTTGAGCCACGTCGACGGCCAGGCGGGCGAGCTGATCATCCACGGCTATGCCCTCCAGGAACTGGCGGGCCATGTCAGCTTCGAGGAAGCCGCCCACCTGCTCTGGGTCGGCTCCCTCCCCACAGCGGACGAGCTGGCGGGGCTGCGACGGCGGCTTGCCGCCCAGCGCCCGCTGCCGCCCGAAGCCATGCACGTCGTACGGGCCGCGGGCACGGCACCGCCGATCGATGCGCTCCGCATGGCATGCGCGGCGCTGTCGCTCGACCTGGCCGATCCCAGCGCCATTTCCCCGGCCGCCGATGTCGCCGCCGCCACGATGTTGACGGCACGCTTTCCGACGATCGTCGCCGCTCATGCGCGCCTCGGCAAAGGGCTGGAGCCGATTCCGCCGCAGCCCGAGCTGTCCCACGCCGCGAACTTCCTCTACATGGTGCACGGCAAGGAGCCGGATCCGATCGCCGCGCGCGCGCTCGACACCTACTGGGTGACGGTGATCGACCACGGCATGAACGCGTCGACGTTCGCCGGCCGGGTGATCGCCAGCACCCGCTCCGACATGGTCAGCGCGGTCTCCGGCGCGATCGGCGCCCTCAAGGGCCCGCTGCACGGCGGCGCACCGGGGCCCGTGCTCGACATGCTACAAGAGATCGGCGCGGCCGACCGGGCCGAGCCGTGGGTGCGGAACGAGCTGGCCGCGGGACGCCGCATCATGGGGTTCGGGCATCGCGTCTACAAGGTGCGGGACCCACGCGCCGAAGTGCTCAGCACCGTGGCCGACGCTATGAGCTCGGCGCACCTCGAAAATCGCGGCTTGTTCGATCTCGCGCGCGCCGTGGAGCAGACGGTGCTGCGTGTGCTCGAGGAGGTGAAGCCGGGACGGAATCTGCGGACCAACGTGGAGTTCTACACCGCCCTCGTGCTCCAATCTCTGGGACTCGAGCCCCGCTCGTTCGTGGCGACGTTCGCCTGCGGGCGCGTGGCGGGATGGTGCGCGCACGTGATCGAGCAACACGCCGAGGACCATCTCATTCGCCCGCAATCCGAGTACACCGGGCCCCGTGGCCTGACGGTGGGGCGGTGACCGCGGTCAGTGGACGAGGCCGTGCTCGACCGTGTAGCGGATGATTTCGGCGTTCGATTTGAGGGTGGTCTTTTCGAGAATGCGCGTGCGGTAGGTGCTCACCGTCTTGACCGACAGTTCCATGACGGCGGCGATCTCCTTCACGCTCTTCCCCGCCCCGATGAGGCAGAGCACCTGATATTCCCGGGCTGACAGGCCTTCGTGCGGCGGCCGGTCGGCTCCGTCGGCCACGACGGCGGCGAGCTTCTGGGCAAGCGTGGGACTGACGTACCGGCCGCCGCGCACGACCTCGTGAATGGCCGTCACCAGCTGCTCGGGTGACAGGTTCTTCGAGATGTACCCTGAGGCGCCGGCCTTGAGGGCGCGCACGGCGAACTGGTCCTCCGGCTGAACGCTGAGGACGAGAATCCGAATGCGCGGGCGCAGGGCTTTGAGTCGCTGAATCGTTTCGACGAACCCCGGCCCGGGCATCGTGATGTCGAGCAGCACGATGTCCGCGTCGACAGTGCCGACCTGGGTCAGCAGCTCATCGCCGTCACTCGCCTCCCCGACCACGGTGATCCCGCCGCCGGGGGCATCCTCCACGACCCGCCGCAGCCCCTCGCGCACGATCGGATGGTCGTCGGCGATCAGCAGGCGCGTCATACCCCGGGCTCCGGACCGAGCGGGATTCGCGCCTCGAGCACGACGCCGCAGGGCTGACGCGAGGCGATCCGCAGGCGCCCGCCGTGCACGCCGATCCGCTCGCGCATCCCCGCGATGCCGAGCGAGCGGGGGCCGGTGGTCTGCCCATCGCCCAGTCCCTTGCCGTCGTCGGCGACTTCGAGCACGAGGTGTCCGTTTTCCTGCTCCAGCCGGATGTCGACACGGTGGGCGCTGGCGTGGCGCGCCACGTTGGTGAGCGCCTCCTGCACCACCCGGAACAGCGCCGTCGAGCGTGCATCGTCCACCACCGGCGGCCGGGCGGGCAGCTCGAGGTGACAGGAGATCCCCGTACGTTGCGTGAATTCGTCGGCCTGCCATTCGATCGCCGCCGTGAGCCCCAGCGTGTCGAGCACCGCGGGCCGCAGCTCCGCCCCGATGCGCTTCACCGACTCGATTGCGCCATCGATGTGGCGCAACGTACTTTGGGCGCGCTGGTGCAGCGCGTCGTCGTCGGGGGTGAGCCGCCGCTCGAGCCACGCCACGTCCAGCTTGATCCCCGTGAGGGCCTGCCCCAGCCGGTCGTGAATCTCGATCGCGATGCGGCGGCGCTCGTCCTCGCGCGCCGCCTGCAGCCGGTTCGCGAGCTCGCGCAACTGTTCTTCGGAGAGCCGCAGCTCTTCCTGCGCGCGATGGCGCTCCGTCACGTCGCGCTGCACACCGAAATGGCCGACGATCCGCCCCGCACCCTGCTCTTCGTAAAGGCAGATGTAGTCCCCATCGATGCGGATGGGGGCGCCGTCGATGCGGCGTTCGTCCGTCTCCACGTGCAGCCGGCCGGCGTCGAGGAAGCGGCGCCACACGGCGCGACCGTGCGCCAGATCGTGCGCGAACAGGTCGTTCGGCGTGCTCCCGATGAGCTGGGCGCGCGTCGCCCCGTACTGTCGCAGCATCGCGTCGTTGACCTTGGTGATGCGCTGGTGCGCGAACACGTAGTCGAGCGCCTCCTCCTTGTCGACGGTGTCGTCCCAACGCACCGGCTCATCCAGCATCATGAAGAAGAACCCGTCGAGCGACTGCGAAAAGAACAGCTCGAGCAGCCGCTCGCGCTCGTGGACCGCGTCCTCGGCGCCTTTCTGTTCCGTGATGTCCTCGGTCAACCCGGCGATGCGGTACACGTCGCCGGCGCGGTTCCTGATCGGAAAGGCGCGCGACCGCACCCAGCGCACGCTGCCGTCGGGCCGCACCACGCGGTAACGCTCCGCCCATCCCCCCTGCGCCAGACTGGGCAGTGACGTGCGCACGCGCGGCCGGTCATCGGGGTGCACCGCTTCGAGGAACGCCTGGGGATCGGCGTACACCTCCACCAGCGGGCGCCCGAAGATGCGTTCGTAGGCGGGGCTCACGTACAACAGCTCGGTCCGCTCCGGCGTGGTCAGCCAGAACACCTCGTCGATGTTCTCCGCCAGCTGTCGGAACCGCTCTTCCGCCACGACGACGTCCCGCTCCGCCCGGACACGATCGGTGAGGTCCTGGTAGATCGAGTAGACCGCGCCCTCGTCGGCACGCTCCCCACTCCCCATCGCGATCGTCGTGCAATGGACCGAGACATCCACGAGGGTGCCGTCTTTCCGTCGACGCACCGTGGACCGGATTTCCTTGAAGCCTTCTGCTGCGATTCGGGTGGTGTCGCGCGCCTCGGGCAAGAGCTCCGGCGGGACGATCAGCTCGTCGATCGCCAGACCGGTGACTTCGTCTCGCGTGAACCCGAACAGATCGCTGAAGCGCTGATTGACCCGCAGGATGCGCCCCGCCCGATCGCTCAAGACGACGGCGACCGGCGCGTGCTCGAACAACCGCTCGAAGTACTCGCTGGCGCCGCGGACGGGCGGCTCGAAGGCGGCCCCGTGCCGCGGCCGGATGATGAACCAGGCCAAGGCACCGAGCGCCACGCCTCCGAGCGCCAGGACGAAAGACCAGAGAACCGACATTGCGCGCGTTTCGATGTGAACGGGCTGAACCTAACGGCGCCGCCCGACGAGGGTCAACGCGCGCGTGCGGAACTCCCGTGTCGGTGCCGGTCCTACGCGGATGCGCGTCGGTCCGGTCCCGACGGGCGGCGTCCTACAGCACGGCACCGGACAATCCGGCAGTGCCACTCCCGCCTTCCCGATACTGCTCGCCCGCGCGGACCCGTTAATTGGCGACACACGAAATCGGCGTCTTCAGCAAGGAGGCTGATATGACACGACTCATTTCCATGGCACTCGTCGCCGCCGGTGCATTGGCCTGCGGCGGTGGATCGGGAGCGACCGACCCCGGCCCGGGCCCGAACGAGGTAGTGATCCAGGGCTTCGCCTTCGACCCGACGCCGCGGACCGTCAGCGCCGGCACGACGGTGACCTGGGTGAACCACGACGCGGCGAACCACACGTCGACCGGCGGCACCGGGCAGGAGACGTGGGACTCGGGCTCGCTGTCGAAGAACGGCAGCTTCTCGCACACGTTCAACGTCCAGGGCACCTACCAGTACGCGTGCACGATTCACCCGGGGATGCACGGCACCATCGTGGTCAACTGAATTACAGTCACCGCTGGCCAGTGGCGGGAGGCCAGCGGTTTTGCCGTCATGGGCCTGCCATTTGAAAGGGAGAGCGCACGGATGAAGACGATGACGGCTGGACTGTTCCTGCTGGTGGCTGTCGCTGCGGCCGCCTGTAACAACAAATCGAAAGACCCCACTGCGCCGGCGTATTCAGCTGCCACGCCCTCGCTGGCAGCAGCGACGGTGCATCAGCCAGGGCCGCGGACGGGGTTCGGTTTCAACGGCGATGCGAGCGGCTTCCCCAAGGGAGCGGTGACGCTCACCGGCGGCGGGTCGTTCAACGTCGCGACGGCGAACAACGTGATCCCGACGATCACGGACGTCCACTCGGGCGGCGGGTTCAGCTGCACCGATTCCATCGGCCAGGGACCCCTCACGGGTTGCGCCCGGGGCCAGGGCGTCCGTTGGGATACCGCTCAGCTGCTCGCGTCGACGCAGTTCAAATGCTCGCTCGGCGACGGGCTCAAGCCCGCGGCCACCGACGACAGCACCGTCGTGCTGCTGGCCGATTTCTATCGCGCCGGTGATGGCAATGACGAGTCGTTCACAGCACAGATGATCGTTTCCGAGCGGGACCTCGCGCCGCTGATTCCCGGCGACCAGCACCTCTGGATCCAGGGCGTCGGGTGCGGGGATGCGGTCGTGAACTTCAGTAAGTAGGACGGCGTTCGATCGCTACAACAAGGCGACAGGATCGCGGTCGGCGACGATCAGCGCCGCCGACCGCCCTTGCCCCCGCCACGCCCGCATCACCCGCCCCAGAATCCGCGGCTCGGCCGACTTGACCAGCACATGCCAGCGCCAGCGCCCGTGCAGCCGAGCGATCGGGCACGCCGCCGGCCCGAGGATGGTCAACGCTCCCGCGAGCCGCTCGCTGTTGGCGCGCCGCAACCACTCGGCGACGCGCGTGGCCCGCGCCGCGGCCGCGTCCTCGGTAGCCCCCAACGCCACGAAGCGAATCAGACCGACGTGCGGCGGGTAGGGCGGATGGGGCAGCGCCCGCAGCGGCAGCTCGGCGGCGGCGAATGCCGCGATGGAATGCGCTGCCGCGGCGCGCAGCGCGTGGTGGTCCGGGGAGCGCGTCTGCACCACGACGCGCCCGCCCGAGGGACCTCGCCCCGCCCGTCCCGCCACCTGCGCCACCAGCTGAAACGTCCGTTCCGCCGCGCGGAAATCCGGGAGATGGAGCCCGGTATCGGCGTCCACGACCCCCACCACCGTCACGCCGGGGAAATCGAGTCCCTTGGCGATCATCTGAGTTCCCAGCAGGATGTCGACGTCACCACGCGCCACGCGCTCGAGAATGCGGTGGTGACTCCATTTGGTGCTCGTGGTGTCGAGATCCATGCGCGCGATGCGCGCGGCAGGAAAGCGTAGCTCGAGAAAGTGCTCGAGCTGTTGCGTTCCCAGACCACGCATACGACGAGTCGTCGCGCGGCAGCTCTTGCAGGTGAGCCCCAGCTCCTCCTCGTGGCCGCAGTAGTGGCAGCGTAACGCGGCAGGCGTCGTGTGGACGGTGAGCGAGATGGCGCAGCGCGGGCACCCGGGTACCGTGCCGCACGTCGGGCATTGCAGGAAGGCAGCGAAGCCGCGCCGGTTGAGCAGCAGGATCACCTGCTCCTTGCGCTCCAGTGCCTCGCGGACCGCTCGGTCGAGCGACTCGCTCCACGCCACCGGTCCGGCCTCCGGGACGCGTTCCGCCGATCGCAGATCCACGACCTCCACGGGCGGGAGCGGACGATCGCCGACGCGCCGCGGCAGCTCGACCCGGCGCACGCTCCCGTGGGCGACCTGGTGCAGCAGCTCGAGCGACGGCGTAGCGCTGCCGAACAGCACCCGCGCGCCTTCCACTCGCCCCCGTACCAGCGCCACGTCGCGCGCGTGGTAGCGCGGCGCGGTGCCCTGCTTGTAGCTGGGTTCGTGCTCCTCGTCGAGGACGATGACCGCCAGCTGCTGCACCGGAGCGAAGATCGCCGAGCGGGCGCCGACGGCGACGCGCTTCTTCCCCTGCCGCAAGGCGCGCCAGGCGTCGGCGCGCTCGGCGTCGGACAGTCCCGAGTGCAGCACCGCGACGGCGTCCCCGAAGACCCCGCGGACCCGGGCGACCGTTTGCGGGGTGAGCGCGATCTCGGGAACAAGGAGAATCGCTCCCCGACCCGACTCCACCATGCCGCGCAGCACCTCGAGATAGACGAGCGTTTTCCCCGACCCCGTGACCCCCTCGATCAGGACAGGCATCTCGGGCGGGTTCCCGAGGATTTCGTCCATCGCGCGGCGTTGATCAGCGGTGAGCGCCGGCGGCGGCGCCACCGCAAGGTCGGCGAAGGGATCGCGGGGCGCCGCGATGCTGTCGATGCGCGCCAACCCCTGGCGGACCAGTCCGGTCAAGACCGAGGACCCGAGCTTCAGCTGGGCGAGGAGATGACGCAGCGGAGCAGTGCCACCGAGGGCCTCCAGCGCTTCGTAGGCGGCGCGCCGCTTGGGTGAGCGGGCGAAGGTGCACTCGCGCTCGAGCAGGGACGGGAGCGTCTGGACCAGAGTGATCGTCCGCTCAGTGCGCTCGGCAGGTCCCGCGACGCGCCCGGCGCGCCCACCCCACAGCGCTCCAGGGAGGAGTGCCCGCAAGCACAGTCCCCTGGGGCAGCCGTAATAGCTCGACAGCCATTCCCCGAGACGGAGCAGCTCGGGGCTGAGCGCCGGCTCGCTGTCGGGAGCGGCGAGGATCTCGCGTTGCGTCCCTGTCGCCGGCGGCTCGGAGCCGATCCCCGCGACGACGCCGACCGCCTGGCGACGGCGCACCGGTACGAGCACGCGCGTGCCGGCAACGACGCGCGGCGTGAGCGCGTCGGGAATGGCATAGCGGTACGGAGTCGAAACCGAGAGCGGGAGGAGGACGTCGGCGAACAGCGTCATCCCGTCAACGCCGCGCGACGCCTAGCCCCGGTCCCGTCGGAAGGGTAATCTGCCCGCCCGCGATGGAGGCACCGGTGAACGGGTCGTCGACGGTGAGGGCCGCCCCATCGAGATCGGCGATGTCGACGAGGGGCGTGAAATGCGCGGCAGCGGTAATCGCCACTGACGTCTCGATCATGCACCCGACCATCACGAGCAGCCCGTGGGCGCGCGCGGTGGCAATCATGCGCAGCGCTTCGCGCAGCGAGCCGCACTTGGCGAGCTTGATGTTGATGCCGTCCACCGCCCCGGCGACCTTGGGGATGTCGGCCGCGACGAGACAGCTCTCGTCCACGACGACGGGAATCCCGGGGGAGGCGCGTCGCACCGCGGCGATGCCGTCCAGGTCGTCGGGCGGCAGTGGCTGCTCCAGCAGCTCGACCCCATACTCCTTGAGGACCGGCAGCATCGCGATCGCCCGCTCGCGCGTCCAGCCCGCATTGGCGTCCACGCGCAGCGGCTTGTCGGTGACCTCGCGGATCGTCCGCAGCAGCGTCTCGTCCTGATCGGTGCCGAGCTTGATCTTGTAGATGGCGTACTCCCCGGCCTCCAGCACTTTCGCTTTCATCGTGTCCGGCGTGTCGATCCCGATCGTGAACGACGATTGCGGAGCGCGGCGGGCGTCGAGTCCCCACAGGCGCCACAGCGGCTGGCGCAGCTTCTGTCCCACGACGTCGTGCAGCGCCATGGAGAGCGCGGCACGCGCCGCCGCGCTCTTCGGCGCCACTTCGCCGAAGCGGGCCTCGGCGCCCTCGAGATCGAACACGTCCACCGGCAGCACCTTGGCCGCCGCCTGGAACGCCTCCTGCACCCCCGCAAGGCTCTCGCCGTAATAGGACGAGGGATACGCCTCACCGTACCCTGCGGTCCCGTCGGAATCGCACAGCCGCACCAGCAGGACCTGGTACTCACTGCGGCCGCCGCGCGCGATGATGAAGGGGTGACGCGTGTGCAGCGTCACGATCTCCGACGAGAGCGTCACAGCCACTTGTTGCTCCGCAGCCACCACAGCATCACCGCCGTGACGGCGAACATCGACCCCAGAGCCCAGTAGAACCCGAGCGGATGATGGGTGAAGGGCATCTGGCTGAAGTTCATCCCGTAAATCCCGCCGACCACGATCAGCGGCAGGGCGAGCGTCGCCACGATGGACAGCTGCTTCATGACCTTGTTCATGCGATTCGAGGTCTGGGACAGATAGGTCTCGAGCACGCCGCCCAGCAGCTCGCGCGTCGTGTCCACCGATTCCATGATGCGGATGGTGTGGTCGTACACGTCCCGGTAATACAGCTGCGTTTCGGGACGCAGGTACGCCGAAGGCCGGTTGGAGAGCACGTTGAGCACCTCGCGCAGCGGCCCGACGTGGCGGCGCAGGGCGTACGCCGTCCGCTTCGCCTTGAAGATTTCGTGGATCAGGCGCTCGTCGAACTCCTCGAAGAGCTGCTCCTCGAGCCGGTTGACGTGCTCGTTGAGCTGCTCGACCATGGGGAAGTATTCGTCCACCGCCTGGTCGATGATGGCGTGCATCGTCATCTCGGGACCGCGCGCGAAGAGATCGGGGTTGCGCGTGACACGGTCGCGCGTCGAGTTGCAGCTCGCGCTCTCGATCGCGTGGACGGTGACGAGAAAACTCTTGCCGAGGAAGAAGTAGAGATTGAAGGTCTCGAGATCGTAGGGATCGGATGTCGCGTGATCGAAGCGGATGCCGGAGACGACGACGAACAGGTAGCGGTCGTACTCCTCCAGCTTCACCCGCGTGCCGGGCGAGAGCGTGTCTTCGATCGCGAGGGGGTGGAACTGAAACACCTTCTCGAGCAGCGCGTGCTGGTGCACGTCCGAGCTGTCGATGTCCACCCACAGCGCCCCCTCCCCCCGCTCTACGATGCGCCGCAGGTCCTGCGCCGACAGGTTCTGGTCCAGCCCTCCGTCGGAGCGGCGGAACAGGCTGGTCGGCCAGTGCTTGGAGGGCGATTCGGCGAGGGGAGCAGTGGCGGTCACGAGTGAAGGGTACGGGGCTTGGGGCGCGTCAGGCAAGCGCTCGCACCAGTGCCACGCACCCCTCCGCCAGGAGGTCGAGGCGGTAGCCCCCCTCGAGCAGGGCGATCACCGGGCGCCCCTGCATGCGCGTACGCAGCGCCTCGGTCCAGGTGGTGATGTCGTCGGCGCGTAGCGTGAAGCCGCCGAGCGGGTCACCGTCCAGCGAGTCGAACCCGGCGGAGATGAGCAGCGCGTCGGGGGTCCAATCGGTCACGGCGGTATCCACCGCAGCGAGGAGATCGCGTACGTACTGCGCGCGCGGCAGCCCCGGTGGCCGCGGGACGTTGAACACGTTCCCCACCCCGCACTCGTCGGCGGCGCCGGTGCCGGGATACCACGGGTACTGGTGCATTGAGACGAAGCGGATCGCCGGATCCCGCTCGATGAGCGCCTGTGTGCCGTTGCCGTGGTGCACGTCCCAGTCGACGATGAGGATGCGGGCGGCGCCGTGCGCCTGTGCGTGCCGCGCCGCCACGACGACGTTGTTGACGAAGCAGAACCCCATGGCTCGTGCCGCCAGGGCGTGATGGCCCGGAGGGCGCGTCGCCGCGAACGCCGTCCCGTGACGCATCCCTTCCTCGACGCCTCGCACGGCCACCCCCGCCGATGCCAGCACCGACTCCCAGCTTCGGGCCCCCAGGTACGTGTCGGCATCGATCGCCCCACCCCCGGCAGCTGCCAGTGCCGCCAGCGCATCGAGGTAGGCGGCCGGGTGCACCCGCTCGAGCGCCGTCCGCTCGGCGGGAGCCGCCTCGACCCAGGTGATCGATGGTGCGAGCGCCGGCGCGCGCAGCGCTTCCAGGACCGCGGCAATGCGCTCGGGGCGCTCGGGATGTCCCGCCCCGGCCCGATGCAGCCGGGTCGCCGGGTGATACGTGACGGTGGTCGGCAGAGTCAGTTCTGGTGGTTCTTCTCGCGCAGCAGGTCGCGAATCGCCTCGACCTCCGCCTTCATCTCGCGCCGCTGGACGCTGATGTCATCGAGCAGATGACGGTAGCGGCGCCACACCAGGATGACGACGCCGGCTGCCACGACACAGGCGATGCCGCCCGCCACCAGTCGCCCGCGTGACAGGTCCACCCCGAGCCAGATGAGCAGCAGCGCGTCGAGCAGCAGGAAGCCGACCGTGAAGATCGCGAGGAAACGGCCCGGAGGCGGCTGTTTCATCGAACCGGCTGGCGCCGTCCCGGGAGGACGATGAACGGGGCGTTCGCCCCGGCGCCCAGGGCGGCGAGGGTGGCGCTTTCATCCTGGACCAGGGCACCGCGGAACTTGACGATGTACTGGTCGACCGGCAGCGGCGCGCGTCGCAATGCCCGGGTCAGCGCCTGGCGCTTCAGCTCGGCGACCGTCGTCTCGGGACCCACGGCGAGGAACACCTGGTCCCAGGCATCGGTGACCATGACCCGCACGGCAAACCGATCGGCAACGGCGGTCATGCCTCCTCCACTGTCGACGCGAGCGGCAGGGTCGACAAGAAGCGGTCGATCGCCTGATCGAAGAACAGCGTCGAGGCGCGCACGCGGCTCCCGCCTTCGGCCGGCGTGGCGCTGAATACCACTTCCTCGCCTCCCTGGCCCCGCAGCACCACGAACTGCGGCCCCTCCTTCTCTAAGAAGGCCGCGTTGTTCGGCAGCCGCTCGGCGAAATACGCCTTGGCGCGTTGCAGGACCTCTGCGGGAGGGAGTGCGACGGTCGTCTGGTGCGTCATCTGAGCCCTTTTGACAGTCTGGTTGTCATTTTGATCATAACACGTTGCCAACTCGGCATCTAGCAGGCTGATACGGACGGCACGGACGATGCTTTGCCCGCCGACGGTGCAATCACCACCACGAGACCACTCGTCACCAGCCACTTGATGGAGGAACCGATATGTATCTCACGACAACGAACCGGATCAACCGCATGCTCAACGACATCTTCGCCGATTTCGACGGGGCGCTTCCGAACGGCACGACCGCGTCCTGGGTGCCGGCGGTGGACGTGCTCGAGCAGGCCGACGTCATCCGGATCGCGGCCGAGCTCCCCGGCGTCAAGCCGGAAGAGGTGAAGATCTCGGTCGAAGGAAACGTGCTCACCGTTGAGGGCACGAAGCAGCAGGTTGCCGAGGAGAAGACCGACCGGGTGCATCGCTATGAGCGCACCTACGGGTCGTTCGCGCGCAGCTTCACCCTGCCGCGCACGGTCGACACGGCGCAGATCAAGGCCGGGTACGACAACGGCGTGTTGACGATCACGCTGCCCAAAGCGGAGCAGGCGAAGCCGCGGCAGATCGCCGTCGCAGTCGCCAAGCAGAGCTAAGTCGTCCGTTGTAACTGGGCGCCGAGCCGGGCCTCGATCTGGGAGTTCGGCACGGCCTCGGCGCCCAGCGCCCGCGCGGCCCGCAGTCGGCCGGTATCGACATGCGATCCGAACGCCATCACGGGCACCCCGCGCGCGACCGCCGCCCGGATTTGCTCTTCCCAGTTCTCCGATTCGAGCTCGACGACGATCAGGTCGGCAGCCGAGGCGTCACGGGTAGTCTCTGCCCCGGCGGCGGCGACGATGCCGCGGAGCTTCCCCTTGAACATGAGGTCGCGAGTGGAGAGAAACACCTGAGTCAAGAACAAATGTCCAATGTCCAATATCGAATCTCCAATATCGAAGCTATTTCGACATTATCGAAGCTATTTCGACATTGGACATTGGATATTGGACATTCTTCATTTGCCTATTTTTGTCGCGAGATACGCGACCAACGCATCAGCCCCCACCCTATCCTGGAGAAGCGTGTCCCGGTCCCGCACGGTCACCGTCTGATCCTGCGTGGACTGGCCGTCGATCGTAACGCCATACGGCGTCCCGGCTTCGTCCTGGCGGCGGTAGCGGCGGCCGATCGAGCCGCCGTCGTCATAGAAGACGTTGAAGTGCCCGCGCAAACCGTCATAGATCCGCCGCGCCAGCTCGGGCATCCCATCCTTGTTGACGAGCGGGAAGACGGCGGCCTTGAGCGGCGCGAGGGCGGGATGGAAGCGCATCACGACGCGCTTGTCCCCTTCGACTTCTTCCTCTGCGTAGGCGTCGACCATCACGACCAGCGTCGTGCGGTCGGCCCCCGCCGACGTCTCGATGATGTAGGGAATGAAGCGCTCGTTGGTGGCGGTTTCGACATACTCGAGCTTCTTCCCCGACGCCTGCTGGTGGCGCGTCAGATCGAAATCGGTGCGGTTGTGGATCCCCTCGAACTCCTGCCAGCCAAAGGGAAACTCGTACTGGATGTCGTAGGCGTCCTTGGCGTAGTGCGCCAACTCGTCCTTGCCGTGCTGATGGAACCGCAGCTTCGCAGGCGCAAGCCCGAGCGCCTGCACCCATGCCATGCGCTGGGCCTTCCAGAAATCGAACCATTCCTGGTCGGTCCCCGGCTTCACGAAGAACTGCATCTCCATTTGCTCGAACTCACGGGTGCGGAAGATGAAGTTCCCCGGCGTGATCTCGTTGCGGAATGCCTTGCCGATCTGCGCGATCCCGAAGGGCACTTTCTGCCGCGAGGCCTGCAGCACGTTCAGATAGTTGACGTAGATCCCCTGCGCCGTTTCGGGCCGCAGATAGACGACGGCGGCGGCCTCCTCCACCGGTCCCATGAAGGTCTTGAACATCAGGTTGAAGAGGCGCGGGGCGGTCAGCGTGCCCTTCATGCCACACACGGGGCATTGGGCGTCGGGCGCTCCCGGCGTGCCCTTGATACGGGGATCGTCGGCCCGGAAGCGATTCTTGCACTGCTTGCAGTCCACCAGCGGATCGGTGAATCCCGCGACGTGGCCGGAGGCTTCCCACACCTTGGGGTGCATCAGGATCGCGGCATCGAGCCCTTCGATATCCTCCCGCTCGTGCACCATGGAGCGCCACCAGCGCTCCTTGATGTTCTTTTTCAGCTCGACCCCGAGCGGTCCGTAGTCCCAGACCGAGCCGAGGCCGCCGTAGATCTCCGAGGATTGGAAAATGAAGCC
>JACXTT010006857.1_pt1 | contig 16180 bp, 26 predicted proteins | sample 9270951 | NCBI WGS metagenome assembly JACXTT01 (sample SAMN15532306, study PRJNA645909) | rock metagenome | isolation source: weathered quartz diorite | place: Puerto Rico | collected 2017-06-21 | reverse complement strand
TTGAGTTCATGGCTCACCTGCTGCGCCCTAGCGCCTGGATCCGCCATCCCAGCCGGGGATGGAAGCTGCTTGCTTGATCCAGGTCGCCAGCCGCTTCTCGTCGAGATCGTCCTCGTGGATGTCGATCCAGCGCGCGTCCTTGCCCGTGCCTCCGGGCGGAGCGGGTCGCAGGAGCGTGCCTCGGAAGAAGGTCACCTTCACGTAGCGGGTGAAGACGTGGAACGCCAGGAACCAGCCCTGGCCCTCGATGCCGTAGAAGGGTGAGTTCCACTTCACGGCCTTGCGGACGTCGGGCACGGTGCGCACGATGAGCGCGTCGAGGCGGCGCCCGACGACGCTTTTCCAGTCGGGCATGGCTGCGATGTAGGCCTGCACGGGCGCGTCACCGTCGGCCTTCGCGATCTGCGGGTTCCCTCCGGAGAGAAGGACCGGCTTCCTTCGCATCCTACTTCGCTCGCCTCGGCGTCGCCCTTCCACCGGATGCGTTCAGGGCGATCGCTTGGCGGACGAGCGCCTTGAAGGCGGAGGCGTCGACGTCCGCTCCTTGGTGGATATCGATCGCGCGGCGCACGTTCCCGTCGAGGCTCGAATTGAAGAGCTTGGCGGGGTCCTTCAACGAGGCCCCCTTGGCGAAGGTCAGCTTGACGATCGACTTGTAGGACTCGCCGGTGCAGACGATCCCGTCGTGCGACCACACGGGGTTCATCCACTTCCACTCCTCGACGACGTCCGGGTCGGCTTCCTTGATGAGATTGCGCATCCTGGCCAGGGCTTTCCCGCGCCAGTCCACGAGCTCGGCGATGCGCTCGTCGATCAGCTCGGCGGCCGGCCGCCCCTCGGTCGAACCCGACTTCTTCATATCGTCCTCCTGAGGATTCTAGACGGCCGCCCGTTCAGTCGGCACGTCGCCTGCTGCGCCACTGCGCGGCGTACGGCAGCACGAACAAGTAGAGACCGGTCAGCAGGAGCAAAGCCAGCGGGAGCAGGGGCGAGTAGGTAATCCAGGTCGGAGGGTTCCCGCCCCCGCGTGCCAGATCGACGAAGTTGGCTATGACGGTGACCGTGAAAGCGATCGCCACCCACCGATGCGTCTGCCGGATCCAGTGGTTCCAGTTCATCCTGAGATCCTCCCGAGCAGCTCGACGAGCTTTCCACCCATCATTCTCCAGCCGTAACGAGCCCCGCCGAATTCCCGCTTCTGGTCCGGCTTGAAGCCCGACTGCACGACGGTCAAGCGCGTGCCCGACGCCGTGGGCGTGAGCGTGAAGGTCACGACCGTTTCGAGAAACGGGACGCCCCAGGTGTAGCTGAGCTTCCGATGCGCTTCGATCTCGAGCATCCGGCAGCTCACGATGCCGTCCCACCCGGGGTACGGCTGAGTCTTGAACGTGAACGCGGCCCCCCGCTCGAGCTCGAGCCCAACGACGGGGAGGAGCCACTCCTTGAGCAGCTCCGGTTCGATGAGGGCGCGCCACACCTTCTCCGGCGCATGATGCAAGTCGAATTCGAAGGATAGGGATTCGGTTTGTGATGGGGCGGTCTTGTCGATGGAGCTCATTCGTCCATTGTCTCCAGCAGGCGTTCGAGGCGATCGACGTGCTCCGCCCAGAACGCTCGGTAGTGTGCGATCCAGTCGACGAGCGGCTTGATCCCGCGCGGCCGCACCCGGTAGTAGACGCAGCGCCCCTCGCGCCGGCCGTTCACCAGGCCGGCGTCCTTCAAGGCGGCGAGGTGCTGCGAGACCGCCGGCTGCGAGACGTCGAACCGGGCGGTGAGGTCCTTCACCGCCGCTTCGCCCCGCGTGAGCGATTCGAAGATCGCCCGGCGGCTGGGGTCCGCCAACGCCTGGAAGACCTTGTTCTCGGCTACGGCCCGGCTCTGCATGAACAATATATAAGCAAATGCTTATTGATTGTCAAGGAGGAAGATGTCGATCGCGTCGATGCCGTAAAAGAGGTCACCTCTTCGTCGCGCTGATCGTGACGTAGTAACCGTCCGGATCCCGGAGCGAGAACTCCTCCGTGTGCGTATGGGGGTTCACGTGCGGCTCCTCTTCGAGCTGGGTGACGAGCGCGCGTGCCCGGCAGAGCGTGCTGTCGAAGTCGTCGACGCGGAAGAACAAGAGGAGTCCGTTGCCCGGCGCCGCTTCGTCGGGACTCATCAACGAGGGATGCTCGTGCGCCCCCCACCGGTGCAGGCAGAGCAAGACCGTTCCATCCGCGTCCACGACCTGCCCGAAGTAGTCATGGACCGGTGGTGTCTCGGGCTGGTCGAAGAGCGACTGGTACCACTCGACGCTGCCCGGGACGTCGCGTACGCCGATGATCGTCCATGTGCGTTTCATATCTTCTAGATCCGACTTCGGACGGCGTCGTGGTGGGGTTTGCGACGCTCACCGCCGGTGGCGCGATTCCCCTTCCATCACGTCGGGCATCCGCTCGTCCCGCGGAATTTGTGCCCGCGGGAGCATGTCTTCCACCCACCTCTGTTCGCTCGTGTCATGGCGTTGGGAAGGTACCGAGTTCAACCTGTGCGACGTCGCCCCACAGCACGTACTCCGGGCGCTCTACGCCCTCGACGAAAATAAGGATGCCGGCATTTCGGTCGCCGAGGTCACCTTCACTCTCGAGCATGAGCTCCTCCCCGGATTGGAGGGTCACCCGGGCGCCCTGGACATCGCGCTCGCCGCGGCCGAGGGGCACGATCGAGGCGATCATGCCGAAGGGTATCGTGTACTCCACGCGCTCGGATGGGGCGTCGAGCGTCTCCGTGGTCTCGCTCTCGTCGAGGTCGTAGACCAGCCGCCCGGCGAGGTGGCGCCCGTCGCGGGTGGTGACGCGGCCCATGAGAGGGCTCCCCGGCGGGAAGTCGCCGTAGGCTGGACCGCTGCCGCCGGGGCTGAAGTCGACGCGCTCGAACGCGAACCACGAAATCAGCACCCGGCCGTAGCGGGGGTCGTCGACGTAGATCCCGCGGTTGCCCAGGCCGACATCGGGGGTACCGTCGAGCACGATCTCGCGGCCGTCCAGCAGCGTCACCCGGCTGCTGTCGCGCAAGCCGCGCGCGATGGAGCGGATGGTGTCGAAGCGCAGGCGGAGCTTCCCCTCCGCGGTGCGGCCGTCGAGCTCGTCGGAGCCGACGCACTGTTCCCTGGCCCACTGGACGAAGCCGGTGAAGTCGCCATGCCGCGTGTGCACGGTTCCGTGCAGTCGGTGGGAGGCGGCGCCTGGCGAGGGGTTGGGGAGAAGCTCGATGGCGCGGATCCGCCGGCTGTCGAGGTCGACGACGCCCTTCTTGCCATCCCACACGCGCACGCCGTCGTCGAAGTCGCTGGCCTCGAAGCGGTCGAGGTCGAATGCGGTCCCGCTCTTGAGCGTCACTCGCACGTCGCGGTCGCGCGCCTCCATGCGCGCGATGTCGCCGAAGCGCGACATGAACGGCCGATGGAGATCGATCGGACTTTCCCTCTGGGCGATCTTGATCCCGAAGACCTCGAACGAGCTGCGCTCCTTCGGCAGTCGCTCTGGCGGCACCTGGGCCCGCCAGGGATTCTCGTGCTTCGAGCCGTTGAAGTAGTCTCCCCAGAACGCCTCCTGGTCGCCCCCCCAGCGCAGCCGCCCCTCGTAGGTCTCGCCGATTACGGTGGTAACGCGGCCGTAAATAAAACTCCGATCGGCCTCCGCATCAGCCGCCGCGGTCGAGGGGGCGGTCGCCGGCGAGATCGCGGCGCGGTCGACATCCTGCTCCCGGGTCCCGTGGCCAGTGAGGAGGACGACGAGGACGAGGAGAACCAGCACGATGGCGAATGCCTCGCCGGCGATCGCGGTTCTCGTCATGCTTGCTCCGAAACCTAACGCTCGACCGTTCCGCGAACCGCCCAGGCCCGAGCGGTGAGAGCGATCGTTCGATCTCGTCCCGGCCGAAAGGTCTCCTCGAGCCTCCGCGCCAGGACCGCGCGGCGATCAGAGTCGAGCGATGCGACGTAGGACGGAGCGGGACCTGTTCCGCCGAGAAACGGCCGCCAATAGTCGTCGAAGCCGACGAATGCCGTGGGGATCTCGATCGGCACGCAGCTGACGTCAGCTAGCCCGCCGCTTCGGAAGACGGCCATCAGCGCGTCGCGGCGACAGAGAGGGAATCGGTTGCCTTCGTCGAGCTCTCGGGCCTTCGAATCCAACGCTCCAGCCGCGTCCCAGAAGTGTCGCAGGAGCTGCATTCCGTCACTGTAATCCCACACGCACGCGGACACCGCCCCGGGTGGCGCAGCGACCGACCGCATCTCGTGAAGGGCAGCTTCGGCGTCCGGGAAGAAGTTCAAAGCGAGCAACGACGTCACGCTGGCGTACCCCTCGGGTCGTCGCGGGAGGCTTCCGACTCCTCCGGCGACGAAAGAGACCCGTGCATCTCGACTGTGCGCTCGAGCGAATTCGACGAACGGCTCGGAAGGATCGCAGCCGACGACGGACGCCGGGTCGGCGAGGCTGCAGATCGCGCCGGTCAGGGATCCCGTACCGCACCCGACATCCAGCCAGTGAGCACCGCGAGGGATCGACAACCAGGTCACAAACCGGGGCGCGAGGAGGCGGCTCCACCGGCCCATGAACTCCTCGTAGGTTGACCCGGCCGCCCATCGATCCCGATCGTCGGTCATCCTTTTTTTCCTCCGGGCAGGGTGAACCGTCGACTGGCCTTCCTGGAGTGTCGGAAGCGGTTGCTGGCGACCGTAAATGTGTACGTTTCTCCGGCCTTCAACTTGAACGTTCGTGAATCGCGCGGCACCTCGATCGCGCAATCGCCGGTTGCAAGCGCCGGCACATCGTTGACGCCGGCGACGAAGACGAACAGCGCCGCCCAGAGCGGGCTCTTCGGAACGCCGCGCGCACACCAGAGGTACGCCGCGCGCGACCCCACGCCTAGAGCCTAATCCGATTCATCTGTCGCCCTGCAGCAAGTAGTAGACCTCGGTGCGCAACGGCGCGGGATCCGCGTGCCAATGCCCGTACACTTCCCAGGACGGACCGGCGCGCAGCCGATTGTTCGCGCGGCACCACGCGAGGATCGCGGCGTTCGCCTCGCCGAGTCGTCCGTAGTCGCCGTAATGCGTCGTCATCGCCGCGACGCCGTGCGGCGTCTCCAAGGGAACGACCGCCCCCACGGCGGCGAACGGCGCTGTGACGCCGACGCAGAAATCCACGGTGAGCTGATTCGAAGTCGCCGTGCGATAGATGAAGATGTTCTGTCCGTCGAGGTGTACAGCGCCGGCACGGGCTGCCGCATACACCTGATCCAAGTGGTGGCCGAACTCTTGCGCGACACGGCCCAGTGGAACCTGTGCGCGCACCCCGGCGACCGGTCGCGCGGTGACGGTCACTTCGTGGACGTCGTAGTCAGGCGCCATCCGTTGTCGTTCCTGATGAGTACGAGAATCCTCCCGACTTCAGCAACGTTCCGTCGGCTCGAAGAAGACGCCATCGATCCCCTTCGTTGTACAGCACCTGTCCGAGATCGGGATAGTGCACGACGTCGCGAGGGGCGCGAGTGCCGACGATGAGATAGGTGCAAGGCGCGCTCGAGCGATTCTGGACCTGATGCGCGTTCGCGGTCCCGGCGGGCCAGCACGCCGCATCGCCGGGATGAAGCACATGGGCACCATCGTCTTCGATGACGGTCGCCTCGCCCGAGAGCAGGTAGAGGAATTCGTCTTCCTCTTCGTGCCAATGTCGTTCCGTGGTGCGAGATCCTGCTTGGAGCGTCTCGACATACGCGCCGAACTGGGTCAATCCGCCCTCTTGAGAGTAGCGCAGCGATTCGAAGGCTCCGTAGCGCTCCGCCCGGTTCTCCGTGCCCTGATCGTTTTGTGGCTGATCCTTTCGGATGATCATCGTTCTCTCCGCTAGCGGCTGAGCTCACTGTCCCGGAGGCGGCTCCCAAAGTTCGACCTTGTTGCCCTCGGGATCCATGACCCATCCGAACTTCCCGTAGTCGGAGTCGTCCGTCTTCTCCAGGACGTTGCATCCTTCGTCCCGAAGCGACCGAAGTAGAGCGGCCAAGTCCTCGACGCGATAGTTGACCATGAAGGTTGACTTGCTGGGTGCGAAGTGCTTTCCATCAGCGGGGTCGATCAACCACGCGGTCGTTCCCTTTATCGGATTGCCCGATCCGTCGGCCCACTCGAACGCCGCGCCTCCCCATGCCTGGACGTCGATTCCGAGGTGCTGCTTGTACCAAGCTCGCAGTTCGACTGGGTCTTTCGCGCTGAAAAAGATTCCTCCGATACCTGTGACTCTCTTCATCTTGGGCCTCCGAAGTTCAACCCGAGTGGCTTGGGCCGCAATCGATCATTCCTTCTCAACCGCGGCCTTGATATCGTTTAGGTCTTTCAGGACTGCCTTTTTCCACACGCCCTTGATCAGAAACCCCATGGGGATCGAAAGTAATCTTGCAACAGCACCTTGAGGCTGAGACTCATGAGCCTCGGTCAACGTCATGCCATCAGTGCCCTCTGAAATGCTCTTGGTGCACAAGTATACAAATCCATCACTTTCTGTTTTGGTCTTGTAGAACTCGTTCTCAGCCGCCTCCGTGATCAACTTTTCCACGGTGGCGCTCTTACCGAAGAGAGTTCGGGTCTCACGCCACTTCAGTCCCACGAGCCCGCTTGCCGGTTTTTCGAGAACCTCAATGTTATCGATTCCGCCGATGGTTTCCGCGGCGTTCTCGATATTGGTGATTGCGGCCCAGATCGCCGCCTTGGATCCGTTGATGGTTACCTGCGCTTCGACGATCATGGTGCTTCTCCTGCGGTTCGGGCGATGATCTGCCTAACCAATTCCAGGAAGGCACCGCCTGCCGGGATTGGCTGACCGGTCCACGAAACTGCGCTGTGTCATTTGGCGACACCCGCGGGCGAGAGACCCCTGATCAGGAGCCACTGTTCTGGCGTCACTTCCACGGCGATGCCCCCTTGCCGCATGCGCACGTGCCACCTACTCCTCAGTGCGACCCGTCGCGTCACGATCGCGCTCGTATCGTCTCGTGAGCGGAAACGGCGGCAGCCAGGACTCGCGACGGACGATCCAGCTTTCGTAGGTTGGCATCAGTTGGTCAGGGGCATCCAGGGATCCCAGATTCACTTCGATCTCGTCTGCCGTGCGTGCGAAAACGGACGAGCCGCAGCGGGGACAGAAAAACCGCCCGGCGTAGTCGCGTGTTTCGCCAGCGATGGTCACCGCATCCTGAGGGAACACCGCGGAAGCGCTAAAAAGCGCCCCATGGTGCTTGCGGCAGTCGAGACAGTGACAAAGGCCGACCCGGTATGGGAGCCCCGACGCCACAATTCGGACGTTGCCGCAAAGGCAACCGCCCGTGAATCGGTTCATCCTGCGTCTCCTCCCGCCCCGTCGGGCGAATATGACCTGGAGCCTGTTCGGGATCTCCACTGTTCCGTTCGACTGGCCGCCTAACGACTCAGGTGCATTGCGACGTCGTGGGCTCGCCTCCGTCAGGCCCATAGAAAATCCTCCACACGGCGAATTCGTCGTCGAAGCCCTCCAACTGATGCTCAGCCCCGGCAGCCACGAAAACGACATCACCCGGTTCGACCTCATCTCCTTCGCCCGCGTGCTTCACCACTCCACGGCCTCGAACGACGACATACACCTCGTCCTGTGCATGCGGCGTTTGCAGAACCGAAGTCCGCGGCACGGACAGCGCCAGGTCAAGGGTCCCGTGCCGGAGAACTCTCGTTGCATGTTCCCCCCTCGGACCCGGAATCTGCGACCGGGATTCCGCAAGGTGGATAACGCAGCTGCGAGCGTCTTCGCGCACGGTTCACTCCTTGTCCTTACACAGGATCTTTCGGCCGTGATCGCCAACCAAGTGCGCCAGCAATGAGAGCACCTGCGATCGACGCGAAGGCGTCGTTGGGATCGAATCGAGGGTGACCGAGAACGAAGCCGGCACCCTGCGCCAGCTCGTACCCGCACAGCGCGATCGCGGTCACAAGGCAGTTCCGCCAGTGTTCGACCCTCGTGCGACGCGTGCTGGCTGCCCACGAAAACGGTAGCCCGACGCCGGCCACCAGGTTGGGAGCCACACCGAGAAGGGGTTCGAGACTTGGAACGCGGTGCGCGAGCCATGGGCGCAGTTGTTGCACCGCGACGATAGCCGCAGCCACGATCAGCAAGGCCCAAAAGTTGAATCGCTTTAACAGGAACATACGAAATCTTAAACCTCGACCGTCCGCCGAAGCCGAATTCAGGTCGCGCGTGGCAAATCATGGTGGAAATAGAAGCGGTTGCCATCCAGATCCTCGACCGTGAATTGCCGCAACCCCCAAGGCTTGTTTCCTATGGGCTCGACGATGGTGGCGCCGAGAGCTACCAACTCGTCGTGCGTCGCATCGACGTCCATCGCGAACACCCAATGCACCGCAGGCTCAAATGGCGGAGTTCTTTTCCGGAAGAATATCGCCGCGTCTCCGCGTGAGACGGCACCAATCTCTTTGTCGGGGTAGAGCCAGGCAATCTCGAAGCCAAGCGCATCCCGATAGTGTTGCTGCGCGCGTTCAACATCAGTTACGGGGAGTTCCGGCACCGGCGGGGCGATCAACGTTAGCGGCTTGCTCATAGTCATGGACCTCCATGAGCCTCGGGACGAGACGGCCCGCTCGAAGCGCTCACAGAACAGGTTCTGGCTTGATAAACAGCGCCCACACGAAGGCGGCGACCAGTGCGAGCTCCACGACGAAAGGCCACCAGGCGTTGAGTCGCAGTGCGAGTGCACCGTATAGGCTGAGAGCGTCCGTCAGCACCCAGCACACAAGGGACCCGACCAAGATGGCGCGTCGCGCTCGGGTGTTGGGCGCACTTCGCGCGAGCCACGAGATCACCATCAGCCCCAGCATGAACGCCCCGTAGCGGCGGCCCATGTACTGGTCGGGATCGGGCACGATGGCCCAGTACCGGTAGAACACCCCAGGCGCCAGAAACCACCCCGCGCCGAAGATGCCGAGGGCCGCAGCACTCGCGGTCAAGGCCAGTTTGCCACTCGTGTTCATGGATGCACCTCTGAGGCGGTTACGTCACAAGCTGGAGTCATCCTTGAAATGGACTCCCCACTTGGTGAAGATCGCCTGGCGCTGCTGCTCGTCCAGCGTTCCGGCTTCGGCAGCATGACGCAGCTCGTCGCCCAGCTCGTCGAACCCGCCGGGACGAAAAATCATCAAGGCCCGGGCGGGTACGCCGCCAGCATTATGAAACCGATGAGGCACGTCTCGCGGAATCACCACCAGCGAACCGGTCTCGGCGGTGAACCGTTGATCGCCCGCCTGCATCTCGTAAGCGCCTTCGAGGATGTAATAGAACTCCTCGTCCCGGTCGTGCACGTGCAGAGGCACACCATCGCCCGGCAGTGTGGTCATCTCACAGACGCAGTAAGCGCCGTCGGTTTGACGGCTTGTGATGCGTGTCGTCGTGCCCGCCTGCGACGTTGCTTCGAGCGGTGGAACAAAAATGGACGTTGGTTTCGATTTCATGCTGTCTCCGAAGAGCTGATCGCTGCGCCTTAGCTCAAGGCTTCTGAACATCGCTCCATATGTAGATGATGAGTCCGTTCGGTTCCCGAACGCAGAAGCTGCGATGACCCCATGGCTGCGTGGTCAGCTCCTCTCGGATCGAGAGGTGTCTCTCCGTCGCTCGCCGGTACGCCCGTTCGACATCCGGGACCTCGATCGCCATGAACGCACCCTGAGGGGGCCTGTCGTCCCAACCGTGGAATGACGCCGGATTCTCTGGTCGGAAGACGACTTCGATGATTCCAGAGGCCGCCGCGAAGAGCGTGCCACGATCGTCAGCACCGCGATCCCACGACTCGAAGATCGGAAGGCCGAGACCGTTCCGGTAGAACGAAACCGTCGCCTCGTAGTCTCGCGTGAAGTAGCTGAAGCGGAACTGACCCTTACCGATCATCCGACCGTGCCTTGCGATGTTGAAGCGCGTCCGGGTTGAGCGCACCAGTGTACTCACCATCGAGATACGCATCTACGATCGCAACGGCGCCTCGCGCCATGGTGGTGTAAGTCAGGTCGGCGGGCCAGCCGAGGTGTGAGGTCAGCACGACATTGTCCAGTTGCCGCAGCGGGGAGTCGAGGGGGAGAGGCTCTTCCGCGAAAACGTCCAGCCCGGCGGCGCCGAGCCAGCCTTCGGCCAGCGCGCGCGCCAATGCTTTCTCGTCGACAATGGCGCCGCGGGCCGTATTGATCAGCACGCCCCGCGGCCCGATGCGGCGAAGCCTTTCCTCGTTCAAGAGTCCACGGCTCTGTTCCGAAAGCTTCAGCTGCACGGTCACGATGTCGGCTTCCTCGAGAAGCGCGTCGAGCTCCGTGAAAGTTGCGTGAGAGCGCGCGGCGCGCTCCGCGGTCAGCGTCGGACCCCAGGCGAGCACGTGCATCCCGAACGCGTGCGCCAGCGTCGCCACCTCGCGCCCGATTCGTCCGAGTCCGAGAATCCCCAGCTTCTTCCCGGCGAGCGTCCGTCCCGCGAACGAAGGCCATTCGCCGCGGCGAATGGCCGCGTCGGCGTGCGGTATGCGCCGAAGCACCGCAATCATGAGTCCGAAAGCCAGCTCGATCGTCGAGCGCGCGACGGAGCCCATCGCTTGGAGGTCCGACGATCCCAGGCTGACGAGCACGCCCGCCTGAGTGGCTGCCGCAATGTCGATGTGATACGCGTGGTTGCCGGTCTGGGAGATCAACTCGAGCCCCGGTAATGCCTCGAAGAACGCGGCGTCGAACCGGGTGCGCTCGCGCAGCGCAATGAGAATCGGATACGGCCGCAGATGCTCCGGCGCGAGCCGATCGGTGTACACATCGACCGCAACGCGTTGGCGCAGGCGCTGAACGGCGGGGTCGGCATCGAAGACGCGATGGTAGTCATCAATTATCGCGACACGCATGTCTCTCGTCATGACAACCTTCCTGCACGAACACCCTGGCGGTCCGGAAAATCGAACAACACCTCTGCTGTCGCCCAACGCCTTGCCGCTCAGCCGCTCCCCCGAGGGCTGAGCACGCCGGTGGTGCGCAGCCAATTCTCCAGACGGCCGCTGGTCATTTGACGTCCGGATCGGTGGTCAGATTAATGTCGAAACAGGTTGCGGCGCCGGCGCCAACGATGCCGTCGAGGTAGAACGTCTCGCGTTGAAATCTCTCGCTTTTCGGTTTGCCGCTCGAGTGAGTCGCCGGAGACAAGAGAATCTCGGTCTTGACTTCGGGAATAGGAACGCCAGGATATTTGTTGTTGAGCCAGCGGACTTCGGCCGCTCGATAGTCCGCCAACTGTGCACCAGCCCGATGCGCGACGGGCTGGAGGCACTCGTGACCTTTGACCGCGGCGAACTCAACAGCCGGAGGCTCGTTCGGAGGAGGATTGGCATCGGCTCTCGGACAGACGAACGCAATCGCAAGGCCCGCTGCTGCTGCGACTCTGGCAAGTTTTTGCACGCGAGATTTCATTTGTGCCTCCATTCCGTTCTGGCCGCATAGCGCGGGCCGAGCGGGCGCGACGCTTGCGGAAACAAGCGGCGTAACCGCTAGGTTCCGTTGCATATTAGACCGCTCTTCAGGGATTGGGATCTCCTGGAACTCTCCGCGAACGGGTGCCGTGAGCCCGCACGACGGATCGAGGAGGTTGCCATGGGGTACACGCTCCTTCTCGCGCTGCACCTCGTTTCCGCCGAACCGTCGGTCGAAGGCTCCGCGACGACGGCGCTTCCGATCGTGGTCCTCGGCGACGATCCGCCAGGCCCCAATCGTTCGGGAACAGCCACCTTCGTCGATTCCGTCGGGCTGACGGCGCGAGGGTCGATGCCGGTTGGACCGACTCCCTCGGAGGGAGCGTACGAGCCCGGGGCCAATCACCTCTGGGTGCTCAATAACGGTTCGATGCAGATGATGAACTACGCCATGACCGACGGCTCGCTCTCGGTCGTCGATGCGTCGTCGCGGACACTGCTCCGCGAGATACCGCTGGAGGATGGGCCCTCGATCCTGTTCGTCGGATCCGGCGATCGGCCCGCCGTCGTGCTGTGCGTTGGCACCAAGGCCAAGGGTCCGAGTGCGACGTTCCTCGATCGGACTTCGCTCGAACCGATTCGCCGCACCCCCTTGGGCCCAGGGCTCTGGGTCGGGGAGCTACCGGAGAGTCACATCGCCGCGTTCTCGCCTTCCGGTCGATCCTTGTTCGTGGTCCGCGCACCTCGCAGTCACAATCCGATGGTGCCGTTGAAGCCGCCGGTGGCCGGTGCACCTCGCGGTGAGAGTTCGATCGTGTTCGTGAAGGCGCAGACAGCGCCCTCCCAGCTCACCCTGCTCGACGCAGCGACGGGCGAGGTCCGCACCCAGCTCACCCTCGGCGCGCGGTGCAACCAGATGGCGTCGTCCGAGGATGGGAAACTCCTGTACGTGCTGTGCGGCGGCCACTTCGAACGCAAGAAGGCGGGCAAGGACGGACAGCAAGGCAAGGTCTACACTCTCGACGCGGAAACCGGAGCGGTCGTCTCCGCCGTCGACGCAGGCTTCGACCCGCCCTCGTTCGAGCGTCTATCCGACGGCGGCCTGCTCGTGCTGGCGCGCAGGCTCGGACAACACCCGCCTCGGGTCCTCGTGTTGAAACCGGCAGGGGTCACCGAGCTGGCGCTGCCGAGCGATCCGGTGCAGGTCGTCTCCGCTCCCCGGTCGCTCGCGAGACTGGTGCTCTGTGAGCGACACGTCGTGCAGGTGGACGCGACCTTTGCTCGCATCGAGCGGACAGTCGACTTGCCGTTCGACGCGGCGCAGCTCCTCGTTCCGCCGGGCGGTTCGTCGGCCTGGATCGCCAGCGCCGACAGCTCCCAAGTCGCGGCGGTCGCCCTCGAGCCGGGCGGTCCGCTCAAGGTGTTGACGTCGGGCCGTGCCGGCGTGAAGGCGGGCAAGGCCATCGGCAGTGCGCTCAGCTTTCTCGGATCGTTCGTGGTCGAGCTCGGCTCCGCGGTCGTTGGCGGCCATCCCTCGCCGAGCCCGATCGTTGGATACGTCCCCCCGGCGGCCAAACCGTTGATGGCGCTCTCCGCGGACGGTTCCCTGCTGTTCGTGGTCAACCATAAGAGCGAGGATGTCACGACGATCGACGTGGCATCGCACCGGATCCTCGCCAAGACCGCCATCGGGAACACGTCGTCCGCGTCGGTCTTCCCGCTGCCCTCGGGGCGGCGCGCCCTGGTGATCACCGGCGGTCACACATCGGTCGTGTCGGTCGATGACGCCGGGACGGTCAGCGCGCGTTCGTGGAACTCGATCTCCGGCGGGCCCGTAGACGCCAGGCTGCGCCCCGGCGCACAGGAGCTGTGGATTCTGCGGAAGGGAGGCGTCGAGATCTTCGACTTGGCCGCGGCCGAGATGCGAGCCGAGCTGAAGGTCTACGAACCACTGACCGTCGTGTTCCCGCCGGAATGATGTGACAACGCTGGAAGTCAAAGAATAAGGGCGGTGCGGACGAGGTCGCACCGGATATGCTCGCGCGCGTCGATGTCGGAAAAGGAGGAAACCACTCGCATCGCTGGTGTCGCAGCTGGAAAGAGCGGACAGGGGTGCACTGCATTGACATGCGACTCAGTGCAGGCGTCCGCTGCGGAGTTCCGCCTCGGCCGCGTCGATGTAGGCATGGTACCCGTCAGGGTCGATGAACGGTTCCACGGCGTCCTTTGCAGCAGCGCTGGCGACGAATTTGCGATATCTGCCCCACCGTCTCGCATGGCACGTCACCCAGATGTCAACGGGGAGGCCTCGGAGCACTCTGAAGCTGCGCTCGAGGTCGGCCTCTTGCTGTGGATACTGCGATGTGGCCAATCGCCCCAAGTCGCACGCGCTCACGACGTTCAGCACGCGATCACCGTCACGGACCTGGAACGACCATGAGGTGCATCCGCGCGTGTGGCCGCCGGTGATGTGCGCGGTCAGTGCGAGCGGCCCGAGGCGGATTGTGTCGCCGTCCTTGAACCTGTGGTCCACCCGCATGGCCGGGTACCCGACGACCCCGATCCGGGCAAGGGCCCTGAGCGGCAGGATCTCGTCGGGGTCGTCGCCACCGGAGGCGAGGGTATAGGCACTCGCTTCGCTCGCCCACAGTTCGGCACCAGACGCCTGCTGGAGCACTCCCAGCCCGCCGGCATGATCGGGATGAGGCTCCGAGTTCAGTAGCACTCTGACATCCTTGATGCTGAAGCCGAGCTTCGCGATGCTCGCGATGATCATCGGTGCGGTGCTGGGATAGCCACCATCGAGCACGATGTGACCCTCGGGCCCGGTGATGAGGAAGGCCGAGGCATCCGTCGCGCCGACGTAGTACAGGTTGCCGGCGATGCGGAACGGTTCGGCGGGACCCTGCCCGCCTCGCTTTGTCGCGTTTAGCCACCTGCCGACGAGTATCAGCGCAAGAATACTCGCCAGTCCCAGGAGGACTACCAACCGGTATCGCTTGGTGAACTGGGGCAACCGTCACTCTCCCAGTGCCAGTTCGCTCACTACCAAACAATCCGACTCATGTGTCCCAAGCCCAGCATCGCAGTTGAGACACATACCGCCGCGAGGACAAAAGTGTTGAGTCGCGGTCGGACCCCCCGCAAGATGGCGACACAAAACAGCGCTGCGTACATGTTCGGCACGAACATCAGCGGAGACGCCCCAATGGTCCGGAGCCACCAGTAGTTGAACGGGTTCTTGCACGCGTCGTTGGGAATGAGGAGCAGGAAACCCAGGACGGTTACACCGAAGAGCGCCGTCCCGTAGCGGCCGGAGCGATGGACGAACCAAAGCGCCGCGACGCCAACGACACCGAGTACAGGGAGGGCCATGTTGATCGCCCAGACCGGATAGTCGACGAGAGTCAGATAGGAATGAATTGGGGCGGGTCGGAACGGGTAAAATCCGTGAACGCTCGTCGTCGACACGAATGAGATGCCAAGCAGGAGCCAGACGGACCAGCCGCGAAGCCGACTCGGAGCCGTGGCGATTTCGCGACTCGCCTGCACTCGAGCAGCGATATATCCGGAGTACGCAATGAGCACAGCGGCGCCGAACACGAACGAAGGAACAAACCAGAACGGGAATTGCCGTCGGTACCCGATGAGGTCGACGGACGTCTTGATGGTCAGTAGCGCAGCTATCAGGAACAGCACCACCGCGAGGCTACTGGCCAACCGTGCCCTCTCGAATTCGGCTTTCGGCTTCAGCACGGTGTCCCTTCCTCACTCTACCTCGATCGTCCCGCCGCTACTTTTCTGACAGAGTGATCACGACGGGGGGACAACTCCGACTCGTAGCCCCCCTCGTCTCCTGGCGCTTACGCGCGCTGTCCACTGGCGCCGCCTGTGCGTGGAGCCGCAAGCAGCGCAAGCGCCAAGCATAGAGTTATCGCCGCCGAGAAGACGATGGGGATGACAAAGAAGCACACGCAATTCAATGCGGTGATCGCCACAAATGCTAGCAACAGTGCCCACGCTGTGGTGCGCCATTGCGGCTCACGGGCCGAAGGGTTGCTCAGCTGCCACGCCGCAATCGCGGGCAATACCAAGAGGATGCTGACTGACAGGCCGAAACCTACGTAGAAGTTCCAGTACGTTCGGCTCGACCCCAGCACGTTAAAGTGGCTCGATTGAATCGCGTGGAGATCGACCCCCCAGGCCGGGTCGGACCACGGATACCCGAATGTGTGGCCCAAGTCGAAGAGCACGATAAGCGCCGCAGCGATTCGATAAAGGATACGACTCATGATCGTTGGGCCCTCCGGCAGCTAGGCGTGCCCGGTTCTCCTCGGTCTCCCCTTCTTCGATTCCGACTTGATGACCACGCGGGTCGAGCCGGTGCGGGGGAAGGTGACGCCGGAGTGCTTTATCGCAGCCTTGATGAGTGCCTGGATATCCCCGTGATCGAGGTCTGATGCGGTCTTGAGGGTCACGCTGCGTACTTTGGTGCCAGAGCCCTCGAGAAGACCCTTAGGGTCGGGGAGGGACTTGTCGAAGTACAGCCGGACCCATCGCGGAAAGATAGCCATGGCGACGATGGCCTCGTATCCGCGCTCCGACATACCGAACGCCACCACGAGAGAGTTGGAGTAGTCGTAAACGAGCTGATAGGAGCCGGGGAAAG
>JACXTT010006856.1_pt1 | contig 16180 bp, 13 predicted proteins | sample 9270951 | NCBI WGS metagenome assembly JACXTT01 (sample SAMN15532306, study PRJNA645909) | rock metagenome | isolation source: weathered quartz diorite | place: Puerto Rico | collected 2017-06-21 | reverse complement strand
TCATTCCAGCCGTCGCGTGTGGCGGATTCGTTGCGCGGAGGGGGGTGTCTGAGTGTGTGCGCGACGAATCGACGCAACCTACTTGGCGCCAAGGGCTTCTTCGCCGAAGATTCGTTGCGCGCTACCTTCCCGCCATCTTCATCCGGAACTCAACGCCACGCTGGCGGTCGGCGGGTGGTGCAGGCATGGTGGGTGGGTGTAAGACTCCGCCCGCGCCATGCAATTCATTTTGTCTCGGCACGCCCATGCATTTCGCCAAACGCAATGTCGGTTTCCGTTACTATTCCGTCAGTGTTCCACGTGGAACATTCCTTGGACCTGCCGGGATTTGCCAACTCGGCCGCATCTGCTCAGCGCGGCGGCGTGTCGAGCACCTCGCGGACCTTCTGGGCCAACGCTCCGGTCGTGAACGGCTTTTGCAGAAACGCGAGCTCCGATTCGAGAACGCCGTGGCGGACGATCGCGTCGTTGGTGTAGCCGGACAGGAACAAGACCTTGGCCTGCGGCTTGATCAGGAGCAGTCGGTCGGCAAGAAGCCGGCCGCCGAGATGGGGCATGACCACGTCGGTGAGCAGGAGATGGATGGGACCGGCGTGGCCGTGGGCCAGGCTCAGGGCTTCCTCGCCATTGGCGGCCTGGAGGACCTTGTAGCCGCTGAGTTCCAGGACATGGTGGGCGAGTTTGCGGACGGAGTCTTCGTCCTCGACGAGGAGGACGGTTTCGTTGCCGCGCGGAATGGTGCGCAGATGGGAATAGGACTGACTGGAGAGGACCGGATCTTCTACCTGGGGCAGGTAGATTCTAAAGGTAGTGCCGCGGCCGAATTCGCTGTAGACCTGAATGTGCCCACCGGCCTGGGCGACGATGGAGTGGACGGTGGTGAGTCCGAGCCCGGTGCCTTTGCCTGGGCCCTTGGTGGTGAAGAGAGGCTCGAAGATGCGCGCGCAGATGGCAGGGCTCATGCCGACGCCGGTATCGCTCATCGCGAAGAGGACGTAGTCGCCGGGGAGGACATTGGGGTGGGAGGCGGCGTAGGCTTCATTGAGAGAGACGTTGGCGGTCTCGATGGTCAGTCGGCCGCCGTTCGGCATGGCATCGCGGGCGTTGACGGCGAGGTTAAGGACGACCTGCTGCATCTGGCCGGGGTCGAGTTTGACCGGCTTGAGCGTGGGGGCGAAGATCGTCGTCATCAGGACATCCTCGCCGATCAGGCGGCGCAGCATCTTTTCGGTATCGCTGACGACGGCGTTGAGGTCGAGGACCTTGGGTTCGATCAAGTTCTTGCGGCTAAACGCCAGGAGCTGGCGCGTCAGGGTCTCGGCGCGTTGACCGGCCTTGTGGATCTCGCCGAGCAGATCGCGCAAGGGGTCGTTGAGGGCGAGCCGGTTGATGACGATTTCACAGTAGCCGAGGATGACGGTAAGGAGATTGTTGAAGTCGTGGGCGACGCCGCTGGCGAGTTGGCCGAAGACCTCGTTTTTCTGGGCGGCGCAGAATTGCTGCTGCAGGCGCTTGAGGTCGGCCAGGTCGTGGGCGACGGTGACGGCGCCAAGCGGTGCGCCGGCGAGATCGCGCAGGGGGGAGACGGAGAGGCGGACGTCGAGATTGCGGCCGGATTTGTGTCGGCGCATGGTGTCGGGGCGGGCGACTTGTTCGCCGCGGGCGGCGCGGGCCATGATGTCGCGATGCTCGTCGGCACAGTCCTCGGGGACGAGGATAGCGAGAGGCATGGCGATGGCTTCGTGGCGGCGGTAGCCGAAAGTCTTCTCGGCGCCCCGGTTCCAGTCGGCGATGACGCCGTCGGGTGTCGAAACTATGACGGCATCCTCGGCGTGAAGTCCGGCGACGAGGGGACCGCTGGCATGGCCGGGAAGATGGCGTTTGATTGCCAGGGCGATATCCGGCGCCGTCTCGGTGAGGGCAACATAGGTCGGCGCGGGGATCGGTTTGCGATCGAACAGCGCGAGGACTCCCACGAGTTCATTCTCGACCAGGAGCGGGCAGCCGGCGAACGAGGTCATGCCTTCGCGGCGCGACCATTCCTTGTCGTGGACGTGCGGTTGGTCGAGAATCGAGTTCGTCAACAAGCTCTCGCGGGTGCGCGCGATATGTCCGACGCTGAACTGGCCCACGGGCACCTGAGCGCGGGCGTCGTCCTGATTAACGTGGAGGCCGGCGCTGGCTTGCAGGTTCATCACGCCTGCCTCGATCACCCAGAGGCGAGTCAAGGCGACACCGGAGTGTTGCGCGATAGTCTCAGCGCATGATTGCAAGACGGTGCGTGCGTCGCCGTCCGTGGCCAGAGAGCGGGCAATCTCGCTCTGGAGAGCGACAGAGGAAAAAGTCGGCAGCGATCGATCCGCTCCTTGGTGGGCGGACAAGGAGCCATTGACGCGTGGCGGAGCAACAGGCGCCGGACAAGAATCGTTGGTCGCGTGCGCCGTGGACGTTTTGGAACAATCCAAATCGATTGGCTGTACCATTGGGGCCTCGCTCGGTGATTGGAAGACGGAGCGTCAACTCGTTGGATCATCCTGCCGATGCGCGCAGACACTCCATTGCCGCCGGCCGAGTCCTCGTCCTCTCGATCGGTTGAGAAAAAGCGGAGACCGATGGCGTTCGCAAGTTACTGTAGGACGCCAAGCTACCCCCTGATCGGGACTAACTACAAACCGTGTCTTCGATCCTACCTTGATCAAGCGGACCGGAGCACATCCCCTCGACGAAGCGGGCGCTGACGCAGTGCGCCACTTTTCGCATCAAGTGTTCGCCGTCGGCGCAGATAGCTGCTTTGGCATCCAGACCGATGCGGCCGGCTTCGGCGAGAATGCGGCGATCCAGAGACGATCGTCCGCTGCATTGCATCACGCGGCGGACGATGTGGATCATTTCGGACTCCAGCTTGCGGCGCAATTCACCCTGGGCCCTTGAATCGCCGCCTTTCGCTTGATCGGCAAGAAGGACAATGGAATTCTGGGAACGATACATACTGGCCTCCAGAAAGTGTCATTCCTCGGCACACGTCTGCGGACGCCAACCTACGATACGTCGCACAAGACAAGCTCGGACTGAATGCCGAACCAGTCGGTCACGATCGCGGATGCGGTGCGTCCATCCATCATCGGATCGAGTGTACGCGCAAAGGAGAAGGTGCCATCGTCGTCCACGGTGACGGTCCGCCCTGAAAGCGAACTGAGGCCGCCGAAGCGAATGGTCAAGCCGGCCGGGCTCTCGTCAACCACTCGGCCCCGGAAAATCCAGATGTTGCCGAATCCGTGAATGGCTCCAAAGTCTTCGATGACCGGAGCATTGCTGGAAACGGTAACCGTTGCGGTGTTGGAAGACTGCCACCACGGATCGACCGTGGTAGCGGTGATATTGCCCACGGCCGACGCGGTCGTCGTCAGGCTGAAGTTGCCCGAGTCGTCGGTGACCGCCGTGCCGCTGGAGACGCCGGCGATGGTGACGTTCCGGCTGGCGACGTCGAGGCCGGTCACGGTGCCGGAGACGGTCACATTGTTGCGTGTGCCGTAAGCAAGGGACAAGGATACGGATGGCGCGGTGACCGCGATCGTAGTCTCGGCCCAACCGAGAGCATGGGCCAGGTCATCGGAACTCAAGGCATACACCGCCCCGAGCGAGGCATTCGAGGTCGTTAGGCTGTAATTGCCGTTGCTGTCGGTCGTGGTGCTGGCGGTGGCAGCGCCAGTAATCCAAACGTGCACGCCGGAATAATACTCGCCGGAGACCGTGCCGCTAAACTGGACCGAATGGCCGGCCAATACCGTCGCGTTAAAGGAAATTGCCGGACACCAGCGGTCTTCCAATTGCTCAATGCGCGGCCGATAGGAATTTGGAACCTTTTTCTGCTTCTTCGACAATAGTTGAGAGAGAATCCCGAACATCAACCCTTCCTTTCATCTTGTAATGGAACCCTGTTTATGACCATGTCAAGCAACCACACAGCCTCCCCGGAGCGCAATTCATTCGTGCGCATCTCACATTCGAAGAGACGCGAAGGAAAGAATCGCGGGGGGGCATGCTTGGTTTGTACGCGGCAATTTCCTCTATAAGTAGACTCGAAATCGACAGGACGAACCGGACATGACTTTGAGAAAAATTTCAAGAATCTCTTCGCTTGACTGCAAGGGTACGGACCAAATGAATCGAAACAGCGCGCTTTGACGCGACAAGGCCAAGAAATGAGTGAACCTAGACAAACATCCATGTGCATACGCTTGCTCAGTCAAGATAGTGGAAAGCGGGGGCGCAAGATCGCATGGCAACGGTTCGAGCTAACGGGCGGAATCCTTAATCGGATCCGTGAGTCGGCGCGTCGGCGGGAGGGGCCGCCCCGCAGGCGGGCCGTTGGCTAATTTCAAGAATGGGGCCGGGTTGGGTGCCGAAGTGAATAAAAGATCGGCACCTTTCTTCGGATCGCCTCCCTCTTTGACGTAATCTTCCAAGTGACCCAGGGCAATTGCGTTCCAGTTCGGGTCGACTCTCGCTGCGGTCGCGCTCAAGAGGGCCAAATCGAAATACAGTTCTGCGGATGCCGGGCCAAGGTCAAGCGCCTTCTTGGCATCAGCGATTCCCGTTTCCAAATCTCGATAAATTTCCTTGTTCCTGGCCGCCGGCGTCAATTGGCCGAGCTTTTGAAGGGCCTGGCGATAGGCCACCAGAGCTCGATTGTGATGGGCGGCCTGCAAGCTTGGATCAAGGCCAATGGATTTATCCAGGGCTGCCTTCGCTTCGGTCCACATCCTCAAGCGCAGAAAACAATAAGCCAGGTTGTTGTACACTTCGGCGGTGGCGAAACCGGCCTTGATCGCCTCCTTGTAAGCTTCGAGCGCTACCACCGTTTCGCCGTCCGTGCGATTCAGGCAATATCCCACGGCCGCCTTGATGCGGCCATCAGGAGCGCGTTTGTCCAATTCCTGGTAGTCCTGCAACGCGAGGTTGTAGTTGGCCTTGTCCACGGCGCCGAGCTTTTGGTGGGCGCGAGCGCGGGCAAACAGGGCGGCGCTGTTCGCCGGGTCGGTTTGCAGCGCATCGTTGAAGTGCTGCACGGCTCGGCTGTAATGGCCTTCTCCGTACAGGCGAAGGCCGGCCTCGGTCTGCCGTTCACTGTAGGGCGGCCGCAGGGCGGCGTACGACAGGCTGACCACGCCGAGCGCTGCTGCTACCAGCACCGCCGTGAGCACCTTGCGCGGATGCCGGGCGATCCAGCGCTTTGTCCGCGGCAACGGCGCAAAAGCCTGCCGTAACGTCCGAGCGACTTCCGCCGCGGTTCGGGGACGACGAGCAGGGTCAACCGCGAGGCAGCGCTGGATCAAATCGCTGAATTCCGCATCGATCTGCGCATTGACCCGGCACGCCGCGATCGGCCCTTCCTGTTGACGCTCGAGCAGATGACGGCGCAGCTCAGCGCTGGACAGCTTCAGCGGCACCGGTCCGAACGGATGTTCCCCCGTCACGAGCTGATACAGGATCACGCCGAGCGAAAAGAGATCCGAGCGGGCATCGACGGTGTTGGAGGCGTCTGCCTCCAGGTCCGCGGCTCGAAGCTGCTCGGGAGACATGTACGGCATGGTCCCGCCGAGCTGATTCCGCGTTCGCCTGGCGTCGGCGCACAGATTGAAATCCAGCACGAAAGGAATTCCTTGGGGACTCAGCAGCACGTTGGACGGTTTCAAGTCGCGGTGATGAAGGCCACGATCATGCAGATAGACAAGCGCTTCCGCAAGCTGGGCTCCGATCAGGCGAATGCCGTCCACATAGGCGCCCCTGCGCTGGATCGCATCCGGATTCGCCTGATGGGCCGACGACTCGAGCGGATAGGAGAGTTCCTGACCCGCTTCGAGGATGACGTGGGCGCTGACTGGGCAAGACCGGGTCGCGGAGGCCTCGCCATCCGGCGCAAACGCCTTGTCCAGCACATCGCACAAAGTTGCGCTGCCGAGGTAAGGCATGCACACCGCCGTCAAGCCGCTCAGCTTGTCTTCGTGGACCGAGTGGACCGGCATGATATTGGGATGCTGAATTCGCCCGAGAACATCTGCCTCGGCTGCGCCGCGCCAGGCAATCTTTACGGCGACCAGCCGGCCTCCCAGCTTCGGCTCCGTGGCGAGGAACACCCGCGCGAACGCCCCCTGGCCTAATTTCAGCTTGAGCTCATAGTCGAGAAACGTTTCCCCGACCTCCGGCCAACGGACTTCCGGCGTGTCAACGAACAGAGCCGAGTGTTCCTCCAGGAACAGATGGGCCTGAAGCAACCGGCCCAGAGCGCTCTTCATCGACGGAAACCGAGCGCAGTAGGCATCCGGATCGACCGCTTCTCCCTGCTCACGCTTGGCGCAGAACTCCTGATAAGCCCGGTCCAGGAGCACGGATTTGCCCGCGGGCAGCGCAGCCACGCCCGACATCGGCGCATTCCTCGCGCCGACGCTGGCAATCCCGGCAGGCATGGCAAAATGCCCCTGAATCAACTCCTGCTTCATGAACCTTCTCGCGGTACATTTCGGCTAACAACTCGCTGAACCGTGCGCACATGGATGCCCAATTCCCCGGCGATCTCTTGGTGCGATTTCCCTTCGCGCAGCAGTATGAAGATTCTCTGGTAAACGAGGGGCTGCTTGCGAAGAAATTCCTTCCATTCCTCCTGGGTCATCAGAATTTGGCTTGGGGTCAGCTGATCGGCGGCGAGATTGTCCTTGTCGAACCGCTTCGAATCATCGATCGATTCTTCCCGTTTGACGTCGTACTTCTGGGTCTTCGTGCGTTGCCGAACCGCGTCAATTACCTTATTCTGTGCGAGCTTGGTCAAGAATGCAATTAGCATATCCGGACTTTCGAACGCCCGTCTCTCGGGAAGCTCCGCAAAAAACGATGCCCATACGTCCTGAGCAAAATCCAGCGAGTCGAACTTGGACCGAATCCGATTGCTCAATCGACGCCGAATCGCCCGCAGCAGGTACGGCTCATAATCGCGAAAAAGCTCCTGCGCGGCTGACTGGGAGCCGCTCAGCACCTTGTTCATCAAAGCGTGAAATTCGTCGTCCGTTCGGACCATCGGCGCCTCGTTATGATGCGGCCTCGGCGAGGTCTCAAGTCGCTACGAGGTTGCTTATCTGAGCGAAACGTGTAGTCCACTCAAGCTTTGGTAGTGGGTCAGTATGCCCGTTTCGTGGCGGCAAGATTCCGATCTTGCCGATGATTCCCGCCATATACGGCAAGATCGGAATCTTGCCGCCACGACCTGACCCGCTTTGGCTTGCGATTACCACCTGGCGACAGGGCGAAACGGCACGGCGGCAAGCTGCAACATCCTGGGATAACATCACTTATGTGCATTTTCGCTCTCGCCACATCGAATGAGCGTCTCGCCCCTGCTGCCAATGCGTCTGTTTGCCGGGCGAATTCGAAAAGCTTTCTCTATCCTTATATCCCAGGCAGTTCCGGGAGGCAAGGAAAAACGCCCTTAGATAACTGGTAGGGGATGGCATTACCATTTTTGTTCCTATCCTCGCGCCACGCCGTCGCTGGCGCCAGGTCTTGTTACCTGGCGATCACGACAAAATCTGCGGGGGGTGTGGCAAACAGTTTGGCCGCATCACCGCCGGAGGCGACGTGAACGGTCGCCGCCTTGCCGCCGGTTCGCTGCGCTGCCCGCTGCGGAATGCCGAAACCGAGGTCGATGTGCCCGCTCCCCGCCAGCACGACCATGCGGCGAAGGTCCCGCTTCATCTGAAACGACGCGGCGCTGGCGGCCATGAATTCGTCCCAGGACGTCATCACCTGATAGGAACGTTCCTTTTGCTCCTCGGTCACGTTGGTATTACCGTGCATCTTGGCGAGAGTTTCGTACCAGTGGTCGCGATGTGGCTTGACGTGGAAATCGATCGGGCCAAGGCTCGCCTTGTCATCCTTGCTGAGCCCAGCGATCCCTCCCTTGGATATTTTGCCCGTCAGCTCCCTGGGCACATTCAGTGCGGCGATCGGTACCGCATTCTTTTTGCAAAAATCGGCGATTGGCTTGTAGAGCGACCAGTGAAAACCCCAGCGCGTGCGATATTCCGTTCCGGTGAGCATGGCTTCCTCGTCGATCTCGCCATGGAGATAGCGGTCGAGGGGCTCCTGAAAAGGCCGCTGGAACGTCTCCATGCCGACGCCGAGCCGCGCATCGCGAGCGTACAGCGCCTTGATGATCTGTAACTGCACGCGATGGCACAGGTCGCTGTCGTGCGCTTCGCCGACGCAGATCAGGTCCGCATCGAGGAGGCGGTCGGCCAACTCGCCGAACGACAGGTTGCGGCGTTCCTTGGCGCTCCAGATGACAAGCGCCGGCGGACCTTCGACGCGCTCGACCGCAGCGCGATAGGCATTCTCGTTGGGCGCATCCACGGTCACGACGCGCGAGCCGCGCAGGATGATGCCGAAGACTTTGCCGTCGTCGTTGCGCCAGATTTGCTGTCCCGGCGGCGCGGGTAGCGATTTGGACTCCAGCGCTGGCGGGCGCGTCCGCATCAATTCGTACGCCGTTTGAAATCGCTTGGCTTGCTCGACCGTGTCGAAGGCGATCTGCCACGATTTGACCGCCCCGTCCTCGACGATGCGATCGCCGATCCAGCCTTGGGTGGCCGAGAGCATTAGACTGCGGGCGTCGGCATGTTCCGAGAGCATCTCGATCATTCCGACCACGCCGACGCTGCGGCCCGGCCCCAAGTCGATCGTGCTCACGCCCGGATGCAGGATGGCCGCCGTCGTGCGCGGCGGAAATTTGTAGCGAGCGTTGACCGACGCCCAGCTTCCCTTGTCCTTGAGTCCCTTCACGTAGCGAGCGCCGGCGCCGTACAGGAACGCGTTGCGCACGTTCTTCGCCGACTCGAGCGACGTGCTGAGCATGGCCGTCACCTTCGGCTGATCTTTCTTCAGCATTTCGATCATGGTGAAGGTCGCGTCCCCTTCGATGAGCGCGGCCAGCGCGAGTTCCGCATCGCTGCCGAAGGATTCTTGATGGAGCTTGGCAAGGCCGAAGTGCTGATCTTGCAGTGCGTGGACCATCTCGTGAATGAGAACGCCTCGTTCGTAATTGCCGCTGACGTTCTCGTAAACATAGAGCGTCTTTTCCTTGGTGCTGTAATAGCCCTGCACCCCCTTGGGAGCATCGTTGGCTCGGGCGATCACCTTGGCGACGACCGGCGTCTTGAATTCCAGCCCGCGCACCGCCGCGATGTCTTTCTCGAGCTGACGCAGCGTTTCATCGAGGATCTTCGGCTTTTCCTGAGTGAGCCCGGCGCTCGGCAACGTAAACGCAGCGAGAAAAACCAACCAGACGGTTCTTGCAAAACGCATCATTCATCTCCAAGTCTCATGGCGGCAAGATTCCGATCTCGCCGTATCTTCATTGGCCACGTGCCGAGTCATGATATGTGCTTCAGGGCCGTTTGACTTGCTGCGGAAGGTCGGCTACCATGCTGGGATGAAGAAGAAATCCGCAGCCGTCCAACTCGCTGGTTTTCTGACGAAGTTCACGCCGGAGCTTGCCGCCAGAGCACGAACGATCCTGGCCAAGATGCGCGAGCGGCTGCCCGGCGCCGTCGAGATGGTTTACGATAACTATAATGCCCTCGTCATCGGCTTCGGACCGAGCGAGCGACCCGCGGAAGCGACCTTCTCGATCGTGGTCTATCCTCGTTGGATTACCTTGTGCTTTCTGCATGGCGCCAAGGTGTCTGATCCGCGCCGACGGCTCAAAGGCGCTGGCAAGCAGGTTCGTCATATCACCATCGAGGCCGCCGCCATGCTCGACACACCGGAGATTGAGGAACTGATCGCCGACGCTTTAAAGCGATCCGCGGTGCCGATGGGTGACTCGCGGCCACGCCGTCTGATCATCAAGTCGATATCGGCCAAGCAGCGTCCGCGACGCCCCGCCGTGAAGTGAGCCGTGCCTGCACCGGAGGTTTGCCATGCTCGAGGACGACCTGGACGGCAAGCCCTATGACGTGTCCAAACTCGGACCGGCTTGCCCCCAGTGTACGGTGCACCTTGCCGACGGAACGGCGGTCTGCCCGGCGTGCGGCTTCCGCCTGACGCCCGAGCCGGACGCCAAGGAACAGGCGGAACCGCTCAAGCGCCAGTGGGATGCGAGCCCCCCTTCCACACGCGCCTGGGGGTCTTCATCGCCCATGAAGCGGGATTGGCTGTTCTCGGCTTGATCTTCTTCGGCGAGTCATCGTTGGTCGAATTGGCCGTGACAGGATCGATGTTTTCGCTCCTCGCCGCCTTTGTCCTGGGCACGTTCGACCGCGTCGATCTGCGCCGTAACTACTTCGGCAAAGTCGTGCTGTCGAAGACCTGGCGCATCTGCTTCATCCCCTGCATTACCACGAAGGTTCCGCGCGGCAGCTTCGAGTCGGTGTCCACCTCCGCGAATACCGATCGCGCGGCCTTCGACTATGTCATGCTGGCGTGGCTATCGTCGCTGTGCCTGGTGCCGGGCGTCCTATGGTGGATCTTTGCCTTCAGCAAACCGGTCTACCAGGTCGCCTTGACCAAGGACCACGGCCATCCGGCCTTGATCCTGTACCAGGGGATCAACGAGGACCACATGAACGAGATCGCCAAGACGGTCAGCGCGGTGTGCCGCTGTCGCTGGCGACGGACCTATTGATGGAACGGCCGATCCGTGTGGCGATTTGGGAGCCGTATCCCGCCGAGGTAAAACGCCGCCTCGAGCAGCTTCTGGACAAGCTGGAGCGCTACGAGAAAACCCGCAGAGATGGCGCGAGGTCCAGGCGGTCGAGGTTTTACCTTGACCTACCCGCTCGAACACCTGAATTTGCAAAAACTATCCCTATCATAACCATTCTGCGGACTCGTTGCGAGGTCCGTTGTGGCAACGGTGCGGCTCTCGGAATTGGCATGTGTCCTCGGGTGAGATACCCCCCAGGCCAGTTGGCAAACTGCAAACGGCCATTCCGTAAGTGATTGATTCAAAAAAAGTTGTGGAAGCGCTCCAGTTTGCCAACTCAGGCGCGGGGGCACATGAATAGGAAAAAGCAATGAGCATCCTGATCGACAAAAACACGCGCGTTCTGGTTCAAGGCATGGGCAAGGCGGGGCTCTTTCACGCCCAGCAGTGCCGCGATTATGGCACCACCATCGTCGGCGGCATCTCGCCGGGCAAGGGGGGCACGTCGAAGGAGGGCTTCCCGCAGTTCAACACCGTGGCCGAGGCGGTGTGCAAGACTGGCTGCAACGCCACGGTGATTTTCGTGCCACCGCCGGGCGCCGCCGACGCGATCATGGAGGCGGCCGACGCCGGCATCGCGATCATCGTCGCCGTCACCGAAGGCATCCCCGTGCTCGACATGGCGCGGGCGGTTCGCTTCCTTAACGAGCGCCCCGGCTGCCGGCTCGTCGGGCCCAACTGTCCCGGCGTCATCACCCCCGGCCAGTGCAAGATCGGCATCATGCCTGGGCATATCCACAAACCCGGCCCCGTCGGCGTCGTCAGCCGCTCGGGCACGCTGACCTACGAAGCGGTCTGGCAACTCTCCAACCTCGGGCTGGGGCAATCGACCTGCGTCGGCATCGGCGGCGATCCGGTCAACGGCACCAACTTCATCGACGTCCTCAAGCTCTTCAACGCCGACCCGCGGACCGAGGCCATCCTGATGGCTGGCGAAATCGGCGGCAACGCGGAAGAGAAGGCCGCCGCGTACATCCAGCAGCACGTCAAGAAGCCGGTCGCCGCCTTCATCGCGGGCCAGACCGCGCCGCCCGGCAAGCGCATGGGCCACGCCGGCGCCATCATCTCCGGCGGCTCGGGCGCTGCCAAGGACAAGATCGCCGCCCTGCGCGCCGCCGGCATCGCCGTCGCCGACAGCCCTGCCGATCTGGGCTCGACCTTGAAAGCTGCGATGAAGCGGTAGCGCCGATTCGTCCTTTACGGCGAGCCGAGCCGCGTAAGCGGCCGGTTGTGAGTCGTAGTCGCTCAACCGGCCGCTTACGCGGCTCGGCTCGCCGTGGCACCCACCCATCTCTCCCATTCCGCCTTGTCAACCTTGCATTGATTCAACCGCCAGAGATTGTGTAGGATGCCGCCAGCCATCCCACGGAAGGAAACCGACTATGTTGCATGCACTCATGGAAGAGGCCCCGGCCCAGGCTCCCGCGTCCCCATCGCCGGCGCCGGACGAGGCGCTCGGCCCACGCTGGCTGCCGCCGCTCGTTCTGCTCGCGGCCATTGCGGTCGCGATCGGCGTCTATGCTTACTTCTGGCAGCATTCGCGCGACCTGTGGTGGTGGATGGGGCACGATCGCCACACGCACTACATGTTCGGCCTCAACCTCGCCCTCGATTTACGCACCGGCAATCTCATCCGCCTGCTCCACGACTTCGACCGCATGCGCGTGTGGGGCCCGGTCCATCCGATTCTCGTCGCACTGATTGAGCTGATCGCCGGGCCGAGTCATCGCCTGGCCGTGTTGCCGAGCTTGGCCGGTTTCGTGCTGACGATCTGGTGCGCTTTCCTCATTCCGCGGCGACTGCTGACCACCGGAGGCAACGCGGCCGGGCTGCTGGCGGCGGTCCTCGTCGCGGTCTCGCCGGCGCACCGCGCCTTCGCCACCGATTGCATGTACGAAAGCCTCGGCGCCGGCCTGTCGCTGGCGGCGTTCTATCTGTATCTCGTCGTCCTGCAGGATGGCACGCGCCGCGCCGCCATCTTCTTCGGCATCACGCTCACGGTGTTGTTCCTCCACAAGTCACCCTACTGGGTGCTGGTTGTCCTCGGGCTCCTGGCCGGCGAATTTGCCCGGCAACCCCAGGCCTGGTGGCAATATGGTCTGGCCCTGTGCCGGCGCGAGCGGTTGCCGAGTTGGCTGTTGGCGGAACTCAAGCAGCCGCTCAACTATGTCGCGCTGGCATTTGCGGTAGCGGCCGTGGCGGTGGCGGTCACGGGCGGCGGGACTATCGACGTTGGTCGCTGGACCTTGTCGATGCGCGAGCCGCACAATTTCATCCATCTCGCCTACGTCGCCGTTTTCATCCGCGGGGTCCTCTGGTGGCGGCAAATCGGCCGCGAATGGAGCCTCACGCTGCCCCCGATATTGCGCGAGGTCCTCTGCTGGCACGGCGGCGGGGTCGCCCTCTGGTTCTTGTTGCCGAAGCGGCTGTCGTATTTCTTGTGGTATCTCGGCCCGAACAACAACGATCAGGGGCGCGAATCGAAGCCGCCCCTGCACGGTTTGCCGTTTTACCTGCAGGGCTTGCAGGACGACTACCTCCCCTTGTCGTGGGGCCTGTATCTCGTCGGCGCGCTGCTAGTGCTCGGTTTGCTCGCCTGGCGAGGCTTGAAGCCCGGCGCCACCGCGCTGTTCTGCTTCATGCTGGTCGCGACGTATCTGACGTGCCAGCACCCGATGCTAAAGAATCGTTTCATGCACTCGTGGATCGCGGCGATCTGGATCATCGGCGCGGTTGGTCTCGTGTATGCCGTGCAGCAACTTGTGGGCTTCGCGTCGCGTCAATGGCGTCCCTGGGCGGTGGGATTCGCGTGTGCCGTCGTGATCGGAGTCCACAGCCCCGCCTTGCTCGAACCGGGCCACGCGCAGGAAGGCGGCCTCAAAGGCGGCGAGCCATCGCCGTTGCACATCCCCGACACCTATCTGCCGGCTTTGGCCGAGGCACGCCATCCGACGATTATCAGCAATGTTTCGGCGCGTTTCCTGTGGACCTGGACCTTCATCGAGCATCACCATCACCAGAACATGGCGGCTGAAATTAAAAACTTCCGCTCATTCGAAAGCAATCCGGATCAGGTCAGCAACTGGCTCGCCACCACGCATTCCGATGCCTTGGTGCTTATCGACGTACAGCCAGGAACGACCTACGATTGGAAGACCGACGAATACGTTGACCTGACCGCCTTCCAGAAGACTCTTGCGGAGCAAAAGGTCTGGATCGCAACTCAGCGCTGGGAGATGCCCGAAGGAGTGACGATCGCGCTTTGGAAAAAAACCGGCTCATGAGAAGGGAACATGAATCCAACGCAACCCCGCGTCCTGATCGCCGTTGCCACCTACAACGAGCGTGACAACCTCGAGCCGCTCGTGCAAGAAATCCGCGCGACGGCGCCCGCGGCCGATCTGCTCATTGTCGACGACAACTCGCCCGACGGCACCGGCGCCGTTGCCGATGCGCTCGCGCAGCAAGATCCGCAGGTACGCGTCATTCATCGCGCCGGCAAGCTTGGCCTGGGCACCGCGGTCCTGGCGATGATGGATTACGCCATGGAGCACGATTGCGAATTCCTCGTGAACTTGGACGCCGACTTCAGCCAGCCGCCGCGTTATCTGCCGGACCTCTTGCAGGGCATGGACCGCGCCGACGTGATGATTGGGTCGCGCTATACGGCCGGCGGAGGCATCGAGAACTGGCCGCTGTTTCGCCATGTGATGAGCCGGATGGTCGGCTACCTCAGTCGTATCCTGTTCGGCATGCCGGTATGCGACACGAGCGGCAGTTACCGCTGCTACCGCGTCGCCGTGCTGCGCCGCGTCCGGCTCGACAACTTGCTGTCGCGCGGTTACTCATTCTTTCAAGAAGTGCTGTATCGCTGCCATCTCGCCGGCGCCCGCATCGGCGAAACGCCGATCATCTTCACCGATCGGCGCCTGGGCCGGTCGAAGGCGAATCTTTACGAGATTGCCCGGACCTTCGTCACGCTGCTGCGCCTGGGCTGGCGTGCCTGGTTCAATAATGCTTCGTTGCTCCCGGCGCCGATCGAATCGGCTGCGCCATCGAAACGGCATGCCGCGTGAAATGTGGGCGTTGCCTCCGCTGTTGGAGAATGAAGCCATGAAGTCGGTAATCATCACGGGAGCGAATGGCTTCCTTGGCGGGTACGCCACCCGCCATTTCGCCGCCAACGGCTGGCGCGTCTTCGACATCGCTTGGCGTCTTCCGAACCCACGTTTCGCCGAACTATTGCGGGCCGAATCGCCGGACGTCTGTGTGCATTGCGCGGGTCGTTCCTCGGTCGCCGAATCGTTTGTGGATCAGCTCACTCATTTCATGGCTGGCCCGCCATTGGTGCTCAATTTGCTGACCAATCTCCATCGCCACAGTCCGCTGACGAAGTTCGTGTTCTTGTCCAGCGCCGCGGTCTATGGCAACCCGACCTCCAATCCAGTGAGCGAAGAACATGCCCGGGCGCCGATCTCTCCCTACGGCCATCTGAAATGGGCCTGTGAAGAACTGTGCGCCGACTTCGTCACAGCCTATCATTTGCGCACGACAAACCTGCGCATCTTCTCGGCGTATGGCCCAGGTCTGCGCCGCCAGGTCATCTGGGACATTTGCAGGCAGGCGGCCAACCAGTCCGACCTGACCTTGCAAGGCACCGGCATGGAGAGCCGCGATTTTCTCCACGCTCGGGACATCGCCTGCGCCCTGGAAATCGTGGCCCGGTACGCTCCCTGCCACGGCGAAAGCTACAACCTCGCGAGCGGCCGAGAGACCGCGATTGCCGAATTGGCCGAGCGTATCGTACAGCTCCTGGCGGCCAACGTGCGCGTGCGTTTCGACGGCGTCCTGCCCCCAGGCACGCCGCGCAACTGGTGTGCCGACATGACCAAGTTGGCGGCCCTTGGCTTCCGTCCGGAATCGACGTGGCCATTGAAGGTCGGCCTGGCGGATTACGTAGCGTGGTTCTTGGCAGACCGGAAACAGGCGAAAATCGCTTGAAGAAAACCGGTTCGCGAGTCGTTGCAGGGCAGCACCGGGAGATGCCCGAAGGCGTGACGATCATGCTCTGGCGGAAGAAATCGACGTGACTCGAAAGGATCCGAACATGACTGCGACGCAACCGCGCACCCTGATCGCTTTGGCGACCTACAACGAGCGCGACAATCTCGCTCCGCTCGTCGCCGACATTCGCGCTGCCGCCCCGGCGGCTGACGTGCTGATCCTCGACGACAATTCGCCTGACGGCACCGGCGCCGCCGCCGACGCCCTGGCCCGGCAAGACGCGCGCGTTTTCGTCATCCATCGCACCGGCAAGCCCGGACTCGGTACCGCCATCCTGGCCATCATGCGCTTTGCCATCGAACAAGACTACGATTTTCTGCTCACGATGGATGCCCGACTTAACCCTCCTTCGGCGTTACC
>JACXTT010006855.1_pt1 | contig 16182 bp, 12 predicted proteins | sample 9270951 | NCBI WGS metagenome assembly JACXTT01 (sample SAMN15532306, study PRJNA645909) | rock metagenome | isolation source: weathered quartz diorite | place: Puerto Rico | collected 2017-06-21 | reverse complement strand
TCCTCCTGGGTATCGTTGTACCAGTCGCCGCCGCCGGCATACTTCAGCCGCGCGATCTTGAACGAGCTGCCCGTCTTTGCACTCTGGGAGAAGAGGAGGAGGGGAAACGCCATCGCCGCAACCATCCCCGCAATGAACGCCTTTCGCATACAACATTAATCTATCAAACAAGCGGGCAAGAAGCAACACCAACTGACGGCCAAGATTGACCTGTTTCCAGTTGACGTACGGGTCCAGATTGCAGTAGTTTCCGTTCTTATTCACACACCGTCAATCATCCGATTTCTACTTTGGCTCTCGAGCTGCGGCTAATAGGTGAAAGTTATTCCAATGCCGGCACCCATATCGCTGTCGTAGTGGGTTGACACCGAATAATACTTTGTGATAACATATCTGCCGCCTACCGTATACTCCCGATCAGAATTTACCATGAAACCGAATCGCAGGCGGCTGGTGAGAGAAACGTCTTCTCTGCTGAGCTGAAAGCGAAACTTGCCGTCCGTATCAAATCGCGAATCGGCAATCACAAGCATTGGCAATGTGTATTGCATGCCTGCGACGAACGCTTTCCTGTTGTTTTTATTGCTTACCTGACCGAACAAAGTATTTTCCGGGGAATCAACTCTCTTGTAATGATAGTCGAGCCCGACATACGGGAACCACCACTGCATCCGGCCGAGGTATCGGCCGACATTGGTCTCAACTTCATATCCGTGCTCGTCGTGATAACCCAAGTGCCATATGGCTTGCATTTTCCAATGGGTATTGGCATACATCGCTTCGCCATCGCTTCCGTTGCTTTCCAAGCCCACGCGCGCCATCGGGTGAAACTCGCGGTCATCGTCATATAGCTTCTGTAGAGCGCTTTGCGGATCCGGTAAGTCCGGGTTTGGAGGTGAATTCTCGTAACTGAAAATCCTACCCATTCCGGACATCATGTGGTAGAGAATATGGCAATGGAAAAACCAATCTCCACCGGGTTCCGTTGCGGCAAATTCTATGGTATCTCTTTCCATCGGCATGATGTCGATGATATTTTTCAGAGGGGCATATTCATCTTGACCATTAACAAGCCTGAAATCGTGTCCATGAAGATGTATCGGGTGCCGCATCATGCTGTTGTTAAACAAGATAAGTCTTACGTTTGCTCCCTTCTTGATAAGGATCTTATCGCTTTCAGACACCGCCTTATCATTCATCGACCACACATAGCGGTTCATATTGCCGGTAAGGTCAAATTTCAGTTCGTGCAGTGGGCCGGGAGGCAACGTTGTTTTTTTAGTCGAACGCAGCATTGCGTAATTCAACGTGATAATATCTTCATTTTCATTCTCCATGCCGGCCATCGTGTTACCGCCGTGGCTCATGTGCATGTCATCCACGTTCATTGTATCGTGCGGTTTCATCTCCTTCACGTTCGCGGAATCTTCGGGATGTTCCGGACCAGTAATCTCAGGGTACATGACATTGTTCATGTCCATCTCCTGATTCTGCATTTTCATGCCCTCCATTTCGACGACGTCGCCGCTCATATCCATCATCTCGTTCATCATTTGCATCCCGGCAAAATACTTGAGCTTTGGCAGCTTTGTGGCCGGCACTTTCTCCCCGCTTCCTAACCATAACGAAGCCGACCCCGTTCGGTCTTCCGCCGTCGCTAAGAATTCATAACTCCTGTTGTCCGGAATGGTCACTACGACGTCATAGGTTTCTGAAACGGCGATAATCAGTCGATCGACCTCGACAGGTTCTACATCGTTACCGTCGGTCGCAACGACGGTTATTTTGCCGCCAGAATAGGTGAGCCAGAAATAGTCGGACGCGCCGGCGTTGGCAATGCGCAGCCTTACTTTATCACCTGCCTTAAATTCCGGCGCTTGATTCCTGCTTTTTCCGTTGACCAGGAAGTTCTCGTAATACACGTCGCTCACGTCCATCGCATTCATCCGCTTCCATTCATTCGTGATTTTTGTCCCCAAATTTCCGTTCAGCAATGCCTCGCCGTAGCTCTGGGTTGTGCCCTTTTTTATGGCAAACCAGTCCGTGGCGCTCTTGAGACTGCGATGGACTTCTTCGGGGTTAATGTCGGTCCACTCGCTCAACACAACGGGAATGGTCGGGATATCCCATTCTTTTCTCTTCTTCATGATGAACGCGCCATACATGCCGATTTGTTCCTGGAACCCAGTATGGCTATGGTACCAATGGGTTCCGTGCTGCACGATGGGGAACCTGTACAAATGTGTTGTATGGGGTTTGATGGGCATCTGCGTAAGATACGGTACTCCGTCGTACCTGTTTGGGAGGAAGAGGCCGTGCCAGTGCAAGGATGTCTCTTCATTGAGATTGTTGTGCACATATATTTCTGCCGTGTCGCCTTCGGTAAATGTCAATGTTGGCATGGGTATCATTCCATTTACCGCGATAGCCCGGGTTGGTTTCTCACCAAATGTCACGATAGTATCCGCGACGTAGAGGTTATAGCGGACGGTGGTCTGGGCAAAAATTGCCATCGAAGCGCAAACCAACATGGAGATGCCGATAAGAGTTTTTTTCATACGCGTATTTGCTTTCATTTAACACTATGACTGGATGTCCAGTCAGAAGAGTTATTATCTGTGGGCATCAATATTGTCCTTTGTCGATTGAATCCAGTCCACGAGCTGCTGCCTTTGTTCTGAGGTCAGTCTTGCGCTCGGATGCATGAGTTTATATGCGGTCAAGGGCATTGTGCCGTCCTTAATCCTATTCTCGACCTCCTGAAGTTTGCTTATTTGTCTTCGCGGCGAGAGAGAATAAAGGTCGCTGAAGTTCAGCATGGCTTTGCCATTTTCAATATCATTCGCCAGCATCCATCCGACAGGTTGAACATTGAAATACCAGGGGTAGGAGGTATTGTTGCTATGGCAATCGAAGCAGGCGTTCCTTAAAAGGGAATACACATTACCCGGAACGTTGAATGTTTTCATCATACCGTCTTGCACCGCCTGCCCATTTTGATTCCGGGCAGGCCGGATAAATTGCAAGACGATGCATCCTGCCATCACCGCCAGGAGTGTTGCTTTCACTCGGTTCACGATGTTTACTTAATCTCTTCTTTCACTGAACCGCATTTGAGCATCTTCTTTCCGTAATACGGGTTTTTTATTTCCTTTCTTTCGCTCAGCCACATTGCACCCTTTTTGTCATTATACATCGGACAAAAATCCTTATACAGCAATTGATCAGTGCCGCATGCTTTTACCAGGTCATAGATATCTTTACTGAGCATATCGAAATGTTCCCGCTGGTGCTCGATGTTGCCGGCATTCGCGCCAATATGCTCTCCATGCTCTCTCGCATCATCTGCCATGTCTTCATATACTTTCTTTTGCGAAGCAGTCAAATTGTTCTTATCGAACTTTTTGAATGCGGCTTCCAAGGCGGCGCCTGCGGCAGCCGCTTCTTTTGTCTTATCATTAGCCAAAGCATTTTTCAGATCGAGATACCGCCCGACGATCTCTTTGGTGGACGCCGAACTCTTCTCACCTGTGGTGCGCAGCGCCGATGCGGAATCGGATGTGGTTGTGACTGTACCCGATCCTACTGTTTCGGACTGTACCTGCGATGAATCAATCATGCCCGCTGTTTTCGCGTGCCGATGCTTCTGTTGTGCTAGACCAACTTGGTTTGAAGCGTGCAAGCAAGCCACGGCCACCGTAAGGACGAATGCAAATCGTTTCATGACAATCATTCCTTTCATGATAGTTACTTGGTGTACGCACGGAGAACTTCAATGCCGCGCGCCTGGGCAATCACGCTCAGAAATGGATTACCGGATCCCGCGCGAAAAAGAACAACTGGCGCTTGTCAAGGACAAGCGAGGGGAATGTCAGATGAGGAAACTACAGAAAAGGACACACGCATCCACCGAGGGCGGACCGGTCTCCCTTATATCGGTGCGTGCGGCTGACGCTGAATGAGGATCTGAAGGAATTTCAACTGGATTCAATTGTACTGTGAAAAGTTTTACAAGAGAAGCTTTGAGGTGACTCTTCTCTGATCCGTTAAAGCTATCGCCAGAGAGGAACCTGACAAGGTGAACTTCATGGTAGCTCCGCGGCGTAGCGCTGAGGACGACACCTTGGGGCCCATGGTGCTCGTGCTGCGATGCGGAAGTTCCCAGGGAGTGCTCATGATGAATGGCAAGTGTAAAGCCTGACACAGCCAACAGAAGAAAACCCGTGGTGAGATACCTGGCGATATTCTTAAGCAAGGTTGACATCGTTACTGCTCCAAATTATAAACATACGGGGTAAGAAACAAGTTCTCCCTTTGACCGGCCGCTACCATCCCCGCGATAAACGCCATTCGAATACGATAGCTATCTATCAAAGAGGGGGCAAGAAGCAACGGCCGACTGCTGTGCACTTTGTTTCGCGCACGGTAGTCGTCCCCTTCAGGGGGCGCGCTTTTGACCGCGCTCTAAGGGACCACTGCTACGCCTCAATAATGTTGACAAACACCCCCCCATGAGCTTATCTTTTGTGTAGCAAATTCGGGATTAATAAGTATGGCAATCAGTCAAAAAGAGAAAAAGGAAATTGTAACGCGACTCCACTACCTCAAAGGACAACTGGGTGGGATCGAAGCGATGCTCAACGACGATCGATCCGTCAAAGAAATCTATGCTCAATTGAAAGCCGTGGAGAAGGGGTTGCATCAGGCGATTTATGTGGTATTAGACGATCAACTTAAGAAACATTTCGCAGAGGTGTTAGCCGAACGGCTTGCACTATGTCCTGGCGATTGTGATGATGCTGAACGGCTACAGTTTTTGAGAACCGAATTTTCAACGCTGGGTTTGAAAGAACTCATTGACGAACTTGCTTGGTTACGAAACTCATTGAATTCATCACTCACCAATACTAAACCACGAAAGGAGGGAAAAAACGGATGAAGAGTAAGCTCGTGTTGATACTCAGCGCACTGGGAATCGCTGTGAGTACGTTCGCATTTACGGTAAAGAGCGAGCAGGGAAAGCAAGGCAATTGCCCGCTTTGCACTTCCCAAAGTACATGTAATGTTCCATGCTGCTGTAAGAAGTGAGCTCGTCGTATTCGTAATAAGGCTTGGAAGAAATTCCGAGTCTCTTTATTTTGCAGTTCGATGATCCCCTGATGGAAAAAGCCTGGTGCACGTTGCATCAGGCTTTTGTGTTGCTTTAGAAGCAACTGCTCTTTGGAAACGCACAGGTTGAAGCAAAGCATCCCGACAACAAACCATCTCAGATGAAGAGTCCAATTGCCGAACACGGAGCCGAACTCATCAAGATTGTAATCACGCTTTTGCTGTTGGTTTTCGGAACGTTCTACGAAAAGGAAATCCACAACACTCCATTCCGCATTGCTGAGTTGGGTGTGTTCGTCACGGCGTATCTTATCAGCGGATGGGGAGTACTAAACGGCGCACTGAGAAGCATGGTGAAGGGAAAAGTGTTCAACGAGCACTTTCTCATGTCCATTGCCACGCTCGGTGCGCTGACCATTGATGCAATGGCGGAGGCAGTTGCCGTGATGTTGTTCTACGCTGTCGGCGAATTGTTTCAGGACATTGCCGTCAATCGCTCGCGGCGTTCCATCAAAGCATTGCTGGAGATTCGCCCGGACTATGCCAATCTTCTTCTGTCGCGAGGAGCCAATAGCGATGTGACAAAGGCGTCACCGGCAGAGGTTTCCCCGGGAGAACTTATCGTCGTGAAGCCAGGAGAAAAGATTCCGCTGGATGGAACTATTACAGAAGGCAACTCATTTGTCGATACATCTGCGCTCACTGGAGAATCGGTTCCCCGTTCAGTCAAGGAAGGTGAAGCGGTATTGGCCGGCATGCTAAACACGAGCGGAATGCTGACAGTGAAGGTGACGAAGAAGTTCGGTGAATCATCGATCTCAAGGATTTTGGAGTTGGTGGAGAATGCTATGAGCAAGAAGGCGGAGACAGAAAAGTTCATTACAACATTCGCCCGGTACTACACTCCGGTAGTGGTGATCGGCGCACTTCTGCTTGCGGTTATTCCTCCTCTATTCGTTCAAGGAGCGACCTTCACTGACTGGATTTACAGAGCATTGGTTATGTTGGTAATCTCATGCCCGTGCGCGCTCGTCATCAGCATTCCACTGGGATACTTTGGTGGAGTCGGCAGCGCTTCACGAAAAGGAATTCTCGTGAAAGGGTCCAACTATCTTGATGCTCTCACAAAAATCAAGACGGTCGTCTTTGACAAAACTGGAACGCTGACCAAGGGCGAATTCAAAGTCGCCGAGATTGTACCCGCGAATGGATATCCCAAAGACGAACTGCTGAAGTACGCTGCTCATGCAGAAGCGAACTCAAGCCACCCCATAGCGAAATCCATTGTGGAGGCGTACGGAAAAGAGATTCAACAGAGCAACATTATTGAAGTAAACGAGATTTCCGGGCACGGCATTCAGGCGAAGGTGGATGGGAAAGAAGTGTTAGTAGGAAACGATAAGCTGCTTCATCTTCAGAATATCGAACACGACAAATGCGACGTCGAGGGAACCGTTGTTCACGTGACGGTGGAGAGAAAATATGTGGGCTACATCGTCATCTCCGATTCACTGAAAGATCAAGCTGCCGAGACAATAGCCACCCTGAACTCCCGGCAGGTCACGACAGTCATGCTTACAGGCGATAACAAGAGCGCCGCAGACGTGTTCGCCGAGAAACTTGGTATAAAGGAATACTACTCAGACCTTCTTCCGGAAAACAAAGTTGAGCACATTGAGAAGCTGCTCAGTCCGGGCGGCAATGGCAAAGTTGCGTTCGTTGGTGATGGCATCAACGACGCGCCAGTGATCGCCCGCGCGGATGTCGGCATTGCCATGGGCGCGCTTGGTTCCGACGCCGCAGTGGAAACTGCCGACGTTGTACTCATGACCGATTCGCCAATGCAAGTCGTAACTGCCATTGATGTCGCAAAGCGAACCCGTACGATCGTCTGGCAGAACATCGCATTTGCGTTCGCAGTCAAGCTCTTCTTCATTCTCCTCGGCGCTTTCGGCATCGCGACGATGTGGGAGGCGGTGCTCGGCGACATGGGCGTCGCGATGATCGCGATACTGAATGCGATGAGAGTGCTGAGGACGTGAAGCGGAAAGAACTCAGGTCATCGAAGGAGAATGGAGTCTTGCTGAAGATAGAACACTCGATAATCCAGATTGAAAAGCATCCTCAAAGTGCAAGTTGTCAGACCGGAACGGTTTAATGCGTGCTCAGATTGCGCTTCGCAGGGCCGGTAACAGGAATTGTACAGTCCCTCGGTACTAGTCGGAGTTTGTTTCGGCACTATTGGGTGATGATAAAGTTCCTGATAACACGGACAGGGCAGTAGCCATGATCAACACTATCGGGCCAGCACCACCATCAGCCACAAGTCGAATCCGTAATCGCGTGAGGGCACGGCTTGCTAATGTGGTCCTTCCCGGAACTAATCTACACGGAAACTGTTATAACTGTTAGCAGATCGGCAAAAAGGGCTAATTCCCCCTGGAATGCCTTATGGCGTGATGGAAATGTGTGGGGGTATTGCGTTTGCACGAAGGAATGGTTACTTTCCGTCCACGATGAAGCGTGTAGCAAAACAGATATCGATTTCGTGCCTGGTGCTGGCGCTGTTTGTTGCCCAATCCGGCTGGACCGTCGATTTTAAGTATTGCGTTCAGCGGGTTAGCCACGAAGGGGGCCTCATCTGCTCTCCGGCGATGATGGATCTGCCTGTGCCGACGAGCAGCGCTTCGAGCACGCACTCGCTCTCACGCTCTGCCGGCTGTTGCGCGTCAAAGCACATCGAGGCAAACGTTAAAGTTGTCTCCCAGGATAAGAGCGAACTGTCGTCCGACGCCTCCTCGGTTCGCGCGATGCAAACCGTCATGCTCAACCCTCCGGCCGGCCCGGCCCCCATCATTCTAGGGCAGCTTGCTGAGCACTCGCACTCTCCCCCGCTCAGCCAGCTCATCGTCTCTTCTTCTACCCTTCTCATTTAAGGATTCCGCGCCAGTTCCGGGGTTCGCTCTAAATGCGAGCCGCCGCAGAACTGTTTTTTGTCGTGAGGTCCGGCGGACGTAGTGGTATCCGCCCGGGCTTTTCAAACGTCATTCACGAAGGGAAAACGAATGCGAGGAATCATCATGAACCAATTCACATCCATTCCAGACAACCCCACATCCGGGTGTCTGCGGCCGTGGCGTGCTGCAGCCGTTAGGGAGGTGTTATCATGAAAGGGGCTCTCGTTACGGCGCTGGTCATTTTCTCATGCCTGGGAGCATACGGCCAGGTTGACTCGGTTCTTCTCCCTGAGCCAACCACGCTTGATCTCCAGTTTCTCATCCCCGAAGCCGTGATGAACAACCCGGAGATCCAGGCCGCCGAGTCCCAAATGGACGTGATGAAAGGCCGCGTGTCGGGGGCAAGATCCCTCGATGATCCTCAACTGCAGTACATGAGGGAAGAATGGCCTGAGGGAACGTACGACAATCTGAAGCTGACCCAGCTGGTTCGGTTTCCGACGAAACTCTCGACGCAGGGAACATTGGCCGAGATTCGGGCCGAGCATGCGCATCACGACCACCTTGAAAAGATCAATGAAGTCATCGCCCGGCTCAAGTCGGCATACTATGAACTCTGGAACGTTCAGCAGAATGTCGTCCTCGACAGGGACAATCGCAGGCTTCTGAAACAATTCCTGGCGAGCGCCCAGACACGGTATTCCGTGGGCTCGGGAAGCCAGCAGGATGTCTTGAAAACCGAGGTTGAGCTTGCCCGGGTGAGCAACGATCTGGTCGCGCTGCGTCAGCAGGAGTTGAGCGCAAAGGCCGTCCTGATGTCAGTCCTGAACCGCTCCCCTAAGGACACCCTCGGTTACGCGGTCATCTCCGAGGAGGTCGTTGCGAGCGCCCCGCTCGATTCGCTGGTCGAATCCGCTCTCGAGAACCGTGCCATGCTGAAGCACGATTCATTAAGCATCGATGAGGCCCGAACGGAGCTTTCACTGGCAAAACAGGAATACATTCCCGACCTCGCATTCGAACTGGAACGGGGCACCCTTGCGGCGACCGGGTTCAGGGGCTGGAGAATTCGTGCCGGAATTACCCTGCCGTTCGCACCCTGGACTCTGGGCAAGGCGAACGCGCGCGTGGAAGAGGCAACCGCCGCAATCAACCGATCGATGGCGAATTACAATGCCTCCCGCAACATGGTGCTTTCCGGCGTGAGAGATCTGTATTACAAGGCGGAATCGGACAGACGGCAGCTCGGAACCTACCGCGCCTCGATCATCCCGCAGGCACAACAGGTCCTCAAAGGAAATCTGGCGTCGTACGGAACGGGCAGAATCGATTTTCTTGCCCTCATCGACTCATACCGCACGCTGGTCGAGTTGACGAAAGAGTATTTCACGGCCCGCATGCGCTACGAGCAAACTCTGGCGGAGCTCGCGCTCACTGTCGGAACACAAAACATCCATGCAAGCCGTTAAGAAATGAGGAACGTCATGAGAAAAAAATCAATATTGATGATTTGCGTCATCGCCATCGCAGGCATAACGGGCGTGTTGCTGTACCCCACGGTCTTCCGCGAGAAAAAGGAAAGAAAGATCCTGTACTGGAGCGATCCGATGATGCCTGGTTTCAAAAGTGAGAAACCGGGCAAATCGCCGATGGGAATGGAGATGGTTCCTGTCTACGATTCGACTGATAACTCCGGCACGACAGCACAATCCCCTGGTGAGAACCAGGATCAGATTGAGTATTACACCTGCCCCATGCACCCGCAAGTACGAGCGGATCATCCCGGGAATTGCTCTATCTGCTCGATGAAGCTTGTGCCGGTTATGAAGCAACCCGTCCGGGGCGGGACAGTGACCCCCGGGCCGAGGCAAGACGGGGGAAAGATCTTCGTCCCTTCGGAGAAACAACAGCTGATCGGGCTCAAGACTACGACTGCTGAAGTTCGATCCCTCGCGGCAACTATTCGGACAGTGGGAAAGGTCGACTATGCCGAACCCAAACTCGCCGTCGTGACGCTCCGGACGGGCGCCTGGATTGAGAATCTATTTGTCGATTACGTCGGCAAGGAGGTGCGCAAGGGCGATCCGCTTTTCACGGTGTACAGCCCCGATCTTGTATCTGCGCAGCAGGAGTACCTTATCGCAAAGAAGGCCGCCAATGACACAAATTGGAGCGTAGAATCCGATTCAACGACGCAGTCCAATCTGCTTCAGACAGCACGGCAACGTCTGCGATTGTGGCAGTTCACCGATGAGCAAATCCGGAAGCTCGAAGAGCGGGATGAGCCCGAGACGTATGTGCCGATCCGCTCCCCGATCTCGGGCTACGTGATCGAGAAGAAAGCCCTCGCAGGGATGAAAATTGAACCTGGAATGGAACTCTACAAGATCGCCGACCTCTCTACGGTCTGGGTGCTCGCCGACGTCTACGAGTACGAATTACCTTTTGTGAAGGTAGGGCAGTCCGCGGAAATCGACTTTCCTTATAGCACCCTCAAGGAACCGCTTCGGGGAACGATCATTTATATCTACCCCTTCCTCGATCCCATGACCCGCGTTCAACGGGTGCGCCTTGAATTTTTGAATCCCAATAACGCCCTCAAACCCGACATGTTTGTGAATGTCTATTTGAAGACAAACCTCGGCAGGAAGCTCTCGCTACCCCGGGATGCCGTCCTGAACACGGGGACCGAGCAGTATGTCTTCGTGGATGAAGGGGACGGGTACTTCTCACCCCGCATAGTGAAGGTGGGCGGGGAGACCGACCAATTCTACGTGATATCGGGCGGGCTTGAGAGCGGCGAGCGGGTGGTGACCGCCGCCAACTTCATTCTTGACTCCGAAAGCAGACTCAAGGGGGTCTTCGATCAGATGAGGAAGCCGACGGTCCGCCAGGAGGATCCGCAATGATCAATCGACTCATCGAATTCTCCGCCGCAAACAGAGGCCTGGTTGTCGTTGTCGTGCTGGCATTGGTCCTGATCGGCGTCTGGGCGCTTCAGAACATACCTCTCGATGCCATTCCGGATCTGTCTGATCCTCAGGTCATTATCTACACCGAGTGGCCCGGGCGGAGTCCGGACCTCGTCGAAGCCCAGATCACCTACCCCATCGTCTCTTCAATGCTCGCGGCTCCCCACGTGAGTGCCGTGCGGGCACTCTCGGATTACGGTTTTTCATATGTAACGGTCATCTTCGACGAGGGAACCGATATCTACTGGGGGCGGAGCCGCGTCCTTGAATACATGAGCAAGATTACGGGCAAGCTCCCCGGGGGAGTCACGCCCACACTCGGACCCGATGCGACGGGCGTCGGATGGGCATTCGAGTACGCGCTTGTCGACAAAAGCGGCAAACACACACCATCGGAACTTCGATCGTTCAACGACTGGTACATGCGGTACTGGCTTTCGAGCGTGCCCGGTGTTGCGGAGGTCGCACCCGTGGGCGGATTTGTAAAGCAATATCAGGTAAACGTCGATCCGACAAAGCTCCTTGCATACAACATACCTTTGAACAAAGTCATCGACGTTATTCGTAACAGCAATAACGAAGTGGGAGGCCGTGTCGTGGAATTCACCGGCAAGGAGTACGCAGTCCGGGGGCGAGGGTATATCACCTCAACGAAGGACATCGAGGACCTTTCGGTCGGATCCGACGGCAAGGGCACGCCGATTCTCGTCAGGAACGTCGCGCGGGTCGAGCTGGGACCCGATATGCGCCGGGGCATTGCAGAGTTCAATGGAGAGGGGGAAGTCACAGGCGGCATCGTCGTTGTGCGGTTCGGCCAGAATGTGATGGATGTGATTGAACGGGTGAAGGCCAAGCTTGCAGAGGTACAGCCCTCCTTCCCCGAGGGCGTGGAAGTTGTAACGACCTACGACCGCTCGGACCTCATCCAGCGCTCGATCGACAACCTCAGGCATACCCTTATCGAGGAATTGATTATCGTCAGCATCGTTATCCTTATTTTTCTGTGGCACGTGCCGAGCGCCGTTATTCCCATACTGACGATCCCGATTGCCGTCCTGCTCTCGTTCATCCCGATGTACGGATCCGGCGTCACCTCGAACATCATGTCGCTCGGAGGCATCGCAATCGCGATCGGGGCGATGGTCGACGCTGCGATTGTCGTTGTCGAGCAGACGCACAAGAAGCTCGAGCATTGGGAATCTGACGGCCGCCCGGGTAACGCCGTGCGGGTGATTGTCGATGCGGTCAAGGAAGTCGGGGGGCCCAGCTTCTTCTCTCTCCTGGTGATTGCAGTTTCATTCCTGCCGATTTTCGCCCTTCAATACCAGGAGGGACGCCTCTTCAAGCCCCTTGCCTTCACAAAGAATTTCTCGATGGCAATCGCGGCCTTTCTCGCCATCACACTCGACCCGGCAATCCGGGTAATGTTCATGCGCACGGAGCCGTTCACATTCAGGCCGCGATGGCTGTGCCGTATCGCCAATGCTGTTCTCGTCGGGAAAATACACAGCGAGGAGAACCATCCCATCAGCAAGCCGCTGATGAAGGTCTATCATCCGGTGTTGAAGGCCGTATTGAACCATAAGTGGCTCGTCATATCGATAGCGGCTCTCTGTGTCCTTCTCACGATCCCCATCTTTTTCCAGCTGGGATCGGAATTCATGCCGCCCCTGAACGAGGGAACAATTCTATATATGCCCATCACGCTCCCGGGCATTTCGGTGACGGAAGCGTCGAAGTATCTTCAGATTCAGGACCGGCTCATCAAGCAATTCCCCGAAGTCCAAAGCGTGTTCGGTAAGATCGGAAAATCCGAGTCTGCCACCGACCCGGCTCCGTTGAGCATGGTCGAAACGACTGTCATGCTCAAACCGGAGACCGATTGGCGCGTGCTTCATGTTCAGCGGTGGTACTCGGGCTGGGCTCCCGAGTTGCTGAAGAAACCTTTGAGGATGGTGTGGCCCGAGGATAGAAGGATCAGGTGGGAGGAACTCATCGACGAAATGGATCGGGCTGTCCAGATCCCGGCCTTCGCAAACGCCTGGCTCTTTCCGATTCGAACGAGGATAGACATGATTACAACCGGCGTCCGGACTCCGGTCGGGATCAAAGTTCTGGGTGAAGATTTGAATACCATTGAGACCATCGGGCTCGAGCTCGAGCGGGAATTGCAAACCGTCCCCGGAACGCGAAGCGCCTTCTTTGAACGGGTGACCGGCGGTTACTATATCGATTTTCAGGTCAAGCGCGAGGAAGCGGCCCGTTATGAGCTGACCGTCAACGACGTGAACGACATCATCGAATCGGCCATCGGAGGGAATACCATTACGACCACCGTCGAAGGGCGGGAGCGATATCCTGTTAACGTCCGGTACGCGCGAGAACTGAGGGACGATCTTACAAAGCTCAGCAGAGTCCTCGTGCCGACACCGGCCGGCGCGCAGGTTCCGCTGGCGCAGGTGGCCGATATCACTCTCCACACGGGCCCCCCCATGATAAACGACGAAGCGGGCTTCAAGGCCGGGAGGCTCTACGTGGACGTCGCAGACCGTGATATGGGGAGCTACGTCGAGGAGGCAAAGCGCGTGGTGGCAGAGAAGGTGAAGCTGCCACCGGGCTACAGCCTCCAGTGGAGCGGGCAGTACGAATACCTCCAGCGCGTCGTTGCGCGACTCTGGCTCGTCGTACCGATAACGCTCTTTATCGTTTTTCTCCTCCTCTACTTCAACACGAAGTCGATGGTGAAGACGTCGATCATCCTGCTTGCCGTCCCGTTCTCGGCCATCGGCGCGATATGGTTCCTGTACTTTCTCGGTTACAACATGAGCATCGCCGTCTGGGTGGGGTTGATCGCTCTTCTCGGCGTGGATGCAGAGACCGGCGTCTTCATGCTTCTGTACCTCGATCTCGCGTTTAATGAGATGAAAGCGAAAGGAAGAATGAACTCGATTGTGGATCTGAAGGAGGCGATCGAACATGGAGCGGTAAAGCGCCTGCGGCCGAAAGTGATGACAGTAGGCGTCATGTTTATGGGGCTGGTTCCGATCATGTGGTCGACAGGCGCCGGGTCGGACGTGATGCGCCGTATCGCGGCCCCGATGATCGGCGGCATCTTCACGTCGTTTCTGCTCGAACTACTCGTCTATCCGGCGATCTACGAGATCTGGAGGGGCCGGACAATCAAGAAACAACAGGTGAACGGTCAGATCCTTGAGGTTCAATCGTAAACCAACAATTACTCATCAGAGGAGACCAAGAAATGAAACGATTCATGTGTGTACTCGCTATGTTCCTCATTTCATCCGTTGTCTTTGGCACAGCGGCCAGCGCTCAGAGTAGCGCTTCCCCGGTGGCGGGCTCATCACTCACCCCGACGCAGAACGGGAAGGTGTACACCTGCCCGATGCATCCTGAGGTCAAATCCGATAAACCCGGCACGTGTCCAAAATGCGGAATGACGCTTGTTCTCCGGGATGAGCAAAAGGAGGACGCTGGCATATCACAAAAATCGGGGGATAACTCCGCGGCGCCGGAAAAGATCCGGAAAGCCCGATCACTCCTTGCCGACGCAAAGCGGGAGCTTGCCCGGGAAGGAAAATACGACTGCTGTATCAAGGACCCATGCGACAGGTGCGCGCTCGATCATCAGAGCTGCCCGTGCGCCGATGACGTGAAGGAGGGAAAAGCCGTTTGCCCCGATTGCTATGCCGGCTGGCAGCGCGGCGACGGAGTCGTCAAGGGTGTAAACCCAAAGAAAGTAAAGGGGAGCTTCCACGCCCACCACCACAATGAGTGATCCGAATCCTCACTCTGTAGCTCCATTTCTTCGTGTACGCCACACAATGCCGGACCTCTTCGGATCCTTGACTATCAACATGAAATATGGTATGTTGTAAATGATTAACGTTAATTAACGTTGTTATATTCATTGCTCGTAATTAACCATGCGCATGAAGGCTTCAGTCGGCCGGCTTCCGCTTACAAAAGCGCGGATTAACCTTGGCGCCATCATCCGGCGTGTACATAATAAAAAGGAGCACTTCATTCTCGAGAAAGACGGAATTCCTGTTGCCGCCATTCTCGACGTGGATGAATACGAAGATTATCTCGAGATGAGGAATCCAGGAATGAAAAACCAGATCAAAGAGGGGCAGGCCGAGTATCAGGCCGGAAAGCTCACTGAGGATCTCGACGCATTTATGGAAAGAATCACGGCGAAGACGAAAAGACGCAAATCGAAGTGAGTTATCCGAAACGGGAGGCGCGTGTTTCGATTACTAATCTACCGGAGGCGTAGGCTTGGTGGGCCGATAAAACACCCGATGCCCAAACACCAGAACTACGAATCCTGCATAGAGGCCAAACGACTTGATCGCCCCCTTTAGCATGTCCGTCTCGTGGATCGTGCGCATGTTTTCTTCGTTAATCACCGTGTAAGAGATCATCGCTGCGTCAGTATAGCCGCGGGGATTCTGATCAGGCATTACAAGCGGTGCAGAGTACTTGCGCACGGTGAAAAGAAATACAACAGTGCCCAGAATCAAGAGCAAGAAGTGTATGTGTTTTTTCATGGCTCCTCCTTTTGGCAGGAGTAATCTATCAAACAGGAGGGCGAGAAGCAACCGGTCATCACGTGAGGTAGTCGAGGGCCTTGGCCCGCGTTCTGCACATCAAATCTGCGCACACTAAAGGGTGCGCCTAGCATGTTAACGAGGTATCAGGCCTCCCTGGAAGTTTGAAGAGAGAGCCCGGCGAACCGTACCACCCCGCCTCAGGCGGGACGGGACGGCGCGCCGGTCTCAGAGTACACGATCGAGTATCTCCGGTCTCTTCATCAATCCATGATCTTGCGGAGGAATGCGGGCTTGTCCATATCGATGTTTGAATCCGTCTTCGGCTGCTCGATGTCTTCAGTCTTGAACGGGTTCAGCGTGATATCGATTCCCTTCCGAAGAAACGCCGGTTCATCGAGCCGCTGAAGGTCGGAGATGCCGACCGGAATCCGTTCGATGACCTTTGCCGTCGGCCGCGCGATCCTCACGCCGCCCACGCCGCGCTTGTTGAAGCCGGTCGCAATCACGGTCACCATCATCTCGTCGCCCAGGTTCTCGTCGATCACCGCGCCCATGATCACGTTGGCCTCT
>JACXTT010006854.1_pt1 | contig 16184 bp, 14 predicted proteins | sample 9270951 | NCBI WGS metagenome assembly JACXTT01 (sample SAMN15532306, study PRJNA645909) | rock metagenome | isolation source: weathered quartz diorite | place: Puerto Rico | collected 2017-06-21 | reverse complement strand
AGACTGTGAAGACCCATACCGTTAACTTCCTGAAGAAGTTTGGCTATGGCTGGGAGGATGGCCGCCTGTATGCGCTGGCCACCTAATCAGCCAATTCTTGGTGTGTTCCGCATATAGATATCCGACGACATTCCCCGCCTTACGCAGGGCGAGAATGATGCGCTCTTTCTGATTAGGCTCCACTGCGGCAAAGACGTCTACCTCTTGTACGAGCGTCATCAACGCTTCATTGCTCATGTGACGCAGGTCAGAACCGGTGAGGAGGCGTGGGTTCGTGAGTCCCACCTGTTGACTTACCGTGGCGGTAACAAGAGGATTATCTCCCGTGATAATCTTCAGCGCCACGCCAAGACGCTTGAGCTGACCCAGGGTTTCAGTAATGTTTGCCTTGGGTGGGTCAAAGAACACGAGAAACCCCAGAAACGTCAGGGCGGTTTCACAGTCCTTAACAGGCCCCGCGTCAGGACTGACAGCTCGGTACGCAATGCCCAACGTGCGAAAGCCTTTACTGCTGAATTCCTCGAAGCGTTGCTGAATCCGTGCTTGGGCTTCTTGCATGTCTACAGACGTTCCCTCTGCGGTTTCCGCTGAAGAGCAGACAGCAAGAACATTGTCCAACGCACTTTTGGTGATAAGGAAGCGTTTCTCCTCTGTCGCCACGAGAATACTGAGACGCTTGCGGATAAAATCATAAGGCGCCTCGCCCAGCTTCTGGTAGCTCGTCAGATCAAATTGCCGATAAGTGCGGATCGCTTCATCGATCGGGTTGATAAACCCCGTTTCATAAAACGCATTGAGATAAGCATACAGTAACACCTTGTCGCTGGCGCGTCCATCGATATCCAGCGCTGAGTGGAGAGACACGACCCCTTCAGTCAGCGTGCCGGTTTTATCGGAGCACAGGACATTCATACTGCCAAAGTTCTCAATAGATGCGAGCCGTTTGACGATGACCTTGGCCAGGGCCATACGTCGAGCGCCGTGCGCCAGGTTGATGCTGATAATCGCCGGCAACAGTTGCGGGGTCAGCCCCACCGCGAGAGCGAGGGAAAACAAAAAGGACTCCAACACCGGGCGCGCCAGATAGACATTGATCGCAAAGATCGCCAGCACCAACACGAGTGTCACTTCCATCAAGAAATACCCGAAGCGTCTTATGCCGTGTTCAAATTCAGTCTCTAGCGGCCTGAGTTTGAGTCGTGCGGACACTTTGCCAAATTCCGTCTCCACTCCCGTGCGGGCAATGATCGCTCGCGCCGTACCGCTGATCACGTGAGTGCCCATCCACAACGTATTGCGCCGTTGACTCAGTGGAGTTTCGGGCGCCAGCACGCCGGTGGTCTTCTCGACCGGATAGGTCTCGCCCGTCAACGAAGCTTCGTCCACAAACAGATCAGTAGCTTCTTGCAGCAGACAGTCGCCGGGGACTACATCTCCTGCAGAAAGCACCACCAAGTCGCCGGGGACGATCGTTTCGACCGGGATCTCCTGCAATGTGTTATCACGGAGGACGGTCGCCTTTACCTGGACAAGCGCAAGCAGTTTCTCGACCGCATCAGCTGCTCCGCGTTCCTGCCAAAAACTCAGCACGCCACTGACCAGGACAATCGCCATGATGATGAACGTGTCAGCCGCATCGTGGAGGAATAACGACAGTCCAGCGGCAAATAACAAGATGAGGATAATGGGACTTTTGAACTGCACCAGCAGGAGCGTCAGGGTGTCCGTTCGCTTGGCGGGCTTGAGGAGATGAGCGCGAGCGCCAGCGAGGCGGCGCTGCGCTTCTTGATTGGTCAGACCCTGCGGTGTGGTCTGTAGGTGTTGTAGCAGTTCACTCGCGGAGACACTCCAGAATGCCAGGGGGAGCTGACTCATACACTGCACTCGAAGTTAATGCAGTCGCTCTCAAAGAGTCGCCGTCTCCTGGCGCGGATTGAACGAAGACGTCTTCTGGAGCTCTTCAAAGAGTTCGCGCTCCTTCGGAGTCAAAAACTGAGGAACAATGATCCGTACTGTTACGTAGAGGTCCCCTCGTTCTGCGCCGGTCTTCAGAAGCCCTTTGCCGCGTAGACGAAAGCGTTTTCCACTCTGTGTCCCCGGGGGTACAGTCATATTCACGGAGCCGTCGAGTGTGGGCACCTGCACTTTTGCTCCGAGCACAGCCTCCCAAGGAGCGATCGGCGTCTCAACGCGCAGATCTTTGTTGTCAAGTTTGAAGACTGGATGGGGAGCGATATGCACCCGCAAAAAGACGTCTGCAGGTTCTCGTCCTCCTGGCGGGACGCTGCCTTGTTTCGCCAAACGGATACGCGAACCTTCGCCCACACCAGCCGGGATCTTCACCTCATATTCTCGCGTGATTGGCTTGAAGGTTCCGTCTGAGCTGTGCTCCATCATCTGGAGGACAATATTCTTCGTCGCTCCACGATACGCCTCTTCAAGGCTAATCGTGATATCCGCTTCCTGCGTCGGAGAAGGCGTGGACCAGCCCCCCCGGTCCGACCAGGAATCGGAACGCCCGAAGCCGGACCCGTCGAAATTCCCTCCGCCAAAGAACGCTGCAAAAAAGTCGCTGAAGTCGCCGTTCATGCCGCCGGGGCCAGCTCCTGCTCTTCTGCCCGTCGCAGCCCCGTTGGAAAAGTCGAAATGGAATTCCTGCCAGTCTGGAGGCGGCGTGAAGTCCTGGCCCTCCTGCCAGTTTGCACCCAGTGCGTCATATTTCTTGCGCTTTTCTGGATCTTTGAGGACGGCGTAGGCTTCGCCGATCTCTTTGAACTTTTCCTCAGCGCCTTTTTCCTTGCTCACATCAGGGTGATATTTACGCGCCAGCTTGCGATAGGCTTTGGTAATCTCAGCCTCTGAGGCCGTGCGCGGCGCCCCCAACGTCTCATAGTAGTCCCGAAATTGAACAGCCATGCGGTGATAATAACCATTCACGAAGAGTTATCAATGGTTCAGCTTTCCGGCAGCGTAAGCCCCAACGCGGCAAGGGAGGCGCGTGTAGTAGCATAGTCGGTATGATGAATGCCATGCAATCCTAAACCCTGCGCGACTTCCACAAACAACTCCTGATCGTCGATGTAGACGACCTCTTCAGGATCCACTTGAGCGATATCGAGCGCCATCCGATAAATTTCTATTTCAGGTTTCCGACAATGCACAAAGGATGAGACGATGAAGAAATCGATGAACTCCTTAAGCCCGAACTGCTTGACCCGATGCTCGAAGAACTCTCTCCCATCATTGGTGACCACGGCTATCTTGAGGCCATAGCACGCTCGGAGCGACCGCACTAATTCCATCATCTCTGGATGGGCCTGGGATTGCGCGAGCATAAAGGCGGTGATGGCTTCGCGCGAGAAGGAACGCTCTTCATGAAAGACGACCCAATCGAGATATTCGTCCAAGCTGACCTTGCCCTCTTCATAGCCCTCAAAGGTGAGCTGACTGCGCTTGGCCACCTCGGCGAAATCAAAGCCGAACTGCTCCACGGCCTTCTGCCGCATTGCCGGACCCCAGCTGTCAGTCAGTAATACGTTTCCGAGATCGATAAATAAGGTGGTGATCGAGTGGGTAGTTGTCATCTTTCTTTGCCTTTTCCTCCGCGGCTGCCAAAGGCCGGGATACTATTGTGCTGTCGCCAAGCGCTTGAGCGCAACGTGCGGGACCTGTCATAGCAGAGAATGATAATGGAGGAGAGTAGCCTTCATGGATGAGGATTTATCGCTATCCCAGAAACAAGACACGTGGTTCCAAAATAAAGACAGGATCTCTTAGCGCTGCGATATAGATGCGGCTTGGCGACTGTTTTACCGTGCTGCATCCTGGCACTGGTATTGCTGAATGAAGACATAAGACGCAACTGCAAGATTAGGAAAAATATAGAATGAAACTGAGATCGCTTCTTGTCCAAATCTCGCAGGCGCTCGTTCATGATCATGGAGGACATATCGATGGACCAAGATATTTTCGCAAACCAATGGCAACAAATGCGGAGCGCCATGAAATCATGGTGGGGTAAACTCACGGATGACGATTTCGAGCGGATCGGCGGACAAAAAGACAAACTGATCGGTTGGGTACAAGCATACTATGGCCAAACTCGCGAGCAGGCCCAGCAAGAGGTGGAGCGGCATCTGAAAGCATATAGCGACACCCAGGGAGACCACGCCAGCTATGGTATGTTAGAAGCTCCTCACACCGCTGCCGGTCTGGCGACCAGAGCGCAGCAACTCGGCGCGGCGGCCATTATGAACACAGACGCAGTTAATGCGGTTAACGCGGCGTCCGCTGTAGGGGATGGATCGGAATCGACGAGCATGTATTGGCAAGACAAAGGCTACAAGGATCTTTTTACCGACCTCATCAGCTTGGTGCGCAGTTATCCCGTGCCACTATTCTTAGTAGGAACAGGTCTGGGGTGTTTGCTGGCTCGCAGCACGAAGGGATGAAGCACAAAAAATATATTGCTCCACACCGCACGGTGAACTTTATTCGACCCTAGACTGTCACTGCGGCGAAGTCCGCTTGCAACGCTCGATTCCCTCTTGGACAGGGTTCGATATTCTGGATGACAGGCCGGGAGCCAGGAGGGATACATACTGGCGCAAGGCCGAGGGACAATCGCCAGCGGCCTCCGAAAGACGCGCGAGAATAAGTTTCGTGTCTGTCGACGGGTCGAGTCCTCGCGCAAGCCACTGGACGGTCGCAAGGTGCTCGTCGGCCGGTAGGATCTCATCGAGCTTCGCGAAAACCGTGTCCCTAGACATGAAGTAGATATGGCTCAAGAGGCGGCTACGCTCCTCTTGAGCAAGCGATTCGTTGTTTTTACGCATCTCGTTACAGACACGGATGAGCTCAATCGTGTTCTTGTCGGTCTTATCCCACTGCAAGGCAGCCAGCTGCAGCATGCGCACAAACGGACGCTCACGACCACTTTGCAACGCCGCTGTAAACTGCGTTTGGGCCTCGGCCAAGTGATTACCGTCAACAATCAGCCAGTGTCCCCACATGGCATGGGCAAACGGATTGTCAGGATCAAGCTGCAGGGCCGCGCGATACTGCCCTTCGATCTCAAGGTTCCGGACACCGTCGCGGTACTTGAGAAAATTTGCCCACCCGAGATGGGCCAGCGCGTCGGCTGCCTCCACTTTGTGAGATTCTTGGCGCCGCTGCACGGTCTGGTAGAAAACGGGGAGCAGTGGGTTAACCACGTCGCTAAACTTCTGAGGTTCGGGTACATGGAGGTCGCGAATCCAGTGCATCGCGACTTCGGCTTGCAGATCGAGAAGGACCTCCTGGTTCGGCTCACTCTTCAATGCGCCGGTCACGGTATCCCACGCAGCCGCATAATCGTGAGACTCGATTTGTGACCGCACTATTCTGGAGACCTCGTCAATCTTCTCGGGGGAAATCTCACCCGTTTGTGGCGCCTTAGGGGAAAAGAGCGGCGGGACCACATAGCCGACAAAACCCAGCACCATCGCAACGAGCGCGAGGACGAAAAGCCGATCGATAATCAATTTCAGCAGATCGGCGCCAATAGTCGCCGTGAGGCGAGGAAAAATGTTCTTCGCCACGATCTGCCGGAAAATAAAGAACACAAGCGCCGCAAAGAATCCCGCCAACGCCAGAGGAGTGGAGACCTGCGACGCGATCTCAAATATCTTCTCCATCGCTACGCCCTCCTGCCATGACTACGTTTCGGCCTCCCCTTTTGCCTACTCGATTCGTCCATGAATCCCCCACTGCAGAACTTTCTTGGAAATTTCAGACTCCAAGAACGATCAATTGTTAGCGAATGAATGAGAGCATCGCAAGATGTATGATGGTCTTCAGAGTCGAGTCATGGGCGGGACGATCGGGGGGCAACGGTGAAGGGGCCCGTTGGGCGTTGGCCACAAATCCCTTTTTACGGTTACTCTAGGATTCCCGTTCTGTGATAGGCGACGCCTGGCAGTTGGGCTGCTTCATTTTCAACCCCTCCCAGAGACGGACTCGTCCTTTCCACCTCTGTGGTGGCCGCTGGAGGTGAAGACCGACTGATCTCTTTTCGTCCTGACGGAGGAGGCTGAAACAATAACGGGAGCACTGTAAGAGAGGCCAGGAGCACGCACCCCACTGACATGGTGAGCAACAGTCCCATACTGAAGATGCCAAAGTGACGGGCTACCATCAGACTGCCAAACCCTACCATGGTGCTCAGCGAAAATAGGGCTACAGCTTGACCTGTGCTCCCCTCCACTAACACCCACCCTGCCCGACCTTCCTCGCGGGCGCGACGGACAAGATAGATCCCACTCTCAACCCCGATGCCGATGGTAATGGGTACAGCTACTAGGTTAGCGAGATTAAACGTGAGATGCCCCAGCCACATCAACCCAACCACCCAGAGCATGCCACACCCCGCAGGAAGCGTGGCTAAGAAGGTTGCTCGCCACTCCCGCAAGGTCAGAAAGGCGACGAGGAAAATGGCCGCCGCGGCATACAGTCCTCCCTCTAAGTATCCATTTTTGATGGCTGGGATGGATTCATAACTCAGCACCGGGAAACCAGTGACATTGGGGTCCACCTGCCGCAGTTGGCTCACAAATTCTTCCAGAGGCGCCCGCTCCCAAATGTCTTGACGAGGGTAGACCTGCAGCAGGAACGTCTTGCCGTCAGCGCTGACAAAACGGGTGCGCAACTGCTCCGGAATATCGGCCAGAGTAATCGGCCCAGGAGGAGCAAGATTCTGGTGCAGCTGCGCCCACTGCACGGCGAAGTCTTGGAAGAGCACCGTTTGTAAGTATTCGAGCGCCGCCGCCTCTTTCTCAGAATGGGTTTCCAGGTGAGAAAGCACAGTCTGGAGCCGCCCTCGGACCTCAGTCAACATTTTTTGCTCCGGGGTCTGTGGTTGAGCATTCCCGTCGGCAGGTCTCTTTTGGAATTTAAACTTGATTTTTTCAAGCGTTTGCTTCAGCTTTTCCAAATCGACAGCGCTCAGCGGAGACATAGTAACCGGCAATTCATGAATCAGAGAGGCCAGACCTTGAATCAGGAGTAGACACTCCTCTTGTCCCACAGGCACGAGAGAGGTAATGCTCTGTACTTTCTCAACAGCAGGAAGAGCGGCAAAGCGGGCCGCTTTCTGCGCTGTTTCTAGTAAAGAAGAGGCGGTTGCGAGGGCAAACCAAGACGAGCGCCCCGAGTTTTCGAGGATGCGGAGCTCCCAGTCGACGGACTCGGAGCCACGAGCCTGAAGGTGCAATAAGTTATAGTCAAAGATGATGGTGGGGAGGGCTAAAAGACACAGCAAGCTCGCTCCTATAGCAAGAAGTAGCACAGGGCGACGAAAGTGCTGTACAGTCTGACCCCAATGGGCAAACTCTTTCGCCAGCCAAGTGTCACGACGCATAGACTTCCGCCACGGCTTATGGCCTTCAGTGAGAGTGAGCATGGCCGGTAGAAACGTGAGCGTCACAAGAAGAGAGAGCCACATCCCGTTTCCTACAATGAACCCTAACTCTTGGACACCACGAAAGTCTGCCAGGATCATGGCGTAAAACGCGAGCGCATTTGTGCACGCTGCGGCAATGAGACCAGGAGCAGCCTGAGTGAAGGTATTATGGATCGCCTGAGAAAACGACCTTCCTAGATCCCGTTCCTCCTCGTAGCGACTAAGAAAAGAGATAGCCTGATCGTCAGCGAGACCAATCAGGATAGGAGCCACAAAGATCGAAATGAGCGAAAGGTGGCCGACAGTAAGCGTCAGCAGGCCCACGGTCCAACTGAGCCCTATCATCATTGTCGCCACAAGGATCAGGGTATGTTGGAGATTGCGGAAGAAGAGCAAATACAGTATCCCGACCCCAATCAGCGATATGAGAGTGGCAAAGGGAGAATCGGCTTGGGCGGCCAGCATCTCATCATTCCACAGCGCCTCATCTCCGGTCACTCCGGCCTGTACGCGAGGGAAAGCCGTCTGCAGCTCCGTGATGTGGCGGCGTATAGCGGCAATGGATTCCTGGCGAGGATTAAGGCCTTCTCCGCGTTTTTGCGGATCCACCAAGAGGAAAACGAAGCGTTTGTCATCGGAAACCAGAAATCCATCACTTGTGAGCTTCTCATTGCCAAAAAACTTACCCCAGACAGAGTGGTGCGAGAGTGAAGCATCCAGGGCCTGTTCCATTTGCTCCAGCAAGGCATTCAAGAAAGAGAGACCCGGCGCTACATCCAGTTCTCCCTGGTCTGCAGGTTCATCGAGGCCAAGTAGCCCTTTTGTAAGATGCGTCGCCATTGCTAAATTCATCTGCCGACTAAGAGCTGTCAGAAGCGTATTTAAGCCCGGCGCAGCAAGCAAATCACGGAGCACTTCTTGGTGAGCCTCCACCTGCGCGTGCAGCGTGCGAAGCTCTGCCGGAGAGAGCAGAAGAAGTTTCTTTCCTTCCAGCGAGGTCGGCTCAACCCGGTAAAAGACCTCTTGCACCTGCTCTCTGTCAGCTACCAACCTATCGGCCAGGTGATGGATAAAGGTTTTGGTCTCCTCTAGATCTGGCCCTTCTGCAACTACGATCAGCTGATCCAACCCGTGAAAGGCCGCCACAGCTTCATTGGCCTTTTGGAGATAGGGTTTGTCTACGGAGATGAGTTGGGTGCGGCTAACAAGGAACTCGAGGTGATGGACTGTGTACCAAACGGCCAGCGTACTGATGGCCAGCACCAATACTACCACCGACTTGGCAGACGTTGTCGTTACCTGGCTGAGAGAACTGAGAAGAGTGCGGCTCCACTGCTGAGTCAGACGGAGCTCGTTCACTTGATGTGTCCTCCGGCGCTGAAGCGCCTTACGCAAACATTGTGATTATCCAACCGCTACGGAATAGGACCTACCTATTCACAGTATGTGGATAGAAATCTAACGCAAGTGATCTGTGCGCGGAGTTATACTCTTGCTACAAATCTTGGAATCCTGTGACAATCATCCAGCCGCCTCCGTCACTTCGACGCAGCCGTCGGCATACGGAACCCAGTCTCGCCGTGAAGCTTTGCAGAGCGCACCATTACTTGTCTTGGTTTTCTCTCGTAAGCAGTTTGCGGATGGACTCCAATTCTTTTTGATGCTCTTTATCCGGTCTGGGATAACTCATTTTGAGGCTTTGCAGCGTATCAACGATGATCTGCGAAATGATGAGCCTGGCGTTATTCTTGTCATCGGCAGGCACGACATACCAGGGCGCGGCGTTCGTGCTAGTTGCACTCAGGCACGCCTCATAGGCTTCCATGTACTGATTCCACAATTTTCGCTCTTCGATATCAGCAAGGTTGAATTTCCAGTTCTTTTCCGGATCGTCAATACGTGCGAGGAACCGCTTGCGCTGTTCTTCCTTTGATAGATGGAGAAAGAACTTGAGGATTCGGGTTCCGTTACGCTGGAGGTGGTTTTCCAGGTTCACAATGGAATCGTAGCGCTCCCTCCAGATGGTCTGTTTGTTAACCAGGGCAGGCGGTATGCCCTGGCTGTGAAGAATTTCCGGATGGACCCGAACGATCAGCACTTCCTCGTAATAGGAACGATTAAAGATGCCGATGCGCCCACGTTCCGGCAGAGCTCGGGTAGTGCGCCACAGAAAATCATGGTCTAGCTCTTCAGCGCTGGGATGGTTGAAGCTGAATACCTGGCAACCTTGGGGGTTGATGCCGGACATGACGTGCCGGATAGCACCGTCCTTCCCGGCGGCGTCCATCGCCTGAAAAATCAGCAGCACTGCGTAGCTGTTGGACGCATAGAGAAGCTGTTGTAACGCGCTAAGTTGGTTAACATGTTCCTCTAAGAGGTTTTTAGAGTGTTCCTTCGACTTATAAATAGGTTTCACCAGCGTGGGCCACTTTTTGAGCGTCACCTTTTCGCCTTCCCGCACCCGGAAATCTTTGGAAGGAATTTTCATCTTCCGGCTCCTTTGCAGAAGGCGTTACTACGAAGCCGGCCCTTTTGGAGTGATGACGCAAATCGCGTCCGGCGCTTCAATCTTCAGCACCAGCGATTCACTGAGGGTGAAATTGTAGTGCGCCGCGTCCGGCCCTAGATAGGAAGCTTGCAGGTCTTGCCCAAGCACGAGAGGGCCGACATCTGGTACGATTAGCACTCCACCCGTAATTGCCGCCTTGACAATGCCCCGCGTACAAAGACGTTTGAGATGCTCGATCTGCAACAAATCGGTCCCCGCATACCGCCGAAACAACCCATTGTACAACACCGGCGAGAGGGCTAAGCCATAGGGTCCACGGTAGCCTTTGCCATCGAGGATATTAACCGCAGCAATGACATCCTCCAACACCTGATCCACGTTGCTCCAATCTCCCCCTTGCAAGGTATTGCGCCCTTCAGCGGTCAACAAACCAGGAAGACGAAAATCGGGCTGTCCGTAATAGACGAATTCTTCTTCACGCATAGCCACGGCCTGGGCAGCATCTGCGACCACTTTCAAGGGCAGAGGCTGGCTCATCTCTTCGGAAGCTGCGATTTGTCGTTTCGAGAGTGCAAAGCGCCGGTAAATCATAGGGACGGAGACAGAGCGGCCTATCACTGCGCTTGCCTCGTTTGGTCCCGGCTGGCGGCAGAGGTCATCGTTGCCGACTTCTACGGTAGTTAATCCCAAACCGTAAGGACCTTCTACTTCTAGAATGCGGCGACCGGTCAAAATATCCCGAGCCGCCGCCACTGCCGTTGCCTCTATTTTTTCCATAATAGCCATGCCGAAAGGCACGGGTAACGTTTCTAGTTCCGCCATGCTCAACTCCCTTTCATGTTGCCAATGGTCGTGCGTAGCCTGGAGGGCCTGGGCTCGGTTGTTTTTTCCATTACTTCTCCCGCAGTGACCGCTGCTTCCAGTTTGGTGACGTCTCCAGTTGTGAAGAGATACGTTTTCAACGCCTCGTCCACTTTCGGTATGTGGCGGCGTAGCCATTCGAGCACCATAGACGCATGCTCGATTTCTTCATTCATGTTGTGTTCCAGAATAGCTTTGAGTTCATCATCGGAACAGGCATCAGCTCTCTGTCGGTACCAATCGATCGCTTCCAACTCTTCTATCAACGAGACAATGGCGCGATGAAGGTTGGGGGTTTCGGGTTTGAGTTGCTCCACAGGTTCATGCAGGGTGGTGCTAGATGCGCCCATGGCATCTCCTTTCGTAAGAGTCCACAGAAATCTTCCAGAAAAAATTAATCCGAAATTTTTTTCGGTCGTGAAACTTTTCCCCTGCAGTTTAAAAGGACTCAGCGTTAAGAGCTAGAGGGCAAGAGCAGAAAAGAATGGTAATCCCTACAAGCTCCGCCACCGCCGTTCCCACCAACAGGGCTACTGCCCAGAACGTCACGCTCTCCCATCGTTTCGGACGCCGGAAGTCGCCGGCGTGCGTACGCGCGATCCGCCACAGGGCCACCGGCGCCGGCGCAGCCGTCACCAGGGCGATCGCCTTTGGAAGTCCGGTCGCCGCGAGCACCGGAAGTGAAGCATACGCCGCTGCGACAGCCAGCATATAGAGTCTCGTCACGCGCTTGGGACCGAGGCGCACCACCAGGGTGCGTTTGCCCACCGCTCTATCGCCGGCGGCATCTGGAACCTCGATAGCTAGCAGCATGGCGAACTGCAGGCAGCAAAGCGGCGCCACCGCTAGCAATAACACGCGCATCCCCACCAGATCCGGCGCCTGCAAATAGAAGCCGGAGAACGGCACGAGCGCAGTCACCACCAGTGCAACGACAATCTCGCCGAACCCCGACGAATGCAGACGCAACGGCGGCGCGCTATACTCCCATGACAGTACGAGCACCACCACGAGGGCCGGTAATGCTAAGGACCCCGTACGTTCCATACCCGCCAGGGCTAGCGTTACACCGAGCCCCGCCGCTGCGAGCAGTAGGGCCATACCAAGCGCTACCCGGCACGGTAATTCCCCCCCGACGAGCACACGGCTGCCCCCAGACCAGCGGGTTGACGTGGTGTTCGCGCAATCGGCCTCGTAGTCGAAGTAGTCGTTCGCGTAGTGAGTCATGAGTTGGAAGAAAGTGACCGCCGCCTGTCCCAGCAGGTAGAGCACTGGATCGATTGTGTGGCCGTGCACGACTGCCACCGCTGCCCCGAGCGCGTAGAGCACGAAACCTCCTCCCAAAAACAGAGGGCGTCCGAGGCGCACCAGCGCCTGTCCCCGCGCGATCCAGCCCCTCATAGCTTCTTGGAAGCAGGCTTGGTGAGTCACGGAAATGCTCGCAGAGTCGACTTTCATAGCACTATTTTGGACTAATTGACTGGTCATGCAAGCGCTTGTTTTTATTGTTTGCAAAGTGGTGTGAGCTGTCATGCTACGGCGTCAAAGAGTTTGTGAGTATCAAGACGGTCTTCGTGAATGTCCTTGTAGACTCGAGATGAACCTCGCCCTCTTTGAAAGGAAAGCGGTCGCTTGCTAAGGTGAGTAACGTTATTACCACTAGAAAGTGAGGAAGCAACGATCATAATGAAGATAGGGAAATCCCTCATTGCATAAAACCGACATCCCGACATCGCTCTCTCGCGGGCTCCATACGATTGCGTGCATCGAAGCACTCAAGGGGGTGCTCGTTCTTGTTGTTGGCTTCGGCCTGCTTTCACTCATAGATCAGGATTTACAAGCAGCGGCGGAGCGAATCGTCCGTTGGTCCCACCTCAACCCTGCCCGGCATTACCCGCAAGTGTTTATCCAAGCGTTGTCTAACACTACTGATGCCCGGCTCAAGTTCCTCGCTACGCTGGCGTTTCTCTACGCGGGAGTACGATTCATCGAGGCGTATGGATTATGGCGGATGAAAGCCTGGGCAGAATGGTTTGCGATTGTTTCAGGGGCGGTATACTTACCGGTTGAAGTCCTCGCGCTCATCAAACGTGCGAATTCCCTGAAAGCCGCCGTCTTCCTGGTTAATGCTGGCGTTGTGGGCTATCTGGTGTACGCCCTTTGGCTAAGCAAGAAGGTAAAGGCCGAAAGTGAATGTGACTCATCCACCGGAGTTTAACAAGAAAATACATCCGCAAGATTCATCTATGGCGCATTATCGTAAACCTGTCGGCGTAGCCGTAGTGCTGAACACTATAATCTTCGTTGTCGAGGCGATTGCCGGGCTTAAGGCGCAAAGCCTGAGCCTGATTATGGACTCTGTTCACAACCTTTCGGACGAAGCCGCTCTGATCTTTCTTTTCCTCGCTTTCGTCCTTCCGCTGACGCTATCTAGGGCCTTGCAGCGCTGGGCAAACCTGTTGAACTCGGTGGGGCTCCTCCTCGTCAGCGGCTTGGTGGTCTGGCAAGCCATCGAACGGCTTCTGCATCCGGTCCCCATTCTCGGGATAGTTCCTCTCGTCATCGGGCTCCTGGCCGCTGCGGCCAATTGGGGAGTCGCCCAGCTGCTTTTGGAGCCCAGTAGACGAAACCCAACGATTCGTTTGGCCTACCTTCACAACTTGGGCGACGTGCTTGTATCGTTAGCGCCAGTTGCCGCTGGCTCACTCATTGCCCTGACAGGACGCTCTTTCTTTGATCCTCTGGTCGCACTCGTGATTGCGGCATGGATTCTCTGGTCCACTTCGCTTGAGGTCATCCACTCGCGTGAAGAGCTGATCTGGCCAGCACAGCTCGTGTGCGGACATGACACAGAGGAGCGAGACGCCGCAGCATAGATATGGGGGCACAGCCAAGTGAGGCGTCGCTTTATTTGCAATCGACAAGAGATGCTTCCTAACAATCCTGCGCTCCGTTTGGAATTTCTCCCTCTGGCAAGCGGGCGCTAAAGGCAAGGTTTATGCTCCATTCAGCTTGGGACGCTTCAAAATCTCCTCAAAGCAACTTTTTGTGAGGCCAAGACCACTACCAAAACTTGACAATACGAGGAAGTTCCTTTAGTCTCCTCTGGCCCTATGCACACCTTGCCACACAGTTTCCTCTGGCGACGCGTGATCGCCCTTTGCAGTTTGCTCAGTCTGTTGTTTCTGGGCGTCGCCTCTTCCTCACACTTCCACAGTCTCGCAACGAAGGGCGGGGTGCGGCAAGAATGTCAACTCTGTGCAATTGCCAGTACGAGTTCGGCGCCGACTATCGACATCCAGCTCTTCGTTACAGCGGCCCCGACGCTCTTTCTCTCCTTGACCCCGGGAACACAACTCCATTCCGCACGACGCCGTCAACCTGGCGATCCCCGTTCCCCTCCCCAGCTCGGCTAGTCTCTCTGCAGCTGTTCTAGCCCGCCCCACGTTGTTCTTTATTTAATCGAGGTGCACCTAAGCAGCGCCACACGTGGGGGCTTTTTCTTTCCTTCAAGCCGCGCCCGTTAGGGAGTTCCCTGACGAACGCAACGTTCCATATGAGGGAGGGGAGTATGAAACAGGTAAGAATCACGCAGCTCACGCTTCAGCAACCCAGTCAAATTCAGGAGTTAATCATTGTTCCGATTTTAACCCTCTTATTTCTCGGTCTTGTCGTACGTACGGCAAGCTCCGCTGTCGATCTTACAGTAGAAAAGAGAAAGATCACGGAACAACTTAAACGGCGACTCAGCGAGCAACTTGCCGCCTTGCAAGTAGAGCGTCAGACCGTCAGTCTCGTGCGACCCGTCTCCGAGGCGCTTCTGACAACTTCTGGTAAGACAGCGATATCTGATGGACAGCCGCCTCACTTCCTGACTGCTTCTCGTCTGGCTCAGGCCGTCGCCCGTTAACGCGTGAGGACTTCCTCAAGTAGAGTTAATACGACAACAAGGATTGACACGCAAAAAATGCTCCTTTAGGCTTTTTCCTGGGTTATGAACCAACCGCAACATAGCTCTCCGTGGCGACGCTGGATCGCTCTCTCTGGCCTCTTGAGCCTGTTGTTGCTTTTTGTCGTCTCGGCTGCGCATATTCATACCGCGACCCCCAATGGCGTTGTTCGGAACGAATGTCAGCTTTGCGTAACGGGAGTGAGCCAGGCCCTTCCTGTCGACGCTCCACTGCTTGCAGCCTCTGCTTTTGTTTTCTTTGTATTCTTGGTTCCGGTGGTGCTCCCGCACCTGACGCGCGGACATCAGCCCGGCAACCCACGTTCTCCTCCCCTCTCCTCAATCTTTCGCGGGTTATAGTCAGACTGTTTTCCGACCCGCGCAGTCCCATCATATTTCTATTCAACATTTTCTAGAATCGCGATTCCTCCTGAGTTGTATGCTCTTCTGTCAGGCGCGGTTGGGAGAATTTGTATTGAAATTATTGGAGAGGAGGAAAGTATGCGGGACATCGCACTAGCTCTCATTGTTGTTTTTGCCCTTTCGTTTCCTACGCACGTGTACACCCAGACCGCAAAAACTTCGCGCTCTCGCACAGCGTCAACGAATGCGTCGCCTCAGCAGCTCAAGCAGGAACTCGACGCTATGAAGCAACAGATGCAACAAATGCAAGACAAAATCCTCAAGCAAGAGGAAGTGATACAGAAATTAACCGCACAGCAACCGCCGCCAACCGCCGCCGCCGCTCCTGTCGCTCCGACGGGAGAAGAAAATTTCAAACGTGAAGTCAAAGAAGACATCTTACGTGATATCAAGCCGAGCTTAGCTGCGGCTAACAAAACTTTCCCTTCGCAGTTTAACCCGGCGATCGGTCTCGTGATGGACGCCGTGGGCTCCTATCGCGATCATGAGCGAGGCAACATAGAGTTCCGTTCAGCCGAGCTTGGCCTCTCGGCGAATATCGATCCTTTCACGCGAGGTTATGCGATTATCAATGGCACGCCGAACGGAGTCGAAGTCGAGGAGGCCGCTATTGTCACGACTGCGTTGCCTTATAATCTCACCGTCAAGGGTGGACGCTTCTTTGCTGACTTTGGCCGGCTCTCTCATTCCCACGATCACAATCTGCCGTTCGTGAACCGGCCGATTGTCCTTGACCGCTTCGTCGGGGGCGAGTCACAGGCCGACGGGGTCGAGGTCAGCTACCTTGCTCCGTTACAGGAGTACCTGACGTTGACCGGTGGTATCTACAACAAGATGGGCGGAGAAAATACACGCGTCGACAATTTGATTCCGCGTGATTTGTCTCAGTTCACCTATTTGGGGCGCGCGGCTACGTTTTTTAACCTGAATGACGCAAATAACATCGAGTTAGGGACAAGCTATGCCTACACGCCTAAAGTGAAAATCGAGCAAGGCGCTAACCG
>JACXTT010006853.1_pt1 | contig 16184 bp, 18 predicted proteins | sample 9270951 | NCBI WGS metagenome assembly JACXTT01 (sample SAMN15532306, study PRJNA645909) | rock metagenome | isolation source: weathered quartz diorite | place: Puerto Rico | collected 2017-06-21 | reverse complement strand
CCCCTTCCCTCGGCGGCGCGCCTTCCGTACCCCGTTCAGTCACTCCCGCGGCCTTGGGCACCACCTCATTTTCGTTCCGGTCCTGCAGCGAGGAAGGCATTTCATCCTTGATTTCAGCCTCGGTGGGTGCATGCGCCTCGGCGCAGTCATACACCTCGGGATCGATCAGCGTAAGCGACACTTCGGCCATGCCTGTGGGCTTGCGATCGCGGGTGCCGGCGAAGATGACGTCTTCCATGCGCGAACCACGCAGGGTTTTGGCCGACTGCTCACCCAGCACCCAGGAGATGGCGTCGGCGATATTCGACTTGCCGCAACCGTTTGGCCCGATGATGGCGGCTATTCCGTCGCCGTGAAACTTGAGCTCAGTGCGGTCGCAGAAGGACTTGAATCCGAGAATCTGAAGCCTTTTTAGTTTGAGCAACTTCTACTCCTGTGCGGCCGATCGGTGTCGTCGACCTAGGTGGCGCGGGCGCCCCGCCCGCGTGATTTTGACTCTGCCGCTGTGCGAAACCGCAAACCGCGACAACGACAGACGAGATCCGCCCAAAACAAAGCCGGAATTTGACGGGCTCAGGTTAATTAAGTGGGTTCCTCCGCTAAGTCGCTCGGCAAAATGCCGTCCCAGGCTGGATAGGGCGAGGCACAAATTAGAGTTACTGTAACGGCGAAATCACGCCGGGGTCAAGTACGAAAACACTATATCTGGTATGACCCCTCAGCCGACCCCGTTAGATTGCACACACAATGCAGCAGCGGTGTGCAAATTGTGTGAGAAAGACGGAGGAAGGGAGGATCGCGAGAGCAAAACAAGGGTAGCGCAAAGGCGGTTTGAAAACAACGCCGTTTCTGAAGCGCATCTGGATTTGCTTGAGGTAGTTCCCGCGGGCACACCAAGTTCGGAATGCAACCACGGCCGAGCTTTGCTCGGCCTGGACCGGCAAGAGTGCCCGTCCCGACCAACTCCATCTCGGGCTGTCCTACTGGTCCAGCTTCTCGAAGAACAAACAGATCGACTCAATGCCGCGATGGAAGTTAGGAATGTGAAACTTCTCGTTCGGGGCGTGCAGGTTATCGTCCGGCAAGCCGAAGCCCATCATCACGCTGGGAATCTTCAGGACGTCCTGAAAATCGGTGACGATAGGAATTGAGCCGCCGGAGCGAATGAAGACCGTCTCTTTTTTGAAGACGTCGCGCATGGCTTCTGTGGCCGCCTTAATGAACTTGTTGTCGGTGCCAACCACGCACGCGGGGCCCTTGCTCCAGACCTTGATGCTGATCTGAATGCCTTTCGGCGTAAGCTTTTTCACATAGTTCTTGTATCGCTTGAGAATGTCGTCGGGGTCTTGATTCGGTACCAGGCGCATGGACACCTTGGCCGACGCCTTGGCTGGAATCACCGTCTTCGCGCCGGGAGCGACGAACCCGCCTGGCATGCCGTGCACTTCGAGGGTGGGGCGCGCCCAGGTGCGATACATCACCGAGTAGCCGGGTTCGCCGGTAAGCACGGGCGAACCGACTTCGGTCTTACGATAGTGTTCCTGATTGAACGGCAGGCGCTTCCAGGCCTTTAATTCGTCCTTGCTCGGAGCTTTTACATTCTTGTAGAAGCCGGGAATCAGAATCTTGCCCTTGGCGTCCTTTAGCTTGCCGATGATTTCTATCAGTCCGAAGAATGGATTCGGCGCTGCTCCTCCATACATGCCGGAGTGCAGATCGGTTTTGGCTCCGACAGCCGCGATTTCGGTGTAGACCAAGCCACGCAACCCAACGCACAGAGTCGGGAGGTCGGGAGCGAAAAGCTCGGTGTCACAGACCAGGGCGAAGTCGGCCTTCAGCTTGGCCTTTTCTTTGCGGACGTAGGCTGCGATGGACTCGCCTCCGACTTCTTCTTCCCCTTCGATAATGAACTTCACATTCAACGGGAGGGAGCCATTGTGCCCCCTCATCAGGGCCTCGATTGCTTTGATCTCCATCCACAGTTGTCCCTTATCGTCGACCGCACCGCGGGCGTAAAGGTTGTTATTGCGTTCGGTCGGTTCGAAGGGAGGAGTGATCCATTCGTTGAGCGGATCGGGGGGCTGCACATCGTAGTGTGCGTAGCAGAGCACGGTCGGCTTGCCCGGCGCGTGGAGCCAGTCGGCATAGATCAGGGGGTGGCCTTTGGTTGCAATGGTCTCGACGTGTTCCAGGCCGATGCGCCGCAACTCGTTGGCCACGAAGTCAGCTGCTTTCTGCACATCGGATTTGTGCTCTTGCAGCGTGCTGATGCTGGGAATGCGGAGCAGATCCTTCAGTTCGTTCAGGAAGCGTTGCTGGTTGCCACGGGCATAATCGACTGCGAGGGAGGCCATACGCTGTGACCTTTCTGGCGCGAACGCACGTTCAGGAGATCGCCAAACCACTTCAGTATAGCCGACGCCGTGGGACGGACATCTCGATCAGGATCAGCATCGGGAGCGCGAATACTCGAAGGGCAAAGAGCGACTTCAACCCCAGCGGACGGAAGGGTCAGCCCGACTTGGACTGAACCTCTCCGGCGAAAAGGGTGAAAGGTCGTATTCCGGGATGCCGCCCGTGATCATCTGTGCCATAACCTGTGCGGTGATGGGAGCAAGCAAAATGCCATCGCGGAAGTGACCGGTAGCGACAAAATAGCCCGGTGTTTGGGTCAAGCCTAGAATGGGCAAGTTATCCGGGGAGCCGGGACGCAGGCCCGCCCAAGCCTCCAACATGCGGGCTTCGCCGAGGGCGGGAACCAGGTTGACGGCCGCCTTTCGCATGCCTTGTATCACTTGCGCGTCGATGCGTTTGTCATATCCGGCTTCTTCTACAGTTGCTCCCACCAGAATGCGTCCGTCGCTGCGCGGAACCAGATAGACGTCGGGCGCTCGAATGACATGTCGTACCAGCTCGCGGGATGGGGCGGCCAGGGATAACATCTGCCCCTTGACGGGCCGGGTAGGGAAGTGATGAGGCGGCACTTGTCCCGCCCACGCGCCCGCGCAGTTGACGATTGCTGGGGCCTGGTAGGTGGTCCTGGCGGTGCTGACAGCGGCTGCGCGGCCGTTTGCAAGCAGCACGGCTCGCACTTCGCTTCCAGAAGAGATGTTAACCCCGCGATGCTTGGCGGCTTCCAGCGCGGCCGCGGAGAGCGCGCGCGGATTCACGCTGCGTTCCTTCAGATAGATTGCCGGCGTATTACAGGCCAAGGCAGGCTCGAGTTCCAGCATCGGTGCAGGAAGGGGATGGTCCCCCACCAGCGTGGGGTGTTCACGGATGTGCTCGCTCGAAGGAAAAAATATTGTGCCCTGGTCGCGCAGATCAACGTTCACTCCAGATTCATCCTGCAACTCATGAACGAACTCGGGATACAGGTTGGCGCTGCAATTGGCCAGATGCTGAAGGATCGGCGGCGTTTCTAGTGCAAAGTCCGCCAGCATGCCGGCGGCAGCGTGCGATGCCTCCTGCCCGGGCTCTCCGCGTTCCACTAGGAGAACTGAAGCGCCACGTTTCCGCAGGGCGATCGAGGTTGAAAGCCCGATCACGCCGCCGCCGATGATGATTGCGTCCCAAGTCTTCACCTACGCATTGTACAAACATAGGCCGGAGACATCGGATCCAGTGCAAAGACCCATCGTAAGAGGAGGTGGAAGTGTCCGCTCCGATTTGCCGCTGGCCATGAATGCCGGGAAGCGTCCATCGCCGAAAGCAGGACCTATCAATGGGGGTCAGCGTCGCCTGGAGCTGCATCCCCGACAAGGGAAACATCACAAGACGGGCTCTATGGTGATTTCTACAGTTTTGCCAGATAGTCCAAGATCTCAGGTTGGCCCCAGTCGATCGGGCCGATAAACTTGCGGCGAAGAATGCCCCGGCGATCGATGATATAGGTCTCGGGGAACTTGAAGGTACCGTAGAGATTGTTACTCTTCTGGCCGGGATCGCGGACAGTGAGCAGGTCCACTTTGTAAGATTTCAGAAAATTCTGATAGGCGCTTTGGTCGGCGTCGACGCTGATCGCCAGCACTTCCACCCCTTTGCCCTTCATTTTCTGTTGCATCTGGACCAGAGACGGCATCTCATCTACGCACGGCGGGCACCACGTGGCCCAGAAATTCAGGACCACGATCTTGCCGCGGAATTCCTGCAAGCTCACCTTGCGTTCGCTATCCTGGACGGTGAAATCGGGAGCCGACGTGCCAATGTGGGGCGGGCGGGTCCCGCTGTAACAGCCGGTCAAAACGAGAAATAGGGTGACGACGCCGACTAAGAAAGCCCGTGGCACAAAGTTATAATAGCTGATTCGGCTTATGGTGGCGCCAGAGACAGTATCGGAAGGGCCGGTGGTGTCGGTGATCGTTCCCGCCCGCAACGAAGAGGCTTGCCTAGGGGCGTGTCTGCAATCGCTGGCAGCACAGTCGGGTATCAGTTTCGAAGTTATTGTGGTCGACGATGCTTCGATCGACCGCACCCGCGAAATCGCCCGGTCATTTCCTGGGGTGCGCGTGATCGAAGCCGGACCTCGGCTGCAAGACTGGACCGGCAAGAACAACGCCATGGCGGCGGGAGCGAAAGTTGCTTGCGGCGCCTGGCTGCTGTTTACCGATGCGGACACCATACACAAGCCCGGTTCTCTGGCACGGTCGGTAAGCGAAGCCGGACAGCGCAGAGCGGAGTTGCTTTCGTATTCGCCCGAGCAGGAAGTGCGCGGAGTCTGGGAGAAAGCGGTCATGCCGGTTATTTTCGCCGAACTCGCGGCCACGTATCGGCCCTCGCAAGTGAGCGACCCGCGATCGGCCGCTGCGGCGGCCAATGGACAATACATTCTGGTGTCTCGCCAAGCCTATGATGCAGTCGGTGGCCATACCGCGGTGAGCAACAGTTTGCTCGAAGATGTTGCGCTGGCTCGGGCCGTTAAGGCATCCGGACGCAAGATTTTCTTTCGCTTTGGAGCGGACGCCGTGCGCACTCGGATGTACCGCAACTTCGCTCAACTGAGGGAAGGCTGGACGAAAAATCTGGCTCTGTTGTTTCCGGCACCGGCGCAACTCGCCCTGCTCAGACTGACAGAGTTTCTGCTGATTGTGGCCGGTTGCATTGCGGCCATTGCCAGCTTCCTCGGCGGTCACGGCAAACCGGCACTCACGGCGGCAATTCTGGCGCTGGCGATTTACGGTCTTTTTCTGCGCCGTATCCGCCGAGCCCATTTTTCCTGGGAGGCGAACGCTTTGGCCGTGCTAGGCCTCCCTCTGTTTGCGTATCTTTTGTTTCGCTCCAGGCTCTCTTACCAGAGGGGGACCGTGACTTGGAAGGGACGAACCTATGGCGGCAGCGCGAATCACGAAGGAGTGGACGCCCTGGTCCACCCAGCCGAGCAAGGCTCGGCCTTAGGAACTACAACGAATGGTCTATCTCACTCGTAAAGCCGAATTCGCCGCTTCGCACTATTACCACAACCCGGATTTCAGTCCGGAGGAGAACCGCCGCGTTTTTGGCAAGTGCAATAACCCAAACGGCCATGGCCACAACTACACGCTGGAAGTCACGGTCAAAGGCGAGGTGGATGCGCGCTCCGGCTTCGTGGTGGACCTGAAGCAGTTGAAGGAAATTTTGAACCGGGAAGTCCTTGACGCCATGGATCACCGATTTCTAAACAAGGAAGTTCCGGAGTTCTCCAGCAGAATTCCGACCACGGAGAATCTAGCGATTGCCATCTGGCAGCGGTTGGCGGCCAAGCTGAGCGCGGCGCAATTGCATCGTGTGCGGGTGTACGAAACGCCAGATCTGTTCGTCGATTTTTACGGTGAGCCGTGACGAGGGCGAATCGAGCAGAAGGCGTAAACGGCAAACCATGAAGGCCCATTTAACCCGCCGCTACATGTTTTCGGCCTCGCATCGTCTGCACAGTGCCGTCATGTCGGACGCCGAGAACGCCGTTACCTACGGAAAATGCAATAACCCGCATGGCCACGGGCACAACTATCGCCTGGAAGTTACGGTGAGCGGAGCGGTAGATGAAGCTACCGGCATGGTCTGCAACTTGGTGGATTTGGATGGCTTCGTACAGCGTGCCATCCTGGATCGCTTTCACCTCGAGAATCTGAATATGTGCCCCGAATTTCGCGAGAGCGTACCCACCACGGAAAACCTTTGCACTGCCATTTACGACATTTTGCAGCGTGGCTTCACCGAAGCACATCTAGAAAGAGTGCGTATTGAGGAAACCATGATGAATTCCTTCGAATACGCGGGAGGGAAGTGATTGCGTAATCTGTAATTTCCAAATTGCTCAATCAGTACAAACCATGAATCCGATCACTGCAATACCGTCGTTAACCAGTGCCCGCTTTGAGGAACTGGTCCGGGAAATGATCGTCCGCATCGGCGAAGACCCGGAGCGAGAAGGGCTTCTGCGCACGCCCGACCGGGTGCGCCGGTCGTGGGAGTTCCTGGCGCGCGGCTATAAGGAAGACCCCGATGAAATGCTGCGAAAGGCCCTGTTCACCGTTTCCTACGACGAAATGGTGATCGTAAAGGATATTGAGATGTTCAGCCTGTGCGAGCATCACATGCTCCCGTTTTTTGGCAAGGTGCACGTCGCCTACATTCCGAACGGCAAGGTCGTCGGGCTGAGCAAGATTCCGCGGCTGATCGAAATTTTCGCCCGCCGCCTGCAAATCCAGGAACGTCTAACCACGCAGATTGCCGAGACCATTCAGAAGGCGATCGAACCGCAGGGTGTGGGCGTGGTGATCGAAGCCCGGCATCTCTGCATGATGATGCGAGGAGTCGAAAAGCAGCACTCGGCTGCGGTGACCTCTTCGATGCTCGGCTCCTTCCGCGACGTACACGAAACGCGCACCGAGTTCTTGTCCCTGATCCGCAACCGTGCCAATGGGGTCTAGGCATGAATGCAGCCCAGGCAGCATCCCCGGCGGACGGCTCAAGAGCTCTTCCGGCAATTGCTTGTTGCTCTGACGGCTGGCGTCCTGGATATGACAGTGGCGTTCATCCGCTGAGGTAATCCCGCCCGGATCCTTAAAGGCATCGCGAGTGGACGATTTGGCCCACACGCCTTCGAGGGCGGTTGGGGCACTGCGGCTGTTGGCCTGGGGCGGTGCGCCGTTTTTCCGCCTGAAGTTTACCAGGTGCCATAACGATATCGCCGCGGACGCTCGGGGAGCAGTTTTATCAAAACGATGCCCGCAATAAATCCTCCGACGTGGGCCCAGAAGGCCACGCCGCCTCGCGCGTCGCTGTAGGCCGCCAGCGAGGTAGCCGCGCCGCTGACAAACTGCATCAGGAACCAGTATCCCAGCATGACCCAGGCCGGCAAATAGAACATGAAGAAAATAGGGAACCAGATGAGAACCCGAGCCTTCGGATAAAGGACGAAATAAGCGCCAAGGACTCCAGCGATGGCGCCGCTGGCGCCCACCGTCGGCACCCGTGAATGCGGGCTGAGCAAAACCTGGGCAAAAGCTGCCGCCAGCCCACTGGCTAAGTAGAAGAGAAGGTACTTGAAGTGCCCCAGGTGATCTTCGATGTTGTCCCCAAAGATCCACAGAAACCACATGTTGCCGATCACGTGCATCCAGGAACCGTGCAGAAACATCGAGGTCAATGCCGGCAGCAAGACCGCGACCAGTCCCAAGCGGCTAGTTCCGGACAGGTATCCGGTAATGTGAGCTGGAACCATGCCGAACTGATACAGCAGGACCTTGAAGCGGTCGGGAGTCAGGGCCGATTCCAGAAGAAATACTGCTGAATTCAATCCAATCAGGAAATAGGTAACGTAAGGGGTGCTAAAGCGGGGTTGATCGTCGCGCAAGGGAATCATGGGGGATCAGCAATCTGGTAATTTGATAAAGACTAAAAGAGTATTGTGGCCGTCGGAGACTCCTACCAATTTAACTTACCAAATTACCCAGCTCATGAACGGCGTGCTCATCGTCGACAAGCCTTCCGGCCTGACCTCGCACGACGTGGTCAACCGGGTCCGCCGCATTCTGCGGGAGCGCTCGGTCGGTCACCTGGGCACGCTCGATCCCTTGGCCACCGGTGTACTGCCGCTGGTCACCGGCAATCTTACCCGCCTGGCCCAGTTTTACACGGCCTCGGAGAAGACGTACGAAGGAACCATCCGCTTCGGCCTTGCCACCGATACCTACGACTCCGATGGCGAGCCGAGCGGCCCCTTGCAGGAAGTTAATGTAACACTTGAACAACTGCGAAGTCTGGCGACCGGCTTTGTGGGACTGATTGACCAGGTACCGCCCCCGTTTTCGGCCAAGAAGATCAAAGGCGTACCTGCCTACAGGCTGGCCCGCAAGCATCAATCGGTGCCCCTTAGGGCGGTGAGGATCGAAGTCAAGGAATTCGAGGTTTTGAGTCTGCAGGGCGACCAGGCGAGTTTCCGCGCCCGTGTAGCCTCCGGAACCTACATGCGCTCGGTTGCGCATGACATCGGTCAGCAAATCGGCTGTGGCGCCCATCTGGCATCGTTGCGGCGCACGGCTCTGGCGGAGTTCAGCCTAGCCCAGGCCCACCAGTTGGAGGAATTGAGCGTAGCGGCTGGGAGCGATCAAGAACCGGACCTGGAAGCACTGTTTATCCATCCGCGCCAATTGCTGCCGCAGTTTCCGTGCGTGACGGCAAGCGACGAAATAGCAGCACAGATTCGGCGCGGCCGCACCGTCAACCTGCCGGAGCTTTCTCAGGCAAGGCAAATTAAAGTCTTTGTTGGCCAAAGGGAACTGATTGCCATCGCGACCCGCATCGCTGGCACGCTATTCCACCCAAGGATCGTGCTGGCGGGGACCGCGCCAACTGGCCCTTCGCAGGTGCAAGGGGCAGGTGAGGTTCTGGGCTAAGCCTTCAGAGTGGAATCGTTGTTACGGGGTTTTTGGTAATGCAATGTCCGATAATTAGTATTATGTAAACTATTATGCCCGGATAGTCTCAATGTCCCGCGACCTTGCTCAAGAACTTGCCGCCGAGGCTGGTTCTGCGCTTAGAAGCAAGTCGAGATCGGCGCGGAAGCGGCGGAGAGTTTCTAGCTTTTCCGGGGTGGCTTCGAGCGCCTGCTGCTTTGCCTGAAACATCTGGCGGCCTCCGGTCTCCACCAGCACACCAATGCTTTCACCCAGGCGCCAGCCCGGGGTTCCTAGCATCTGCAACCCCCCAACCGAAGGTACCAACAGCGCAACGCAGCCATCGCGGACGGCGCCGACACATCGGGGAAAGCGGTCAAAAGTCTGAAGTTCAAAACCGGCGAGGTAGATGCGTTGCAATTGTTCAGCGGGATCGGGCATAAACAATCTAGGTCTTGAGCTCTGAGCCCTTTGCCAAAAGCCGGTCGCGAGAAGCTAAAAACTGGTCCTTACATCTTATAACGACCCAGGTCCTCGTCATTCAGGCCCTCCAGCCACTTGCGTAGCTCTTCGCTGGTGACGCGGTCGGAGGCATTGGTCGCCAATTTGGAGTTTTTCAGAACGTCGTCTTCGACGAAGATGGGGCAATCGACCCGCAGCGCAAGCGCCAGCGCATCCGAGGGACGGGAATCGATGCTGACCACGCTTCCCTGCCGCTCCACCCAAATCACGGCATAAAACGTATCTTCGCGTAATTCCGTGACCACCACTTTATGTACCTGGGTGTCGAGCCCAACCAGGACGTTCTTGATCAGATCGTGGGTCATGGGACGAGGCGTCGTGACTTTTTCAATTTCAAGAGCAATGGCGTTGGCTTCGTAGATTCCCACCCAAATAGGCAGGACTGCGTCGCCGCTATTATCCTTCAGGATCACGATGGGCATGTTCGTGACCGGGTCCATCATCAGCCCGCGAATTTTCATCTCAACTTCCATCGTGTCCCCCGGCAACAGGAGTTCGGATTTGAGATTTCAGATGGATGATTGAAAAGCGCACTTTCATTCATTCCCTTTAACCCGCGCAATCCCAAATCCACAACCTCAAATGGTCTTCTTCCTCTGCGCCTTCCTTGCTTTCTATACTACTAATTCTCCAAGCAAACTGTTGGGAAAGCTTCCGGTTATGAACACGGGAAGGTAGCCGCCCACAGCCGGAACCACACCCTGGGGGACAGTAAAGTTCAGCACCTTATTTTGGGAAGTGCGCCCCGTCCATTGCCCGCGGGCCAGGTTCTGAGCTTCAACCATTACCTCAAGGGTCTGACCGACGTGCCGTTGGTATCGTCGCCTTTGAATCTGGCGCTGATGTTCTAACAAAACCCCTAGGCGGCGGGTCTTGTCCTCTTCCGGAATTGCGTCGGGCAGGTGCAGGGACGGAGTGTTCGGGCGCGGCGAATACTTGAAGCCAAACACGGCATCGAATTCGACTTCATCGAGCAAGCTCAGGGTCTGTTCGAAGTCGGCTTCGCTCTCGCCCGGAAAGCCGACGATGATATCGGTGCTGATGCTGATTTCGCGCTTGGTCCCCTTAATCCAGGCAACGCGCTCCAGATATTCCTCCCGGGTGTACAGGCGCTGCATGGCAGCGAGAACGCGAGTGGACCCGCTCTGGATGGGCAAATGGACGTGGTCGCAGAGGGTGGGAACCGAGTCGATCGCGGTGACGATGTCCAGGCCGAAATGACGCGGATGAGACGTGGTAAAGCGCACACGCCTGATTCCGGGAACCGCGCCCACTGCCGCAAGTAGCTCGGCAAACGTCATCTTCTCCGAGGGGTCTTTATAGGAATTAACGATCTGGCCCAGAAGTTGGATTTAACTATAGCCGAGATCCGCCATCTGACGGGCTTCGGCCAGAACCGATGCGGAGGTGCGGCTACGTTCTTTGCCGCGAGTAAATGGCACGACGCAATATGCGCAGAACTTGTCACAGCCCTCGATGATCGTGATGTATCCACGGTGCGGATTGGTGCGGGCCGTGAATTCGGTTTCGAAGCACTCGTCGGTCTGGCGGTCGTCCAGGCCGGTTACGCGCTGCTTCCCTGCCTCGAGCTGCACCAGCATTTGGGGAAGGTTGCGATACGAGGCTGAGCCGCATACCAGCGAGACGTAGGGCGCGCGCTCGAAAATCTTTTCGCCCTCTTGTTGCGCCACACAACCCAAGACCCCGAATCGCTTACCTTGCTTGTGGAATTTCTTGTAGTCCTCCAGGCGGTGGAAAACTTTCTGTTCGGCTTTGTCGCGGATGGAACAGGTGTTATAGAGAACCAGTCCGGCTTCCTCGACCGTGGACACCTGGCGATATCCCTGAGCCACCAACGTACCAATGACCTTCTCCGAGTCGTGCACGTTCATCTGGCAGCCAAAGATTTCCAGATAGAAAGTTTTTTGCGCGTCGGCTGGCATCGTCACAAGTATACCGCCATGAGGGCGGGAGCGTCCCGTTCCTGGCGCCAGCTAATGGGAGCGGTTTGATCGCCAGCGCCCGCATACCGGGCCATCGATCCAGGCAATGCCTCGCGCTTACCGCGACAACAAGCTTTGACCGCCATTCCCGCCAACAGAGCCAAGCCACCGAGCAAGAACGAACCGGATTCGTGCGCTTCGTGAACCGTAGTTCTGGATTCCCCGCCTTTGCACAGGCGCCCTCAGTTTTTCCACAAGCGGGCCCCGCCAAAAGGCTTAACCAGTGGGCAGTTCGTGGTTTTGGCCTGGTGTCAATCGATTTGCACTTACCGGTGATGCGAAGCATCGCAACATTGTCCGACGGGCCGTTGACAAAAATTTCTTTAGGACTAGAATACCCGACGATTTCTGCCTGTAGAATTTCCATCATGGACTCTCAACTCTTAGACTCCGTTTTGCTGCAGACCGATTTTCCGGAACTGAAGTTGCACGCCAGTGGCAAGGTTCGCGACGTCTATCACCTCGACCAGGAACGCCTGCTGTTCGTTGCCACTGACCGAATCTCGGCCTTCGATTACGTGCTCGCCACCGGCATCCCGCACAAGGGGCGGGTGCTGACCCAGATCTCGCTTTTCTGGTTCGAGTTTCTTCGCGACCTGGTGCCTAATCATTTGATTACCGCCGATATCGATCAGTATCCGAGCGCTCTGCAAAAGTATTCCGACCAACTGCGAGGCCGTTCGATGATTGTGGCGCGGGCGGAAATGTTTCCCGTCGAATGCGTGGTGCGCGGCTATATTTCGGGTTCGGCGTGGAAGGAGTACAAGGCGACCGGACGGGTTTGCGGCATCGAGCTACCCAAGGGTCTGAAGGAGTCGGATCGCCTGCCCGAGCCGATCTTTACGCCCTCCACCAAAGCCACCAGCGGTCATGACGAAAATATTCCCTTTGCCGAGATGGCACGACTGATAGGGCCGGAACTGAGCCGTCAACTGCGCGACATCAGTCTGGCGGTCTATGGCAAGGCGGCGGACTATGCGCGGCAAAAGGGCATTATCATCGCCGACACCAAGTTCGAGTTCGGACGCACCGCCCAGGGCATTACCCTGGCGGATGAGGTTCTGACCCCGGACTCTTCCCGCTTTTGGCCTGCCGCACAGTATGCTCCTGGCCGGGCGCAGGACTCATTCGATAAGCAGTATGTCCGCGATTATCTGGAGGAACTTCGCTGGAACAAGCAGCCCCCGGCGCCGGCCTTGCCCGCCGAGGTCGCGAGCCGGACCAGCGACAAATATGGGGAGGCATACCACTTGCTCACAGGACGGGTTCTGGATGCATAACGGCATCACCCGGCGAAGGGGCGCCCAATGAATCTGGCGGACTGGATCATGATCGCGGTGATCGTGATGTCCGCCATGCACGCCTCCGCGATGGGGTTTTTCCAGGAGGCGTTCCATCTCGGTGGGCTGATTGCCGGGTACTTGCTGGCGGCCTGGCAATATCAGCGCGTCGGCTTATTGCTAGGCGGGTTCTTGAAGTCTCCCTGGGTGGCGGATAGCGCTGGATTCCTCATTATTTTTTTTGCAGTGACCGTGGCTTTCGGAATGGCCGGCCGAACCGCACGGTGGGTGATGAAAGCCTCAGGGCTGCGCTTGGTGGATCGCTTCCTCGGTGGTGCGCTGGGGGTATTGCGCGGCGCCTTGATTGTAGCCGTCGTCCTGGTGGGGATGACGTCGTTTACGCCGTCGGCGAGGTGGCTGGAGGGATCGCAACTGGCTCCGTATTTCCAGGCGGCGGGGCGAGCCGCGATCTGGGTCGCGCCAGCGGAATTACGGGCACGTTTTTATCAGGGACTGGATTTGCTGCATCATCCGCCCCAGGCGCGGCCGTCTGGACCGGCACAGCCGGGGTCGGCGAAATAAGCAGCCGGAATCGTTTGTTGTTATACTCGCAAGCTTTCAGACAAGCGCTTCGTCGCGCGGGTTGATAGCAGCAGCAAGACCAAGAAAGAGAGACGCCGTGAGAGATCAGCTGGAAGCGCTCATCCTGCAGATGTACCGCAGCAACATTCTTTATTCCGAAGCGGTGCGCGAGTTTAAAAAGAAATTCATTCTCACCGTTCTGCAGGAAAACAAGGGCAACCAGTGTCGCGCCGCGCGAGAGCTGGGCATGCACCGTAACACGCTCAGCCGCACCATTGCAGAGCTCAAGATCGACGTGCGCCAGCTGCGGGATGGAGTCAAGCGGCCACCGCGTAGCGCCCGCCCGGCGAGCTACGAGAAGAAGACGGCACGCTCTAGCTGAATTGGGTCTTCAGCATCAGGCGATTGGCTTTCCCTTGTCTTCTTTTTCACGGCGCTGTACAGCAATTGTTGAGAAATTCATTCGACAGACAAAAACGGCAGCCGTTTTGCGGCTGCCGTTGTTCGTTCGCCTGAAAAACACGTCTCACTGAGGCTTCTTACGCGCCGGCGGCTTGCGGACTGGCGCCGGAGCAGCTTTGGTCAGCAGGGCGCCTTTCTCCATCACCATCACAAAAGGCTTGGGCGTGTAGGACACAGGTGTGCCCTCAAAATTGATCTTGTCGCCTTCCTTGGGAAGACTCCTGGCGGGGATGGCAGCAGGGAACGCAAGTTCGATGTCAGCGCGCTTCTGGTCGATGTCATCGACGCTGGCCGCCAATTGCAGCTTGGTTGGAGTGGCGTTGATGACCTGTACTTCCGCCATCTGCAAGTTCTTGCCCTTTAGCGCCGTCCAGACTTTTTCCTGATCTTCGGGAGCGGCTTCGGAGAGAACCAGTTCCCACTCGGCAAAGCTCATCTCCTCGGGTTTCTTGGTCTTTACCAGTTCAGCCGCCTGCTGGGCGGGAGTCGGAGGAACATATTGAGCGATGGTAAACCCCGCAGGAGGAACCGGCGTGGTCTTGGTCTGCGCCAGCAGATCGTCCCAACCCTGTTCGGAACCGTGATACTTGACGTAACGGTTGTGGCCAAATTTTACAATCGAATCCTTCCCTTTCGGATCGCTGACCAGATTGGCCGCGCGGGCGATGAAAAACAGTCCATTCACATCGTCAGACGGGGTGGCGGTGAGGTAGGAGAGCGCCAGAGGGTATACGTTTTCGACATTGTTGGGATCGCCCTCGACGGCCGGCCGCAGATACTTCTGCGCGGAAGCGTAATCCTTCATCTGCAAAGCCGAGAAGCCCGCCACACTGTTCAACAGTCCGGAAAGCTGAGACTTCTGTTTCGTGAAATCAGCATCGGAGACGCCATCGGCTTTCGGCATCTTGGCCAGAGCTTGCAGACCCTTTTCCGCGTGCTGTTTCGCGTCCGTCCATTTTTGCGCAGCCCGCTCGTTGTATGCCAGGAGCACCAGAGCGCGTGTGTTGTCCGGATTGACCCCCAGGAGGCGGTTGGCAGCGTCAATGACCTTGGCCTGATTGCCTGCCTGCTGATAGGTGCCCATCAGCAATTCCAACGCGTCTTCCTTCATCACGCTATTGGGATATTGGGTGAGGAACGCTTCCAATCCGCTGATCTTAGCGGCTGCATCAGTCTGCTGTACCGCGCCGACATAGGCGTTGTATTCCGCAGGATCCTTGATTTCCTTCTTCGGTTGCGGGGACTGTGAGGGGGACGTCTGTGCGGGTTGCGGTTGGGACGCCTGCGGTTGCGCCGCTGCGTCCTGACTCGAGGCCACCGCAGACAACGCCAGCAAAAGCGCCACTAGACTCGTCTTCATTCGAATCGCTCCTTAGAACTTTTAGGGAAACGGCAACGGCACCTGATCCCAGGCACAACCCCAAAGCCAAGCCACCCGGGCTCTTTCGGAACATTGGCAGCACACCGCCCTAACCACGGGCTCCGGAAACGTTTGCTTGTGACACTGTAGCCATCACCAGAGCACGCTTTCCAGTGAGGCGGATTATAAGTATGTGCCACGTCTAAGGCAAGTTTGCTTTTACACATCGATCTCGCCTCGCCTTGTAAGATGCGAAAGGGGGGCAATCTGGATGGTCCGAAATGAAACCAACGGCCGGCTCCCAGGGAGGTAATAGCTATGTCTGAGGCAACCAAAAGCCCCCTTCAGGGCCAGGTCGCGGTTGTTACCGGAGGGGGTAGAGGTATTGGGGCTGCCATCGCCGCTAGGTTAGCGGAACTGGGAGCTTTTACGCTGCTCTGCGGGCGAACCTCCGCACCCCTGGCAGCCACGGCTGCGGCGATTGTCAAAGCGGGGGGACAGGCTCAAGTTGCGGAATGCGATGTGACCGACCAGCGCTCGGTCGAGGCCGTGGCGGCGCGCGTACAACGCGATTACGGCCGCGTCGATATTCTGGTGAACAACGCCGGTGTCGGCAGCTTCCAAGTTCCCCTCCACCAGATGCCACCAGACGAATGGGAACAAGTGCTGAATACCAACCTGCGTGGTGTCTACTACTGCATTCGCAGCTTCGCAGGGATGATGATTGAGGCCCGCCGCGGACACATTGTCAACATCTCCTCCCTCGCCGGAAAAAATGCCCTAGCCAACGGTGCGGCGTACGCGGCTTCCAAATGGGGGCTGAACGGATTGAGCTATTCCGTCGCCGAGGAATTGCGCGGCCACAATATCCGTGTATCGGTAGTCTGCCCAGGATCGGTCCACACCGACCTGAGCCCTCATGAAGGCAAGGATCCGCAGAAAATGCTGCAGCCGAACGATGTCGCCCACGTGGTGGCGATGCTCGTTACCCAGGAGGCCCAGTCGTTCGTCAGTGCAGTGTGTCTGCGGCCAACGTTGAAGCCCTCGCCCAGTTCATTTTTTTAAGAGATTTTCGAAAGCCACGCGGGCCTTCTTTGGG
>JACXTT010006852.1_pt1 | contig 16186 bp, 14 predicted proteins | sample 9270951 | NCBI WGS metagenome assembly JACXTT01 (sample SAMN15532306, study PRJNA645909) | rock metagenome | isolation source: weathered quartz diorite | place: Puerto Rico | collected 2017-06-21 | reverse complement strand
AGGGTGCCGGTCACGAGAATGGCGTCCCCCGGCCGGGCGCCGCTCCGGGTGAGCGGCGGGGCCTCCACGGCGCCGGCCAGCGCGATCGTGATGACGATCCGGTCGGGCGACGCGCAGGTGTCCCCGCCCACCAGGTCGACGCCGTAGCGGCCGGCGATCTCGCCGAACCCCGCGTACAGCTCGTCGACCTCGCCGACCGTGCAGTCGGCGGGGCAGGCGAGTGCCAGGAGCGCGAAGCGCGGCTCACCGCCCATCGCGGCGATGTCGGAGATGTTCACCGCCAGGGCCTTGGCCCCGACGTCGCGGAGGCTGGCGGTCCGGCGACGGAAGTGGACGTCCTCGATCAGGGTGTCGGTGGTGAGGAGCAGGAGCTGGCCGGCCGGCCAGGCGACGACGGCCGCGTCGTCGCCGGGTCCGACGAGGACCGCCCGCCCGGGCGCGGCGAGTCCTCGTCGCACCCGCTCGATCAGCCCGCGTTCGCCGAGCTCGCGGAGGGCCACGGCGGGGCTCCCGGGAGGGGCCGGGTCCTCGCCTTCCATCCGCGGACGTTCAGGCGACCTTGTCCAGCTTCTCCTTGATCTTGCTCTTGGGGATCGCCCCGATCACCTGGTCCACCACTTTGCCCGCTTTGAAGAAGAGGAGCGTCGGGATCGAGCGAACCTGGAACCGCGCGGCGACTCCCGGATGCTCGTCGACGTTCACCTTGGCGATCGTGATCTTGCCGGCGTACTCCTGGGCCAGCTCCTCCAGCACAGGGCCGATGGCCTTGCACGGGCCGCACCACTCGGCCCAGAAGTCGACGACGACGGCCCCGGCGTTGGCCGCCAGCGTCGAGTCGAAGGACGCGTCGGTGAGCTGCACGATGGTCGAACTGGCCATGGAATCCCTCCGGTCCGGAGCCGGCGAGTCAGGGCAGCGCCAGGATCGGCGCGCCCGTGGCCGCTCGGCGGGCTGTGTCGAGGCTCTCCAACGAGGTGAGTGGGCGCGTAACGTCCCCTACGGTAGCACACCCCGGGGGGCCGCGCAAACGCGCGACGTCGATCTAGAGACCGAGAAAGACCTTTTTCACCTCGTCGGACGCGAGCAAGGCGGCGGCCGACCCCTCCATGAGGAGGTGGCCGGATTCGAGGACGTATCCCCGGTGGGCGAGGGAGAGGGCGAGCTGGACGTTCTGCTCGATGAACAGCAGGGTGAGCCCGTGCTCCCGGTTCAGGCGGCGGAGGACGTCCAGGATCTCGCCGACGACGCGGGGGGCGAGGCCGAGGGTCGGCTCGTCGACCATGACCAGTCGCGGCCGCGACATCAATCCGCGGGCGATCGCGACCATCTGCTGCTCGCCGCCGGAGAGCGTCCCCGCCGCCTGAGCGGCCCGCTCCCGGAGCACGGGAAACAGGGACTCGACCCACGCCAGCGTCTCGGGCCGATAGCGGCGAGCGTCGCGCTGGTATCCCCCGAGCATGAGGTTCTGCCGCACGGTGAGGTAGGGGAAGAGCCGCCGGCGCTCGAGCACGTGGGCCAGCCCCTCCGCCACGCGCCGGTGGGTGGGAAGGCGATCGAGGCGGCGGCCGTCGAGCGCGATCCGCCCGGCCCGCGCCGCGACGAGCCCGGACACGGTGTTGAGGACCGTCGACTTGCCGGCGCCGTTGGGGCCGAGCAGGGCGACGATCTCGCCGGCGTCGACGCGGAGCGAGACGTCCCACAGGACCTGGAAGTCGCCGTAGGCGACGCTCAGGCCCCCGATCTGGAGCATTATTCGGGCCGGGGGGGAGCGCCCCGCTGCCCCCCCCCCGGGCCCCCCCATCGGGTTTCCGGCCGGTAGGGACGGTCAGGCATAGGCGGCGCCCAGATAGGCCTCGATGAGCGCGCGGTCGCGCACGACCTCGGAGGGCGGGCCATCGGCGATCTTCTGGCCGAGGTGGAGCGCGACGATGCGGCTGGCGACCGCCATGATCACGCGCATGTTGTGCTCGATGACCACCAGGGTCACACCCTCGTCGCGGAGGCGGCCGATCAGGCCCACCAGCGCCGGGATCGAGCGCTGGTCGACGCCGCCGGTCACCTCGTCGAGCAGGAGGAGCCGCGGCCGCGTGGCCATCGCGCGGGCCATCTCGAGCCGCTTGCGCTGCCCGGTCGACAGCTCCCGGGCGAATGCGTCGGTCTTGTCGGCGAGGCCGATCAGGGCCAGGCAGCGCGCGGCTTCCACCCGCGCCGCGGCGGGCTCCCCTTGGTGGAGGAGCGCGCCGACCATCACGTTCTCGAGGACGGTCATGCCGGCGAACGGCCGGAGCTTCTGGAAGGTGCGGGCGATCCCGCGCCGGTTGATCCGATCGGGGCGGAGCCCGGTGATCGGCTCCCCCGCGAAGCGGATCTCGCCGGCCTCCGGCCGGCAGAAGCCGGTGATGACGTCGAAGAGCGTGGACTTGCCGGCGCCGTTCGGGCCGATGACGCCGACGATCTCGCCGGGCGTGATCGAGAACGAGATGTCGGCGTTGGCGATCACCCCGCCGAATCGCTTGGTGACGCTCCGGACGTCCAGCAGGGGGTCGAGCGGCCGATTCGGGTCTCGAGCACTCATCCAGTTCCGGCCCGGGCTTCGGAGGCGAGCGACGCCCCGGCGCCTCGCCCCAGGCGCGTCCCGAGGGCTGCCAGGCCGCCCGGCTGGAAGACGGCGACCAGGACGATGAGCCCGCCGTAGATCATCAGGTCCACCGCCTTTCCCGTCCCGCCGAAGTAGATCCGCGTCGCCTCGGAGAGCGGGATCAGGATCACCGCCCCCAGGAGCGGCCCCCACAGCGTCCCCACGCCGCCGAGGACCGCCACCAGGCAGATCAGGATCGAGAGCGACAGCGGGAAGACCGACTCGGGGTCGATGAAGGGCACGTACTGCGCGTAGAACGAGCCGCCGAGCGCGGTGAACGCGGCCGAGAGCGCGATGGCGACGAGCTTGTAACGGGTGAGGGGCACGCCGAGGCTCTGGGCGGCGTCGGCATCCTCGCGGATCGCGCGGAAGTAGTAGCCGAGCCGGGAGCGCTCGACCAGCGCGGTCAGCGCGAAGACCCCGGCGAAGAGCCCGAGCGCGACGTAGTAGTACGGCCACTTGGCGCGGTGGAACTGGAAGTTGGCCAGCGTCTCGGGCTTGATGGGCAGGCTGATCCCGCGCGCCCCGCCGACCGCGTCCCAGTTGATCATGATGGTCTGCACGATCTCGCCGATCGCGATGGTGGCGATGGCGAAGTAGTGGCCGCGCAGCCGGAAGCAGGGGAACCCGATGACCTGCGAGACCACCACGGCGAGCGCCATCCCGGCCGGCATGGCGAGCCACGGCGAGACGTCCCACCACGAGCCCAGCACCGAGGAGGTATAGGCGCCGATCCCGAAGAAGACCGCGTTGCCGAGCGAGATCTGGCCGCAGTAGCCGCCGAGGAGATTCCAGGCCTGGGCGAGCAGGCCGTAGAGGAAGATCTTGATCATCACGTCGCGCGGGTAGGGCCGGACGAAGACGACCGGGAACGCCAGGAGGGCGACGACCGCCGCGGCCAGCAGCCCGACGGCGACGCCCCGGCCCCGGCCGCGCATCTCAGAACCTTCCGAAGAGGCCCTGGGGGCGCAGCAACACGACGGCGAGGTAGAGGACGAAGACCCCGACGTACTTTCCTCGGGGGGGTCTCGGAAGACCCCCCCGAGGCCCCCCCTCGGTTGCGGCGGCGAAGCCGCCGCTCGGACGGCCGGCTTCGCTCGGTGCCCGGTGTGTCGGCATCCTGCTAGAAGCGGCCGAATAGCCCCTGAGGGCGGAGGAGCACGACAATCAGGTAGAGGACGAAGACCCCGACGTACTTGAACGCCGGCGCCCACAGGCCGACCAGCACCTCCACCAGCCCGATGCACACCCCGGCAGCCAGCGTGGCCGGCACGTTGCCGAAGCCTCCGAGCGCGACGGTGACGTAGGCGATCAGCGCGAACACGGCGCCGACGTCGGGGAAGACATAGAAGAAGTTGGACAGGAGCGCGCCGGCGACTCCGACGCAGGCCGCCCCCAGGCCCCAGCCGAGGGCGAACATCCGCTCGGTGTCGATCCCCATGAGCGCGGCCGCCTGCCGGTCCTGCGCGGTGGCCTGGAGCGCCAGCCCGGTCTCGGTCCGCGTGACGAAGCCGTAGAGCAGCCCGAAGGCCGCCAGGGCCGCCGCGGCCGCCACGAGCTGGGGCGTGCCGACGTACAGGCCGAACAGGGCGACACGCCCGCCCACCCACGGGTTCTGGACGAGTCGGAAGTCCGGCGTCCAGAGGTACTGAGCGCCGCTCCGGAGGAAGACGGCCAGCCCGAAGGTGGCGAAGACCTGGGCGAGCATCGGCGCCCCGAGGATCCGGCTGATGACGCCCTTGTATACGAGGACGCCGAGGAGGAACAGCAGCCCGGCGGTGCCGGGCAGCGTAACCAGCGGGTCGAGGCGCAGGAGCGCCCACGCCCAGAAGGTGACGAACATGGCGAGCATGAGGAACTCGCCGTGGGCGAAGTTGACGATCTCCATGAGCCCGAAGATCAGCGACAACCCGGCCGCGATGAGGGCGTAGACGAAGCCCATGAGGAGGCCCGAGACGAGGCTCTGGGCCACGATCTCGGCAGTCACGGTGGGACGGTAGCAGAGCGACCGCCGCGCTCGCAAGCGCGGAGCCGCTCAGGCCACCCGAACGAACCCCACTGTCCCGTCCGACTCTCTCTCGGCGACGTAGGCCTCGACCGCGAGGCCGGGGAGGTGCTCATGGAGAGCGGCCGCCATTCGCCGCACGTCGCCGGCCTGGGCCTCGCGAGCGGTGCCGGACGCGCTCCCGGCCAGGCGGTGAACGAGCGCCGGGATCATGCGGTCGTCGTCGTGCCAGGCGCAGTCCTGGTGGCTGATCAGCACCGCGCGCTTGAGGCGGTGGCGCTCGACGAGGAACTTCACCCATCGCTGGCCGGCCCAGGCGAACTTGGGGAGATACTCGCCGAGCAGCAGGAAGTGGGGCCCGCCCGGCACCGCGAGATAGTCGTAGGTGCCGTCGGCGAGCCCCAGGTGGCGCTCCAGGAACTCCCGGACGTACGCCGAGTAGGCGTTGCTCGAGCAGGTGATGACGAGCGTCGCGCTCTCCCGCTCGGCGAACGGGCTCTGGGAGCGGTAGACCGCCGCGTCCATCTCAGCGCTTGTCGGGCCGGCCGCCTTCCGTCTCCTCCTTCACCCCGAGCTTGCCGAGCAGCCCGGTCAGGTCGATGCCGAGCGCCTTCGAGGACTGGAGCAGGTTGAACATGGTCGTCGGGACCGTGCTGGCGAGCCGGTCCAGCGTGCCCCCGCCGTTCCCGTGGCCGCCGCCGCTGTCCACCATCACCAGCCGGTCGATGTTGCCGAGTGGCGCCGCCACCGCGCCCGCCACCGGGGCGAACGCCCGGATGACCTCGGGGAACCGCTCGAGCACCAGCATGGTCTTGGCCGACTCGTCGAGCTTGGCGAACGCCTCGGCCTTCCGCAGTGCGCCCTCGGCCTCGGCGAGGAGCTTGGCCTTGATGCCGTTGGCCTCGGCGATCAGCTTGGCCTGGTTGCCCTCGGCCTCGGCGAGGAGCTTGGCCTTGATCCCCTCGGCCTCGGCCAGGAGCTTCGCCTTCAACGCCTCGGCCTCGCCCACTCCCTCCATGGTCTTCCGCTGGCGCTCGGCGTCGGCGACCACGACGATCGCGGTCTTGCGGCCCTCGGCCTCGAGGATCTCCTTCTGCTTCTGGGCCTCGGCCGAGAGGATGATCCGCTGGCGCTCGGCGTCCGCCGGCTTCACGACTTCGGCCAGGAGCTGGCGCTCCCGCTTGACGGCGTCCGCCTCGGCGACCTCCGTCTCCTTCCTGGTCCGGACGAGGTTGACCAGCACCTCCTGCTCGACCACCTGCTGGCGCGCCTGGGCCTCGGCGAGCGGGCCGGCCTGCTTGGCCCGGGCCGCCTGGGCCTGCACCTCGGCCTCGTACGTGGCCTTCTTGACGTCCCGCTCCTTCTCGGCCTGGGCGATCAGCGCCAGGTTCTGGTTCTCGCGCTCCTTCCCCTCCCGGAGCGCGGTCGTCGCGCTGATCGTCGCCTCGCGCGAGGCCGAGGCCTCGCCGATCGTGGCGTCCCGCTTGACCTCGGCCGTCCGCTTCTTCCCGAGGGCCTGGATGTAGCCCTCCTTGTCCTCGATCTTCTGGACGGTGAGGACGTCCACGCCCAGGCCGATCTTGGCGAGGCCGGAGGCGGCCTCGGTGAGCACCTCCTGGTTGAACTTCTGGCGGTCGCGGACGATCTCCTCGACGGTCAGCCGGCCGACGATGGAGCGGAGGTGGCCCTCGAGGTTCTTGTAGGCGATCTCCTTGATGTCGTTGTGCCCGAGCCCGAGGAAGCGCTCGGCCGCCGCGATCAGCGACTGCTCGTCGTTGCGGATCTTCACGTTGGCCACGCCCTGGACGCTCACCAGGACGCCGTCCTTGTTGGGGACGTCCTTCACGTCGAGGTCGATGGGGAAGACCATCAGGTCCATGTAGGTCACGTCTTCCAGGAGCGGCCACTTGAACCGGGCGCCGCCGGTGACCAGGCGAAACCCGATCTGCCGGCCGTCCGGCGTCACGTGCTTCCGGCCGTAGAAGACGGCCACCTTGTTGGGTGGCACCTTGATGTAGTTGCGAGTGGCGGTCATCAGCACGACCAGGACCACGACCGCGATGAGCATCACCAGCACCGGCCCCAGCAGGCTCCCGATTCCCAGCACTCCGAGGAGCGCGTCGAACATCGTCAGTCTCCTTCTTCCGCCCGCGCCGTCAGGCGAGCGGTTCCACGATCACCGTGGCACCGTAGACGTCCTTGATGCGCACCCGGGACCCCTCCGGCACGGCCTGGGTACCGGCGGCCCGGGCCATGCGCCGGGTCGTCTGGCCGCCGATCGGGCACGCGACCTCCCCCACTCCATTCGACGGGATGGACACCGTCACGTGGCCTTCGAGCCCGAGCAGGTCCCGGTCGCCGACGAGGGAGCTGGCCTCCTGCGACTGGATGAGCCGCATGGCGGCCAGGTAGATCCTGCTCAGCACGACCCCGCTCAGCAGGCCGAGGGTCGAGGCGATCAGCCCCCGGGCCGTGCCCGCGGGCAGGTTCAGCGCGGCGACCGCCCCGACCGCGCCGAAGCCGGCCAGGAAGACGCCCACGACGCGGGTGCTGAAGAAGCCGGGCGGACCGGCGTGGACCTCTCCGCCGAGGTCGTGCTCGTGCCCCGTAACGAGCGAGACGATCAGGAGGAGGAACCCGATGGTGCCGAGCGCCACGAAGACGAGTGTCACGGTTGGCCCTCCCTTCCGCGGCGCGCCCGTGGCCGACGGCCGCAGACGATGGCGGGACTCTATGCCCACTCGCCGGTGAGCGTCAAGCTCTGGCCGGGCGCGCGGCACGCGAACGGGGTTTTCCCCTTGACAGCAAGCGCCAGCCTACACTACAAAAGAGTGTCCTTGTGATTCGTGGAACAAGCGGGGGCGCGGGCCTCCCGCGGATCGGATCGCACAACCCCACGGAGCCTCCAGCGCGATCATTGTGCGGACCGAAGACGGCCGCCGCGTGAGCCCCGGGCATCCTCTCGCTCGCCGGAGCCTTCTCCATCTGGCGCTCCTGGCGGCCGGGCTGTGCCTGCTGACGGCGCCGGCCTGGGGGCAGCAGTCGGCCCAGTCCGGCGAGGCCGCGTACCGGGCGTTCCCCTACATCGGCTCCCGGCTGGCCGTCTGGGTGATCGCCCAGATCCACCTCGACTTCGCGGCCTTCATCCTGGGCGTGCCGATCTTCGCCGTCATCATCGAGTTCCTGGGCTGGCGGGCCGGCCTGGATCGGCCCGAGGGCCGCCGCTTCGACTGGCTCGCCCACGAGTTCGTCAAGCTCACGTTCGCGGCCTTCTCGACCACCGCGCTGCTGGGCGGCCTCCTGCTCTTCCTGCTCATCACGCTGTACCCGAAGTTCTGGACCTACATGAGCCAGATCTTCGCGCCCACGATGTGGCTCTACGCGGCCCTCTTCTTTCTCGAGACCTTCGCCGTCTACCTCTGGTACTACGGCTGGGACTTGCTGGCCGGACCGCGGAAGTGGATCCACGTCTCGCTCGGTATCCTGTGCAACCTGCTGGGTACCGGCATCCTGTTCGTCTCGAACTCCTGGGTGACGTTCATGGTGTCGCCGCCCAAGGAGAAGTTCGACGAGGCGGGCCGCTTCGTGGGCACGCTGTGGAACGCGGTCAACAACTTCACGTGGATGCCGATCAACGTCCACCGCCTGATCGCCAACATCGTCTTCGGCGGCACCGTGGCCGCGGCCTACGCGGCGTTCCGCTTCCTCGGCGCGAAGACCGAGGCGGAGCGGGCGCAGTACGACTGGATGGGGTACATCGGCAACTTCGTCGCGGTTTCGGCGCTCATGGTCCTGCCGTTCGCCGGCTACTGGCTCGGCTTCGAGATCTACGGCTTCGACCAGACGATGGGCATCACGATGATGGGCGGCTTCATGTCCTGGCTCTGGATCGTCCAGGCCATCCTCATCGGGGTGCTCTTCCTCGGGTCCAACTACTACCTCTGGCTCGGCATGGAGCGCATCCCCGGCTCCGAGCGCTACCGGCCCTACATCAAGTACCTGCTGTCCGTCATCGCCCTCGGCTTCATGGTGTGGGCGACTCCTCATACGCTGATCGCCTCGGTGGACGAGGTGCGCCGCATGGGCGGCACCCATCACAAGTTCCTCGGCGTCTTCGGCGTCATGTCGGCCAAGAACACCGCCGTCAACCTGATGATCCTGACGACGTTCCTCTCGTACCTCCTCTACCGCCGGGCCAACAAGGTCGCGACCAAGCCGTGGGTCCGCGCCGGGATGGCGGCCCAGTGGGCCGTCTTCGCCCTGGCGGCCGCCGTGGTCGTCGGCCTCGGCGTCTACGGCTACTTCGTCGAGCCGATCGTCCGCATCCGGCGCTTCTCCCCACTCCAGGTCGGCACGGTGCTCCTCACCATCGCGGTCGTCATGTCGATCGACATCCCGATGTTCAAGGGCGCCCGCTCGACCGGGACGATCCGGTGGGGCACGATCGCCCCCCGCTCCCAGTACGTGCTCGTCCTGCTGGCGGTGACGTTCACCTGGCTCATGGGGCTCATGGGCTTCGCCCGCTCGGGCATCCGGCAGGACTGGCACATCTACGGCGTCATGCGGGACACCTCTCCGGACGCGGCGACGCCGGCGCTCGGCTACGCGGCCAACATCATCACCATCACCACCATCCTGTTCCTCGGCATGGTGATGTTCATCTTCTGGCTGGGCGGGCTCGGCGGTCGGGGCCACGAGGAGGCGCACGTCGGCGAGGGGGCGCCCGGCGTGGCGCCGGCGCCCGTGGCCATCAGCGGCGGCGGCCGGGAGCCTCGGTCGTGACGCTTCCCGTTCCCGTCAGGGTGAGCCTGTTCGCGCTCGTCGTGATGGGCGCCTACACCTGGTACGCGAACTCGATCCCCCAGCTCGAGTCCAGGCCGACGCAGGAGCTGTCGCTGGAGGGCGCGAACGTCACGCCCGAGCAGCTCGTCGCTGCCGGCGAGAAGCTCTTCCAGAGCAAGGGCCAGTGCACGACCTGTCACACCGTCGGCGGGCCGGGCGGGCGCGGCCCCGATCTCGGCGGCGTGGGGGCCCGGGCCGCGACGCGGAAGCCCGGCATGCCGGCCAAGGCCTACCTGATCGAGTCGCTCATCGCCCCGTCGGCCTTCATCGTGCCGAGCTATCCCAACATCATGCCGAAGATCGACCGGGCACCCATCGGGCTCAACCGGAGCGAGCTCTGGGCGACCGTCGCCTATCTGGAGAGCCTCGGCGGCACGGTCGATGTCAAGCTGGAAGACATCCCCGCCACCGCCGGCGCCCCGGCGGGCGGGGGCGCCGTGGCCGCCATCGAGCTGCCCGGCGACCCCAAGGCCGGCCAGGCCGTCTTCATGGGCAAGGGTACCTGCATCGCCTGCCACAAGGCGGGGAGCATCGGGGCGAGCCCGGTGGGCCCGGATCTGTCCAACATCGGCGCGACCCAGACGGTGGACTACATCATGGGCAAGATCCTCGACCCGAAATCCAAGGGCACGGTCTCGGGCTTCCCGGCCGGCGTGATGCCACAGGCCTTCGGCCAGATGCTGACCGCGAAGGAGTACATCGACCTGGTGAGCTTCCTCCTGACGCTGAAGGGTGGCGGCCCCGCGCCGGCTGCCGCGCCCAAGGCCTGAGGCGCGCATGGCGCGGCCGAGCGGGAAGTCCTTCCAGGCGGTCGGGGTCCTGGTCGTGGCCTTCCTGATCTTCAAGTACGGGATCCGGCCGCCCATGCCGTTCAGCGTGCTGGCCCTCTACATGGCCATCACGCTGCTGGCGGTCCTCGTCTACGTCTCGTCGGATTCGGAGTCGTGGCAGGCGTTCCTCGCGCCCTTCTGGACGACGCTCACGGACCCCCGCCGGCGGCCGGTCCGGCTGGCCGTGGGCGTGCTCCTGCCCGTGCTGGCCGGCTACTACGCCTACTCGCAGGCCGCCGGTAAGGTCGAGGCACCGGTCGAGCTGCGAGCGATCCACCCGGCCCCGCCGCCGACGATCGCGTTCCGCGGCAAGCAGATCGACCTCCAGGCGACGCCGACGCCGCTCCGCAAGGACATCGCCGCCAACCCGGCAAACGCCGCGAAGCACCTGGCCGCCGGCGGTGCCATCTACATCCAGAACTGCGTCTACTGCCACGGCGACCACCTCGACGGGGGGGGCCACTTCGCCCACGGCTTCAACCCCCAGCCGGCCAACTTCCAGGATCCCGGCACCATCGCCCAGCTCTCCGAGGGCTTCCTCTTCTGGCGGATCTCCAAGGGCGGGCCGGGGCTCCCGAAGGAATCGACACCCTGGAACTCGGCGATGCCGGCCTGGGAGGACCGCCTGACCGAGGAGCAGATCTGGCAGGTCATCTACTACCTGTACGAAACGACCGGCCACAAGCCGCGGGTCATGACGGAAGGCGGGCACGCGGCGCGGCCCGTCACGCCGACACTCGCCTCGTTGCCCGGCCCGCGCGAGGCTGCGGCTCAGCCGGCCGGAGACGTGACGCTCGGCAAGCAGCGTTACGAGCAGCACTGCGCCCTCTGCCACGGGGCCTCGGGCAAGGGGGACGGCCCGGCCGCCGAGCGCGTGTTGCCCAAGCCGCGGGACTTCACGGCCGGCAAGTTCAAGATCCGGAGCACGCCGTCCGGGCAGCTTCCGGCCGACCAGGACCTCTTCAAGGTCATCACGGACGGGATGCCGGGCACCTCGATGCCGTCCTGGCGCGTGCTGCCCGACAAGGACCGCTGGGCGCTCGTCGCTTACGTGAAGACGTTCGCCGAGGGCTTCAAGAGCGCCAAGCCGGAGGCGGTCAAGATCCCGCCCGAGGTGGCTTCCTCCGACGCCTCCATCAAGCGCGGCAAGGAGATGTTCGAGGCGATCGAGTGCAACAAGTGCCACGGCCAGGCCGGCCGGGGCGATCCGGCGCCGGGCTCCGACCTCAAAGACGATTGGGGGAACCCGGTGCGGCCGGCGAACCTCCACAAGGCGTGGACCTTCCGTGGCGGCCCCGAGCGGAAGGACGTCGCCATGCGGCTCTCCACCGGGCTCATGGGGTCGCCGATGCCGACGTTCATCGACTCGGTCGAGAAGCCCGAGGACATCTGGCACCTCGCTAACTACATCCGCTCGCTCGGACCCGACCGACCGAACTGGGCGAGCCTGATCCAGGTCCAGGCCGTCACCGGGGAGATTCCCTCGGATCCCAACGCCGAGTTCTGGAGGAAGATCACGGCCGCCAACGTCCCGCTGGTCGGCCAGGTGATCGTCGACCCGCGCAACTTCAATCCGTCGATCGACCTGGTCGCGGTCCGCGCGGCCCACACGGACACCGAGGTCGCATTCCATCTGACCTGGGACGATCCGACCGCCTCCGACCCCGGCAAGGGCGCGCCGAAGCCGGACATGCTGGCCCTCCAGTTCCCGACCGGCACCGGGGAGGGGGAGCGGCCCTACTTCCTCATGGGGGACGGCGCCCGGCCGGTCTATCTCCTGACCTGGCAGGCCGGGGCCGGGGTCGGCGAGGCGACCGCCGCCGGCGTGGGGAAGGTGACGCCCAAGAAGGGCGAGAGCGTCCGGGCCAAGGGCCAGGTGGTCTACGACGCCGGCCAGTATCGGGCGGTGATCCGGCGCCCGCTCAAGAGCGGCGACAAGGCCGACTTCGTCTTCCCCGTGGGCCAGTTCTTCCCGATGGCGTTCTGGGCGTGGGACGGCTCGGAGGGCGACGAGGGGACCAAAGCCGCTGTTTCGACGTGGTATTATGTGCGCTTGGAGGCTCCGCTGTCGAAGCAGCAATTCGTCGTCCCGCCCATCGCGGCCCTCGTCACCGTCGGTCTCGAGTTGGGGTTGTCGCGGTGGGCCCAGCGACGGCGGAATCGGCAGGTCTCGTGAGTTCGTTCGACCCGGTCGATCAAGGAGGTAGCGTTCCTATGCATACGCGCGTGATGGTGAGCCTGCTCGTCGTCGCCCTGCTGGCGGCCGGCGGCCTGGTCGTCTGGAGCGGGCCGGCCGTCGCCCAGGGCGGAGGCACGATCGTCGGCGAGGTGAAGGTGAGCGGCACTGCGCCGGCGCCGAAGACCGTGAAGGTCAACAAGGACAACGAAGTGTGCGGCAACGAGAAGAAGATCGTCGACGTGGCGGTGGGTCCGGGCAACGGGCTCGGAAACGCGGTCGTGTCGGTGACGGACGCCAAGGGGGCAAAGCCCTCGAAGAAAGCCGTGCTCGACCAGAAGGGCTGCGAGTTCCATCCCGAAGTCCTGGTGATGGCCCCCGGCGAGGTCGACATCCTCAACTCCGACGGCGTGCTCCACAACATCCATACGTTCTCGACGGCCAACCCGCCGTTCAACAAGGCCCAGCCGAAGTTCAAGAAGGTGATGACCGAGAAGATCGACAAGCCCGAGGCGATCAAGGTCCAGTGCGACGCCCACAGCTGGATGCACGGCTGGATCCTGGTGACCGAGAACCCGACGGCGACGACGGACGAGAAGGGCAGCTTCAAGATCGAGAACGTGCCGCCCGGGAAGCACAAGGTCGAGGTCTGGCACCCGGTGCTCGGCAAGCAGTCCAGGGACGTCGAGGTCAAGGCGGGCCAGGAGGCCAAGGTCGCCTTCGAGCTGGCGGCGAAGAAGTGACGGGGTCAGGCCTTGACAATTGACATTCGGCGACTCGCCCAGCCGCGCCGAGATTGATGATCGTCAAGACCTGACCCCTCGACGGGAGAGAGACCATGCTGAGCTGGCTGCCGGAGAACGTCAGCACCTTCGGACAGGACATCGACTGGCTGTTCCACCTGATCTACTACATCACCGGCGCGACGTTCATCCTGGTCGCGGGGGCGATGGTCGCGTTCCTGGTGCTGTACCGCCACCGGGAGGGCCGGCGGGCGACCTACACCCACGGCAACGCGACGCTGGAGATCGTGTGGACCGTGGTGCCGGCCCTCATCCTCGTCATCCTGACGTTCCTGTCAGTCCCCACCTGGGGACGCATCGAGCAGCAGCTACCGGCCTCCGACCTCCACATCCTGATCACCGCCAAGCAGTTCAACTGGGAGGTCAGCTATCTCGGGCCGGACGGGAAGCTGGGGACCGACGACAAGACCTTCGACAACGAGATTCACGTTCCGGTCGGCAAGCCGGTGATCCTGCACCTCCGGTCGAACGACGTGATCCACAGCGTCTTCATGCCGAACCTGCGGTTCAAGCAGGACGCGGTGCCCGGGCGGGAGATCGTCAGGTGGGTCCAGGCGACCAAACCCGGGAAGTACGAGATCCCGTGCGCCGAGCTGTGCGGCTTCGGGCATTCGGGGATGAGGGGGTTCCTCTTCGTCCACACGCCCGCCGAGTACGAGCAGTGGCGCAAAGAGGCCCTGGGCTCCTAAGGCGACCCCACATCCCCAGGAGATAGCGACGATGGCACACCCGACGGCGGCGACGGCGAGCCACGCTCACGATGTTCACACCCATGAGCTGGGCTTCGTGCGCACCTACATCTTCTCGACGGATCACAAGACGATCGCGCGGCAGTTCCTCTTCCTCGGGCTCTTCATGATGCTCGTCGGCGGGACCCTGGCGCTCTTCATGCGCTGGCAGCTCGGCTGGCCGGAGACGCCGGTGCCGGGCGTCGGACGGTGGCTCTGGCCGGACAACGAGGGCGTCATCTCGCCGGCCGTCTTCAACATGATGTTCACGATGCACGCCACCATCATGATCTTCTTCGTGATCATGCCGATCCTGGCGGGCTCCTTCGGAAACTTCCTCATCCCGCTCATGATCGGGGCCCGTGACATGGCGTTCCCCAAGCTGAACATGCTCTCGTTCTGGACCGGGTTCGTCTCCGGCTGCCTCATGCTGGCCGGCTTCTTCGTCGAGGGCGGCCACGCGGCCGCCGGCTGGACGTCGTACGCGCCGCTGTCGGCCGTCCCCTCCTACTCCGGGGTGAACTGGGGCCAGAACCTCTGGTGCATCAGCCTGTTCGTCCTCGGTATCTCCTCGATGATGGGCGCGATCAACTACATCACCACCGTGGTCAACATGCGGGCGCCCGGCATGACGATGTTCCGCCTGCCGCTGGTGATCTGGGCGATGTTCGTCACGGCGATCCTGCTCCTGCTCGCCCTCCCCGTCCTCACCTCGGCGGTCGCGATGCTCCTGTTCGACCGGACGATCGGGACCCACTGGTTCGCGCCGACCGGCGGCGGAGAGCCGCTCCTCTGGCAGCACCTGTTCTGGTTCTTCGGCCACCCGGAAGTCTACATCCTGATCCTGCCGGCGATGGGGATCGCTTCCGACGTGCTGTCGGTCTTCGCCCGCAAGCCGATCTTCGGCTACCGGGCGATGGCGTTCTCGATCATCGCCATCGCGTTCCTGTCCTGGATCGTCTACGGCCACCACATGTTCGTGAGCGGCATGAACCCGGCCCTCGGGACCTCGTTCATGATCACCACCATGGTCATCGCGGTGCCGTCGGCGATCAAGACGTTCAACTGGCTGGGGACGCTGTGGGGCGGGAACATCCGCTTCACGGTCCCGATGCTGAACGCGCTGGCCTTCGTCTCGATGTTCGTGATCGGCGGCCTGTCCGGGATCTTCATGGCCTCGACGCCGGTCGACATCTTCATCCAGGACACGTACTTCATCGTCGCCCACATCCACTATGTGGTCTTCGGAGGGTCGATCTTCGGCGCCTTCGCCGGGATCTACTACTGGTTCCCGAAGATGTTCGGGCGGAAGATGAACACGCTCCTGGGCCACCTCCACTTCTGGCCGACGTTCGTGTTCTTCAACGCGGTGTTCTTCCCGATGCACATCATCGGGGTCGGCGGCCACATGCGGCGGATCTACAACCCGCTGCAGTACGACTTCCTGAAGTGGACCGAGCCGTGGAACATCTTCATGAGCGTCTGCGCGTTCCTGCTCGGTCTGGGCCAGATCCCGTTCATCGTGAACTTCTTCTGGAGCCTCTTCGCCGGACCCAAGGCCGAGCTGAACCCGTGGCACGCCAACACGCTGGAGTGGACCGCGCCGTCGCCGCCGCCGCACGGGAACTGGGGGGCGACGCTGCCGGTCGTCTACCGGGGGCCGTACGAGTACAGCTCCCCGGAGGTGAGTGAGGACTACTTGCCCCAGGACCGGCGGCTGGCCACGGCCGGGGCCGCGGCGCGATCGCATTGACCACGGGGCCGGCGCCCACCCGGTGGGCGCATCGGTTCGCGGTCGTCACGGTCGCCGCCACGCTGGTGCTGATCGTGGCGGGCGGCCTCGTGACCAATACCGGCGCCGCCCTGGCCGTGCCGGACTGGCCGACGACGTTCGGTCACAACATGTTCCTCTTTCCGTGGTCGGCGATGGTGGGTGGGATCTTCTACGAGCACAGTCACCGCCTGCTCGGCGCGCTGGTCGGCCTGCTGACCCTGGGCCTGGCCGTGGCCGTCTGGCTCACCGAGCCGCGGCCGGCGGTGCGCAGGCTCGGCCTCCTGGCCGTGGGCCTGGTGTGCGCCCAGGGGCTCGTCGGCGGCCTGCGGGTGGTCCTGGTGCGTGACACTCTCGCGATCCTCCATGGCTGCCTGGCCCAGGCCTTCTTCG
>JACXTT010006851.1_pt1 | contig 16186 bp, 11 predicted proteins | sample 9270951 | NCBI WGS metagenome assembly JACXTT01 (sample SAMN15532306, study PRJNA645909) | rock metagenome | isolation source: weathered quartz diorite | place: Puerto Rico | collected 2017-06-21 | reverse complement strand
TCCACACCGTCATGATGGCGAAGTGAGGTAGACCCGATGTCGCTCAAGCACTTTATCCAAATCACCAAACCGGGGATCATTTTCGGTAACGTGCTTTCTGTGGCGGGTGGCTTCTTCCTGGCATCCAAGGGGCATGTCGATCTGGCCATCTTCCTGGCGGCCATGATCGGTACTTCGCTGGTGGTGGCGTCCGGTTGCGTGTTCAACAACTGCATCGACCGTGACATCGACCTGAAGATGGAGCGCACCAAGAACCGGGTACTGGTCCAGGGCCTTATCTCCCTGAAACTGGCCCTGGTCTATGCCACCGTCCTCGGGGTCGCCGGCGTGGCCCTGCTGTACCGCGTCGCCAACCCGTTGGCGGCGCTGTTCGCGGTGATCGGCTTTGTCATCTACGTTGGCCTCTACAGCCTGTACTTCAAGCGCAAGTCGGTTCACGGCACGCTGATCGGCAGTCTGTCGGGGGCGATGCCTCCGGTGATCGGCTACGTGGCGGTGAGCAACAGCTTCGACATGGCTGCGCTGACGCTGCTGGTGATGTTCAGCTTGTGGCAGATGCCGCATTCGTACGCGATCGCGATCTTCCGTTTCAACGATTACCTGGCTGCATCGATTCCGGTGTTGCCGGTGAAGCGCGGGATCCGGGTGGCCAAGAAGCACATCCTGCTGTACATCCTGGCCTTCCTGGGCGCGACGTTGATGCTGACGTTCAGCGGTTATGCCGGCATGAGCTACCTCGCCGTGGCCGCGGCCATGGGCATGTACTGGTTGTACATGGCCTGGACGGGCTACAAGGCAGTGGATGACACGGTCTGGGCACGCAAGCTGTTCGTGTTCTCGATCTTCACCATCACTGCCCTGAGCGTGATGATGTCCCTGGACTTCAAGGTGCCGAGCGAGTTGTTGCTGACTTACGCACACTGAGTTCATGGCCTGATGAGAAAGCCCCGCCTTCGGAAGAAGTGCGGGGCTTTTTCATGTTTGCACCCTCTTGTGTTTCGGGGTATGGCGAAAGGCTTACATGCGCTGACAGTAATCTCCTCTGTCGGTCTTTCAGTGCCGTGCTTAATCTCTACCCATCGCTGCTCGCAAGGATGCGCGCAGGATCAAGGATGATCGAACCAGGCCATGGAGGCCGCCGACGGGATGTCGGAATGCTTTGAAGGAAACCCGCTTCGGCGGGTTTTCTTTTATCTGTGGATAACCATCACGTACAGGGATGCACACGCATGGGCAGATGCCTGGTCTTCGTTCTATTCCTCAGTGCCTCCTGTTCGGCTTTCAGCGCCGACGCCTACAAGTGCATGGGCCATGACGGCAAGGTCAGTTTCGCCGCGCAGCCCTGCGCGCCGGACCAGGGCGTATCCACCTGGCAGGCGCGCACCCAGCGCACGCAACTGCACAGCGTCGCGGCCGATGACGCCACGCCCGACAGCATCAATCAGCGCGCCACGAAAATCCTCCAGGCGGGCTACCGCACGCACATCATCTACAAGGTCAATATCGTTCCCGCCCCTGGGCAGAAGACCCCCTGAGTCATCCTGTCGTGGCAGTGAAATTCTCCGGCAATTGTTTCAAGTTGTCGTACAACGTGCCGATAGCCTGCCAACTCTGGAGCTACGGGCCGGGGGTCGTTGACCCGAAGCCATAACAAAAGGCGGTCGTCATGTTTCTTCGTCAACTGAATATCGCACCTCGCGCCGCGCTGGGTTTTGCCTTGATCGCGGTGCTGGTGGCCTGGCTCGGGGTGTTCGCCCTGGGGCAGATGTCGAACATCCGCGATGCCGAGCTGGCGGTGGAAAACCAATGGCTGCCGAGCATTCGCGGGGGGGACGAGATCCGCGAGATCATGCTGCGGATCCGCACCATCTCCCTGCGCATGGCCCTGGACCAGGACCCGAAGAACATCCCGGTGTACCGTGGCCAGATGGATGTGCGCGACAAGGAACTGAGCGAACGGATCGCCGCCTACGACAAACTGGTCACCACCCCCGAGACCCGGGTGTTGTATGACCAGTTCAAGACGACCTTCACCGCGTACCGTGCCGGTATTGCCCAATCCTTCACGCTGGCCGAGCAGGGGCGGCGCGACGAACTGATCAAGCTGCTGCTGGTGGACATGAAGACCGTGGTGGACGGTTCCGGCAAGCAACTGACCGACCTGGCCGACCTCTTTACCAAGCAGGTGGCGGCCGAGAGCCAGAAGTCCGAGGCGCATTACAGCCGCTCGCGGATGATCGTCATCCTGTTCATTGTCCTCGCGGCCCTGGCCACCGTGGGCCTGGCGATGCTGCTGACGCGCAGCATCGTCAAACCCCTCGGGCAGGCCCTGAGCGCGGCGCAGAATGTGGCGCGTGGCGACCTGACCCAACGCATCGAAAGCCATGGTGACGATGAGGTCAGTCACCTGCTCGAAGCCCTGGCCACCATGCAGCAGACCTTGCGCGACACCTTGCAGGGCATCAGCGGTTCGGCGACAACCCTGGCCACGGCGGCGGACGAACTGAATACGGTCACCCAGGGCAGCAACGAGGGCTTGCAGCAGCAGAGCCACGAAATCGAGCAGGCGGCCACGGCGGTCAACGAAATGACCACCGCAGTCGAGGAGGTGGCGCGCAATGCCGTCTCCACCTCCGACGCCACGCGCCAATCCAGTGAGTCGGCCCGGGTCGGCCAGGAGCGGGTGAGTGAAACCGTCGGCGCCATCAGTGCCCTGTCCGGGGATGTCGAGCGCACTGGGGAACTGGTGCGTTCATTGGCCGATCAGTCGCAGGGCATCGGCAAGGTGCTGGAGGTGATCCGGGCCATTGCCGAGCAGACCAATCTGCTGGCGCTGAATGCCGCCATCGAGGCGGCTCGCGCCGGGGAGAGCGGACGCGGTTTTGCGGTGGTGGCCGATGAGGTGCGGGCCCTGGCCCATCGCACGCAGCAGTCGACCCAGGAGATCGAGCAGATGGTGTCCGGCATGCGCAGCGGCTCGACCCTGGCCCTGGAATCCATGCACACCAGCAGCGCCCGGGCCGCCAGCACCCTGGCATTGGCCGAGCGGGCCGGCGAGGCGTTGCTGACCATCACCGCCTCGGTGCATGAAATCCACGAACGCAACCTGGTGATCGCCAGCGCAGCGGAAGAACAGGCCCAGGTGGCCCGGGAAGTCGACCGCAACCTGGTGAACATTCGCGACCTGTCGCTGCGCTCGGCAACCGGGGCCGACCAGACCAGCGCCGCCAGCCATGAGTTGTCGCGACTGGCGAACTCGTTGCAGGGCATGGTGGGGCGGTTCCGGGTGTGAGCCAGGCTCAGGTCTTTTGACGCTCCTTCGCCCTGGCTCGTAGATGTCGCGCCAGGGTGATCGCCCCGACAATGAGCACCACCCCGATCACGATGGGCAGGCGATAGGGTTTGAGGTTGCCCAGCAGGCTTTCGAGAAATTCCCCGGCCCAGTAGCCGGCACTGGCAAAGAGCGCGGCCCAGACCACCGCCCCCAGCAGGTTCATCAGGCTGAAGCGCAGCGGCGACAGGCGGCTCGCGCCGATCACCATCGGCCCCACCAGGCGCATGCCATACAGGAAGCGCACGGCAAAGATCGAGGTCAGCGGATGGCGTTGAATCAGTCCCGTCACCCGTTCTATGGCTGCCTGCTGGCGATGCAGGCGCGGCAGCAGGCGGGCGCCGAAATAGCGCCCGGTCCAGAACAGCGCCTGGTCCCCGAGCATCCCGCCGAGGCTGGCCCAGAAGATCACCAGCGGCAGGTGCAGGACCTGCTGGTGTGCCGCGACCCCGCCGAGGATCAGAATGGTTTCCCCTTCCAGCAGGCAGCCGATGAACACGGCCAGGTAGCCGTAGGTGGCGAGCAGGTAATTGAAGTCGATGTGTTCGAACATGGGCACTCGCAGGTTCCTGTAGCGATGTGTGATGGAAGATAAGACGGTTTGTCGCGCCAAGCATTCCCGACTTCGTCAGCGCTTGCCCCACTTCTCCAGCGCGAACTCCACGAAACTGCGCAGCTTGGGCAGCCGGTAGCGGTCTTGCGGGTAGAGCAGGTTCATCGGCCGACAGGGCAGTTTATACGTCCCCAACAGCGGTACCAGCCTGCCCTCGCGCAGATCGTCGCGCAGCAACGCATCCGGCAGCATCACGATGCCCATGCCGGAAAGCGCCGCCTGATACAGAGCCGAAGAACTGTTGATGGTCATCGGGCCACTGACCGGCACCAGGATCTCCCCCTCCGGCCCGCTGAGGCTCCATTGTTTTTCCACCGTCCGCCAGTCGTCTCCCGCGGGGTAGGCGAAGGCCAGGCAATCGTGATGTTCGAGGTCCTGAGGAATACTCGGTGTCCCTCGACGTTTCAGGTACGACGGCGACGCACAGACGGTCAACGCGTAGTTTTCCAGTGGCCGGGCAATCAGGGCCGAGGGCTCAGGCACACCCAGGCGGATCGCCACATCAAAGCCGCTGTCGATCAGGTCTTCGCGCTGGTTGCTGAGCATCACATCCAGCTTGATCTGCGGATAACGCAGCACGAATTCGCTCAGGGCCGGGCTCAGGCGCTCAGAGCCGAAGGTCAGGGGCGCGGTGATCCGCAGGGTGCCGCTCGGCTCGCCTTGGACTTGCTCCGCCAGGCGCTCGGAATCAGCCACCAACCCGAGTACCTCGAGGCAGCGCTGATAGTAACTCGAGCCGAATTCAGTCAGGCGCTGACGCCGGGTCGTACGGCTAAGCAGGCTGACCCCGAGTCGTTGCTCCAGTGCGCGCAGGTGATTGCCGACCATGGTGGTGGAGATGCTGCACTCCAGGGCGGCAGCGGTCATGCTGCCGCTCTCCACGACCTTCACGTACACCCGCATTGCCTGGAACAGATCCATTATAAATCTCAGCTTTAAAATGATTGAAGTTAACCAGAGTTTATCCAGCTCAGGTGGCTAACGATACTGCCAGCATCCCTAGTACCTGGAGTTCGACGCCATGACTGCCGCTAGCCTGATGACCACCTATCAACCGCTGGACCTGGGTTTCGTCAAGGGACTGGGTACTCGCCTGTGGGACCGCGAAGGGCGCGAGTACCTGGACGCGGTGGCCGGCGTGGCGGTGACCAATGTCGGCCACTCCCACCCGCGCCTGGTGAGTGCCCTGCGCGATCAGGTCGGCCTGCTGCTGCACACCTCCAACCTCTACAGCATCGACTGGCAGCAACGGCTGGCCCAGCGCTTGACCCGGTTGTCGGGCATGGATCGGGTGTTCTTCAACAATTCCGGCGCCGAAGCCAATGAAAGCGCGCTGAAACTGGCGCGGCTGCATGCCTGGCACAAAGGTATCGAGAAGCCCTTGGTGGTGGTCATGGAAAACGCCTTTCACGGGCGCACCCTCGGCACCTTGTCCGCCAGCGATGGCCCGGCGGTGCGTCTGGGTTTCCATGAGTTGCCGGGGGACTTCATCAAGGTGCCGTACGGCGACCTGGCGGTGCTGCACAGCATTGCCCGCAGCCACGGCCAGCGGATCTGCGCCGTGCTGATGGAGCCGATCCAGGGCGAAAGCGGTGTGCAGCTGCCGCCGCCGGGCTACCTGAAAGCCGTGCGGGACCTGTGCAAGCGGCGCTCCTGGTTGCTGATGCTCGACGAAATCCAGACCGGCATCGGCCGCACCGGCCAATGGTTCGCGTTCCAGCATGAAGGCATCGTCCCGGACGTGATGACCCTGGCCAAGGGCCTGGGCAATGGCGTTCCCATCGGTGCTTGCCTGGCGCGGGGCAGGGCGGCCGAACTGTTCACCCCGGGTAGCCACGGCAGCACCTTCGGCGGTAACCCGCTGGCCTGTCGGGCGGGCTGCACCGTGCTCGACATCATCGAGGAGCAGGACCTGGTCGCCAATGCCCGGCAGCAGGGCGAGCGCTTGTTGGCACGGCTGCGGGCCGAACTGGGCGACTGTCCGCAGGTCCTGGCGATACGCGGGCAAGGCTTGATGATCGGCATCGAACTCCGCCAGCCTGTGCGTGAACTGGCCCTGATCGCGGCCCGGGACCAGGGTTTGCTGATCAACGTGACACGGGGCAAGACCATCCGCCTGTTGCCGCCGCTGATCCTCGATGAGCAGGAGGTCGAGATGATTGTGGAGGGCCTGTGTGGGGTGTTGCAGTCGGAAACAACCGGGGTAATGGCGAAAGGCTTACAGAGCGAGCCAGCAATCGCCTCTATGAGTGTTTGAGTGGTCGCCTTAATCTAGACCCATCACTGCTGCGCAAGGATGTGCACAGGATCAGGGATGATCGACCATCGCCAGGACGGCAGCCGACAGGACGTTGGAATGGTCAAAAGAAAACCCCGCCTCGGCGGGGTTTTTTGTTTGGGTACGCAAAATCGGCGATGCCAGGTCTTTTTATTCGCCGCTGCTTCCATTCAGCGGCGGATCGTTACTGCTGTACGACGCTATACCCCACAAACGCTGTTTGTTGCTGAATCGCCGTGACGATATTCTGGCGCGTGGCCGGCTGTTCGTTACCCTCGTTATCCACAAAGGTTTCGCTCAGCAATTCGGCCAGGTCGCCGTGTCCGGCAAAGGCAAAACCGAGGAATTCGAACGCCTCGCGATCGGCGTTGGCCTTGGTGCGCGGTGTGCGCAGCGGGAAGGTGACGCTGACGTCCTCCTTGCTGATGACGAAAACCGGAGCCTCTTTCTTGGCGCGCGCGGTCTTGCCCTTGCCGGCGCCGGGGTTGCTCACCGCCTGGTGAGTCTGGTTCAGCACCTTGAGCGCCAAGCCATAGACCAGCTCCTGGAACGCCGGGTCGTCCTTGTAGCTGGACAGGATCCGGGTGATCGGGAATTTCGTGCTCAGGTCTTCCAGGGCCGCGATGTCGGCGGCCTCGGTGTCCTTTAGTTGCTTGAGCTGGCCCATGAGTTCGTAGGCTTTGTCGTCGTCGAAACGGTCGTGCGCCTGGCGGATCGCCAGGCGCAGTTCGCGAATCTGGTCGCTTTCTTTCGAGGTGTGGAAGGCGTCGAGGACCATCTCGCTGATGCTCTTGGCCTGGGGCACATGCTGGGAAAGATGGATGGCGTTTTCGTATTCGCGTTTGGCGGACAAGGAGGTTACGGCTTCATCGGTGTGGGAGTCAGGCATCGAAATTTCGCTATTTCAGTGTCATTTAACTGGGGTAAGGCTGGAAATGCCCTGGGCATTTCAGGGCGCCTAATCTATTGGACCCAGGCGCCATTGTCACGGTTCAACCGGTCGACGGCATCGGTTGAGGCCAATTTATCCCTAATAATGAAGGGGTTGATTAGTTTCGCCAAATTATTGACTTTAATCGGGGTTTTTTGATAAAAATCTATTGGACAACAAAATAATGACACTATCAAATTGCTATCGCGTGGGGAGGAAGCAATTGGGAACGATGGGCAATGGAATGTGCGAATAATAGACGTGTGCTTGTCCCCTTACATTTGAGTTGAACCTGACTGTACGAAGGGATGCCTACATGCACCGTTCAGACGACATTGCGAATCTGTTCAATCGATTTGGGGGGAGTGTCGAGAGCTACCGGGAAATCGAACCCAGCTACGACTACATCGAAGACGTTGTGGCGCCCTTTAACCTTGGCCTGAGCACGGCGCGGCCAGCCTGCGAAATCCCGACGCCAGAGCCGCTGGCTGCCGTCCCCGATCCACAGCCAGTCGAACCCTTGAGCATCATCCCGTCGTCGACCACGCCGCTGAGCCGGCTGCTGGAGGAAATTGAACAACAGCGCGCTGGTGTGCCTGCCGAGCGTCCCGTCGGACAAGGTGCGCCAAGGCTCAAGGCCAAGGTCATTGTCGTTGTCTCGGCCAAAGGTGGGGTGGGCAAGAGTACCCTGGCCGCGGCCTTGGCCTGTGCGATCAAACGTTCCGGCGGACGTACGCTGGCACTCGACCTGGATCCGCAAAATGCCTTGTGCCTGCACTTGGGCGGCAGCGAGGACTGGCCAGGCATCGCGGTGTCCGACAGCGCCGACGAAGATTGGCAGCCGCTGATCCGCAAAGGCTTTGCCACTAGCCGCTGCCTGGCGTATGGCGTCGCCAGCGAGTCGGCTCGTCGAACCCTGGAACAGCGCTTGGAAAACGATCGTCTCTGGCTGGCCCGCCACCTGGCGCAGCTTGCCCTGGATGAACAGGACACGGTCGTCATCGACACCCCGCCCGGGGCGACGGTCTACCTGGCCCAGGCACTGGAAATTGCCGATGTCGTGCTGGGGATGACCCTGGCCGATGCGGCCGCCTACACCAGTCTCAATCAGTTGGACCGGCTGCTGGCGCCCTACCTGCAGCGGGAAAACCCCGTGCACTACAAAGTGGTGATCAACCAGTTGGATACGTCCCGCCAGTTCAGCCTCGACTTGTGTGAAGTGCTGAAGAAAAGAACAGGCCATCAATTGCTGGGAGTGATCCGCCAGGATCATTTCATCGGCGAGGCCTTGGCGTACGGCCGCAATCCGCTGGCGCATACCCCAAGCACCCGAGGCTGTCAGGACGTCCTCGACCTCACAGGTTCGCTGTGCGAACTGCTCATGTACGGTACGCAAGAGTCCTCTTTGCCATGATCCGCGATCCAAACTTCACGCCCCATTCCCCGGGGCGCTCCGAACTGCGCCTCAACGCTTGGCTGGCGCGCTTCAATCAATGGCCGGGTGTATTGCGCAAGACCCTGATCCTGGGCAGTTCGCTGCTGGGTGGGCTGTTGTTGACCAGCATCGTCAGCGCACCGCTGGACCTTTACAGCCAATGCCTGTTCGCCGCGCTGTGCTTCGGCATGGCCTTGCTGGTCAAGCGCCTGCCGGGGCGCTGGCCGATCCTGTTGTTGATCGTCCTGTCACTGATTGCTTCGCTGCGCTATATATACTGGCGCCTGACCGAGACCGTCGGTTTCGAAGGCTGGCTGGACATCGCCTTCGGTTATGGCCTGGTGCTGGCGGAGCTCTACGCCCTGGTGGTGCTGCTCTTCGGTTATTTGCAGACCGCCTGGCCCTTGCGCCGTCGGCCGGTGCTGCTCAGCGGCGACCCCGACGACTGGCCGACGGTGGATGTGTTCATCCCCACCTACAACGAAGCCTTGAGCATCGTGAAGCTGAGCATCTTTGCCGCCCAGGCGATGGACTGGCCCAAGGACAAGCTGCGGGTGCATGTGCTGGACGATGGTCGCCGCGACGAGTTCCGGCGGTTTTGCCAGAGCATCGGCGTCAACTACATCACTCGTGACGATAACGCCCACGCCAAGGCCGGCAACCTCAATGCGGCCCTCAAGGTGACCGATGGCGAGTACATCGCCATGTTCGACGCCGACCATGTGCCGACTCGCTCCTTCCTGCAGATCGGCATGGGCTGGTTCCTCAAGGACCCCAAGCTGGCGATGTTGCAGACACCGCACTTTTTCTTTTCGCCGGACCCGTTCGAGAAGAACCTCAAGACCTTCCGCGCCGTGCCCAACGAAGGTGAGTTGTTCTACGGGCTGGTGCAGGATGGCAACGACCTGTGGAACGCCACCTTCTTCTGCGGTTCCTGCGCCATCCTGCGGCGCGAGTCACTGGAAGAAATCGGCGGCGTGGCGATTGAAACCGTCACCGAAGATGCCCACACCGCTCTCAAGCTCAATCGGGCCGGCTACAACACAGCGTACCTGGCGATTCCCCAGGCAGCGGGCCTGGCCACTGAAAGCCTGTCGCGGCATATCAGCCAGCGCATCCGCTGGGCGCGGGGCATGGCGCAGATCTTCCGCCTGGACAACCCGTTGATGGGCAAGGGCCTCAAGCTCGGTCAACGGATTTGCTACGCCAACGCCATGCTGCACTTTTTCTACGGATTGCCGCGCCTGGTGTTCCTCACCGCGCCCCTGGCGTACCTGATCTTCGGTGCAGAGATCTTCCACGCCTCGGCATTGATGATCACCGCCTATGTGCTGCCGCACCTGTTCCATTCCAACCTGACCAACTCCTGTATCCAGGGACGTTTCCGGCATTCGTTCTGGAACGAGGTCTACGAGACGGTGCTGGCCTGGTACATCATGCCGCCGGTGTTGATGGCATTGATCAAGCCAGGCTTCGGCGGTTTCAACGTCACCGACAAGGGCGGGATCATCGACCAGCAGTTCTTCGACTGGAAGCTGGCCCGGCCCTACCTCGTCCTGCTGGTGCTGAACCTCACCGGGCTGGGCTTTGCCGTCCATCAATGGATCTGGGGCGATCCCGCCACGGCGATCACGGTGCTGATCAACGCCCTCTGGACCCTCTACAACCTGATCATCACCAGTGCCGCGGTAGCGGTGGCCAGTGAGTCGCGACAGATCCGCGCCGAGCCACGGGTCAGTGCCGAGTTGCCGGTCAAGGTCGAACTGCCCGATGGCAACGTGGTGTATGGCGTGACCCAGGACTTCTCCCAGCGCGGCCTCGGCCTCAAGTTGCCGGAAGGCACCACGGTCACGGCCGGTGAGCGGGTGCGGGTGACGCTGTTCCGCAGCGCCGCGACCTGCGAGTTCGACACCACCGTGGTGTTCAGCAAGGGGCAGTACCTGGGGGCGCTGTTCGATCCGTTGACCCTGCGCCAGCAAAGCGAGCTGGTGCGCATGACCTTTTCCCGCGCCGACACCTGGGCCACCAGTTGGGGCAGCGGCAAGCTCGATACACCGCTGTCGGCCTTACGTGAGGTCAGCGCCATCGGCCTGGCCGGCATGGGCACACTGATCAAGGCGTTGTTGCGGCCGGTGCGTGGGCGCCCGGCCGATCAACAGGTGGCTGTTCGCCCAACTGAACCTGCCAGAAAAAACGCTCCTTTGAAACCGCTTGAACCACTTATGGATAAGTCATGACACCTACACCTTTGACCCACAGCGCTGTGCGCCACACTCGTCGTCCGCTTATGCTCCTGGCTTCATCTGCGTTGTGCCTGGGTGGACTGGTGCATAACGCCTGGGCCGGGACTGCCGTAGCGGTGCCGGTCGTACCTGCTGTGCCGGTCAATGTCGCATCGCAGCCGCCAGCGGAGAGTTACAGCCACAGCCTGACCCTCAAGCAGTTGGGCCGCCTGGACACGATGAACCTGCAGGGCGTGGAGGCGGCCGACAGCGTCAGCTTCAACATCCGTGCCGACGAGGTGGTCAACAGCGCGCAATTGCGGCTGCGCTACAGCTACTCGCCGGCGTTGCTGGCCGACCTGTCGCAGATCAACGTGCTGGTCAACGACGAAGTGGCCGCCAGCCTGGCACTGCCCAAGGACGGCGCCGGCAAGCCGCAAGAGCAGGTGGTGGATATCCCGGCGCACCTGATCACCGAGTTCAACCGCCTGCGCGTGCAATTCATCGGGCACTACACCATGCAGTGCGAGGACCCGGAGCACAGCAGCCTGTGGGCCAAGATCAACAACAGTTCGCAACTCGAACTCAACGTGTCGCCGATCCCGCTCAAGGACGACCTGTCGATCCTGCCGTTGCCGTTTTTCGATCGTCGCGACGCGAGCCAACTGAACCTGCCCTTCGTGTTTGCCAAGGCGCCGGATCACGCCGCCCTGGAAGGGGCTGGCGCTCTGTCGTCGTGGTTGGGGGCGTTGGCGGCTTATCGCGGAGCCAGCTTCACCAGTAACGTTGGGCAACTGCCGGACAAGGGCAACGCCATTGTCCTGGTCGAGAGCAAGGACGCCGTGCAACTGGGTGGACTCGCTATTCCCGCACCGAAGGGCCCGACGGTCACTCTCGTGCCCCATCCTGGCGATCCGCACGGCAAGCTCCTGATCGTTGCCGGTCGCGACAGCGCCGAACTCAAGCTCGCGGCGTCGGCGGTGGCCCTGGGCAACAAGGCGCTGGTGGGCAACAGCGTGGTGATCGATCGCCTTGATTCGCTGAGCCCGCGCAAGCCTTATGACGCGCCCAACTGGCTGCCCTCCGATCGGCCGGTCAAGCTCGGTGAACTGCTCGATCCCAAGCTGCTCAGCGTGTCCGGTTACAACCCGGGCGCCATCAGCGTGCCGCTGCGGTTGCCGCCGGACATGTTCAACTGGCGCGAAGAAGGCGTGCGGCTGGACCTGAAATATCGCTACACCCCCCAGCAGGAGTCGAGCAATTCCTCCTTGCTGGTGAGCCTGAACAACACCTTCATGAAGTCTATGCCGTTGCCTTCGATGAAGAGCCTGGGCGGTGGCGAAAGCCTGCTGACGCTGTTGCAGAAGGATGAAAGCCTGCCTCGCGAAGCCATAGTAAGAGTCCCCCTGGACTCCGCCGGCGCACGGTCGCAATTGCAGTTGCGGTTCATGTTCGACTACATCAAGCAGGGCGAATGCCGCGACATCATCATCGACAACATGCGCGGGCTGATCGACCCGGATTCGACCTTCGACCTGAGCGGCTACAACCACTACATCGCCTTGCCGAACCTGGGCGTGTTCAACGACAGCGGCTTTCCGTTCACCCGTCTGGCCGACCTTTCGCAGAGCGCCGTGGTGCTGCCCGACGGCAGCGGACCGGCGGAGTGGGGCGCCTACCTGACCGTGCTCGGTCGCTTCGGTGACTCCACCGGCTACCCGGCCACGGCCGTGCAGGTGGTGACCGCCGCGGATGTGCAGTCGGTCCGTGACAAGGACCTGCTGGTGCTGGCTTCGGGCGACAACCAGCCGTTGCTCAAGCAGTGGATCGACCGCTTGCCGGCTGGCGTCTCGGGCGACAACCAGCGCTTCTCGTTGTCCGACCTGACCTTGCGCGTGCGCCAGTGGATCAGCCCGGACCCCGCGGCCAACCAGCGCAAGCCGACCTTGAACGTGAGCTACAGCGGCCCCCGCAGCAGCACCTACCTGGCCGGTTTCGAATCGCCGCTCAAGTCGGGTCGCAGTGTGGTGGTGATTGCCAGTGGCAAGCCCGAAGGGTTGGCCGAGGCCACGGCCGCGATGATCGGCGGTGACGCCTACAAAGACAGCCTGCAGGGTAGCCTGGCGGTGGTGCAGGGCACGGAGGTCACCTCGCTGGTGGCCGACGAGCAGTATTACGTCGGCGAGCTGAACCTGTTCAAGCGCGTGCAATGGCTGCTGTCGCAAAACATGCTCTGGATGCTGCTGGTGACCGTGCTGGGCCTGTTGCTGGTGGCGAGCTTGCTGTTCCTCGCCCTGCGTGCCCGTGCGAAGAAGCGCCTGTCATGATCCTGCGCAGACTAGTGTTGTCCCTGGCGTTGTTGGCGCCGATGGCCGCGCAAGCCGAGTCCTGCTCGTTGCAGAACTGGCCGCTGTGGAAAGACTACGCCGAGCGTTTCGTGCAGAAGGACGGGCGCATGCTGGGGTCGAGCATGGACCCCAACCAGAGCAGTTCGGAAGGCCAGGCCTATGGGATGTTCTTCGCCCTGGTCGGCAACGACCCGCTGACGTTCGAGACGCTGTGGCACTGGACCCGCGACAACATGGCCGGTGCCGATATCGCGCAGAACCTGCCCGGCTGGCTGTGGGGGTCGACGAACACCGGCACCTGGGGCGTGCTCGACCGTAACTCCGCCAGCGACGCCGACCTCTGGATCGCCTACGCGCTGCTCGAGGCCGACCGCCTGTGGCACAAACCCGAGTACCGCAGCGATGCCCAGCGGATCCTGAACAACCTGGACAAGACCCTGGTCCGCGACATCCCGGGCCTGGGCAAGATGTTGCTGCCGGGTCCGGTCGGCTATGAGCACCCGGACCAGCTCTGGCGCTTCAACGCCAGCTATACACCGATCCCGCTGTTGCGCCGCTTCAGCCAGGAGAGTCCGTCCGGTGCCTGGAAGGCAATCGCCGAAAGCACCGCGAAGATGATCGCCGACAAGAACATGAACCGTTTCGGCTTCGTGCCCGACTGGGTCGGTTACCGCGGGACGGACGTCAACAAGGGCATGTTCGTGGTCGACAAGTTCACTTCGGCACAGGGCAGCTACGACGCCATCCGCACCTACCTGTGGGCCGGCCTGACCTCGCCCGCCGACCCGCTGGCCAAGCCGATCCTCGACAGCCTCGACGGCATGGCCCAGTCCGTCGCCTCCACCGGCGTACCGCCGGAGAAGGTCCAGGTCGTCACCGGCGTCACCGAGGGCATCGGCCCTTATGGTTTCTCCGCGTCCCTGGTGCCGTACCTGCGGGCCAAGGGCCTGCCGCTGCTGGCGGACCAGCAGCAGCGCATCGTCGACGAGGCCATCGCGCACTACCGCAATCCCGCCGATCCGGCCTACAACCAGCACCAGTACTACCACGTGATGTTGAGCCTGTTTTCACTGGGCTGGAGCGAAAAACGTTATCAGTTCAACAAGGACGGTACCTTGAAAGTGTCCTGGGAGGCTCCATGCGCCAGCAAACCCTAGCCCTGGCGGTGTGTGCCGCGCTGGCCGCCATGCCTGGCCTGGCCGCCGACATCGGCACCCCGCAATCACTGTTGATCCAGCAGGGTTACTACTGGCAGGCCAAGGAGCATCCCGACCGGGCCGCCGAAGCCTGGAGCAAGCTGTTGAACCTGTCCCCCGAGCAACCCGACGCGCTCTATGGCCTGGGCCTGATCGACCTGCAACGCAAGCGCCTGGACGGCGCCCGCCAGTACCTGGCCCGCCTGCAGGCGATCAAGCCGCTGCCGCGCCTGGCCCTGCAACTGGAACAGGACATTGCCCTGAGCCCGGACGACAAGCAGCAATTGCTGGAAAAGGCCCGGCAGCTGAGTGATGCCGACGAGCGCGACAAGGCCGTGGCGGTGTACCGGCAATTGCTCGACGGACATCCGCCGCAAGGCTTGGTCGCCCGCGAGTACTACAACACCCTGGGCTTTGCCACCGGCGGCTGGCCCGAGGCCCGTGTGGGTCTGGAACGGTTGCGTCGGGAACGTCCCGACGACTCGATCCTGGACCTGTTCCTGGCCCTGCACCTGGCGCGCAACCCCGACAGTCGCGCGGAAGGCATTCGCGCTTTGGCACGCCTGTCGCACAACCCGGACATCGGCGGCAATGCCGATGAAACCTGGCGTTTCGCCTTGCAGTGGCTGGGCCCGCCCTCCCGTGATCAGGTGTCGTTGTTCCAGCAGTATCTGCAGGCACACCCGGACGACAACGAGATCCGCGCGCTCATGGACAAGGGGATCGCCCAGGGCCGCGGCGGTGCCGGCTGGCAGCGCGACCCACAGGTGGCGCGCGGTCTCAAGGCCATTGATGCCGGCGATATCGCCGGTGCCGAACAGGCCTTGCAGGCGCGTCTCAAGGAGCGCCCCAACGACTACGATGCCCTCGGTGGCATGGGCATCGTGCGCCAGCAACAGAAGCGTCTGGGCGAGGCCGAAACCTACCTGGTGCAAGCCACCCGACTGCCGGGCGGCGCGCAATGGAACGCGGCCCTCGAGGATGTGCGCTACTGGATCCTCCTGGACCAGGCCGGCGACGCCCAGCGCAGTGGCCGCCAGGCCCAGGCCCGCGGACTGATCGAACAGGCGATTGCCAAGAATCCCGCCGAGCCGGCCGGCCCCACGGCCCTGGCCAACTGGCAGGCCCAGGCCGGGCAACTGGACGCCGCCGAGGCCGGCTACCGGCAGGTGCTGGCGCGCACGACGAATTACCCGGAGGCCCTCTCCGGTTTGATCAACGTGCTGTCCCGGAGCGGCAAATCCGAGGAGGCGCTGCGCCTGATCGACGGGCTGTCGGCGGCGGACCAGGCACGCCTGGCCCCCAGCGTGAAAATTCGCGCCCTGCGCGCCATTCAAGTGGCCAAGCTGGCCGAGCGTCGGGGTGACCTGGCAGCGGCGCAAAAGGCCTACAAGGACGCCCTGGCCGACGACCCGAAAAACCCCTGGAGCCGTTTCGCCCTGGCCCGCGTCTACCTGCGTGACGGCCAGACCCAGGTGGCCCGTGACCTGATCGATGAACTGCTCAAGCAGCAACCCGATCAGCCCGACGCGCTCTACACCAGCACCTTGCTTTCGGCGGAGCTGGGCGAGTGGAGTAAAGCCCAGCGCACCCTGTCGCGGATTCCGCCGGCCAAGCGCAGCAGCGACATGAATGAAATGGAGCTGGATATCCGCCTGCATATCCAGACCGAGCTGGCGGTGGACGTGGCCCGCCGTGGGCAGCGCCAGGAGGCCTGGGCGCTGTTGTCGCGCAGCGAGCCGCTGGCCGGGCAGAAGCCCGAGCGCGTTGCCGTCCTGGCGTCCGCCTATGCCGAAGCCGGCAACCCGCAGCAGGCCGTGAGCCTGATGCGC
>JACXTT010006850.1_pt1 | contig 16187 bp, 10 predicted proteins | sample 9270951 | NCBI WGS metagenome assembly JACXTT01 (sample SAMN15532306, study PRJNA645909) | rock metagenome | isolation source: weathered quartz diorite | place: Puerto Rico | collected 2017-06-21 | reverse complement strand
GGGCGCAACTCGGCCAGGCATTGCATCGGCCACACGTTATGCTTGTAGCCCAGTGCGCGAAAGAGTCCCTCCCAGAGCGCCTGCTCCCAGCCAGCCTGGCGCGCGCGCGCCTGAAACTGGGCCGCCTTGCTCTGCAGCCGGACCTGGGCGGCCTGGCGCAACAGCTCCTGGATTTGCGACTCGGTCAGTTCGCGCAAGGGCGCGCAGCATTTGCCGCGAAGGTTCTCAGGCCAGGATTGCGCCGCCTCGCTGCCCAGCCATAAGCTCAATTCGCCCAACGGCGCATCCAGAACGCCGCGAAGCGCCATGGTGGGCGGCCCGCCCGCCGCTGGCCGATCGCTCTCCCAAATCACGTGCAGGATGACATTCTTAAAGGCGGGGTTGCGGTCATGGCCATGCGCCCGCCAGCCGCTTGCCCGCAGGTCCACCTCTACGTCCCCGTTGCGCGGCGACTCCTCGCCCATTTGGATCACCGCGCCGCGAAAATCAGGCCCGCCCTCAACATTGGAAAAGCCCGGATGCAGCACCCGCACGGCTTGACCGTCCAGGGTCTGAAGCTGCTCGCGCTGCAGCCTCTGGTGAAGCCAGATGGCCTGGAGCAGTCGTTCGGGGGGCGAGTCGTCCTGATCGCGCAATCGCGGCACGACGCCGCAACGCACGCGCCATTCGCTGTAAAAACTGGCTGCGACAGGACCCACGCTGCTCTCGCTTGTGCTCCCCAGCACTCACAAAGTCAAGGTGGAATTACAAACGACTTCGGAGCAAAACGAAATAGGCCAGGAGCACGAGCGCCAGCGCACAGGGCAACCAGCTCACGCCTCGGAACTTTCCGCTGAATAATTTAATCAGTGGGTAACTGATAAAGCCCAGAGCCAATCCATCGGCGATCGAGTAAGAGAGCGGAATCCCGATTATTATCAGAAACGCCGGGACCGATTCGGTGAAATCCGACCAATCGATCTTGCTGACGTTTTGCGTCATGAGCGCTCCGACGATCACCAGCGCGGGAGCAGTGATCGGCGGATAGCTGGCGACCATGGCGATTAAGGGTGTGAAAAACAAGGCCAGGAGAAACAGAGCCGCCACGACCAACCCGGTCAACCCGGTGCGCCCGCCTTGTTCTACGCCCGCGGCGCTTTCGATGAAACTGGTCACGGTGCTGGTCCCCAGCGCTGCGCCCGCCACCGTGCCCACGGCATCGGACACCATCGCCTGTCGGGAGCGCGGCAAGCGGTTCTGCACCATGAAACCCGCCTGTTCGCACACGCCCACCAGCGTGCCGATGGCGTCGAACACCAGCATGAAAAGGAAAACGAAAACGAAAGGCAGCATCTTGGGCGAAAGCGCATGAAGCAAATCCAGCTTGAACAAGGTCGGTGCAAGGGAGGGTGGAGCGGCCACGATTGCGTGGGCGAACTGGAACCGATTCGCCAGCATGGAATCACGGACCGCCGACGAAGCGGTGATGGCAGGCGGCATCTGTGGCAGAATCAGTTTAAGACTCACTGCGAGGAACGTCGCCGCCGCCATGCCCCAGAGGATGGAACCCCGAACCTTCCTCGCCTGCAGCACGGCGGTCACCAGGAGTCCGACAAAAAACACGATGAGGTCGGGCGAACCAAAGTGCGCGTTGAGTTTCACCGCCGTGCCCGGGTCTTTCAGGATCAATCCGGTGTTTTGCAGACCGATGAACGCGATGAACAGGCCGATGCCGGTCGCGATGCCGTTCTTGAGGCTTGGGCTGATCGAGTTGAAAATCAGCTCGCGCAAGCCAATCACCGACAGAATCAAAAACAGAACACCGGAGATGAACACGGTGCCCAGGGCGACCTGCCATGAATTAGCAAAGCCGGCGCTGGCGGCGGCAGGAATGGCCGAGAACACAAAGAAAAAATTCTCGCCCATACCGGGTGCTTGCGCGATTGGGTACCGCGCGTACAGGGCCATGATGGCGGTGGCCAACGCCGCGGCCAGGCAGGTCGCAGTAGTGACAGCGCCGAAATCCATTCCCGTTTCCTTGCCGAATATTTTGCCCGACAACACCGCCGGTTGGACGACAATGATATAGGCCATTGTCAGGAAAGTCGTCACGCCCGCCACGACCTCGGTTCGCGTTTGGGTGTGGTTCTCGGACAGACGGAACAGCCGCTCAAGCTTTGTCATCGGTGATTGACAAGCTAGCTTGGTGCGGTTCGGCCGTTCAACCTTTATGTATTTGGCATGAAAACATGCACGCAGCTCCAATCAAACCGGCGCGATTTTCTTGGAGCAACAGTTCTGGGCGCCGCAGGCCTGGCCCTTGCGAACATCGTCCCGGGTCGCGTGCTGGGCCGGGATGGCGGCGTGGCCGCTACGGCGCCATCCCTTTATTTTTTTGGACTTGGGCGCGCCTGAAGTGACTAGTTGCCGACCTTGCCACTCAACCCGGCTTTGTGAAGGGCTTCGAAGAGCTCATTGTCGTTGAAATCACCTGTGACCTCGAAGGATTTCGCGCCCTTCTCGGCCGTATGGCTCTTGGCCCCCGGAACCGTCTTGATGGCCTCATCCAGGGCCTTCACGCACTTGGTGCAACAAAGATGCACGCCACTGATCTGGAGCGATGACACCTTCTTGCCTTGAGCGCCGGTTTTGTTGCTGAGGTTGATCTTACCGTCACCGCTTTTCCCGAAGTACCCGGCAGCCACCAGAGCGTCGGCAGCCTTTTGCATCGTCGCTGCATTCGCCCCGCTCAACACCACCGTACCCGCATCCTTGTCCACCGTCGCCGTCGCCCCCTGGACTTCACCCACGGCTTTTTCGACACCGGTAACGCAGCTCTTACAACAGAGATGAACTCCGCTGATCTTGCCGGACACCTCGCCGCCCTGAACGGACAGTCCGAGAGCGCACCCAACCAACACTGACGCGAATGACAATTTCATAATTTTTGGTTTGTAGAATATACCCAACGAGTCGTTGCTTCATGGTCTCGGCGGTAAGCTGCCTGACGCCTTGGGGGTGTCAAGCCCGGGAACCTGATTGACCGCCTCATGGGCTAGTGAGGATACTCAAACTCCGATGGGCAACCGCAAGATCTGCACGCAGCTCCGCACCGCGCTCTTGCCGCGCCCCCGAGGGACCACACCGGCAGATATCGTGAAGACTGACGACGAGTTTCGAATTCCACTGCGTGTGGACCCGCTCAATCACCATTTCTGCCGTTGGTGTGGCCGCTAAAGGCAGAAGATGGTCACTTGTCATGAAAACAATGCATTCCCGATTAAACCGGCGTGAGTTTCTCAAGGAGACAATTATCGGCGGCTTGGGCCTGACCGTTCCACTAATCGTCCCTGGCCCTGTGTTGGGCCGGGATGGGGGTGTAGCGCCGAGCGAGCGAATCGTTTTTGCCGGCATTGGCCTGGGTCCGCGCGGCCAGTATGACCTGAGCGTCATGCTGCCGGAAAAGGACGTGCAATTTGTCGCGATTTGCGACGTGCAACGTCGCCGCCGCGAGCAGGTGAAGCAGATGGCCGATGACCGCTATGGCAACAAGGACTGCGCCACGTATCGAGATTTGCGGGAACTGCTGGCCCGGCCCGATATCGATGCCGTCTTAATCGCGACCGGAGATCATTGGCACGCGATGGGATCGTTGCTCGCAGCAAAGGCGGGAAAGGATGTCTATAGCGAGAAGCCCTGCGGTCTGACGATTGCCGAAATTCAGTCGCTGGCGGACGGAATCCATCGTTACGGCCGGATTTATCAGGCGGGCACCCAGCGCCGAAGCGTTAACAATTTTCAGTACGCTGTGCACCTGGCGCACAGCGGCAAGCTGGGACGCCTCCACACGCTACACGCGTCGGTTTACGTTCCGAAAAAGAACTACGATTGGCTGCCGGGCGAACCGGAGCCCGAGCGCGACGAATGCGATTGGGACCTTTGGCTCGGGCCCGCTCCCTGGCGTCCTTACAACCGCAAGTACGTCAGCGGCGGCTGGCGGGGACATCACGACTTCGAGGCGGCAGGCAATTTCCCCGATTGGGGCGCGCATACGGTCGATCTGTGCCAGTGGGCCAACCAGTCTGATCACACCATGCCGCTCGAGTACGAAGCCACACCGACCTCGATAGTCGCCCGTTACGCCAACGGAGTGAATTTGATCTGCGATTTTCTCCCCACTCCATTTGGCGATCGCGCTCCGCAATATCGGACCTCGACGGGCACCTGCCCGGTCCGCTTCGAGGGGGACAAGGGATGGGTTGAGACGGGTGACAACGGGGAGATCGCGCTCTCGCCCAACCTGGCAAAAACGCTGCGCCGCGAGTTCGCGGGCACTGGCCTCAGTTCCGCTGGGCACGGCCGGAATTTCTTCGATTGCGTAAAATCCCGGTCCAAGCCGGTCTGCAACCAGGACATCATGCGCCGTTCGCATATTGCTTGTTTTGCGGCACAGCTCTCCTGGCAGCTCGGACGCAAGCTGACGCTCGATCCGGTGAAAGAAGAATTCGTGGGGGACGAGGAAGCGAACCGGATGCACCGCCGCGCCACGCGGGAGCCGTGGAGTTTTGTGTTGTGAAACAGCGAAGTCCGAGACCCATTTGCAAGATTCCCGCGGTGGGTGCTTTCCGGGTCCCGTTCCCCCTCACCCCGACCCTCTCCCTCGGGGAGAGGGAGAATTATTTCCCGCGCTCTGCGAGAACCGGGATCTCTCGACGTGACCTACTGCGGGACCCGGTCCGCCCTCTCCCCGAGGGAGAGGGTCGGGGTGAGGGGGAAGAGAGCGTGCGAAAAAATGAAACTGATGAATTTTACAAGCGCAACCGGAGCCTAATTCTTGGATTGGTCTTCCTTGCCCTCCTCCTTTTCGTTGCGTCCAACGCTCCGGCCGCCGATGCCACCGAAAAAACCCGAAAGCTGATGGCGGTGTTGCAGTCCGATAGTCCGTTGTATGAAAAGGCCCGTGCCTGCCAGCAACTCGGCGAGGTCGGAACGTCCGAAGCCGTGCCTGCCTTGGGGGTTCTGCTTGCAGACCCGCACCTCAGCGCCTATGCGCGCTCCGGGCTGGAGGGTATCTCCGACCCAAGCGCCACCGCCGCGCTCCGCGAAGCGGCACAGAAGCTCAATGGACCTCCTCTGGCGGGCGTCGTCAATTCGCTCGGTGTGTTGCGCGATCCCCAGGCCGTTCCGCTGCTCAGGCAATTGGCCACCGACCCTGCCTCCGGGGTGGTGACCGAGGCGCTGCTGGCGCTGGGAAACATTTCTACAGCGGAATCGATCCGAGTCCTGGAGCAGGCGCTCGCGAGCGGACCGGACGTGTCCTGCAATGAAGCGGCCCCGGCCTGCCTGCTGGCGGCGGACAGGCTGCGGCTCCGTGGCGACTTGGGTCAGGCAGTTGTTCTCTATGACTTGATTTGCAAGGCCAAAGTTCCCATATCCTGTCGCGTGGGGGCCACTCGCGGCGCCATTCTCGCCCGGAAGGACGAAGGTGTGCCATTCCTGGTTGAGCAACTGAGATCCGAGGAACCCGCGATCCGCAATGCCGCGCTGCTGACTGTGCGCGAAATTCCCGACGACACTCTCGCAACAGCTTTGAACGCGGAGCTACCGCGCACGGCGCCTGAGCGGCAAGGGCCATTGCTTCTGGCGATCGGTGATTGTCACAACGCGCAGTCAATCTCGGCCGTCCTGACCCTGGCTGATGGGTCCAATCCCGAGCTTCGCAAAACCGCCGTCGCGGTTTTGAGCAAGCTCGGACCCAACGCCGCCCCGTCACTGCTCGGTGCGCTGAAGCAAACGAGGAGTCCCGAGGAGAAGGCGATTGTGCGAGATGGTCTGCGTGCGATGCCGGGCACTGCGGTTGATGATCTTTTGTTACAGGCCCTGACCGCGGCAACGGGGCCCGATCTTCGCATCGAGCTGATTCGGCTTCTGGACAGCCGCGGAGTGGTGAAAGCAACCGGAGCGATTGTGAAGCTGGGGTCCTCGCCGGACGAAGGGGTCAGCGTCGCAGCGCTCTCCGCGCTGAAATCGCTCGCCAGTTCCCAGGAACTGCCCGCGCTGAAGGCTCTGGTCAAGTCGAGCCAGGATAACGTCGTCAGGGCCGCGGCTGAGAACGCGCTTGCCGGCGTTTGCAGCCGAGGCGGCGCGGGACCATCTGATGGGGTACTGAGCGAGCTGAGGCGCGCCAAGAAGTCTAGCGAACGCAACTGCTGGATTCGAGTGCTGGCCCAAGTGGGCTACGCTCCCGCCTTGCCCGTCATTGAGTCGGCGGCGAAAGACAAAGACCCTGTGGTGGCTGAGAACGCGCTCGAGCAACTGGGTCGATGGCCCGACCCGTCGCCCATGGAAACCCTCCTGAACGCGATGGACTCGGGCGCGAGTTCAGCCCTGCGCCAGCGCGCCCTGGACTCGGTGCTCGATTTGGCGGCGATAGCAGCCGACGAATCGCAACGGCCGGACGCGATGATCGCCGGCTGGCTCCAGCGCGCCAACGCTTCCGCATCGACTGTGCACGAGAAAAGGCGAATCCTCGGCATCCTGGGACGGTTGAAAGTGATCGAGAGTTTCCGTTTGATTGCGCCTTACCTGGATAATCCCGACCTGCGAACCGAAGCTGCCGCAGGGATAATTCAAATTGCTTCGGCCCTGGCGGAGGACGAGCACGCTGGCGAGGTGAAGGCCGCAATAGAGAAAATCGCCGTGGAAGCGGGAAACGCGGACCTCCGTGAGCGGGCCAGTCTGGCGGCACAGAAGATCCCAGTTCGGGTTCCCGCGACTGTTGCGCCTGCGACGGCAGTCACCCTCAAAGTAGCGGCCGTGCAGTTCCAATCGAGTTTCGACGTAGCCGATAACAGGTCCCGCATGATAAAAGCGCTCGAGTCGCTTTCCGAAGCCGGTGTGAACGTCGCGGCCTTCCCCGAGTGCGCGCTGACAGGTTACAACAAAGACACGATGGCTGCTTCCGGCGACGAGGTCGCCCTGGCCGAGGAGCAGATTCGCGCCGTGTGCGGCCAGCGCAAAATCGCGGCGGTTTTCGGAAGCATCTACCGCGTCAATGGGCGCACCTACGATACCGCGGTGGTCATCAACTCGCGCGGCGAGTTGGTCGAACGCTACGGCAAGTTGCAACTCGCGGGTGAGAAATGGGCTACACCTGGCAATCACATTGCCTTTTTTGAGTTGGAGGGAGTGTCCTCGACCGTCATCGTTTGCCACGACGAACGCTATCCTGAATTCGTGCGTCTGCCGGCGATGATGGGCGCGCGCGTAATCTATTATGTGAGCTCGGAAAGCGGTATGGAGCAGGAATCGAAACTAGCCGGTTACCGGGCGCAAATGATGGCGCGCGCGGTAGAGAACGGGATGTTCGTCGTCGCCGCCAACACGCCCGCAAACGCTGCTGACAAATCAGGCTCTCATGGGCAAAGCCGGATTATCAAAAGCGACGGAAACATTCTGCGGGAAGCCTCTTTCTACGAAGAGGTGGTTCTCACAGAAACGCTGACGATTGAACCCAAAAAACTGCAAGCGCCGCTCAAAGGAATCATGGCCGACTGGTGGCGTGAAGGGATGGACTTCATGATGAAAAACCGCGGCCGGAAATTGGAGTAGGGCTGGCGTGTAAAAGTCGAAAGCTCGGGAGTTTTGACTCCGCTAATTTCGGGACCACTTCAAATTCCCACCAGCGAAAGCGCTGGGTGCCGCTGGAACCCTCTGTAGAACGTTGGTTTCGTCCGAAATGAAGCGAGTCACCCTTAAAACGGGAGCAGCGCCGGACTTCATTGCGGCCCGGGCGTAAAGTGGGCAGTGGACGCCGGGCGGATCGATGGCAACCACCGTGTGCCCACGCACTGCGCAGGTGTAGGATTTGCCCACGACCTGCTCAACCACTGTGGTTGTGGGGTTTGGGAACAGCAGCTTAACACGGGCGCCCGCCGCTACCGGGCCGACTTCCGCGAAGCGCCCCGAAAAAGTCAGCCGACGAGACGAATTATTCACTGTGCACCGGACAGAATTGGTCGGCACGTAATCGGGCGTCCGCACCCGAAGAAAGTCGCAGTCCCGTTTGATGCGGATCTCCACGTGGCCCTCGTAAGGCAGATAACTGTAGAGATCGGCTTTCCGTGCGGCACGATTGAGTAGGAGGTTGACGACAAGGCCTTCGCCAGATTCATCCAGAACGCTGTCCCACGCGCAAAAGATGCTGCGGGTGGCGTTGCCGGTGCAGCAATGCTGGATGCCGCGCCCGGTGGGATGCCAATCGTTGACGCCCGGCCAACCGGCGAACGCGCCCACACTGCGCTCGGTGGTTCGGTCGCTCGACTCATTAGGCTGCACCCGCTGATGAGGCCGCGTCATCGCCCAGGCTTCGAGTTGTGCGGCTTTCTCCGAGGAAAGCTGGCATTCCACAAAGTGATTGCGAAGCCAGCGGTCAGCGTCATCCCACCGGTCGTCCACACCGGACTCAGACAACATCAGGGCCAGGTCAAGCATGTCCGAGATCGCGCAGCCTTCGCTATTCGAACTCTGATTTACGAACTCCGGGAAAAACCCAAGCGCCGGGGCTGAACCTGCCTGGGGGCTCATGGCCCAGTTATACGACCGCTTTACAAATTGGACCAACTCGGAGTCTTTTGTGAGCAAACCGCATTGCAGGAACGTTTTGAGATAGAGAGCATGCATGTGGAAATGCACGCGTGTATCGGTCGGCTTGTCGTGGTAGCCGAGAAACTTGCCGCTGGCCCATTCGAAATAGTCGCAATGATGAACTACATAATTGATGTGTTTGCGCGTTGTCTCGAGGGCGGCGGGCCAATCGAAGCAGCGGCTGGCCATCAGCAGGAGTTCATCTTTCCACGGGTTCTGGCTCCAAAGCCCGGCGCTAAACGGCGTGCCCTCGTTTCGCCAGTAGCCGTAATTGGTCCCCGGCGGGCAGTAGAGTGTGTCGATCCAGCCCTGGAGCGTTTGCTGCACGAGGTCCTTCCACATTGGGTTGTGGTCCCGCAAGTGCCGTAACATGAAACCCTCCAATACCCGCGCCGAAGCGCCGTTCCGGCACAAGATCCGACCTTTCGGATCACTGAGATAAGCGTGTTCGAGGATGCGGCGTTCGAGGTCGAGATTCAGTTCACTCCCCGAAACCAGGCGGTTGAGCACTTGTGGTCCGATAAACTTGCCCAGGCAATCGTCGCTGCCCGCTTCGTGCCGCAGCACCGGCGGGTTCTGGTTCCAGCTCACGACGAAATAGAGCGAGTAATCCTGAGCCGGATCCACCGGCCGGGTCAGCGCGTTAAGCGAAAGTCGGGCCATCTCGGCCAGGTCGAGCGTCGCTGGCACGTTGTCGGTGTAACTCTGGCCAGTGTACGCTCGGATATCATTTGTCAGGGGAGGTGTCAGCGGAGCTGTGCCGGCGAGAACCAGACGATCAGCGCCCGTCAAGCACGCCAGAAGCCAGAGAACAAGAATTAAAGGCAGCCACCTGCCAGCGGTGCAGGAACCAGAACTCATGGCCTGACTCTAAGTCCACAGACCGGAGCGCAAAAGTCCAAAGCTCTGAGCCTTGCATTCCATCAGTCCCAATCCCTTAGCCAAGCCGATTCTTCTCGTTCTGCACGGAATACTTGCGCAGGTAGAATTGGTGCATCAGGTAGGCATCGAAGCGGCTGATGCTCTTGGCGCCGCCGAGAAACTCGGCCTCAATGAAGGCCTTGCAGGCTTTCTCGAGGATCTGGCACACGACGAACGCCTCGTCGAGATCACGCCCAAGGCAAACGGCGCCGTGGTTGGCCATCAACGCGGCCATGCGCCCGCGCAATGCTTTGACCGTCGTTCGCACAATCTTGCGCGTGCTTGGCAAAGCATAATCGGCGACGCGAACGCTCGGCCCGATAATCTGCGTCATGTCGTCCAGGATCGGCGGCACTTCGCGCCGGGCCGCCGCCACGGTGGACGCATTCATTTGATGCGTGTGGATGACGGCATGGATCTCTGAGCGTGTGCGGTAAATCTCGGCGTGCAGCTTGCCCTCGGAGGAAGGCAGCAGTGGACCCTCGTGCTCGTAGGTTTGGAAGTTGACCTGGACGATGTCCTCCGGCGTGATGTCCTCGTACGCGCGCCCGCTGGGTGTAATCAACATATGTTCCGGACCGGCGCGGACACTGACGTTGCCCCAGGTGCGCGCCACCAGGCCCTCGGCCAACAGGCGCCGGCCAGCGCTGACTACCGCCTGTCGCATTGCCGTCAGATCGTTCATCGGAGGTTCAAGAAGCGCTGCTGGTTGGCGAGCCGATAGGCCTGCTCCAGCCCGCGATAGACTCCGCGGTAGGCGGTGAACCGTTCGTCAAACATTCGCTTGAGCTCAGGATTGGGTTGGAAAGTCCGGCGCACACGGATCCATTCGCTCAGAGCGTTGAATCCTGCAAGCCGGCCCCTGCCGACGAGCGCGCAGGCCGCCGCGCCGAAGGTCCCGGAGAATGCCGGCCGTTCCACTGCTGCAATGGCGCGTCCGGTGATGTCGGCGATGCCTTGCAGCCAGGGATCATTGACCGCGCCGCCGCCTGTGGCGCGCAGAATCGCCGGCTGGAACCCAAAGTCAGAGCCGAACTGATCCAAAATCCAACGGAGGTTGAACCCGATCCCCTCCAGTAGCGCGCGCAGGAAATGGGCCCGGCTATGTTCGAAGCCGACGTTAAACACCGTTCCGCGCGCTGTTGTGGTGGTCATCGGACAGCGCTCTCCCATCAGCCAGGGCGTGAACACCAGGTGGTCCGAGCCCGGCGGCACTCGGGCGATTTCCTCGTTGATGAGCCGCTGGGGATCCGCATTCGCGGGAATTGCGCGCTCGGCGGGATAGAAGCGGTCGAGGAACCAGTTTAAATGAGCGCCCGCCGATTCGGTGATCCCGACCACCAGATGCATCGCCGGATCAGCACTCTGCAGGCAGACCGCCCCGTGACGATGTTTAGACGGCCGCTGCGTGGTGACACCGGCCCAAGCCGAACTGCCGAGGTAGATGTGCGCTGCCCCTTCGCTGGTTGAGCCCGAGCCGAGCGCCGCGCTCTGTGTGTCGTCGCAGCCCCCGAAGACCTCCACCTTGGTCGAGAGCTCCAGCTCCCGCGCTGCTTGCGGCGTCAGGGTGCCCACGCGGTCAATCGAGCGGACGAGCGGCGGAAGTTTCCGGAGGTCGAAACCGGCGGCCCGAAACAAGGGCCGGTCCCAATCCTTTCGCCGCAGGTTGAAGCCGTACGAAGACGCCCCCGACCACTCGAACACGCGCCGGCCCGTGGCGCGGAACTTCAGGTAGCTATTGACATCAAGCACGTGTTCCATCGCGTCGTACACCGCCGGCCGATGTTGCCTGAGCCATTTGAGTTTCGGCGTTACATCCTTGCCGCTGAGCTCGATGCCAACGAGCGCCCGGAAAATTCGGCGTCCGCCAAACCAACGCATGATGGCTGCCGCCTGCTCCTCCGCACGCCCGTCCACCCAGGCAATGTTGGCATGCAAAACCTGGCCGGAAGCATCGACCGGAATGATGCCCATGGCCTGCGTCGAAAAGGCCATCCCGATGACTGTATCCCGGTTGATCCCGCCTTCCTGGAGCACGTGCCGTGTATTCGCGACAGTCGCTTTCCAGTAGTCAGCTGGGTCCTGCTCGAACCAACCTGGCTGTGGTGAGGTCGAGGAATACGTGGTGATCCGCGAGGCCAGAATTTCGCCTCGTGTATTGACCAACGCCGTCTTCAGGCCACTGGTGCCGACGTCATGAGCGATGACATGTTCCATGCCGCGCTATCCGGCCACACCTTCCACCTGGCGAAACACGCGCTCGAAACCGGCCAGCGCTTCGTCGATGACCGCATCGGTGTCCGCCGCGCTGGTGTACATCCGGCTGCCCGCCAGGGTCACAATTCCTTCGGCTAAGTAGGCCGCTCCCATCTCCTCCATCATGTGCTTGCGCGCCTGGAGCTCCTGGAGCGTCCTGGGAATACTCCATGGCCGAGAGAAATTGATCTTCACGAACAGCGCGCCGGCGGTTTCCAGGTGGCAAATCGAGCCCTGGTTGTAAGCGACGAAAGGCAGGCAGTAGCGGACGATCAAAGCTTGCAGACCGCGCGTCAACCGATCGCCGGCAGCGCCTGCCTTGGCGCAAGCTCCCCGGCGCTCGATCTCCAGCAAGGTGTGGTAGCCCGCCGCGCAACTGAGCGGATTGGCCGCCAGTGTGCCGCCGACCAATGCGCGCTTCTGACCACCCTGAAGTCCAGCCGCCAGGCAATTCATTAAATCCCGGCGACCCCCCAGTCCGCCCGCGCCGGGATAACCGCCCGCTACGACCTTCCCGAAAACAGTTAGATCGGGCCGGACACCGTAATAACCTTGCGCGCCTGACAACCCGAGCCTGAAGGCCGTGACCACTTCGTCGAAAATCAGGAGCGCGCCGTAGTGGTCGCATAACTCCCGGGCGCCCTGGTTGTAAGCGAAGTCCACGGGACGCGTTCCACTCTCGGGACCGACCGGCTCAAGGATCACTGCCGCGGTGCCGCCCCTCAGCCGATTGGACCGAAGCTTGCGCTCGAGTGCATCCAAATCATTGGGCCATACTTCCTGGGTGTGAGCGCGGCAGGCGCGGGGGATGCCGTGGGCTTCGTAGCCACCGGTGCCGGGAATGCGGAGCGCATAGACCATTTGGTCGCTCCACCCATGGTAGGCGCCTCCTACCTTAATGATCTTCTTCCGGCCGGTGGCGAGCCGCGCCACTCGCAAGCCAGCCATAACCGCCTCTGTTCCGCTACCGAGCATGCGAAACATCTCGACCGACGGGATGTGCCGTGAGATCAACTCGGCCAGCTTCAATTCATACTCATGAAATAACCCGGTCACCGGTCCGCACTCGTCGAGCAACGCCCGAACTTGCTGCTGGACGATCGCGTCATTGCTGCCCAATACCGTCGGCCCGCCCGCCTGCAGAAAATCCATGTAACGATTGCCGTCGCGGTCGTAGAGATAAGCGCCTTCCGCGCGGTCTATCACGAGCGGAAAGGGGTAATTGAACGCGAGGTTGTGCTGCACGCCGCCGGGAATAACTTGTTGGGCGCGTTCGATGATCGCTTTCGACTTCGCGCAGCGTCGCTCGAAATGCTGCAAATAAGCCTCCATCGCCGGGCGTCGCACCGGCCGGATTGGCTGCTCTATTAACGCGTCCAGATCGCGGTAGATGGCGGCCACATCCGGGTAGGCGCTGATTCCCGACTCAAGGGCGGGTTTGGCTCGGGTGTTATCGGACAAAGTCGGGGGAATGGCTTCTTGCGTACTGGCCACAGCAGGACGGTGGCCAACGCAAAGCGAGCAGGCAAGCTGGAAGTGGAGCGGTTTTCGCTTGCGGCCGCGGTGTCACTCAAGAGGCGCAATGGGAAGAACCGGTCGAAATTCTTCGCGTTTACCGACATTCATCACCAAACCAAAGGTTTGGCTCATACGAGCCCAGGCCAATGGCCTGCGTTCAATGTGCCGATGACATGTAAGCGCTGAAGGTGCGTTTCATCATCTTGCCGGAGTGCTCACGATTGCGCGGGCCGCGACGCCATAGATAACCGACGCTCGCATGCCGGTGAGTCACTCAGAATCGTCGCTCCATCGCGAGGAAGAAGACACAGTTCGGTGCGGCGGCCTGTCCGTGGCTGTAGGAGACGACGTGAGGGCGTGTTGCTCAAACGCCGGAGCGCGGCTGTCCCTAGCCACGGCGACGGTCGAACGGACTGTTTCTCTCGAATCTCGGCACAACTGTTGGACGGAGAGTCGCCCTTTTATTGCGGTTTTGCGTTTGGGCAACACGCCCGTGAGGAGTCTCAGATCGATCGGGTGGCGGACGGACGCGGTGTTTATCACAATCCTTTGATCAGAGACTCCTCAAAACGTCTCCTGCCGTACCCTTGGACTTCTCGCTTGCCAGGCCGACTTTCGCGGGGACAATGCCGCACCATGAAGGATGAATTAATGGAAAAACGGGCAAAGTGGGTCGCCGTGTGCCTGGCCCTCGTTCTGCCTCTGTTCTCGCAGCAAGTTTTAGGCGCCGAGCCAACCGCAGACACGAACGCCGCCTGGTTTGTCGAACACTATACCAAATATGAGCACCGCATCCCGATGCGGGATGGCGCGCATCTCTACACGCGAGTTTATGTGCCCAAGGACGACTCCCAGGCGTGGCCCATCCTCCTGACGCGCACGCCGTATTCGCTCAAACCGTATGGCGTAGACAATTACACAGACCCAAGCGGTTCCTTTCGAACGCTGGCGAAAGATCGGTTCATTCTCGTGACTCAAGACGTGCGCGGACGCTACGGTTCCGAAGGCGAATACGTTCATGTCCGGCCCTTCAATCCCCATAAAGGGCCGAAGGACACGGACGAAAACTCGGACACTTTCGATACCATCGATTGGCTGGTGAAAAATGTCCCCAATAACAACGGCAGGGTCGGGATGTTGGGAATTTCCTACCCGGGCTTCTACACGTCCATGGGCATGATCGATTCGCATCCCGCGCTGAAAGCCGCGTCGCCCCAGGCGCCCATTTCGGATTGGTTCATGGGGGACGACCTCCATCACAACGGCGCATTATTTCTTTCGCAGAACTTCTCTTTCTTTTATGGCTTCGCTCAGCGGCGCGAAGACCCCTTGCATGAAGACACGCGGCCGTTCAACTTCAAGACACCCGACGGCTACGATTTCTTCTTGCGCATGGGGCCACTGGCCAACTCCGACAAGCTCCTGCTCAAGGGCCGGGCGCCGGAGTGGACCGAGTTCCTGACGCATCCCACCTATGACGCCTTTTGGCAGGCGCGCAATATCCGGCCGCATCTCAAAAATGTCCGCTGCGCAGTGATGACGGTCGGCGGTTGGTACGACGCCGAGGATTTCTTCGGCGCGCTCGAGACCTATCAGTGGACCGAGCGGCTGAATCCCGCCACTACCAATATGATCGTCATTGGTCCGTGGTCGCATGGCGGCTGGTCACGTGGGGCCGGCGATAAATTGGGCGATATCGACTTCCACTCCAAGACCTCTGAGTTTTATCAAGAAAAGCTCGAACTGCCGTTCTTCCGTCACTTCCTGAAAGGCGACACGAATTACACCGTCACGAAGGCGCACGTGTTCGAGACCGGCACAGCTCAATGGCGTCGCCTGTCGTCCTGGCCGCCGAAGCAAGCCACCCCGCGCACGCTCTATTTCCACGCCAGCGGCGCGCTGGATTTCAACGCGCCAACTGACGGCGACGGGTCTCATGACGAATACTTGAGCGACCCGGCCAAACCCGTGCCCTACACTTTGGAACCCTCGACCGGCTACCCGCGTTCTTACCCGGTCCACGATCAGCGGTTTGCCGCGTCGCGGCCCGACGTGCTGGTGTATGAGACCGAGCCGTTGGCGGACGACCTTACCCTCGCCGGACCGCTTAAAGCGACCCTTCACGTTTCGACCACCGGCACCGACGCGGACTGGGTGGTAAAGCTGGTGGATGTTTTTCCTGGCGACTTTCCCGATCCGAGCCCGAATCCGACTAGTGTCCGAATGGGAGGCTATCAACAACTGGTGCGCGGGGACGTTTTCCGCGGAAAGTTCCGAAACAGCTTCGAGAAACCCGAGCCGTTCGAGCCGGGCAAACTTACGAAGGTCGAATTCACATTGCCGGACGTGTTCCACGCGTTCCGCCGCGGTCATCGTGTTATGGTGCAGGTTCAGAGCTCCTGGTTCCCGCTGGTGGACCGCAACCCGCAGACCTTCGTGAACATCCCGACCGCCAAGCCGGAAGACTATCGGAAGGCAACCCACCGGGTCTATCGCGGAGGCAAATTCGCTTCTTCGCTCCTGGTGCCGGTGCTGCCCGCGGACGCGCAGTGAAACGCGCTACAGGCTTCCAGGTCGAGAACTGGCTCGGTGCCATCCAGTTGGCGCGCCATGCCTATCCCGAAGCCGAAGCCCTGTTGTTGGCGGGCCCCAATCATCTTCTCGCCCCCACCGCCGCGCTCTCCCCAAACGAACAGCGCATCGCCCTGGGGCATATTGTCAAACTTTACCGGGACTGGGGTAAGCCCGAACTAGTCTCATGAATCAGAAATAACTTGCATAACAAAATTCGGAATTCATGCCTGCTGCAGCCCAAAAACATTGCCAACCCGACAACCAAATTATTTAAGGAATCAATGACTCAGGAG
>JACXTT010006849.1_pt1 | contig 16188 bp, 12 predicted proteins | sample 9270951 | NCBI WGS metagenome assembly JACXTT01 (sample SAMN15532306, study PRJNA645909) | rock metagenome | isolation source: weathered quartz diorite | place: Puerto Rico | collected 2017-06-21 | reverse complement strand
AAGAATCAGGCATGCCGTCAAAAGCTGTCCCTCGGGATTTTCTCCCCCAGGCTAATCGGACTGGCATGCCTGCAGAGATAATTTACATGGAATTCAAGATATAAGGCTCTGCGAGCCTGTCCCCCGCTTTGAAAGCGTGCCAACTGACTGATGGCCAACGTAAATTTGACCGCCAAAGTAGGGGACAGGTCCGCAGGGCCTGTCCCCCTTGCTAACTCCGTCCGCGGTTTTCTACATTCCATTCCTGATTTTCTGCACTCCATCGCAATCCGGTGGAGCCGATGGCGGCTGCTCGCTACAGTACAACCATACCAACGCAGTTCAACCAAGGAGAAACACCATGAAAACCATCAAAAACTTCGAAGCCCTGTTCCTCGTAGTCGCTGCTACCGCAACGTTTGCGACCTACGCGACAGCCGCCATACCAGTGCGCGCTGCAGCGGCACCAGCGATCGTCAAAGCCGCCCCGCAGATGCAAGTCGTCGTCATCAAGGGCCACCGTTTGAGCGCCGCCGAAAAGGCCGCACTGTAAGCAGCACATTGCATTGAAATTACTCAGGAGCGCATCATGAAACGCATCACCAACTTCGAAGCCCTGTTCCTCGCCGCAGCCGTCACGGCGACCTTTGCCAGCTACGCCAGCGCCGACGTCCCGGTGCGCGCCGTCAGCCAGCCGGCCGCCGTGGTGCAGGCAGCATCCGCAACACAGATGCAAGTTGTCGTCATCAAGGGCCAGCGCCTGACCGCTGCACAAAAAGCAGCAATGTAATCAGTTTTACCGCAACACTTCGGGTGCACGGCACGCACCGGCGGAGAGCTCCCGCCAAAGTTCGCCAACAAGGAGCGGTCGGCTTGGTACAATTACCAACCTCCCGAAACCGGCACTCCAAAATGATAGATATCCAACTGCTGCGCAAAGACATCGAGAATGTCGCCACCCGCCTGGCAAGCCGCAAGTTCACGCTCGACGTCGAAGGTTTCAATGCCCTCGAAGCCGAACGCAAGACCACCCAGACCCGCACCGAAGAGCTGCAAGGCAAGCGCAATACGCTGTCGAAACAGATCGGCATGCTCAAGGGCAAAGGCGAAGACACCACCGCGCTGATGGCCGAAGTGGCCGGCATCGCCGACGAACTCAAGGCCAATGAGGCCGCGCTGGCCGCCAACAAGCTCAAGGTCGCCGACTTCATGGAAGCCGTGCCGAATCTGCCGCACGACAGCGTCCCGGTCGGCAATGATGAAAGCGGCAACGTCGAAGTCCGACAATTCGGCAAGCCGCCCACTTTCGATTTCGAAGTGAAAGACCATGTCGACGTCGGCGCCCCGCTGGGCCTCGATTTCGAAGTCGCCACCAAGGTCACCGGCTCGCGCTTCTCCGTCATGAAGGGCGGCATCGCCCGCCTGCACCGCGCGCTGGCCCAGTACATGCTCAACACCCACACGGGCGAGCACGGCTACATCGAGTGCTACACCCCCTACATGGTCAACGCCGATTCCCTGCGCGGCACCGGCCAGTTGCCGAAATTCGAAGCCGACCTGTTTTCGGTGAAGAAGGGCGGCGTCGAAGGAGAAGGCGAGACTTTCTACCTGATCCCGACTTCGGAAGTCTCGCTGACCAATCTGGTGCGCGACGAGATCGTCGCCCTGGACAGCCTGCCGATCAAGATGACGGCGCACACGCCATGCTTCCGCTCCGAAGCGGGCAGCTACGGACGCGACACCCGCGGCATGATCCGCCAGCACCAGTTCGACAAGGTCGAAATGGTCCAGGTGGTGCATCCCGACACCTCCTACGCCGTGCTGGAAGAAATGGTCGGCCATGCCGAAGCCATCCTGCAGGGTCTCGGCTTGCCCTACCGCGTCATGTCGCTGTGCACGGGCGACATGGGTTTCGGCGCCACCAAGACCTACGACCTGGAAGTCTGGCTGCCGGCGCAGAGCACCTACCGCGAAATCTCGTCCCTGTCGAACTGCGAAGCCTTCCAGGCCCGCCGCATGCAGGCGCGCTTCCGCAACGCCGCCGGCAAACCGGAACTGCTGCACACCCTGAACGGCTCCGGCCTGGCAGTGGGCCGCACCCTGGTGGCGGTGCTGGAGAACTATCAGCAAGCCGACGGCAGCGTGGTGATTCCAGAAGTTTTACGTCCCTACATGGGCGGGATGGAACGTTTAACGCCATAAATTGCATGGGGGACTCGATTATTCGCAATTTCCCCCTTCCATTTCCCGCTGGCTTTGCTATAATTTTGTCCTCGCAGCAGCAAGCGAACAGAATTTGAAGACCACCCTTGGGTTGCAAAGCCCAGGAGTTCAAATGAAACACCGGAGAGGTGGCAGAGTGGTCGAATGTACCTGACTCGAAATCAGGCGTAGGGTTTCCCCCTACCGTGGGTTCGAATCCCACCCTCTCCGCCAGAAGCAAGAAAAAAGACATCCCCTGCGGGATGTCTTTTTTTTTTGCTCTGGACGGAACGGGTGGGATTCGAAGACCCGCCCGTCCCCGGGCGGGGCTCTCCGAATCGCCCATCTGCTGCCGTCCCGGCAGCGCGCCCTCCGGGCGCCAGGCGCTTCGCGCCAAAACGCCACGCTCCGCCTGAAAGAAGCCGCGCTTGGCGCGCTGACACCTCAACCCCGCGCGCTCCCGCGCGCCCATCTCGCCGCCACAAGCCCGCGTAAAAAAGCGCAGGCCACGGCGTGCTTCAGCGCCAAGCCATCAAGCTCCGCCCGATATCATCAAACACCGGTCGCGCGCCCGTATCGGACTGCACACACGCTTGCTGCAACGCCGCCAGACCCGGCGCCGCGTTGGCCTCATCACAGCGCGCCAGCAACTCCCCCAGCAACACCCCGAACGCCAGCACCTCCATCCGCTGCAGGCGAGCCGCATCCTTCCCCCGGCAATCGAACACCGACGCCGCCCCGAAATCTCCCAGCAGGGCCTCGCCGCGATCCGTGCACAAAATATTGTGCCCGTATAGATCGCCATGCATGATGCCCCGTCCATGCAAGTGCGCGGCCGCGGCCGCGATCCCCCCCGCCAGCCGCAACAAGGTTGCCAAATTAAACCGCGTGTCAGCGGCATAGACATCGCGCGTGCAACTTTCCAGGCTGGGCGGCCCTGCCAGATTGCCGAAGCCCGGGTCGATCAGCGCCATCACGCAGCCATGGACGCCCTGCGGATGGTCGAGCACTTCGCCCAGCACCGGTATCAAATTCGCATGCGCCCCGGCGCCGATGCAGGCAGCCAGTTCGCATGCCGGCAAGCCATCACTGGTGACCGCACCCTTGAACACTTTCACGGCGACATCGCGCGCATCCGCGAAGGAGGCGTCTGCGCCGGCAAGCAATTTTGCCTGGTAGATGACGCCAGACGCGCCTTCGCCCAATTGCTGCCCGAGCCGCAAGCTGTTCCAGGCGATACCGCCTCTATCGGCATCGCGCGTAACAGCCGCTTCATCAGCCGCACTGAAGGGATTGCCCGCAAACGCCAGCCACGCCAACCGCGGCATGTCGAGCAGCCATCGCGGCAGCGTCGTCAGCCGGTTCGCTGCAATCCGCAGCAACTCGAGCTTGCTGCAATCGGCCAGGGCCACCGGCAGGTCGCTCAACAGATTGCCCGCCAACATCAGCTTCTGCAAACCGGTGCAGCGGCCGATCGACGCCGGTAGGGCGGCGATGCGATTGTCTGTCAGGATCAGCCAGCGCAGCCCGGGCGGCAGGGAAGCGGCCGGCACGTGGGCGATGCGGTTGCTCTTGAAACCGATCATGCTCAATTGTTCACACTGTCCCAGCACGACGGGCAATTCCGTGAACTGGTTGGCGGAACAAAAGATGATGCGCAGCTTTTTCAGGCGCGGCAGATCGTCCGGCAGTGCCGACAGGGCGTTGCCGGACAGGTCGAGAATTTCCAGGGTGTCGGCCAGATCAAAAATTTCTCGCGGAAATGCAGTGAGGCGGCACGATAATTGCAGCCGCGTGGCGCCCGCCAGCGAGCCGTCGAGTAATTGTTCCAGGGTATGCATGCAGTAACAGCCGGGGAAAGAGGAAAGGCCGCATTTTACAGTCCCGCAGTCTGGCCATTCGCTGCGGAGGCCAGCTTGCCATCGCCGCCGGCATCCGAGCCGTTGCAATTCATTCCCACCTTAGCCGCGAAGAATTGCTAATAAGGTGGAAACAACTTATAGTCATTCTCAGTATTAAAATTGCAATTATTCCGCAGGCCAAGAGCGAAACCCTGTCTTTGCTGCACACTCTCCGCATGATCACGTCTGGATAACGATGAATCTTCACGCCCTCGTTCGCATCGCCCCGTCGCTGCTGTGCTTCACCCTGTTGTGTGTTTCCCTGGCGCCGTCGGCAAATGCCCGGCAAAGCAGGCCATCCAGTCCTCAGCAGGCCGAACGCATGAAACAGATCATGAGCGAACTGGACGCCGATCTGGAGCGTGCCGAACGCGGCAAGGCCGAAGCGGATGCCGAAGCAAAAAAACGTGCGGCGCGGGCAGCGCAGCCGAGGCGACCTTGGCGGTCGACACAGCCCAGGCAGCCCCGGCTGCGCCCGTCATCGGCCCTATGTCTGGCGAGCAGCGCATCGCCCTGGTGATCGGCAACGCCAACTATAAAACCTCGCCCTTGATCAACCCGACCAATGACGCTCGCGCCATGGCGATCAAGCTGCAGCAGCTGGGTTTTACGGTGATTAAGAAAGAAAACGCCAACATGGAGGAGATGATGGCGGCCGTGCGCGACTTCGGCAACCAGATCCGCAAGGGCGGCATCGGCCTGTTTTATTATGCCGGCCATGGCGTGCAATCGAAGGGCATCAATTATCTGCTGCCGGTCGACGCCAATATCGGCAGTGAAGACGAGCTGGCCACGCGCGCCTACAACGCTAACGAAGTGCTCGAAAAAATGGACACGGCTAAGAACCGCATCAACCTGGTCATTCTCGACGCCTGCCGCGACAACCCCTTCGCGCGCAGTTTCCGCTCCGCCTCGCGCGGCCTGGCCGGCATGGAAACGGCGCCGCGCGGCACCATGGTTGCCTACGCCACCTCGCCCGGTTCCACCGCCGCCGACGGCAATGGCGCCAACGGCCTATACACGGAACAATTGCTGGCGGCGATGGCCGATCCCGGCGTCAAGGTGGAAGACGTGTTCAAGCGGGTCCGCGAAGGCGTGCAGGAACGCTCCGGCGGCAAGCAAACGCCGTGGGAGATGTCTTCGATCACCGGTAATTTCTATTTCAGTCCTACCGCCGAGCAGGCCGCCTTGCCGGTGGCCAGCGGCAGCGGCGGTGGCGGCCCGCGCCTGGCCAGCGTGGCGCGGCAGATGATGCCGGTGCTGATGCCAAAAAAACTGATCGACAACTACCAGCTGGCCGGCAATTTTAATCTTGCCGCCGGTGCCACGGTGGGCGGCTTTTCGTCGACAGGCGAGCACATCGCGCTGGCTACGCGCGACCATGCCCTGCAAGTATGGAATAGCAACAGCGCTCTGCCGGCGGTAGGCGAAGCCAATTTCGGCGAGGCCTCGCTGAGCGCCGACGGGCGCTATCTGCTGGGTGTGAACGGCAGCCAGATCAGCATCACCGACCTGCAGAAGGAAGCGAAACCGCGGCTGGTGCCGGGCCTGCCGACAGCGATCGAGCTGGCGGCCCTGTCGCCGAATGGCAAGCGGCTGCTGGTCTACACGCGCGACAAGGGCTACCTGCTGTACGACGCCGACAGCAGCAAGCTGGTGGCGGAACTGGACGATGTCGATGGCGAACCGCGGTTCCAGTTTTCGCCGAGCGGGCACCGCCTGCTTACCTGGGGGGCGCGCGACAGCAATATGAAGCTGTGGGAAACCGAGCAAGGCAAGAAAATCAACCGCCTCACCAAGCACTGGAAGCCGATCGGCCTGGTGCAATTCAGCAGCGACGGCGTCCAGTTATTCACTGCGGCGGCGGGCGACAAGGCGGTGGTGTGGCGAAGCAGCGACGGCGATGACATCCGCAGCTTCAGCTTCGGCGACACCAGTCCGTTGCCGGTGTCGGCGGAGCTGTTCGACGACGGCAAGCGCCTGCTGGTGTACGGCGCGCGCGGCGCCAAGCCGCCGCTGCCGGACCCTTTGCAGTTGAGCGTGTGGGACGCCGTCCGGGGCGGTTTCCAGACCAGTCTGCTGGCCGATGGCCTGACGGTGCGCAAGTACAGATTCTCGCCGGACCGCGCCCGCCTGTTCGTCGACGCCAGCGACAACAGTTTGCTGGTGTTCGACGCCAAGACCCTCAAGCGGGTGGGCGTCATGACCGGCGCCGAACTGCTGCACTTTTCGCCGGATGGACGGCGCGTGGTCGTCAAAGGCAGTGAAGGCGTGCGCCTGCTCGACGCCGCCACCCTCTCGCCGCTGGCGCGCATGCCGGGCCAGGTCGACGCCCACGTGTCCCACAAGGGCGGCTTGTTCATCACCAGCACGGCGGACGGCTTGATCACCCTGTGGAACCTCGACAACGGCCACGAGATCGGCCAGCTGAAAGGGCATCTCGACGTGGTGACCACGGCCCTGTTTTCCGACGACGGCCGGCGCTTGGTGACGGTGGGCACGGACAATGTCGCCAAGCTGTGGGCGTTGCCTCTGGTAAGCAACCGCGAGCAACTGGCCAAGGATCAGTTCGAATCGACGGTCGATTACCAGAAGCGCATGACCGGCTGGTCCTCGCCCTACAGCTCGCTCGTGACCCTGGCTGGCTACAATGCCGACGCCGAAACCTTTGCCCTTAAAATCGGCGATATCGCTTTCGACGTGCCGCTCGGGCGCGACGCGGCGCGCAAACTGGCCGGCCAGAGACAGGCGATCGTCACCGGCAAGCTGCAGTTTTTCGACAACGATCAACTGGTGCTGGCGGAGCCGAAGCTGAACCGCCTGCCTTGATCGGCAAAAGGGAGAAGCGCGCCATCCGCCTGAAGATGTCAGCGCATCTCCGTCGGCCGCTCGAAGCCATGGGTATCGATCACCCGCCGCGGATCACGCTTGCCCTTGGCCGGCATGCGCTCGGCCGCCACGAACACATCCTCTGGCACGCTGGTGCTGTCGGTATTGCGCAGTAAAATTCGGCTCAGCTTGGTCTCCGCGATCATCGCCGCGGTCGCCGCATCGAAGCGCTGATTTTTCCAGTAAAAGCGGTCGCCGTCGCGCACATTGCGGAACTGGCGCGCGATGATGGCCTGGAAGGTCGGTCCGACCACGGCGCCCGCCGCGTGCGCTTCCGCCAGCCCGCCCATGAACAGATCGACCCGGTCGATGCTGCCGTACAGGTCCTGGTAGGCAAGTTGCAACATGGGGTCGGCGCACAGCTCGGCAAACGAGCGCAGGCGCGGCAGGCCGAGGGCGCGGCGCATGCGCGCCAGGGTAGCGACGCCGACATCGCGCTGGCGCTGGATGTCGATGGCGATCAGGTCGACCTGGTCGATGTTGCCGCCGGGGAGGGGGGCGAACAGCAGGTTGCGCAGCACGGGGACGGTGTAGGCGTCGGTGGCCTGGGAAAATTCCGCGGTGACGTTGCGCAGCAGGGCATCGATGCCGTTGTGCAGGGTTTGTTCGGCGCTGTTGAAAAAAGCGTCAGCCAGCGACTGGGTGAACACGACCTTGCCGTCGTTGTCGATGCCCGACTGGGTTTCCGACACCTGCGAATGGCCGACCCGGAACGCCACCGTGGAAAACTCTTGCGCCACCTGGGCGTTGACGCGCGCATTGTAGCCGCGCCAGGCGCCCACCGCCGGCCCCACCAGCAGAGGCAGGAATTCTTCATAAATGATGTTCTGGTATTCGGCCGTGGTGATGGCGCGCGCCATGCCGTACAGCTGGTCGCCGCTCCAGCCGGGCTGTTGCATTCTCAATTGGTTCACCCAGTAATTGTGCTCGCGCATGAACAGGATGGTCACCGCCGCCAGCTCGGGGTTTTCGTTGACGCGGGCGTCGCCGGCGATGAAGCGGCTGTCGACGATCTGCAAGGATGAGCCGCCGTGCGACGATTTCATGCTGCCATCGTCATTGCGCAGGGCCGCCGCCATCGCCACCGTCGAGCCGTACAGTTGCGACAGGTCGAGAAAGCCACCCACCTTGTTGATGATGGTGTTGGTGCGCGCATCGCGCTGGTCGCGCGTCATCTTGATGACCGGGCCGTCGAACACCGGGTCGCCCGGCGGGATGGCGATGTCGATGCGCTCGCCATCGGGCGTGTTCGATTCCAGCGAGATGTCGTGGTCGACGAATTGGCCGAACACGTACAGCCAGGCCGAAGCGCGTGGGTCGGTGGTCTGGGCATCGTCGCCGCCGCTGCCGACGCCGCCGGCAATCACGTTGCTGACGGTGCGGGGATTGGGACCGTCGGCCAGGCCGTTTTTCGTGCCCGCCTTGAAACGCATGGGCGCGAAGCACAGCTGCGCCTTGCCCGGCAGGGGATCGAGCCAGGGGCGCAGGCGGTTGTTGCCGGCCGCGCCGATCGGGCGGAATTCGGGGAGCAGGGCGACCGGATGAAGGTGCGGCACCGCCCGATCCGCGCCAATGCCGCACACGTCCGCTTCTGCAAGTAAATGGGCCATCACGTCCTCCACAGAGTTTTGCCTTGCGGCTACTTTGGAGATTGTGCTGCATGGAAGCCGGCTGAGCGGCACCCATCGGCGATTGCATGAGATGGATCAAACTTGTGCGGCATCGCTTCAGCGGGCTTTTTTCTTGTTCGAAGTTGCCGTCGCCGTATAGAAATCCGGCCGCTTGGGCGCCACCCAGGCGATGAAGGCTTGTATGTCGGGATCGGCTTGCAGCGCCGCCCAGCTGTGGTATTTCAACAGCAATTCGCGCTCGGTGAACACCGAATGGATCTTGCGGTGGCAGATTTTATGGATGAAATATTGTTCCTTGCCCTTGAAGGTTTTCGGGACGAGGTGGTGCCTGTCGACGTTGACATTACCCAAGGGGCGGCCACACAGGGGGCAGGTATCTTCCGGCATGGCCGATAGATGGGGACGGGCGCGATCTCTGCAAGGAGAAGGCGCCGTGGAAGCGGGTCAAGTGCAGTACGCGCTCACCACGGCAGGACGCCGCGGCAAGCGTAGCCGGGCAAGGCCAGGATCAGCCTTGCTTGCGGCGGCGCGCCGAGAGCAATGCGGCGAGCGCGATGCCGGCCAGCGCCAGTTGGCCAGGTTCCGGCACATCGGCAACGAACTGGAAGGTGCCGGCATCGTAGCGGTTCGACGGGCCGCCGTCGATATTGGTCGGGAAGATCAGGCCCTCGCTACTGTTGCCGTAGCGCGAGGTGCCGGTGAAGGCAATCAATCCGTTACCGGTGTCGATGGTGGGGCCGGCGCCGCCGTTGCCCATGTTGCCGTTTTGCTCGTTCGTGCTGTAGCCGTCGGCGACGATCGAGTATTGGCCAGGTCCGAGCACGAAGTCGACGATGTCGAGAAAGCGGTTGCTGGTGCCACCGGCAAGCGTATTGGCGGTGGTCAGACTTGCCGCGCTACTCACCATCAAGCCGGTGTTGCGGTCGAAAATAGCCACATTGATGGTGCCGTTGAACCCATTCGCGCCACTGTCGAAGGCGCCCAGTTGCGTGATGCGAATGGCCGACAACACATCGAAATCCATGCCCAGCGGACCGGTCCAGTCCTGGTTGCCGCTGGTGCGGGTCGAATCGAGCGCGATATAGTCCGCGTAGGCCGGCAAGGTCACGGCTGCGCTAAGCGCTGCAGCCAAGGCTAATTTGATAGCAATTTTTTTCATATATGGAATCCCTGGGCTTGGAAGTGATCGAAGCGGTATCCGCGAGATTGCGAAAGCGCCCGTCGTATCGCTGTCTGGTTTTTATGAAATAGTAATAGCAAGTTTCATGCCAAAATTATTTTATTTTATAAAATCAATGAGATAGCTGTATCGCAGGATTTATCCTACATAACTATGTAAATATCTCCGACACGCGGCGCCCGTTCAATGCGGAGCGCCTGCAATAGCGCAGCGCCGACACGGTCCTGTCTACGACGCATTTCCTCGAATAGTCTCCGGGCGCGGTAAAATGCCCGACCCACTGCGCCCATGCTGCTTGCCGTCATGCGGCGGCCGCTCACTCTCAACCAAGGCGCATCCCGGCAGGACTCTGCGGGGCACCATCCTCTCCATGAAACCACCCAAACGCCTCATCCCCCTGATCGACGAAGGCCTGATCGACGAAGTCTCGCGCCAGCTCATGAGCGGCAAGGAAGCCATCGTCTACGTGGTGCGCTGCGGCGACGACGTGCGTTGCGCCAAGGTCTATAAAGAAGCCCAGCAGCGCAGTTTTCGCCAGGCGGTCGCCTACCAGGAGGGCCGGCGCGTCAAAAACAGCCGGCAGGCGCGGGCGATGGAAAAGGGGACCAAGTACGGGCGCAAGATGGCCGAGGAAGTCTGGCAGAACGCCGAGGTTGACGCCCTGTACCGGCTGGCCGCGGCCGGCGTGCGCGTGCCGACCCCGTATGTCTGCTTCGAAGGCGTGCTGCTGATGGAACTGATCGTCGACGCCGACGGCAACGCCGCGCCGCGCCTGAACGACGTCCCGCTGACCGAGGCGCTGGCGCTGCAATACCATGCGGCCCTGCTGCGCCAGGTGGTGCTGATGCTGTGCGCCGGCGTGATCCATGGCGACCTGTCCGAGTACAACATCCTGGTGGACGCCGATGGCCCGGTGATCATCGACTTGCCGCAGGCGATCGATGCGGCCGGCAGCTCGGTGGCCGGCTCCATGCTCGAACGCGACGTCGACAATCTCGCCAATTTCTTCGGCGCCGCCGCCCCGCAATTGATCGGCAGCCAGTATGGTCTGGAGATCTGGAACCTGTACGAGGCCGGTTTGCTGACACCGGAAGCGGCGCTGACCGGTGTGGTGGCGCTGCCCGATACGCCGACCGATGTGGGCGCCGTGATCCGCGAGATCGCCCTGGCGCGCGAAGAAGAGGCGGAGCAGACGGCGTACCAGGGCAGTTAGCGGCTTCTTCCTCGCTCAACGCATTTCGGCCGGCGTATCGAACCCGTGCGTATCGATCACTTTCACAGCTCCATCCCCTGCATGCGGCTGCCTGGTGGCGGCAATGAAGGCGTGGTCGGCCAGATTGGTGGTGTCCGTATTGCGGCGGATGATCTGGCTCAAGGTGGTGGCACCGATGGTCGCCGCGGTGGCGCTGTCGAAGGGCTGGTTCTGCCAATAGAAGCGGTCGCCGTCCCTTAAATTGCGGAACTGGCGTGCGATGATGGCCTGGAAGGTCGGGCCCACCACCGCGCCGGCAGCATGCGCTTCCGTCAAACCGCCCATGAACAAGTCGACGTTGTCGATCGATCCGTACAGGCGGCGAAACGAGGCTTGCAGGCGCGGGTCGGCCGTCAGGTCGGCAAACGAGCGCAAGGCGGGCAGGCCGAGCGCGCGGCGCATCTGGGCCAGGCTGGCGGCGCCGGCGTCGCGTTCGCGCTGGATGTCGATGGCGATCAGGTCGACCTGGTCGACGTTGCCGCCCGGCAGAGGGGCGAACAGCAGGTTGCGCAGCACCGGTACCGTGTAGGGATCGGTGGCTTGCGAAAACTCCGCGGTGACGTTGCGCAGCAGCGGGTCGATGCCGTTTTGCAGGGTCTGTTCGGCGGTGTTGAAAAAGGCGTCGGCCAGCGACTGGGTGAACACCACGTTGCCGCGGTTGTCGATGCCGGACTGGGTTTCCGACACCTGCGAATGGCCGACCCGAAACGCCACGGTGGAAAACTCCTGCGTCACCTGGGGATTGACCTGGTCCTTGTAGCCGCCGTAGCTGCCCACCGCCGCGCCCACCAGCACCGGCAGGTATTCCTGGTAGATCACGTTCTGGTATTCGGCGATGGTGATGGCGCGCGCCATCTGGTACAGCTGTTCGCCGTTCCAGCCGGGATTCTGGTTTTTCAGTTCGCCCACCCAGAAATTATGTTCGCGCATGAACAGGATCGTCACCGCCGCCAGCTCCGGGTTTTCGTTGACGCGAGGGTCGCCCGTGACGAAGCGCTTGTCGATGATTTGCAGGGCCTGGCCGCCATGCGAGGTCTTCAGGGTACCATCGGGATTGCGCAGGCTCGCAGCCAGCTCCGCCGTCGAACCGTACAGCTGCGACAGGTCGAGAAAGCCCGCCACCGTGTTGACGATGGTGTTGGTTTGCGGATCGCGCAGGTCGCGCGTCATGCGGATGACAGGCCCGCGAAACACCGGGTCGCCGGGCGGGATGGCGATGTCGATGCGTTCGCCGTCGGGCGTGTTCGATTCCAGCGAAATGTCGTGGTCGACGAACTGGCCGAACACATACAGCCAGGCCGAAGCGCGCGGATCGGTGGTTTGCGCATTGTCGCCGCCGGCGCCGGTGCCGCCCGCGATGAGGTTGCTGACGGTGCGCGGATTGGGGCCATCGACCAAGCCGTTTCGGGTGCCCGGCTTGAAATTGAGCGGCGCCAGCAAGAGCTGCGGAGTGCCGGGCAGTGGATTGAAATTCGGCCGCGCCAGGTTGTTGCCGCCGCCGATCGGACGGAACTCGTTTAACAAGGCGACCGGATGGCTGTTGCGCAGGGTTTCCGCAGGAATCGCGGCAGATGGCGCCGCCCATGCCAGGGCGCACGCGCTTGCAAGAGCCAGAGTGCGTAGTTGTGCCATTACTTCTCCTTCATCGGTAGTGCGGCTTCGCCGCCGTACGGCTGGTCCCCCGCCATCAGCGGCACGGGCGGCGAAGCCTGCGGCCACTAGTGACGCTTGTCGAACCAGCCTCGTGGCCCCGCGACGCCGATGCTGCGGGGCGTTCGCACAGTATTGACGCTGGCGTTGTGAGTGCAATGGCGGAAAATTATGGACAGGATATTGCTCTCCACGCGATGGCGGCTGGGTTGCCGGCGCAGTCCGTTCGCAGAAACTGTCTTTTTCGCCGTGTTTTTCGACCGCGCCGCCACGTCCGGCGGTAAGATGAACAGGCGGTATCCAACAGGAGAAGACGGCGATGACCATCGAATTGGTATTTGAGAGCCGCTTGAGTTTTCATCTGCTGCGCCAGGAAGGCAGCGTTGAAAGCGAGCCGGAGATTTCTCTGCACCTGGAACTGACCAGCGGACCGAAGGTGTACGCTTCGGATGGCGCGGCCGTCAATCAGGCAGGCTGGCGCATGCGCATTCACCGCCACGGCCGCGCCAGTGCGGCCCTCGGGCACACGGCCGGACATATCGCTTATACCCGGGCCGAGGGCAAACCCCGCTGCGTCATCGAAGTGCAGCAATCGCCCGAACGCTACGACGCCTTGCTCGACATGTTCAAGGATGGCTACGTGTCAGAAATTACCGTGCTGATCGACGGCCTGGCCGACCAGCCCGATTACAGCAAGAAGTGGGACACGGCGACGGGCGACCGCTTGACGATCAAGGCTATCTGTTTCGAGTTTCCCCTGCCGCAAAGCGAAGCCTGATCCGGTGCGCAGAAGCGGGGCCGTTGCAGATCACGCTCGCGCAAAATACCCCTCGATCTCTTCCAGCGTCTTGCCCTTGGTTTCCGGCAGCAGGAAGGCCGCCGTCAAGAAGTACAGCACGGTGCAACCGGCGCCCACAAAGAACAAGGTGGCATAGCCGTAGTAGCCGACGGTAGGCAGGAAAATCGCCGCGATGACGGTGGAGACGAACTGGTTGATCAAGAGGGCGATGCTCATGCCGTTCGAGCGGATCCGGGTCGGCATCAGTTCGGACAGGGCCAGCCACACGCACACGCCCGGCCCGACGGCGAAGCTGGCGACGAACAGGCAGATCGCCAGCGCCACTTTCCAGCCATGCGACGGCGGCGGCACTTCGCCCAGCCAGGCGCGCTCGATGGTCAATGGCGCGGCAAGTCCGGCGCCCGGATCGGCGAAGGGGTTCAGGTGCAGCTTGCGGAAGAAGGCGCCGATCACGCTGTCGGCGGCGATGGTGTCGGCGCGCGTCGCGGTCAAGGCTTGCAGGGCGGCGTCGTCCATGCGGCGCGACTGCACGTTGGTGAAGGGACCGTAGGCGTAGGCGACGGTGAGCTGGCGGCCGGCACCCATCGCGCGCAAGGCGGCGGCGTCGATGTTCAACTTGTCGCCATCGATATGCGCCGCCACCGCGGTGCGCACGTCCTGGCGGCCCGTCTCGGCCGACTGGAACAGCAGGCCGGCGGTGAGCAGAGAGATGACGATGCCGCCGCTGCCCAGTTTCAACAGGAACTTGCGGCCCTTGCGGTCGACCAGCATTACCGCCACCACCGTCATCACGGCATTGAGCACCTTTAATCCCACATCGGCGGCATTGGCGGTGGCGCCGGGCAGGCCGGCCTGGTTGAGGATGTTGACGACGTAGGCGAGGATGGAGTTGATGCCGGTCGCTTGCGTGAGCGCCAGCACCAGGCAGGCCAGGCCGAAGGGCAGCAGGTAGCGGCGCGACAGCAGCGGCGCTGCATCGGCCGTTTCCGTGCCTTGCTCGACTACCGGCGCTTGGCGCCGCGCCAGCCAGCGCGGCGACTCCTTGAGTAACAGCGCGCCGGCGGTGAACACCAGCCCCGGTCCCAGGCACAGCCAGAAAATGCTGCGCCAGGCGTGGTCCTGGGCGGCGAACACCGACTGTGCCCGCGCTGCCGCTTCCAGCGACGCTGCCGACTGGATCGCCGCATCGACCGTGTTCGCCTGCGACAGCCCGATCACGGCGGCGCCCACCAGGCCCACCGTCAGCAGCAGCTGAAACAGCGCCGCACCGCGTCCCCGCTGGGCCGCCGGCAAGCACTCGGCCAGGTACAGCGGCACCACCACGCCGATCAAGCCGCCGCTGATCCCCTGCAGCAGGCGGCCCACCAGCAGCGGCGTGTAGCCGTCGGCCAGGGCGATCACGGGAATGCTGGCGGTGAACAGGGCGCCGGCCAGCACCATTGCCCAGCGCCTTCCCACCGCATCGGCCAGCGCACCGGCGAACAGCGATGAAAGCACGGAACCCAGCAGCACCGCCGCGACGATGAAGGAGAGCTGCTGCGCCGACAGCTTCCAGGCAATCGACGCGGTCGACTCCAGGTAGGGCAGGGCGCCGGCGATGATGCCGACATCGATCCCGTACAGCAGGCCTCCCATGCCGGCAATGAACAGTAAATAGCGCATGGTCCATGGGGAGGTCGTCATCGGGGTTCCAGGGAATGAATGGATGAGCAAATCGATGGCGCTATTACAACACGATCATGGCGCCGGCTGGAAGCGGCAAATGCTTGCGCTGGAGTTGCTTTACTGCTCGACCATCCCGCTCGCCATCTCGATCAGGTCCAGTCTCTCTTCGATGCGGTGAAAGGCGTCGTCGCCGATTTCGTCCGCAGCGCGCATGTTCAGGACCGCCTGGCGTGCCGCGCGCAGGGCGGCGCCGTATTGCGCGGTGAGTGCATTTCGCTGTGCGCTGGCGTCGTCTCCGGCGCCGGCATCGGCCTCGAACTGGGCGCGCAGCTTCTTGCGCACCATCTGCGCCGTCATCGACTGGTCGTCGCCGACCGCCGCCAGCGCCGCTTCGAGGGCGCCGGCGTAGGCGATTTTCTCTTCGCGGCCGACCGGGTCGTCGTCGTGCAGATCCAGCCAGCGCAGGAGCGGTTTCAAGGTCAGCCCCTGGATCACCAGGGTGCCCAGCACCACTGCGGCGGCGGTCAGCACGATCAGGCCGCGGTAGGGAAAATCGGCGGGCAGGGCGATGGCGGCGGCCAGGGTGACGATGCCGCGCATGCCGGACCAGGAAATCACCAGGCCGGTGCCGACGGTGGGACGCAGCAAGGGCCGCGGCGGATGGAAGCCGAATCTATTGTGGTGCCAGCGCGCCACGCCGTTGAACAACATGTGCCAGGCCAGGCGCACCACGATGACGGTGGTCAGCACGGCGGCGCCGACGGCAAAATACTGGCCGCGGTCGGCCACCGCGGTGGCGTCGAGGATGGGACGGATCTGCAGGCCGATGAAAATAAAAGCGAGAATGTTCAGCGCAAACACGGCCGTGCGCCACACCACGTTGGTGGCGATGCGGGTGTTGGCCGGCACGCGCGCAGGGCCGGTCCTGGCCAGGGTCATGGCGAAGCAGACCACCGTCAGCACGGCGGAAAGGCCCAGCGCCTCGGCGGCGATCCACACGCCGAAGGTGCAGATGAATTGCAGGATGATGGCAGTGGGGA
>JACXTT010006848.1_pt1 | contig 16188 bp, 19 predicted proteins | sample 9270951 | NCBI WGS metagenome assembly JACXTT01 (sample SAMN15532306, study PRJNA645909) | rock metagenome | isolation source: weathered quartz diorite | place: Puerto Rico | collected 2017-06-21 | reverse complement strand
GGCCTTGAGGTAGGCCTGCTGGGTCCAGACCCCTCCGCTGCGCACGAAGACGTACGCCGCGCCGGACACGTCGGCCGAGTTGTCCGCCTGGTTGCCGTTCACCCCCGTGGCCGCGCTCTGCTCGCGGTGCGCCCCGACCACGACGGTGTCGCCGGAGATCGCGACGCTCAGTCCGAACTCGTCCCCCGCGTCCGTGTTGGAGGCCTTGAGGTAGGCCTGCTGCGCGATCGGGTCCACGGTCAGGGGATAGCGGGCCTCCCGGTCGTCCACGCGCAGTCGCACGAGCCCTTCTCTCACTTCGAACCACGCCGGCACCCCCTGCCCCATGGCGTCCGTTACGACGAGCCCCCGATAGGCCAGGCGCTCCACCCCGCCGGCGTCCGCAAAGCTCACCCCCTGGCCGGCCTCGACCAAGCGCGGCTGGAGGCTCCCGGCCACACGCAACGTGATGCCCAGCGGCCCGACCGCGCCGTCCGCCGCCAGCCGCTGCGCCAGCACGAAGGTCTGCTCCAGCCCGTCCGGGCCGTTGCGCAGCCATTCGGTCAGCCCCTCGTCCCAGTGATACTCCGCCCGCGTGCCTTCTGTGGTGAGGCGCGGGGACACACTCACGGAGCGCTCGTCTCCGGGATAGCCGTAGGCGACGAACCGGAGCCCCCACCTCCAGTCGGCGGCCATGGGCCGGACGTCGGCCCCGTCGCCATTGAACGCCACCGTCCATCCCTGCGCCGGGTTCGCCGCCCGGTAGCTGCCGTCCGCCGCCGGCTCGAGCCGATACGGCCGTTGCCGGATCTGGTCCACGATGCCTCGCCACTCGCCCGCCGTGATCCCGGCCGGCGCGGCGGCACGGAACCGTCGCTCTGCCTGCGCCGGACCAGCCAGACCGAGCAGGCTCACTCCCACGAGAAGCCTCACGAGAGCCATGACCACCACTCGGCGACTGTTCACGCCCCACCTCCGAGGTCGTAGGAACGACAACCCGCGAACTTCCCCGGTGGCCGTTGGGACTGCTCCGACGCCCTGCCCAGGCCCTAAACCCCCGGCTCGCGCGGTGCATACAATGTTTGATTGGCTTCCGTCCAGAGCCGGTGCCAATCACACCGCGGATACGGGGTACACTTGGTGAGTCCCCGCAAGGTCCTTCAGCACCACCTCCCGCCCTGCGCCAAACCGAATGTCGCCGGCGCTCTCCGTCAGCTCTCGCATCAGGGCCGATACCAGAATCTCTCCACCGGATGCGGCCCCCCGACGCGTGAAGCCAACACGACGCTCTTGCCGTGGAAGTCGTTGCCTTCACGTACGGGCTCGCCCGCGTGTAGCCCTATCCGCACACGCACCGCCCCATCCGGATGCTCGACGCCGTATCGCGAGATCGCTTCCTGAATGCCGAGCGCGCACGAGACGCCCCGGCGGGTGCTCCCGAAGGCGACCATGAACGCATCACCGATCGTCTTCACCTCGAAGCAGCCGAACCGAGCGATTTGCTCGCGCACGATCGCGTTGTGCTCGCGCAGCAGTGCGAACCATCGAAGGTCCCCGAGTTGCTCGGCCAACGGTGTCGAGCCGCGGCACGGGCGCGACGCACGACCGCCCGTGACGTCATTGCTTCGCAGGAAGACTGTTCCAGATGTCCCGGTGCAGCTTCCAAGAACCATCGGCCTGCCGCTTCCAGACCACCACATACTTGGCCGCCGCCGTTGTCGGCTCCTTCCCCACGGGCTGAATCGTTAGGGAGACCTTCCCTACTTCGTAGGCGACGTCACCACTCCTGCCCACATCAACGGTCGTCAGGGTCGCGCTCTGAACCCCGTTATCCCTTGTAGTCTTCCAAAAATTCCCGATGGTTTCGTTGCCGCGGATCATCTCACTGTCTGGCGGAAACGCGATCGCGTCGGGTGTATACATCCCGGCGAGAGCCTTAGCGTCGCCGCGTGCGAAGGCCTCGCTGAACTTGGCGTTTGCCGCCTCGATAGCGACTCGCGCTTCACGCACGCCCTCGTCCTTTCCTTTCGATCCTGCGTACGCAGCCGACGAAATCGCAGCGACCAGCGCGCAAACGACAACCGTTCGTGTGGACACCATGCGCACCTCCGTTGAACGACATTGAGCCACCATCATGGCCTCAAACTATCTCCAAGCAGCACGCCCTGGAAGTGAGTAGCCTAAGTCGGTAGAGCATGACAAAGGGGCGCGTGGGCGTGACTTGCTCGTCGCATCTCCGAAGTCCAACGGAGTACCCAGCAACCATCTCCGAGCGGACCTGCGGTGCGTCGTCTACTGAGTCTCCGCGGCCTTGGAGGGCCGTCCCGCAGAGAAAGGCGCCGTCATGAAGGGGAAGGTCGCGGTCGTCACCGGCGGGAACTCCGGGATCGGCAGAGCCGCTGCCGAGCTGTTTGCGCGGCGAGGCGCGGCGGTCATCGTGGTCCGGCCGTTGCACGGTCGAGGGCGAGGCGACGGCGGGGTCGATCCGAGCATTAACCAAAAGGCACCTGCAGTCGGTCTCCACGATACCCTTCGGAGACTCTCGGCCACGGCGCCGGCTGCTCTCGGCGGATCGGAACCGCCGACGCGCCGGGCAGGTCTCTCGCTCCGCAAGGAACACGGCCGGGGCACAGTTCGGGCACAGTCGGGGGTCTCCGAGATACCTCGACCACCCAGAAGTGCCCGTCCCGCTTAGCGCGCCCGGGGTGAGTCGAACACCCGACCTGCAGGTTCGAAGCCTGACGCTCTATCCAGCTGAGCTACGGGCGCGTGCTGAAGGATCAAGCACTTAGCAGCCTCCAGCACGCGCCCGCAAGCGCCAGTGTGCCACGAGTGTGCCGAATGGCGGCTCTCCGACTCTTGAAGCATGGGCCGTGGGACCGCGCGACCACGCGCAGAGGGCGTGTAGGGAGCGCGAGTGTCGCCCTTGGAAAAGCAGGGTACGGCGGCGTTGACTTGCAGCACTGGCGTATAGCAAACGCACGCCATGCCTAGGAGAAAGCGCCGTCGCCGGAACCCGCGCCGTTGCCGGACCCAGACCGAGCAGGGAAAGGCGCTCGGCCATCTTCTCTATGACACGTTGATACTGGCGAGCGCTCTCGTGTTCAGAAACAAGCGATATCTTTTTTCATTGTTCGATGGGCTCCAATTTGGCATCCCCCAAAGCGCCTTGGATGTCATTCGATTGAAGTCGCGCTCTTTGATTGACTTCTTCGAGCTGCGACAACGAAACCTTCACGATGAGGATATGCTCGCGAGTGATTTCAAGAGCGTCCCGTCAGAGGGGCCTCACCCCAGCGATGCAGTCATTGCCAGGCTGGCTCCTAAAATAGAGGCTATAAACCAAGGCGCTGCGCACCTTTCCTGGCAACGTCTGACGAAACCCCTCCCGACTGAGCGGGATCGGAGAGAACTTGAGGAGGCCGCGCTGGCATTGATCGCGCGCGTCATCAGGTTCGTGGAGCGCGGTCTAGCGAACAGGCTGGAGCTTGACGGTGACGCCAAGGCACGGCGGGCGAACGTCTTGCGACTGTATGCGCTCTTGAACGCGATGCGGCATATCGACGACCGCACCGCCAGTGGCTACCCCGCCAACGAGCGCTGGAACCTGGAAACGATCACTTAGTCTGTCCTCAAGCCGTCCCTCCTTGTTGGGTTAGAGCTTGATTAGCTTTCCTACTTCTGATAGTGAAACGCATTAGGAATGGAGGTAGGGGTGGCTGGAGGACGGAAGGGCGCGGGCTGGGAACGTCAGCGCTCGACGAAGTGCCTGTCGTGGCGCCCCGCTGACGAGGCGATCCTCCGCCGGCTCCGCGCCCGGGTCGCGGCGAGGACCGGCCGCGTCTTGACCGAGCGCGACCTCGTGGCCGCAGCGCTGCGGGTGGCGCTGAACGATCCCGCAGCGCTCACCTCGCTCAGGACGCGGGCATGATGGCGCTCGCAGGCATTGCGCACACGGTAGGAACGGCCTCGGGAGACTCCTTCCTCTCGGGGACGCGCGGCGCGCGGGCCGCGACCTGCCGTGTGCGGAGAGCCTGTCGGGCAGACCAAGGAGGGTGAGATGTCGGACGCAGAACGCGCAGCGCGCCGCGCACAGGCCGCGGACGAGATGGGGCGCCTCGCCGAGCTGGTTGCCGAGGCCCAGCGCCATGTCCCGCCCCTGCTGAGCGCGAAGGACGCCCTCGCGCGTCGCGCCGCGCTGATGCGCACCGCGGCCATCCAGGCAGGCCGCCCCTGGGTCAAGGAGGCGCACTAATGGGACTCGCGACGCCCGTAGACCGGACCCCTACCTCCGCCCCTGCGGCCGAGGCGCGCTGGTTCGCGCTCCCGGCCGCGATCAAGGACAAGCACGCCCGGCTCGAAGCGCGCCAAGACACCGCGCACGGTGCCCTCGAAGCGTTGCGCGGTCAGATCGACCGGCGTCGCGCTGACCTCTCGGAGAAGCGATCGCGCCTCGAACGGGACATCGCCAACGGGGCCCCCTCCCAGACCCTCGGGGTGGTGGGCGCAGACCCATGGACGGGCGGCGGCGGGGCCGGCGTCACCACGGTCGGTGGGGGACTCCGACCCGAGCGGCAACAGGAGGTCGACCGGCTCGCCGAGGACCTGACTCGATTGGAGGGGCTCTATCGCCTCGCGGAAGCGCGCTGGGAGAGCGCCGCCCGCACCTACCAGGCCGTCCGCGAGTGGCTAGAGCGGACCCCGATCGCCGAAGTTGTCCCCGTCGTCGTGCGCTACGAACGCGTCGCCGACCCACGCGTCGAGCTGGGCGCGATCCGCGAGGAGATTGCCGCCCTAGAGCTGGAGGGGGAGGCGATCGCGAGCGCGCCCGTGCCAAGGGCCGAGGCTCTGGCCCGCCTTGATGAGGCACACGCGAGCGTCGCCAAGAAGGTTGCGGCGCGTCGCGCTGGGGCCGTGCCGGCATTCTTCTCTCCGCATGGAGTCAGTGACGTTTCCCGCCTCGGCGTCGTCGATGGATTCGGTGGCGTAGCCCGGGAGTTGGAGCAAGCGATTCGGGAAGCCGCTGAGGAGCGGTTCCTCGCCACCGTCGCCGAGTGGCGCAAGGCGATCGAGGCGTACCCGGAGAATGGGACGCCGGCCATCTCCTCGGCCGATCGCCCCAAGCGCTTGGCGGCGATTGCCCGAAAGCGGGCGGACCTGGAGCGGCGCGAGGAGCACATCATCCTCGCGGCCGAGCGCGACGACATGGAGCTGGACCGTCGGGCCGATGCGTCAACAGCTATCGCGCTCTGCACCGTGCTCGCCGACGACGCCGCAGCGTGATGCTGCTCCGTCTCGGCATTGGGACGGCACCGCGGACGTATCGAAAGATTCCTTGACGCCCGCGAAGCGCCTGGATGACACTCCGGCCAGAAGGAGGGCGCCCCATGAGGTCGGCGATCTTTGCAGTTGGCCTGGGAGCGGTCTGTTTATGGACGATGCCGGGACGCGCCGGCACGCTCAAGTGCCCGCCCCGTTCGGTCAAGGTCGGGAACGTCTGCATCGACCTCTACGAAGCGAGCGTCTGGCAGGTCGACCCGGCCGATAGGGCGCTCGTGAAGAAGGCGCAGTCGGGCAAGGTGACGCTCGCGGACCTCACGAGGGGTGGGGCGAAGCAGCTTAGTCCGTCGCCCTCGTGTAGCCCGGGATTCCCGGCGAACTTCCCGAGGGGCGGGCAGTGGACGCCGGTCCCCGGATCGAGCCCGCCGAGCCCGGGTGTCTACGCCGTCTCCATCCCAGGCGTGCCCCCGAGTGCGTGCATCGACTGGTTCCAAGCGGCCCAAGCTTGTCGGCTGTCCGGGAAGCGGCTCGCCACGAACCTGGAGTGGCAGGACGCGGCGGCGGGGACCCCCGATCCGGGGAGCACGCCGGGGGCGAACGACTGCAACACCAACTCCAGCGGGCCGTCGAATACCGGGAGCCGCACCAACTGCAAGTCGAGTTGGGGCGTGTTCGACATGATCGGCAACGTGGACGAGTGGGTGGCGGATTGGGCCGATCGCGCCATCATCGGGTGTACTGACTGGACGACACAGACCGGTCTCGCAGGGAGCGACATCAGTTGCTTCGGCGGAAACCAAAGCGGTGACTCCAGCCAAATTCCCGCCCCGTTGATTCGTGGCGGCCATTTTAGCAGCGGCAGGGACGCCGGAGTCTTCGCGGTCTTTGCCGACAGCCACGCGGCGCTTTTCGGCTCCAGCATCGGCTTCCGCTGTGCCCGCTGAGTCGTCCCAGGGCCACATTCCTCGCACCGCAGGGTGCACGCTTCGGGTAACCCTGCCCCGTTGCGGACTAAGGGCCGGCGGGACTCAGCTAGTTCTTCACCATGCTAGTTCATGCTAACCCCGTGCGTCGTGGGTCCTTTCCAGAGAGGTCGCCAATGCGGGCGCCGCCCGGGGCGCGGGGCCGCTAGACATTAAGCGATGAAATCTGGTTCGCACCCGACCCCGATCCGCACCAACCGCGCCCTGGCGCGCGCTATCGGCGTATCTGAAGCAGCGGTGAGAAAGGCGCGCCGCGAGGGCCGGCTATCAAACCCAGGACCGGACGGCTGGGAGGTCACGAGGGTACGCCAGGAGTGGAAGGCGAACACACTGACGCACGTCGGTGGGAAGCGCCGGACGAGGGGGCGCGACCCCGAACGCCGAGAGCAAGTCCGGTCGCCAGTCTCAGCCGAGGCCGTAGCGGCGGGCGAGAAGGAGGCGCGGCGGCTCCTCGGTATGCCTGGGGCGGACGTGCTGTCCTTTGCGGACGCCCGGCGTGCACGCGAGTTAGTGAAGTTGGCGCGTGAGGCGCTCGAACTCCGGCGCATGAACGCTGACACGTTCTCCCGACATGAACTTCAGGCTTGCACCTTCAAGCTCTGGCGCGGCGTGCGCGATCGGCTCGACGGCGCGGTCAATCGCGAGGCGCCCCTCCTGGCGGCCCGGCTCGGCGTCGAGGAGGGGAAGATGTGGCGCGAGCTGCGGGCCTTCATGCGCGCGGTCGAGACGGACATCGCCGAGCGCGGCGCCCTACGGCTGCTGGTCGACGCGAGAGATGCGGGTGACGAGGGCGAGGTATGCGGCGCGGTGTGAACGGTCGTCGTCAGTCGTTGCGCTGAGCAATCACAGCCGCTCACAACCTCCTTGCCCGCGCCCATCGGGTTACTGACAGATCGTCCCGTTGCAGTTCCCGCTCGCGCAGTCCACGTTGTTATGGTTACACATCTTCCCCGCGGAACAGCCCGTCGCGCAGGTTTCTCCGCAATCGACGTCGCTCTCGTAGAAGTCCTGTACCCCGTCAGAGCAGTGGGTGGGGATACAAAGTCGCGCGTGGGGTGGGTAGTATTGAGCCGGTGTCGCCAAGCGGCAGTAGCCGCTGGAGCAGTCCGACGGGTTACTGCAGTTCTTATAGTCACCGCAGGCGGGGCACCCTCCGCCGCAGTCGACATCCGTTTCGCTCCCGTCCGGGGTCCCGTCGGCGCATGCTAGGCGTAAACCGCCACGCACTGCCCGGGCATAGTTGAGATTGCTCTTGACTCCACCCCCGTCTCCGGCGTTCCCGAACGGGACTTCCCACGCCTGAGTGGGAACACCAGGTTGGGTTGTGGCGGACCAATAGTAGTCCGTGATGGTCGGGCCGAAGACTATATCGATACAGGGGGTTCCCAGCGCGCAATTTGGCTGGGCGAAGTCGTGGATCGTGTCCAGTTCGACAATCGTGGGCAAGCGCCAGTCGCAATGACCGGCAAAACCACCTGTCGCCGAACTACCGTTCTCATAAGTTTCGCAGTCCCCGACACCCGTCGCGCCGCCGTTCAGAGCGCTCAGAAAGGTCGTAAAGGCTGTTCCGTCCGCCGACGTTCCAGAGGCACTCCAGGAGAATTTGTCTGTGTAGCAGTGCGAACCGGGGCAAGTGAAGTCCTTCTTCTCCCAAATGAGGTTGGTTTGGCTGTCCGCAACCGTCCCATCGCCATTGTCGACGAAGCGCAGCGTCGTGGTCGTCGTCGCCGTAGTACTGGTCGTCGTAGGCGGCCCTTCCAGCGGCGCGCACAAGAGGGTCGAACCCGTCTTCGCCTCCACAGTGCGACTCCCGAACTGATCGGTGCCAGGCAACGCGGGATGCGCCGTCGGGGGGCACTTCGCTTTGTAGCAGAAGAAGCTATTGGGCGTCCCTTGGTCGGGGATTCCCGGCGGCGTCGGCGTGACGTTCGTCTTGATCGTCGGGACGCACGCCATGACCGCCGGCACCCTGATGGTGCAACCGGTCTCCGACACACCCCCGGCCGTCCCACTGACCACGTCGAGGTCGGCCGTGTACGGGGTCCTGGCCTGCGGGTCCCTGATCTTGAAGCACTTGAGGTGATCGGGTGCCGCCGCATTGGCTGTGGCGAGCCACGATAGCCCGAGTGCGGCAAGTCCAACTGCGCCGAACGTCCGTTTCATTCGGAGCCTCTGCCTCCCTGCGAGCATGGAGCGAGCGGTTCGAAGACGCATCGGTCAGTACTCGGTCCCCGTCGGGAAGCCCCCGCTCTGCCCAGCGTGCCACTCGTTTGTGTAGACATGGATAAAGGGGCCGCCTCCGCTCACTGACGCGTTCGTGCCACCCACAATATTGTCATGACCCCCGCTGATGGAGGCCCGATGCCCGGACGCGGCATTGTGTGTCCCTCCGCTCACGGACGCAGCGGAGAAATCGATCTGAGAGCACTCCGAGGACGGTGTACCGCTGCCGGCGACGTTGCAGGCTCCTCCGCTGACAGACTCCCCGGTCGGGCCGGAAACTGTCGTGTTTGGGTCGGGGCCCGCAAGGTTCGCCACCCCACCGCTGACGGAAGCATCAAACCCCGTCGCTGAATTTGCAAACCCGCCACTGACAGAAGCTGCGTTTCCGCCCGCTATGTTGCCTGACCCGCCGCTCACCGACGCGACCGTACCGCTAGCCACATTCCCCGCCCCTCCACTAACTGAGGCGGCGACCGGTCCAGAGTCCGCGTTGACACACCCCTGCTGTGGCGCGGCGCCGTAGCCCGCAACGTTGCAATTCCCACCCGTGACAGACGCCCATGGTGCCGAAATCGTATTAGCGACCCCGGCCACGAGGCCACCGTAGCTCTGATAAGTCTGCTGATCCCCGACCACGATGTTGTGCGATCCGGGTCGGTAGCGAGCCCCGTCGTTGGCGTTGTAGCCGACGATGAGGTTTCCAAGCCCGTTCACGGGGGCGTCGGTACTCCCACTCCCGCTGCGTACGTTGACATTGCAGCCGGTGAAGTAGACCTCGGTTCCCACCTGCGAGAGACAGGGGACGCTGACCGGACCGCCAGGACTCGAGAACTGGAACTGGCACGCACCTCCGACAGGCGTAATGCCGCTTCCGGTGACGGTGAGGAACGCGATGCTCGGAGGTGTCACCCCTACGAGCACGTGCGTGAGGCGATCCGTGGCTGGAGGCCTGGTGCCGCCTGGGGGCGTCAGCCGCTTCAGCCGTTCGATGAGAGCGACATTGCCCAGAGTGATCGTAACCGGGCTTCCGATCTGGGACGTGCAGGCGCCATCGGCGTAGAGCGTGAAGGTGAGGCTCGTCCCTTCGGTGGCCCCCGTCCTCAGGGCCTTCTCATCTACGGTGTAGCGCACGCCCACGTCCGCCACGGCAGACGCGGCCCACGTCAGGCAGAACGCTGCGAGGCCGACTGCACAGACAGTCCGTACCATAACTCCCTCCCTGGCTGGGAGGCTCGGCGGTACGAGGCATCACCGTCAACCCGTCTTTCCGGGAGGCGCCGGCCGCAGAGGGGGGAGGTCGGACACGGAGGACAGGGTGGCCCGAGCGAAAGGCGCGTGGGCGGGCTTTACCGCGCGGGCTCCGACCACGGTGGATGGGCAAACGGGTCTTCGCCTGAAGGGATCCCGCGCCCCCCATATCCAGAAACAGCCTTGAAGAACGCCGCTCTCAGTTCTGGCGTCTCGATGCGGAAGTGTCCGTGGGCCTCTTCCTCTTCGAGCCATCTACGATAAGCGCCGACGGCGTTTGGGCCGAGCACCTGCCAAATCACCTCTCCTCCATATTGCTGGTAGAGCGCGCGATGGAACTTCCAGCCGCCAATGAAGTCACGGATTCCGTCACGGATCACCTTCCGCTCCACGCGGGCGACATCCTGCCGCACGGCATGTTCGCGCCCCGCACCCCCGGTGTCCAGCATCGCGCGGATTTCCGCCTCGGTTGCTTCGCATCCTCCGTGCTGCGCGCAGAACCGCCGCTGGAGAGGGCCGACGATTCTGGCCTCCATATGACGCCCTCGAAGTTGCTCGCGGAGTTGCTCGATCGAGTCGGCGCCCTCATGTTCTCGGAGTTCTTGCGAAGAAGGCTCGATCTGATGCGCGTAGATAGGATGAGAGAGGACAGTCGCGACCACCGTCCGCGAATCAGCTGGTGCGGCGGCGCGGTCGGTACCAGCGGCCGGGCATGTCAGCCCGAGAGCCAGTCCGAGCGTAACACCGATTCGCTTCAAGAAGCTCACCGAGACCGGATACCGTGCGAACATCACGACCCGCCGAACCGCCGCACGACCCTCGCCAGTTCTTGCTCGGCAGGGGCTCGGCTCCTCAGCTCCGCCGCGACCGCGTCGAAGACCTCGTCCGTAGGCGGGTTCTCAGGCGAGTAGCCGCGGCGGTTGAGTTCGTCGAGGATCGCAAGGCCGAGGGGCGTGAGGGCGACGTCATCGAGGATCATGGCGCCGATCCCGTAGCACAGAGTCGCTGTGGGCGTCACTACTTGACGAGCGCACCTTGCCGGTCCTACCTACCGCAGCTTAGAAGACGGTCGGCGGGCCGGAGGGGGTCATGAAACAGGCTTTCTGTCTGTTGGGTGTCCTGCTTGCTGCGATAACTGCACGCGCGGCTGCTCTGCCGGTGAGCTATCTCGTCGACCTTAGGGCCCTGAAGACGAGCACGCCTTCGGGCACCCCGCTTACCTTCACGCTCTATAGCGACAACGCCTGCACGAGGCAGGTCGCCAGTCAGGTGGTGAACGTCGAGGACGTTAACGTCATCGAGTCACTGAAGCGCCTCACGCCGAGGGGCGCGACGAAGGCACCACAGACGGCGCGCTTGACGACGACGCTCAGTGGCATCAGCGCACCGGGGAGCCTGTTCTTGACGGTGAGTGGCCCCGGCATTACCGCGGTCGGTGCATCGTGCCAGGTGCAGGTGGGCCGTGCCGAAGAGGGTATCCTTCCGTCGTTGCACGTGACGCTGCGCTATGGGCTCGGCACCGGTAGAGGCTGGGCAATCGACGATCCCCCCTTCTTTGGCCTCTACAATCCCACGCACATTCTCGCTTCGGACAGGGCGGTAGCGTTCAAGCTCCAAGCACTCAATACGGGGATAGCTTACGCGTGCGACATCGAGGTCGTGAAGAACTCGGATTTCGAGGAGCAGGTCATTAGCGCCGAAGGTGCCAACAACATCCTGATCTACGACCTGAATTGCGTTGCCTTCCCCGCCCATTGCAGCAACGACGTGGTGGATCCGGACGAGACCGCTGACGATTGCGGCGGTCCATCTTGTCCGGGGTGTCGCTTGGGTCAGGTTTGCAACACGGGATCAGATTGCATGAGCGGCGTCTGTCAGGCGAAATCCGCCATTGAAGGCAAGTGGTGCGTGTGGGGCCACTGCGGCAACGGTGTCCAAGACAGCGGTGAGGCTGGCGTGGACTGCGGTAGCTGCAATAGCGAAACTCCCTGGTGCGGCGGATGCCCCGCGGCGACCGCGTGCACATCCAGCTGCCAGTGCTTCAGCTACAACTGCAGCGGCGGCGTCTGCCAGTGAAGTCGTGTGCCGGTGCTCTCGCCAGGGTATCGGGAACGGTAGACACATGAGGAGGCCGATCATGCTTCGCCACCTCCCTTTTGTCGCCGCCAGCCTCCTCTCGCTCGGATGCGTACGCCACTATCCCGAACTCGCAAACCGCCCCCTCTACACGTGCTGCAATCTGCACTTCAATCGGGAGGGCGACGCCAGCGACGCGAACTATGAGTACGTCGGCGGCATCACGATCCCGCCGGGGACCCGCGTCACGGTCATCAGCGACCATCGGAACGCGATCGATTTTCGCGCCGCGATTCCGTCCCAACAGGTCTTCACCCTCGCTTTCCGATTCGGCCGCCCCGCTATACGTGCGGCCCAGTACTTCGGGCTAGTGCTGGTGCCCGACGATCCGACGCCTCGCCTCCGGAGCCTTGAGCCGTCCGTAGCGGCGGCAGTCCGTGAAGGCCGGGTGGTCGTGGGCATGACGAAAGACGAGGTGTTGCTAGCGCGCGGCTACCCCCCGTTCCACCGTACGCCCGCCGTCGCTGCGAACCGCTGGATCTACTACGAGTTCTACAGCGTGGTGGACCTGGTCGACTTCGTGGATGGCCGAGTCAGCGCGGTAACCCGCGCCCCCGCGCCTCAGCAGTAGCGACCGCGCATGGCTCCCCACGCGGTCTCGGCGTTAACCGCGGACGCACTAGTGACGGATCGGTAGACTTCGCCGGGTCGCGAGGCGTGCGTGCCGCTCCGTCTCTGATCACGACGGTTCTATACGTTCCCCTTGCTTCTGATCTTGGTGGACGAGAGAAACGTGCTGAGAACGTCCCGAGGTAGGAATGCCCGTTCAGCGCGTAAGAATGCGCGACGGAAGGCGCTCCTTTCGCTAAACCGCCGCCCCGGCCGGGCGTACTGCTCACGATTCCATTCCTTCCGCCACCGTTCCCAATTTTCCTTTTGGGGCCCCTCAACCGCGCGCCGTTCGGTCACAAAACGAAGGAGGGCGAGCCCTCGCTGCTGCACCGGGCGGTTGTCTCCTCCACGCAGTCTCCGTTGAAAATCGCGATATGCGCGCTCGACGGTCCTGGTGGAGATGAACGGCATGATCCTAAGGGTGATCGGCGCGAGCGGCCCGGTCATCAGTTCGCTCTCGATCCGTAGCGGGCTGAGCTGGACCTTGCCGGTAAGGATGAACGTCTCCGCGCCGTCGGGGTTCGCCCATATCGCAAGCGGATATCGTCGGCGGACCCGGTCCGCGACGGCGTAGAGCTGCGCGCAGTGTGGCGAGCCGGTCTTGAACTGATCCGCTTCAACCTCGGCAAGTAACCGCCCACCAAGGTAGCGGTCCCGAAATTCCCGGACCGCGCTCTCCGTGCCGAGATGGCTCGCAAGGCAGGCTGAGAGCGTCTGGACGTACTCGCGTTCGATAGGGGTGAGGTGACGCTCGGCCGGCCGTGGCCGTGAGCGACCCGGATGCTTTCGGCGGCCGCCTTCGAGTAGCCGTATGGCACGGCCCGCCTCTTCGGCGAGGTACTTGACCTCCTCTTCCTCGTCCTCAGCGAGCGGGCTCAGGGCGTCCGCTACGTGAGGCCCAAGATGCTCCCAGACGTTGTCAGGGACGTCCTCCCGCCCGATCCGCCTCGCGACCCGTCTTCGTAAACGCTCCTCCGGGGTGGTCATCACAATCGATTCTGACGACCACGGTACGATGGCGCAACGTCATCATGACACGCAGGAGGTCACCATGCGGTTGATCGCGCCTGTGCAGGTGAAGGTCACGCCGGGCGAGCGGCGGCAGTGGAAGGCTGCGGCCCGTCGTGAGCGGCAGAGTCTGTCCGACTTCGTTCGGGGACTCGTGCGAGAACGGCTTGCGGCTGCGCTCGGCTGTCCCAGCCAAGACACCCGGCACGCAAGCTAGATAAGACAACGCCCGCACCTGGCTGGCTTGGGCGGCGAGCAGGGCGGGCGTCGAGGAGACCGATGAGCAATAAACCACGGCGGCGTTCCGACCGCAACTTACCTACGATCAGTGTGGACCCCCGACCTCTGCGCAGGAAGACGGCCGAGGCGATCGACGCGCTGGACAAAGGGAACACGCCTCCACGCCTCTTCGCCCGGCGGGGCCGCCTCATCCGGCTGCGCGAATATGAGCGGCACCACCCGGCGATCGAGATGGTCGGCGAACACGAGCTGCGTGGGAGGCTCACGCGTGTGGCGGACTTCGTTCGTGGCACGCCGTCTGGCCCGCAGCACGTTTCTCCGCCGATGGACGTGGTGCGCGACGTTCTCACGCTCGGCGAGTGGCCGTTCCCCGAGCTAGAGATGATCGTCGAGATGCCTGTGCTGCGCCACGACGGTACAGTGCTGGACGCCCGTGGGTACGACGCACGAGCCAAGCTCTTCTACGCACCCGCCCCTCGGCTCGCGGTCCCCCCGATTTCATCGAAGCCCACTCGCGCCCAGGTGACTGCCGCCGTCGCATTGCTCCGTGACGACCTGCTCGGTGACTTCCCCTTCGTCGATCAGGCGAGTCGAGCGAACGCACTCGGGCTGCTCATCACCCCGACCGTGCGGCCCGTGATCGACGGGCCGGTGCCGCTCGGATTGCTCGATAAGCCGGTGAAAGGGACCGGTGCGGGACTCTTGGTCGAGGTGCTAGCGAAGATGGCAACCGGCCGGTCGGCGGCGCTGATGGGTGAGGTGGACTACGAGGAGGAGTGGCGGAAGCAGATCACCGCTGTGCTCCTTGAAGGCCCGGCGATCATCGTCCTCGACAATATCACCCGCGTCCTGGCGTCGAGCCACCTCGCACGGGCACTTACCAGCACGACGTGGAAGGACCGGATCCTCGGCCGTAGCCAGGCGCCCGAACTCCCGCAACGCGCAACGTGGGTCGCCACGGGCAACAATCTCGGAGTCGGTCGAGATCTCGTCCGCCGGTCCTACTGGATTCGGATGGACGCGAAGGTGGAGCGGCCGTGGGAGCGGCCTGCCTCGACGTTCAGGCATCCGAAGTTGCTGCATTGGACCGCCAAGCATCGAGGCGCCCTCCTAGCAGCGATCCTCACGCTCGCCCGAGGGTGGGTCGTGGCGCGCCGGCCCGTCGCGACTACACCGACGCTCGGTGGCTTCGATGCCTGGGTGGAGATCGTCGGCGGCATCCTCGCGTTCGCCGAGGTCGACGGCTTCCTCGGCAACATCCGGGAGCTTCACGAGGAGATCGACGAGGAGGCCGCCGCGTGGACGGTATTCGGCGCAGCGTTGTTCGAGACGTTGGGCTCTCGGCCGGTCACCGCCAGAGAGATCGCGAAGGAGATCCAGAGTAGCGAGCCGCTGCGGAGCACCTTGCCGCCCGAGCTGCTCGACGCGGTGGAGGCCAATCGACTTGAGAAACGGCTCGGCTACGTCCTGCGCTGCAACGCCGACCGCATCTTCGGTGACGTCCGCATCGCACGCGCCGGATGGGACGGCCACAACAAGGTCGCCCGCTGGCGGGTGATGCGGGGGATGGCGGGTAATCCTTCAACCCCAGCGCGTGTGACCGGAGACCCCAGAGTGAATGGGACGGGGCAACGGGGGAATCCCCCGCCATCCCCCGCATCCCCCGCCAAACACCGCCGCAATCCCTCGGTCCTCGACTTCGCGGAAGTCCCGGACGACGCGGTGATGATGAGTGACCTTCCCGAGTACGATCTCCCCGGACGGGATGACTGAGAGATGAGCGGCCGCGTCCACATCAACGTCGCCGCGCTCCTCGCCCATCCGGCCTCGGTGCCGCCCGATGATATCCCGGCCGCGATCGGTGAGCTGGAGCGGGCGAAGGCGGTGCTCTGGGCTCGTTTGACGACTCCCACATGCCCAACGACCGGGAGCGGCGAGGATCGGCTGCTTACTGTCGAGCAAGCGGCCGAGCGTCTCTCGACCTCGCCCGACTGGCTGCGCCGCCATGGCAAGGAGCTGCCGTTCTACGTCCAGCTGAGCGAGGGTCAGATCCGCTTCTCGTCGCGCGGCATCGACCGTTACATTGCCCTCCGGGCAGGCAAAGTTCTATCGGCTTGCTAGCCATACACCTGAGCGCCTATAGTCCACCGATGCCAAAGGTCAGGAAGCCGGGGACGGAGACGGTGCGGACGACGCTGGTCATACCGGTGGCCCTGTGGAGGCGAGCGAAGGTGCGGGCGATGGATGAACACCGAGATCTTCGCGACCTCCTGCTAGACGGACTCAGGCTCTACCTGGCCAAACCCAAGGGAGGTGCTCGATGAGACGACGCAGCGATATTGGCCGGCTCTTTCGCCGAAGGGGGTCACCCTTTTGGTGGGCCGACTACGTCGTCGGCGAGAAGCGAATGCGCGAGAGCACGGAGTGCACGTCGAAGAAGAAGGCCGGGGATTGGCTCGACGAGAAGATCAAGGCGACG
>JACXTT010006847.1_pt1 | contig 16192 bp, 13 predicted proteins | sample 9270951 | NCBI WGS metagenome assembly JACXTT01 (sample SAMN15532306, study PRJNA645909) | rock metagenome | isolation source: weathered quartz diorite | place: Puerto Rico | collected 2017-06-21 | reverse complement strand
AAAAAAAATTCTAGTGGGGTATTTGTGGTGGGGTCACCCGTCCGATAATTCCCTCGGTTAAAACCGCGTGCCGAATTGAAGCCGTGCAGGAGCGCCACGTGGCCGCACTGGGATCGCTTCAATCGCAGCAATTCCCGGGCCCGGCGGCGCAGTTCGCTGAAGACGCCGCGCACGAAGATGTTCAGGATCGCCGTCATTAGCTCCGAGTCATAGGCCATGCGATAGCGGAGTTTGAAGGGAAGCGAGAGCACCCATTGACGAGTGGGAACCCAAGGAAAGACGCGATCCACAAGGTATGCCGCGGTATCCGACATTCGGCGTCCTCCACAGCTTGGACACAGTCCCCTTTTTTTGCAGCTGAAGGGCAAAATTGCTACCAATGCGATCATCGACAGCCCCTACATTTACGGGGCTGGTGTTGCTTCCTTAGACTTTTCTGGATCCTTCTGAACGGCCTGTTTCAGATCCAGATATCGAATGAGGCGATGGAAATTGTTCGGGTGGAGTCCAAGGAGTTTTGCGGCTTGGGTGTAATTTCCGGCGGCTCGGTTCAAAGCACCGAGCACGAGTTGTTTTTTCGCGTTCAAGACTCCGCAATGGTATTCGCCTGTTTCGATATCCGCTGACGTTTGTTTTTCAACTATGGTTTCCGGTAGATCTTCAGCCAGTATGCTTTCCGTCGTTCCCAACACGACGGCGCGCTCAATGGCGTTTTCCAACTCGCGGACATTGCCAGGCCAGTCATGGCGTGTTAGGAGCTGTCGGGCTTCAGGAGAGATTCCTTTGACGGTCCTTCCAGCCTTTTTCGAGTTCTGCGCAACAAAATATTGCGCTAATGCCGGGATGTCTTCGCGGCGTTCCCTTAGCGCGGGCATCTTCACAGAAACGACATTCAACCGATAATAAAGGTCCAGCCGATATTTGCTATCCGCGATCAGTTGTTGGAAATCTCTGTTGCTGGCGGCGATGATTCGAATATTGACCTTGATCGGTCTTATTCCTCCGACGCGTTCAAACTGCCGTTCTTGCAGGACTCTCAAAAGCTTCGCCTGTGTTGCGGGAGTCAGTTCCCCCACCTCGTCCAAGAAAACAGTCCCTCCGTCAGCGATTTCCAGTTTCCCCTTCTTTTGAGCAACAGCTCCCGTGAACGCGCCTTTCTCATGACCGAACAAGTCGCTCTCGAGCAACGTCTCCGTCAACGCTGCACAGTTGATAGCGATGAATGGTTTTTAGGCACGAGGGCTATTCGAATGAATCGCGCGAGCAGCCAATTCCTTTCCCGTGCCGCTCTCGCCGAGGACAAGAACCGTTGAATCGGAAGGCGCAACTTTGGCGATCATCCGATAAATTTCTTTCATTCGGGCGCTTTCACCCACCATCGCGTGCGTCAGGTTGAAGTCTGCTTTGAGCCGACGGTTCTCGGTCTGAAGCCACTCCAGCTGCCTCACATTTTCCAGCGCGATGCTTGCTGTAGCAGCTGCGCCGATCACGAACTGAAGATGACCTTCATCAAAGGAAGCCCCTTGATCCACAGCCTCCAGGTAGATCACGCCGATGGTGCGATCGGATATAAACAGCGGTACAACCAGCAACGAGCGCCGCTGCAGCGCATTGCGTTCGCTGAGAACTTTCCGAACAAGATTGCTGTCGATACTTATGGCATGGTTCGAACTCTTGTCTCTGGACAGCGTGAATGTCGAGGACGGTTGATCCGCGCCATCCTCAAAGAGCAAAATCGCGCCGGCGTCGGCAGGCGCCATATCAAAAATATTTTCAAGCAGTTTTTGTTGTAGCTCTCCCTGACTCCGAGTGGCACTGAGTTCTCTACAGGTGCGCAGCAACGTTTGCAGGTTGTTGGTCAATTGCTCACGCGCGCGTAACCCTTCCTTTATAACTTCCACTTCCTGGACCGCCTTATTCAGGGTTATTTCAAAATCCTGAAACTCGATCGGCTTGGTTAAGAAATCATAGGCCCCACGATTCATTGCGAGGCGGATGTTCGCCATATCGCTGTATGCAGAAACGATGACGACTTTGAGGACCCGATCGATATCGGGAAGTCTCGATAAGAGCGTCAACCCATCCATGACCGGCATGTTGATGTCGCTCATGACAACTTCGAGATCGGAGTCCTCTTTCATTTTCGTAAGCGCCTGCTCACCATTGCCTGCGAAGACGAAGTCCAATTTGCCGTCTTTGATCTGTTTCCGGAAATGCTCTCGAATGAGAATCTCGAGATCGGCTTCGTCATCGACGATGAGAATTTTCACAGCCACCGTATTCATCCCTGCTTGAGAAGTTTCGGATGAATGGTACGTCACTTTCACGCACATTGCACGTGTGTATCTGTTTGCGCAGAACACTGGTTGGGTGCCGCTCGCTTTACGCCGGCGCCGGGACGCACGATCCGTACAATTTCAAATTTCCGCATTCTCTTCCCTGGACTAAGGATGCGTAGTATCCATTTCGTTCCATCAATTCTTCGTGCGTACCCTGCTCTACAATCTTCCCTTCGTTCATCACCAAGATCAAATCGGCATCGCGGACTGTACTCAGCCGGTGCGCGATGACAATCCGCGTGCAGTTCAGCGCTGCGAGGTTTTCATGAACCTGATTTTCGGTGATTGTATCGAGTTCGCTTGTTGCTTCGTCCAGCAGCAGGATTGAAGGATTGTGAACGAGGGCGCGCGCGATCGCCACGCGTTGGCGTTGTCCGCCGGAGAGGGACCCGCCGCCCTCGACCACCAACGTTTCGTATCCCATCGGCATAGCGGCGATATCTTCGTGAATGCACGCCAGCTCTGCGGCTCTGTTAACTTCGGCCATCGGAATACTCGAGTCACTGAGCGTGATATTTCCTCGAATCGTTGAGCCAAACAGGTAAGAGCGTTGGGTCACGACGCCCAGTTGCCGGCGCACGGACTGAAGATCCAAACCGGCGATATCCGTTCCGTCATAAAGGACGCGGCCCGAGGACGGTTGGTAGAGGCCCAACATGAGTTTCGCCAGTGTCGTTTTACCAGCTCCGGACTGACCCACAATCGCCACCTTCTGACCTGGCTTGATTTTGATCGAAATATCCTCCACACCCGTTGTCGTGAGCGGTCCGTAGCGGAAGGATACTTTCTCCAGCTCAATCGCTCCGGAAAGACGTTCCGCTTTCTCCACACGTCGTTTCTCCTGTTCCGGCGAAGCCTTGAGGACCTCGTCGATACGCTCGACATAACTGTGCAACAGCTGAAGCTGCAGTCCGCTTGCAATGAGCGTCGACACCGGACCCAGGAATCCGATTGCGATCGCATTCAGAGCCAGCATCGTGCCCAGGTTCAACTCACCGTTCAACACTTGAACGCCGCCAAACCATAAAACCAGCAGCGGCGATGCCACTCGCAGAGTACTCACCAACGAATCGACGGTGGCGCCGAGCCGGCCAAGCGTCAGCGAGACATTCAACTCATCGACAAACAAGTTCGACCATTGCTGAACGGCGCGATTCTCCATGCCGCTGGATTTTAGAGTCTCAATCCCCGAAAGTATCTGCACTAGATGAGATTGTGTTTTGGCTTGGGCCTGCAAACCTTGCGACGTGAGTTCCTGGTAGCGGCGATAGGAAAGCAAAAAGACCGCTACCTGTACGATTGCCAGCACGACAACCAATCCCGCCAAAATCGGAGATGCGGCCAACAGAATCGCCAGATACAGAGCTGCGAGGGCGCCATCCAGTAATCCAGAAATCGTGTTGGAGGTCAGCATCTCGCGGATCGTTATATTGCTGTTGACTCTCATCATCAGGTCGCCTTCCGGCCGTTGCTGAAAGAACGAAAACGGCAAAGATGCAAGATGATCGACAAACCCAAGCGTCATCTGCGTATCCAGGTGTGTGCGGAGGTAGAGCAATAGGTGCGATCTTATGAAGGTCGACAAATACTGAAACAGAACGATGCCGAGCAACCCGGCGCCGACGACATACAAGAGATGCTTGTCGTTATGTGGCACGACACTGTTCACCAGCAGTCCTGTCAATGCCGGTGCTGCGAGCATGAGGACCTGCAGCAGAAGCGATATGACAATAACTCGCCAGAGCAAACCCGAATGGCAGACGAGATACTTCACATACGTCCACACGGGTCGGCTCTTATCAGCGGCCGGCTGGAAACTGGCGCCGGGCTTGAATATCAGCGCGACACCTGTAAACGACTTGCTGAACTCGTCCATGGTTACGACTCGACGGCCTGAAGCTGGATCAATGATTTCGACGCCGCCTTTGCGCAGCCTGTCGAACACAACGAAGTGCGAAAAATCCCAATGAAGAATCGTTCCTCGCTCCATGAACGGTAGAGCCTCGAGGTCGAGTTTCATACCGCGGCCCTGAAGTCCATACCAGCGGCCGGCCTTCAGCAAAGTGAGACAGTCCACGCCGTCACGATTTACGCCGGTTACTTCCCGAATTTCACTCAATGGAACGTGCTTGCCATAGTAAGCGAGAACCATCGCCAGGCATGCGGCTCCGCATTCGATAGCCGAGAGCTGCCGGATTACGGGGATCTGCCTGGAAGGCGCTTTGGCCTGCAGTGTTTGAAGGGCAGGAAAACGATCGACCAGCGTGCTTGTGTTTTCGGTTCTATTCATCGCCTCTCTCCAGTAATGTTCCGAGGCCCGGTACGAGCACCGCGAGGATGGATTCGGAACGGACGCGGGCTTCGGCTATTCCGTGCATTCCGTCGTGATATTGGTGCCATCGACCCTCTGCTTTAAAGCTTCGAGATGGCAAATGCGCCTGCACGATTAAAGACGGCCCCTGGAACGTGACGGCATCTGCAATCTCCTGTCCAAGAAATCGACGGATCTCGCTGGGGCCAACAACTTCGTTGCCGACTTCCTCGATCGTTGCGTGCTGGTAGGCGTAGCGAAATCCGGTCAGCTCCACACGCACCGAACTGCCTTTCTTCAGTAGCGGCCGGTATTGCCCCGGCAGTATCGCAATGAGCGTCAGACGATCGTTTTCTCCGACAATCGTCAGAAGGGATTCGCCCGCACTGACAAATTGGTTCTGGCGAATCCGCAGATCCTCCACGAGTCCTGCACGCGACGCGAGAACGGTTCGCTCTTTCAATCGGCGCTCTGCGGCTTCGATTTGACTTCTTAGCATTGCAACTTGCTGATGGGCGACCGGATCATTTGGGTTTTTGAGCCGGTTCAGTTGCTGCGAGTTGAAGTCGTTCCGGAGCCGCTCAAGCTCAATGCGCTCCTGCGAATCATCGAAGTACACAAGCGGTTGCCCGATCTGAATCTGCTGGCCCGGCTGTACCGCGATATGACGGATCGTCCCACCGGTTGTTGCGGTGACGAGCGTTCGCCCCTGATCACGAATGACACCGACACCTGTGGCATATTCGTCAATAGTCCCGATGACGACATACAAAGAGGCAGCGACCACTAAAGCGATCAACAGCCAATACGTCCACATGGTCCATCCCGGCGCGATCTGCAGCATCGCGTCGTGCCGGGCATCACTGCCTCGCGAGAGAGACTCTAGCGCTTCATTTCTGAAAATCGTCGATTCTGTTCGCATGCGCTTACCTCGTTCGCCCGGATACCCGGCCGCTCGTGCCGGGCTTGATCTGGTCCTGCAGGGCCGCAGGCACATTCAACCGTGCCTCGACGAGCAGTTCTTGCGAGTCTGCGGTTATTGAGGGTGCAACGTACTCGATCGTCACAGGTATGGATACGCTCGACCCTTCCAGTTGAAAATGAACTACGCTGCCGATGATCAGCCGTGCGCGTTTGGTTTCAGGAATAGCAAATCGCACCCACAAGTCCTCGGGTCGCATAAGGCTAATTACCGGGGTGCCGAAACGTACTACCGCTCCCGCATCGAGATATCGGGCAGCGACAGTTCCATCAAAGGGAGCTCTGATCACAGTATTCGCCACTGCTCCTTTCACATCGTTGAGATGCGCCATCTGTTCGGCAACTCGCGCCTGCGCCGCCTGCAGTTTGGCTTCCGCTCGGTCGACCTGAACTCTTGCCGTAGCCAGGTCTTCCTTTGAGATGAGGTCCTCCTCTGCAAGCTCCTCGCGCCGGCGATATCGTACTTGGGCGTCTTTGAACTCAAGTTCTTCATGCCGCTGATCCGCTTGTGCTGAGCGCAATGTGGCTTCCGCCATTTCGAGTTGTTGAGTAACGGCATTGGAGTCGATCTGGGCGATGACGTCGCCCGCTTTCAGCCGATCGCCGAGGTTAGCGGAAATGCTTTGCAGCGTTCCTTCCGAGCGCGCGACGATATCCGCAGATTGACGCGCGAAGATAACCCCAACGTACCCGGTGTCGTCAGTGTGCTGCTTACCGTCGGAAATCGGATTGGCGGGTGGCATATCTGTTGGCAAAACCTGACTGTCTGTAGCGGCTCTGGTTTGCGGAACATCGCGGAAGATCAGAGCGCCGACTGCGATTCCAATGCCGAGCGTGAGGAGCATTCCAGCAAGGTGAAATGAAAACTTCATATTCTTTTTACCCCCACTTTCTGCCGACTGTGAGGCGCTACTGACCGCCTTTGCAGTTCGCTACGTTTCCCCAGAGCCATTCGATGCTGGCAGCCTGACGGCGTTCGTCCAACCACTGCTCGAACAAAACCTTTTTGATGCCGTCGCGTGCATCCTCGTCCAGAATTGCGGGGACAACCCTGAGAACACTAAAAATGGTGTAGTCGTCTCCTTCGCGGACAGGACCCAGAATCGATCCGGGGGCGGATTGAAATAAGACATCCCGGATCTCAGCCGGCGCCTCGCGGCGCTGCACCGTTGAAAAAAAATTCGTCATTGCCTGGCGCGATCGCTTTTCCTCGATGAAATAGCGTTGTGCTGCAGAAACGAAGTCGAGGACTCCATTCCGAATCAGGTCTGCGAATTCCGAGGCCTTTCTTTCATCGGCCACCACGAACCGGCTGATGTAAGCTGTATCGAAATCGGCTGAATGTGCACAGAAGTATTCGTCTATGCGACCGCCGGTAACCTTGTCCCGGAGCTTTACAAGCCTTGCCTGGGCGGACATCATGCTTTCCAGTTGTTGATGCGTGATGCCGCGGCGCTCCATCCAGCGAAGCGTGTCTTCGGCCTTGTAGAGCTTTCGTGCTCTCCGAAACACATCCATTGCGGCCTGCAATTCCTGGTCGGAAATATCGATAGGATTCTTTTCAAATTCCTCCTCGATCAGGCAGACATTCACAAGCCGGTCGGCGATGCGTGCTTCATCCCAAATGAAATCCAGGCAGGCGATGGCTTGATCAACGGACAACACATTGTTGTTCACGCGGACCAGATCGGCATCGTCCCAGCGCTGCACGCCGCGCAGCGGCCACGGTTTTGTACGATCCTCGCAATAGCTCAGAGATACCGTTCCGCTTCCAGGGAAATTGAGGAGTGCATCGTAATGCACCGAATGATCGAAGGTTTCCTCTTCCCAGATGAGGCGCATTCCCACATCGGAATGACGCCGTTGCAGCGGCCGAAAACCGGATTTGGCTTCGTCGGGGCGGGTTCCTTCCCGCACCAGGGTCATGATGTAATCGAGCGTGTCGACCACGCTTTGTTCAACTGCTGCTCTCATTGCTTTCTCCTCAAATTCAAATTGGTGCAACCACCGATATCGCCGTTGCCGGATCCGCTTCGCGCACGGAGCCGGCAATCAGAAGGTCGCAAATAGCGTCGCTGATGGGTAAGCCCGTGACTTGTTCAATCCACAGGTACTGGCCGTTAGGATTTATTTCGAGAAATACGTATCTGTCGTCAGGAGTAACGACCATATCAATCGCGCCATAGCAGAGTCCCAGCCGTTCCACCAGCTTGATGCAGAGCTGTTGCACGTGAGGCGGTAAGTCGTGCGGAAAATACGGTGTCGCAAATCGGTCATAACGCCGCCAATCGTGTCGCGTGTGATTGCTGTGTTGAGAGTGAATTTCGACCGCGAATACCTCTTTCCCGACGACGGTGATGCGCAACTCGACTCGCTTAGGAACGTAGGCCTGAAAGATCATTGGACACAACCGAATGCCCTGAGCATGAGCGATGTCTCGTTTCGAGACGACTTGGGTATACCGGTTGAACGTCTTTCCCGTGAATCTGTACAAAGAGGAGCTGGGAAGTTTACTAATGATATTGCCGTTGTGCTCCTGGTAAAACGCCATGAAGTCTTCCGGGTTGTTGGTAAACAAGGTCGGAGGCAATTCGAATCCAAGCGAGCCGGCGAGCTTGAGCTGCGAAGCCTTGAGCTCGGCTTTTCGAAGCACTCGCTGCTGCGCCGGCAGCCAGAAACATTCCAGCGAGTTCCACACATCGTGCGTGATGACCTTGCACTCCTCCGATATGTATTCCCGCGTGAGTTTGTCTGTGATTTCGTCGTGAGGAAGAGATGAGTTCGGCCGGCGATACCACACGCTCTTGATGCTCTGCAGATCCACTTCTTCAGTTCCGACGCGGAGTGTAGACTTCGTACCGAGCGGCGAGAACCCGACTGACAGTGCTGCTTTCGAAGGGAAGTGTCCGGGGTCAAACCTCAGGAATTTGGCGCCCCGCTGCTGGAGTCTCTGCTCCACATACTCGGCGTGAGGATCGGAATCGTCTGTGAGTATCAGAATCATGTGCTCCTCCATACAACCGGACATTAAACGAAGAGGGCGCGTGTTTGCGCGCCCTACCTCGCCGAACATTAGTCGAACCTAACCCAGTCAGTGTCGCAGTTGACAGTGCACGACGCCGCCCGATAGCTTGCGATAATGATCACGCCGCCGCCCAGGCCGCCGCCAAAACTCGCCGCGCCGCCGGAGGCGAACTGAACCTGCTCATCCGATAACGTCTGTGTGGTTGAAAGGTCTTCGATTGTTGCGCGTCCAATTTGTTTCTTCATTTCAATTCTCCTTTTTGTCGAAAGTTTCATTTAACTTTGAGGCTTCACTTCGCTCTCTCAGTCGTCATGGTTAAAGCAATCGCTGTACCTAACGCGTTCATAGCGCAACCGATTGATTTCTTGCAGCCACGGGAGAGATCGTCCAGCCGGCGGGACCATCACGATGATGGTGCTTGCATCGTTATGATGTTTTGCATCGCTGCAATGATTGTGCGTCTCTACTTTTCGTTTTGAAGTTCGAGCTCGGCCGCGGCCATGCGCTTCTAAAACGACAGCGCCCGCCGGCACAGCCGGCGGGCCCAGAGGTGGAAGGTTGATTTGGCGGGTATAAGTTAGGATGGGATGTTGGTAGGTTGCGTGAGCATCAAAAGATTCCAACTAAACCGGCGCGAGTTGAGTTTGAGGGACGCTCGTCCATACCGGCACAGCAACGTGGGCATTGAATATAGGGACCACTTCATCGGTGATGGCCGCGACCTCTTCCTGCTGCGTCAGATTGCTCAATTCCTTCCAAAAGACCAATTCACCGGAGTCCGAACAAAAGTCCACGGATATGACATCACCATCGCGCACTTGTTCTGTGGCGATCAGGTTCGCCAAAGGCTGAACAAGCAGCCGGTCGATTGCGCGCTTCAGATGTCGGGCGCCGTATCGTGTGTCTGTACCTTCTCGGAGTAGATGTCCCTTGCCCGCTTCGGAGACATGCAACTCGAGTGCACAACTTGACTTGGACTGAAAGAGCCGCCGCTGTACGGCATTCAACTCGATATCCAGGATCTCTTCGAGTTCGGCGTCGCCGAGCGGTTTGAACACAACGATTTTGTCGAGGCGGTTGATGAATTCTGGACTGAACCTCCGCCGCGCTGCTTCAACGCCGCTCGCCGCAATTCGCTCTTCCAACCTCTCGTTATTCCGGCACTCGGCAGCGGGTGCAAATCCGAGCCTCGTCGAAAGCAGTGCATTCATTTCCGCAGCGCCGAGATTACTGGTCATGAATATCAGAGAACGGGAAAGGTCAACGCGCCGATTGTCGCCCAGTGTGAGCGTTCCCTTATCCAGAATGCCAAGCAAGAGATTCCACAAGGCGTCGCTGGCTTTTTCAATCTCGTCAAAGAGTACGATGCTGATCTTCACGGATGCGGTGTGATGCTTATCGAGGGCCTCCTGCGATAGGCGGGGAAGGCTTTCTCGATGACCGATATAGCCCGGAGGTGAACCAATCAGCTTGGCGATCTCATGACTGTGCTGGAATTCTCCACAATCGACTTTGACGACCGCACCAGGATTCCCTAAAAGAGCCTCAGCGGTTGCTTCCACGATCCGCGTCTTGCCGGTGCCAGTAGGACCCAGAAACAGAAAGGTTGCGATTGGGCGGCCGGTGGATGACAAACCCACCAAATGGGTCTGATACATTTGCACGATCGGAGCAATGGCTTCATTCTGTCCAACAATGGAATCGTGCAAGCGCTTTGCCAGATCATCAGCCCTATCGCCGACTCGGGAGATATCCAGTGACTGTTTGCGTCCGCTGGTATTAAGCATCTTCCACCTCGCTTTCTGACACCGGCAGATGCAATCAGGATGCCGTGAGGCCGTAATGCTCAGGGACGGTGCGGATGAGACAAGCCACGGCTGGACAAAGAGATGTCATCGATCCCCGCGAGGCCTCGGAAGTAGGACGGGCTTACAAGGTGCGGGAAAAATCATCATTTTAATGGTTCAACCATCAAAAGGATGATCACGATGGCTTTCAGTTCTTTATTCGTATCTGAGCGCGACGGGTGGATGGATTGGAGTGGCTGGTCTGGCGGGAATGTAGCTGGGGAAGGAGCCCCGCGTCCGCGTCGACAAGCAGCGTCGGTACCTCAAGGTTCTATACCCGCTACCTGCAGCTGTTTGTAGACTTCGATGTTGTTTTTCCGCAACGTTCGTCCTACGGCCTTATCGTACTCCACGAGCGATTTAGCATAGTTCACGAGAGCCTGCATTTGCGTGGTCTGCGCCTGCGTCACATTTCTTTGCTCTTGTAGCACGAACCGGAGCTGCGACGTCCCGATCTGAAATTTTTTCTGCTCTGCTTCCAGTTGCATGTTGGCCAGATCGAGTGCTTTCCTTGCCGCCTCGATTCTAGCCTGGTTCATCTCAACCTGGCTGTGGGCATTTCGAATCTCGAGGGCGATCTGTTGCCGTAGCCGCGTCTGCTTCGTCGCAATCGCCTGTTTCTCGGTGAGGACTTTCGAATATTCTGCTCGGCCCGACTTATTGCTCAAGGGAATCGATAGACTAAAACCGACCGTGTAGCCGGAGTAGTTGTATCCGAACAACTGACCGAGCGCGTCGCGCAGCCCTCCCGGAACGACGGACGTGATCTCCAAGCCCCCGAGTCCGGCTCGATTTGTTTGGACTCCGCCCACACCATTCTGTGTATAGGTTCCCTCGACAACAAGGTTCGGGAGCAACTGGTTCTTCGTGTACTGCAGCTCGATGTCGCTATTCTTGAGCTGTAGCTCGAGCTGGCGCATTTCGGGCCGGCTTTCCAATGCGTAATTGATGGCGTTCTCCAACGTCATGATATCGCTCGCGGTAGGCCTTGCCAGGGGATCTACTGGATAGAGCTGCGCCCGGACCAGAGCCGGATCACCGAGACTGGTGATCAGCTTCTTTACCCGGTCCTGCGCTTGGTCAGCGGCGTATTTGGCCGTTAGCATCTGCTCCTGCCGTTGCGCAACTTCGGATTCGGCTTGCAGCACTTCTATCCCCGCCATCGTTCCGATCTCAACCTGGCGTTTATTGGCGGCGAGGGTTTTTTCGGCTAGCTCGAGCGATTGCCTGCGGACCTTAATATCTTCGTGCTGATACACAAGATCCCAATAGAGGTTCTGCGCAGCGGTTACGAGGTCGATCATCTGAAGTTCAAAGTCGATCTCTGAAAGGTTTACATTGTTTCGAGCAATTCGAATCTGCCGCCCATTGATGTTGCGGCCATAATTGCGAAGCAACGGTTGACTTATTGAATATGTGATGGTGCCAAAGTATGACGGATTGAACGTATCGAACAGACTATTCGATGAGTTGCGGTTTACATTGAAGGTCACGCCGAGCGCTGTTCCCGTTTGTAAGGTTTGGCCGTAACCGATCGAGTACCGATGCGTGAGCTGGCTAAAGGGAACCGCGCCTTGGCCTACCTGTAACTGTGATGTGGGCGGTGTCGTGTTACGGTTTAGCTGAGCGGACACGTCCAGCCTCGGCTCGAATGGCCGCCACATAGTCTCGAGGGTATAGCGATTGATGATCGGCGAAAAGCGGTTCACCGTCACATCGAGGTTACTGCCCAGCATCAGCCGAATGACGTCATTTACCGACATCGGCAATACCCCTTGTTGCGCCATGTTCTGCCAGGGCTCGTCGCTAACCTGGGGCGTAACAACCGCTGTATCGAGCTTCGGCGGTTTGTAGCGATTTAAGAATTGTTTTACCCAATTTGATTGCGCCGTGGCTGGGGAGGTGAACAGCGCGAGGATCAAGCCGGCAATGAAGATTTGTCGCTTCATGACAGACACCGGAATCTTTGAACTACTGTCATTGATGAGCGATTCGCGACTGCGCTGGACGTACATACTCGCTGTTTGCGTCTGTCGGCGTGGACCATCGTCCTTCCTCCTTGTCACTCGACAGATGCAATCAGAATGCCGTGAATACGCGATAGCTGTGAGCGGCCGTGGGACTGCTAAGAACGCCTATAAGCGATAGCAGGACAACAGAACTTTAAGTATTGAATTGGAACTGAAGAATTTAGAGCCGCTCTCAGTCGAAGCGCCTGCGAGACTAGCAAAAATAAGTCCGATTCCGCTTTGATAGCCTTCCATCACAATGATGTGGATCTCACATCGTTGTGATGGAAGAAACACGCCGGTAGTCGGAGACCTGACGCCCGGGAATTAACTAGAAGATCTCCGGAACGGAGAACGTCACAACACCGTTCAGCCGCATGTCCGAAATGATGACCTCTTTATTCTTCGGGTTCAGCACGACACCGAAAGGTTTCTTGAGGGTTGTCTTTCCGCCGACTGGGATTTTCCACTTCGGCGCCACATCTCCGTTATCGTCATAAGTCCAGACCCCCAGAAACGCTCCTGGCGGTTCCATCAGATCGACTCTTCCGGGCATTGTTGCGACGATCAATCTCTTCGGCGGATAAACCGTCATCTGGTTGATCCGAATGATTCCTGTCTTGGGACCGTGGATCACCGCTCGCGGTTTGGTGTTCCCGCTATCGGTACGGTTGAAGACGAGGATTGTGCCGTTCGGTTCGTCCTCAGTTTTGCTGTTGTGGAACCCGACGACGAGAATGTTGTTCACTGGATCGACGGCTAGGGATTCGACGTTTCTCAGCTGCGTGTCCGGGCCTTCAAGAATACGGATCGGTGCTACGTCACCGTTTGCATCCCGCGGATAGACTCGGATTCGCCTTCCGTCGGGAATGAAAATCTCATCGTGCACCGGATCGACATCCAGCCGCATCGTGATCTTGCCGGTCTTGGGACCCTGGATCACACGGATCGGACCCTCCTGGCCATCGGCGCCTCCGCGGAAGGCTAGAATCGCGTCGGCGTAGGTGTTAGGCGCAATGATCTCGTCGTGGATCTCGTCGTAATGAATGTCATGCATGGTCCGTGACAACTTGCTTGACTGTCCGTACAGAGCGCGCAAAGGCACTTGCCCGCCGTTCGCCAACCTGGCGAACGCCGCAACTTGCGGATGAGCTACTCAGTTCGGTACCAGAATTTGATCCCGCTTCGTGTCATATCCCACGGCGCCCGGGTTGCCGATATTGAGCGCCACCGTGCCTTCGGGCCCGCCGCGAACGGTCCGAACCGGCTTGACGTCGCCGTTGGCCGTCACCGGGAACACTCTTACCGAAGCATTTCCCATATTCGCGACGGCGACCTCGTCATTTTTTAAATCGAGCGCAATGCCGGTGGGGAATTTGATTCCGGTGTTGGGCCCTTTCAGGATGCGGACCGGGGCAACGTCTCCCTTATCGTTTTCGTGAAACACGAGGACGGAGCTGTCGGCGTCGTTGGCGACGAAGATTTCCTGCCGCCCCTCATGAGCCGCGATGTGCGACGGCCAGTTCAACTTGGTCTTAGCGCCTTGAATGATCCAAAGAGGTTTTGTGTTGCCGGAAGCGTCCAGCGGATACACGGTAATGGACGGCATGTCGAATTTTCCTTTGCCGTTCCCATAGTTACTCACAAAAACCAGTCTGTTTTTCGTGTCTAGAGCGATTCCGTGCGGGTCCACCAATTGCGTCTCCTTGCCTTCTATGGTGCGAATCGGTTTGTCATCTCCGGCGGCGGACTTGCGGTAAACAGCGACACGTCCGCTTTCTTGCGACATGTAGAGTTCCTGCTTGGCTTCATCGACCGCCAAGCCGAAGGGATGCCCGCCCGTCGTGTGGAGGAATCGCTTGGGCGCCGCATTTCCACGAGCATCGGTGGAAAAGACGGGCATCCAGCTTTGCGTGTCGCCGTTGAGGACGTACACGTCCTGCGTCTCCGGATCGATGTAAACGCCGCATGCCATTTCGAACTTCGTATTCGTGCCCGAAATCATTCGCTTGGGTTCGGTCATGCGAGCTTGCGGCGGTGTATTGTCGCGGCGATCGTATTCCACGACGCGGAAGAGATTCTCATCCGCAACGACGAGCATGTTGTGCTCGGGATTGATCGCCACCGCGCTGAACGACGGGTTGGGATCTTTAATGAAACGAACCGGAGCGCGATCGATGACGAGCGGTCGCGCTTCCTGGCGTTGCGATGTCTGTCCTCCGATCAAACTTCCGTGAGCCAGCCAAACAACCGCGAGGCCGGCCAGAGCCAACAGAGTTTTTCTCATGATGGAACTCCTCAGATATTGCCACGGATAACGCGGTTGACCCGCGAAATCCGTGGCACTTGATTTAGAACAAATACTTCAGCGCAAACTGCAGGATTCGAGGATCCTGCGCGTTGCGGATCCTGCCGAACTGGGCTGAACTGAGATTCGTATCGACAGCGCCGGTCCGGAACCCGTTCACCACGTTAAAGGCTTCAGTGCGAAACTCAACGCTCTGATTTTCGCGCACATGGAACACACGCGACACTGCCACATCAAATTGCCAGATTGGCGGCAGCGTGAGAGTGGCACGGCCCAGATTTCCCAATGTGCCCAAAGCCGGTAAACCGAATGCCGACGGGTTCAGATATTGCGTGTTGGGACGGCCCGATTTGTCGAGATATACCGCGTCGGGTAGAAGCAGATTCGGGCGTTGATTCGCGATATCGCAGAGGCACCGGTCACCGCCCGAGCCACTCGTGGTTGCGGCAGATGGCGTTCCGATCGTAACCGTACGGACGCCAACTGCCGAACTGGCGGCAACGATGCTGCCATTCGAATATTTGCGATACAGCGTGGATAAGCGCCATCCCGAGCCGACCTGGTCCAGGGTTCGATTGCCGAACTTTGGCGTTTCGGCGACCGCGGTTAAGTTGAAGGAGTGGCGCTGGTCGATTTCGCAATTACCGTAGTCTTTGTGACGATTGTTCGGATCCTGGTAGGTTTGGTTCACACTGGTTCCAAAACCGTTGCTTGTCCGCGCCGCATAATCGCCGAGACAATGGGAAAAGGTATGGTTCGCGTTAATACTCACGCCGTGGCTGAACCGGCGTTGGAAGGAGAGAAGAACGCCGTTGTAATGCTGGTTGCCGCCGGTCTCGATCATGGCGAGCTGGCCGATTTCATTGGCGAACTGAGGTCTCAAGAAACCCAATGCGCGGCGCGATTGGGTATTCGCGAGGGTCGAACAGGCAGCTCCGGCAGCGACCTTGTACGGCGTCGAAGCGCCATTGAGGAAGCAATTACCGTTGGCATCTCCATTGCCGGGAACGAACTGCGCGAGATTGAGCGGATTCGCAATCTGAAGGTGCGTGATGTGGCTTCCAATATAGCTGATGGACACGAGCGTATCCCGCATCACTTCCCGCTGGACATTCAAATTCCAGGATTGAATGTAGGTCGGCGGGAGATCGGGATTGCGGAACAGATATGCACCGAACGGAACAAACGACATCGTCTTCGACACCTGAAGCGGAAATGGATCGCCGCCGGGAACTCCCTGCCACGGATCATCCAATCCGCCCACCGGCGCATTCAGCGTCACCCCTTAACCATAAGGCGGAATTCCCGACACGTTGCCCAGACGCACGATCGTCGTGTAACTTCTAAATACGGCTCCTCAACACTCCAGGCC
>JACXTT010006846.1_pt1 | contig 16192 bp, 14 predicted proteins | sample 9270951 | NCBI WGS metagenome assembly JACXTT01 (sample SAMN15532306, study PRJNA645909) | rock metagenome | isolation source: weathered quartz diorite | place: Puerto Rico | collected 2017-06-21 | reverse complement strand
TGGAAGCAGCGTAGCTTGCTTGCGATCTTCTCCCTCTATGAATCGCTTCATCCGGGCCCCCAATCTGAATGCGTTGATCCAGTCTAGGTGATCGGGACGTTTTCACACAGCCTCGGTCGAAAAAGGCCACCTTGCCGATCTCGGCCACCGCCCTGGCAGAAGGCGCGACGGATGGGGCCGAAGGGGCCGACTCGCGACCACACGCAGCTAGGCAAAGCAGCGCCGCTGTAATCAAGGCGGCAGCCGCCTTGCGCCAGTACTTGCTCACTGCAGGTTCGTGAAGATATCGGTACCGAAAGGCACCAGATTTTTGTCATCGGCGTAGCCCAGGTACCCATTGGTCTGGAAAATGTTTTCCAGGCTCTTGAGCATCGAATAGTGGTTATACGGCGTATTGGTCACCGTGCCAGGCTTGATGTACTTCGAGAGCAGGACCGCACCGACACGGTCGCCGCCCACACCCTGATAGTGCAGCTTGTATTGCAGCGTTGGCGAAAGCGCCAGGATCGCATCGTCCGGACGCGTCACGTTGGGGCCAGCCTGCTGGCCGCAGCACGAATCACCGGGCAAGTTCAACGTTACCGTCGTCACGCCGTTGGTGGTGGTCGAGCCCGCAGGAACGATGTCTGCCGATTCATCGAAGTTGAGGATGATCAGGCCGTCCTTCTGGTAGGCGGGTGAGGCCTGGATGATCGCGACCCACTTTTTCAGGAAGGCGTTGATCGAGAACAGGCCGCCCTTGTCGCCGTTGACACAGGGCTTTGCGCCCGTGCCATCACCGTCGTGGCCGTCATCGCACAGGTTCGGCGTGATGAACACAAAGTTGGGGGTGGTATCGACAGACTTCAGGTCCTTTTCCAGGTTCGCATCCAGATTCACCACATGGGTATCGCAATAGCTCTGGTTGTCGATAATCGAATGGAAATAGACAAAGGGATTATGGCGGGTCGCGTACTGGTCGCCCTTCGGCACATCGGCCGTCGGTGCCTGAGCAGACTGGGTATTGTCGATGGCGCCGATCTTGGGATGGCCGCAGGTGGCCGACTCACGCGTCGGGTCATTGCCCATGTCCCCCATGTAGCCCTTCCACGTCAGGCCCAGATCGTCCAGCTGGTTGACGAAGGTCTTCACTTCGTTGGGATACACGCAGCCCATGCCGTTCTTCGTCTTCAGCACCTTCGGATTGCCGGCGTCCCAGCCGTCGGCCACGGCATCGTTGAAGCCCTGGAAGCAATCGGCCTGCGTTTCCCTGGTGGAAGGCTGACCGCTCATCATCGCGATGTAATTGTCCAGGCTGACGTGGCCGGTACCGAAATACTGAGTCAGCAGCGCACCATTCTTCGCCATGGCTTGCAGGTCGGGGTCCTGCGTGCTCGAGCCAAAGGTGTCGTTGTAGTTCTTGTTTTCCATGGTCAGCACGAAGACATGCTTGACCGACTGCATCGTCGCCGGCCCACTGCCACCATCGCTGCTGCAGGCGCTCAGAGCGCCTGCCAGCGTGGCGCAAGAAATCAGCGCACAGGCCGCACGGCCCAGCGCGGCGAACGAATATCGGCCCTTGGACAACATAGCTAACTCCCTGATCGGCCGGGACTCTAGTGGGGGCGCCCGTGCCATTGTTTTGTCATACCCAAGGTGCGACTGTTGACTAGTCACCTAAGGCGTAGGGATTGTCTGGTGAATCGATGACGAAACAATGAAACGGGTCAGAAAGGTGCAGTAGGGAATTTTCAGATAGCCGAAGCCTGCCTGATACCCCTGTCCTACAAGCCAAACCCATAGAGCGCAGCCGCATTTCGCCAGCGCAGCGCCTCGGCAAAGCGGCTGTCATCCGCCGCATCGCCACCGGCGCCTGGCTCGCACGGCCAGCTGAACAGCGCTGCGCATTCGTCGGCACGGACAGCGGATTCATGATTCGTCCACGGCCAGTCACTGCCCAGCAACAGGCGCTCATGTCCCACGGTCCGGCCCCATGTCCCGGCAAGCGAACGCCAGTCGGTTGCGGGCAGCAGCCGGTACGGAGCGCTCAACTTCACCCATACCTGACGCCGCGCCAGCATTTGTGCCGCCACCTCGAACACGGTGTCGCGGGAGCCACCCTCACCCGGCCGGCCGAAGTGGTCCAGCACGACCGGCGCGGGGCAATGGCCGAGCGCCGCGTCCAGTTCGGCCAGCAGCGCGCCACCGTGCCCGTTCTCGGTATGCAGCTCGACATGCCAGCCCAGGTTGCCGATCCGCTCGAACAAGGCTCGCCACGGCGCCGTCCCGACGCGGCGCCAGTCTGGATCGCCGAAGAGGTTGAGCCGGATGCCGCGCACGCCCGCCGCGTCCATGGCAGCCAGCGCATCGTCCGTGACTGACGGATCCACCACCGCCACGCCGCGCAGCCGTCCGGCACTTGTACCCAGCGCCGCAAGCAGCGCCGCGTTGTCCGTGCCCAGAAAACTGGTCTGGACCACGACGCCGTAGAGATCCCCCAGCGGCGCCAGCAGGCGCTGCCAGTCCTCGATGCGCGCGGCGTAGGCGGGCCGATAGCGGGCGGACGGCGTGGCGGCCCCGGCATCGAACAGGTGAAAGTGGCAATCCACCAGCGGCATCGCATTGCGCATATCGTCAGCCATTCCTCGCGTACGGGTAAGCCCTGATATGGTGCCAGGCGACCCGCAGCTAATCTAGTCCTCTAGAGGAGATCAATCTAACACGGACACCAGATGCAAGACAACGACCCGCTGCTCAGCGCCGCAACCGTCGCCGGCATCAGCCGCTATGGCCGGATTGCGGCACAGCTGCAGCGCAAGATCGTGGACGGCGCATGGCTGCCCGGCGCGGCGATTCCGGCGGAAAGCACGCTTGCAGCCGAGTTCGGCATTGCGCTGGGCACCATCCGCCAGGCCATTGCCGTGCTGGTGCAGGAGGGACTGCTGGAGCGCGTGCAAGGCAAAGGCACCTTCGTACGCAACGGGCTCACCGGCGCCAGCATGATGCGGTTCTTCCGCTTCCGGGCCGATGCCGCAGGATCGGGCAACTTCACCGCGGGCATGGAGCCAGGCCCGGCCATCCCGCGTTCCGAGATCCTGTCGTGCCGCGCGGCGCGGCTGGACAAGAGCATGGCCGCGCTGTTCGGGCTCGATGCCGGCGCGCGCGGCCTGGCGATCTCGCGGCGGCGCTGGCTCGACGACAAACCGCGCCTGCTCGAATCGATCTGGCTGCCGCTGCCGCGCTGCGAACCATTGCAGCGTCTGCCCAAAGCCGAATGGGGCGACCTGCTCTATCCGCTGCTCGGCTCGCAATGCGGCATCACCATCCATCGCGCCGTGGACGAAGTGACCTTCCGCACGCTGGATGCCGACGAGGCCGGCCTGCTGGACCTGGCCGACGGCCATCCCTGCGCACTGGTGACGCGGCGCGCCTATGACCTGCAAGGCCACTGCGCGGAGTACCGGCTGACAAGGGGCGATGCCTACGCCTTCCGCTACCAGGCGGACATCCGATAACCCTTGAACGAAGAAAGCCCATTGAAGTGGAGACAAGCGTGAAGCATTTGCCAACACAGATCGCGACGACCCTGGTGGCCACCCTGCTGCTTGCGCCTGCCCTTGCGCAGGCCACGGAAGTGCCCGCGCAGTGGCCGACCCGGCCCATCACCATCGTCGTGACCTACCCGCCCGGCGGCGGAGCGGACCTGATGGCGCGCCTGATTGCGCCCGGCCTCGGGCGCGAACTGGGCCAGTCCGTCATCGTCGAGAACCGGCCGGGCGCCGGCGGGCAGATCGGCGCATCGTACGTCGCCAAGGCCGCGCCCGACGGCTACACGCTGATGGTCGATGCGTCTTCCTACGCCGTGAATCCGAGCCTGTATCCGCGCCTGCCCTATGACCCCGCCAAGGCCTTCACGGCCATTGGCGTGCTGGCCCGCTATCCCAATGTGCTGGTTGCCACGCCGGGGTTCCCGGCGCACTCGGTCAAGGATGTCCTGGCCATCGCGAAGCAAAAGCCGGGCACGGTGGCCTTCGCCTCGTCGGGCAACGGCTCGGCCCAGCACCTGTCCGGCGTGCTGTTCGAGCAGCGCGCGGGCGTGGACTTGCTGCACGTGCCGTACAAGGGCGGCGGCCCGGCCATGACGGACGTGATCGCGGGCCAGGTGCCGCTGTTCTTCGCCAACGTTGCCTCGAGCCTGCAGCACATCAAGGCCGGCAAGCTCAGGCCGCTTGCCGTGACCAGCCATACGCGCACGCCGGCGCTGCCGTCGGTGCCGACCATGGAAGAAGCCGGCGTGGCCGGCTACGAAGTCTATGAGTGGAATGCCGCGTTCGTCCCGGCCGGCACGCCCCAGCCCATTACCGGCAAGCTGTCCGAGGCGCTGCAGAAAGTCATGAACAGTCCCGACGTGCGCAAGCGCATCGCGGAACTGGGCGGCGAGGTCGTGGCCGCGCCGCCGGCCGAGGCCGCCCGCTATATCGGTAACCAGACCCGCCTGTGGGCCAAGGTCATCAAGGACGGCAACGTCAAGCCCGAATGAGGTGAGCGCCGGTCACCCGCCGCCAGCCCCCAGCCATCGAGAATCCCCGGAGAAATGCATGACCCAGTTTGACCCCGTCCGCCGCGACGTCCTGAAGCTTGCCGCCGCGCTCGGTGCCGGCGCCCTTGCGCCTTCGCTCGCGCGTGCACAGGCCTGGCCCGCCAAACCGATCCGCCTGGTGGTGCCGTTCGCGCCGGGCGGCAGTTCCGAGATCGTGGCCCGCTCGACCGCCGCCGAACTGACCCGGCTGCTTGGCGTGTCGGTGTTCGTGGAGAACAAGCCCGGCGGCGCAGGCAACGTCGCCATGGGAGAAGTGGCGCGCGCGGAGGACCAGCACACGCTGATCCTGGGCCATATCGGTACCCTTGCGGTGAATCCCTACATCTTCGCCAAGCTGCCGTACGACCCAAACAAGGACTTCCGCCCGGTGTCCCTGCTGTCCAAGGTGCCGAGCCTGTACGTGATCCATCCCGACGTGCCGGCGAAGAACCTGAAGGAGTTCATCGCGCTGGCCAAGAGCAAGCCCGGCAAGCTCAACTACGGTTCGGCCGGCAATGGCAGCGCGGGTCACCTTGCGTTCGAGTACCTGAAGGCTGCCAGCGGCACCTTCATTACCCACGTGCCGTACCGCGGCAGTGGTCCGCAGATCACCGACCTGCTGTCCGGCAGGCTCGACGCAGCCGCGGTCGGCGCGCCGGCCATCCTGCCGTTCATCAAGGCTGGCAAGCTGCGCTGCATTGCCACCGGCACGTCGCAGCGCATCCCGCAGCTGCCTGATGTCGGCACGGTCGCGGAACAGGGCTACCCGGGCTTCGAGATGACGCAGTGGTACGGCCTGCTGGCCCCGGCAAGCCTGTCGCAGCCGGCCACCGACAAGCTCGCCGACGCCGCGGCCAAAGCGGTGAAGAGTCCGGCGTCGACACAGCGGCTGAGCGCCGATGCCGCGCTGGTGGTGGGCAGCACGCCGCAGGAGTTCGCGCATTTCATCGCGCAGGAACAACAGCGCTGGAAGCCGATCATCGCGCGCGCCCAGATCAAGCCGGACTGACGCCGACGCGCCCCGGTCACGTTGCAGCCAACGATACCCCGCCCGAAACTGCAGACAGGCGCCCGCCTGTCGCATCGCGCAGTGGCGGGGACATCGCGTTCGGCGGTGCCCCGCCCTCTCCCCTGAGAAAATCCGGTTCGCGGTGGAATAAACGCGCGCCTCCTGCGTCTACCCGGCATGGGTCCACGTCCCGGACCGCCTGAACGACGAGGAACCATGGCACTCCCGCCCCGCCCACCGCGATCCCCCGCCTCTGCCTGGACCGTCCTGGCACTGAAGGCGGCCTTCCTGCTGCCGGCTGTCGCCATGGCCCAGGGCACGACCGACCAGCAGAAGTTCGCAGCCGAGAACGAGGCCGCCATGGCGCGGATGATGGACGGCATGGCGGTCCGGCCCAGCGGCAATATCGACCAGGACTTTGCCGCCATGATGATCCCGCATCACCAGGGCGCCATCGACATGGCCATGGCCGAGTTGCGCTACGGGCGCAATGAACAGCTGCGGCGCATTGCGCAGGAAATCATCGTTGAACAGTTGCAGGAGATTGCCGCGATGCGGCTCGCGCTCGGCCAGCCGCTGCCGCCCTCCGCCCCCGCACCGACCCAGCCCGCCAGCGGCGACCAGACCCTGCCGCAAGCGGCCGGGCACAGCCCTGCCACGCACGTACACTGACAACAAGACCAGGCCATGAACCGCGACCCCGCCAAAACCATCAAGACCGCCCTGACCCTGACGCTGCTGTTCGGCCTGTCCGGCACCGTACTGGCCGGACAAGCGCCCGGCCCGCTGAGCGCGCCCGACGTGCCTGTCAGCCACCGCGACCGCATCTACGCGGCCGAACAGTTCTCGAACACGGTGTCGGTGACCGATCCGGCCGACAACAAGCTGCTGGGCGTGATTCGGCTGGGCGATCCGACACCGGGCAACCTCAGTCCGCTCTACCGTGGCCAGTTGCTCGTACATGGCCTGGGCTTCTCGCCCGACCGGCGCACGCTGGCGGTGGTGTCGATCGGCTCCAACTCGGTGTCCTTCATCGACACGGCGACCAATGCCGTCAAGCATGTGACCTACGTGGGACGATCGCCGCATGAGGCGTTCTACACGCCTGACGGCAAGGAAGTGTGGGTGACGGTGCGCGGCGAGAACTACATTTCGGTCATCGACGCCAGCACGTTCGCGGAGAAGACCCGCATCACCGTCGCCGCCGGCCCGGGCATGCAGATCTTTTCACCGGACGGCAAGTACGGCTACATCTGCTCGTCGTTCAACCCGGAAGTCGCGGTGGTCACCGTGGCCGACCACAAGGTCGTCGCGCGCGTGAAGCAGGAAAGCCCGTTCTGCCCGAATATCGCCGCCACGCCGGATGGCAGGCAGGTCTGGTTTACGCTCAAGGATATCGGCAAGACCCAGGTGTTCGAAGCGCGTCCGCCGTTCCGCCCGCTCAAGACCCTTGAGACCGGGGCGATCACCAACCACGTGAATTTCGCGCACACCGCGGCCGGCACGTTCGCCTATGTGACCATCGGCGGCCTGAACCAGGTGAAGGTCTTCCGCACGGACGACTTCACCCAGGTCGCGACGATTCCCGTGGGCGCCCTGCCGCATGGCCTCTGGCCTTCCGGCGACGGCACCCGCATCTACGTGGGCCTGGAGAACGCGGACAGCCTGGCGGCCATCGATACCGCCACCAACCAGGTCGTGGCCAATGTGCCCGTTGGCCAGGCCCCGCAGGCCGTCGTCTACGTGCCGGGCGCCGTGCCCGAAGGCTCGGGCACGCAAGGGCTGCAGCCGCTCGGCGTCGCCGGCCAGACCACGCAACTGAAGATGGTCGCCCTGGCCAATGGCAAGCCGGTCGCAAGCGACGGCGCCCCGACCACCGTGACGCTGTTCGATCAGGGCCTGCTGCAGGTGCTGCAAGCCTCCGCCACGGGGCTGCAACCCAAGCAGGCGTATGTGCTCGCACTCGCCGGCCAGGCAGACGGTACCGGTCCGCTGGAGCCGCTGGCCACGTTCAACACGAACCCGGCGGGCGCGGCCATCGTCAATGCGATCGGGCCGATCCGGCAGGTCGTGCAGGGCATTGCCGGCGCGCAAGCACGGCGCTATCTTGTGATCGCGCCAGCCGTTGACGGCAAGCCCGCCGCGCCAGTCCAGGTGCAGGCCATGTAGGCTGGCGCCCTGTCCATGCGTACCCGAGAGGACTGGCTGTGAAGGACCTGCTGCAGCACGTCGAGCCGATGATCCCCGCGTTGCGTCGCTACGCGCGTGCGCTGCTGCGCGACCAGCCCGCCGCCGATGACCTTGTCCAGGACTGCCTGGAGAAGGTCATCACGTACTGGGACAGCCGCCGCAGCCACGCCGACACCCGCAGCTGGGTGTTCGCCATCCTGCACAACCTGGCGATGACGGCACTACGCCGCCAGGCCGGCGCACGCGGCCTGCATGTGGCCATCGAAGACGTGGCCGAGTCGCTGAGCGCGCGCGCCACGCAGGAAGACGCGCTGCACTACCGCGACCTCATGAGCGCGCTCGAGACACTGCCGGCGGAGCAGCGCAGCGTGCTGCTGCTGATATCGGTCGAAGACATGTCCTACGCGGACGCCGCCCGCGTGCTCGACATTCCCATCGGCACCGTGATGTCGCGCCTGTCGCGCGCGCGGGACCGGTTGCTGAAGATCATGGAGGGCGGCGCCACCGCGACGGCATCAGGATCGGCACAGGGATCGCCACAGAAGGCGGCATTGCGGAGGGTCAAATGAACGAGAGCCGGCCCGTGCAGGAAGAAGACCTGCAGGCCTACGTGGACAATGCGCTGGACCAGGTTCACCGGCGTGAGATCGAAGCCTACCTGCGCGATCACCCGGAAGTTGCGCGCCGGGTCGAGGGATACGCCGCACAGCGCCAGCAATTGCGCGATGTATTCGCCCCGGTGGCGAGCGAGCCCATCCCGCCGGAACTCAATCTGCGCCACATGCTTGCCGCGCGACGCACCCGCACAGCCGCTCCGTGGCGCCTGGCTGCTTCAGTGTTTGTCGCACTGTGCGTGGGTGGCCTGGCAGGCTGGATGGGACGCGGCGCCACCGAGCCGGCGTCTGGCGGCATCGCCGCGCTGGCCCGCGAGGCCACGGCAAGCTACCAGGTCTTCGCGTCCGACCCGAACCGGCCCGTCGAGATCAGCGCGAATGACAACGCCGATCTCGTCAGGTGGGTATCGGCACGGCTGCAGCGCGCGGTCGCCGTGCCGGACCTTGCCCGCTCTGGCTACCACTACATGGGCGGTCGCCTCGTAGCGACCGAGCACGGCCCGGCCGGTCTCTTCATGTATGACGACGGGCATGGCACACGCGTGGCCATGCTGGTGCGACCGATGAAAGTGGAACAAAACACGCCGATGAAAGCGCATCGCCAGGCCGGCGTGGCCGGATACTCATGGGCGGACCAGGGACTCGGCTACAGCCTGGTCGCCGCCGATTCGACCAACGGCCTGCATCCGCTTGCCGACGAGATGCGGCGGCAGATCGACCAGCGCGCACGCCAGCCCGCGCCGGCATAGCGCCGGACGGGCTGGCGGGCTCAGCGCCCGCCCTTGCCGAACAGCCCCTTCACGCGCTCCCAGAGCACGCCGAAGAACAGCGCCACCGGGTTGAGCTGCACGGTCTTCATGCGCTCCGACTCGCTCAGCGTCGGGTCCATCCTGCGCGCCACCGACTTGCCGAAGTCGGCGATCATGCGCCGCACGAAATCGCGCACCAGTCCTGAACGCGAGAACTGGGCAAGCGGCCCTTGCAGCGAGTACTGCAGGTCCACGGCCACCTCCGTCTCATTGGCCGAGCGCGCGGCGAGCTGGTAGGCGATATCGCCCGCGGCCTTGGAGTTGCTGAGCGAATCCTGCCCCGCCCCTTTCAGCACCCCGCGCTTGCGGCTGTCGTCGCGCTGCAAACGTGCCGCGCCCTCGAAACGCGCGGACATCGGGCCGAACTTGATGGCGATATGTCCCTTGACCTTCTCGCCCGCCACTTCGGTCAGCACAGCGCCCGGCAGGCAGCCCGCCACCGCGGGCAGGTCCGCCATGAACGCCCAGACCGCGTCGACCGGATAGGGCACGGTAAAGCCGCCTTCGATGCGCGACCAGCCCTTGCGGTCGGCCGCGCGCCCCGCCTCATTGGCCGCCGTGGCGGTCTGCGCCGATGCAGTGCCGAGCGCTTCGTCGGAGACGGTGAAACCGGTGAACGCACTGGCGCTGGCCGGTGCAGACTCGCGTGGCGCAGGCTCGGCCTGTGCCGGCCGCCGCGCGTCCAGCACCGAGCGGATGGCGGCAACGATGCCCATGTAGCCGGTACAGCGGCACAGGTTGCCCGACAACTCGTGGCGGATGGTCGCTTCGTCGGCATCGGGCAGGCGCAGCACGATGTCGCGCGCGGTGGCAAGCATACCGGGCGTGCAGAAGCCGCACTGCAATGCATGATGGCGGTTGAAGGCAACACGCAGGTCGGCCATGACGGCGTCGTCCTCATAGCCCTCGACGGTGACGATGTCCGCGCCCTGGCAGCCGGCGGCGAAGGTGATGCACGAGCGCACGGGCTTGTCGTCGACCAGCACCGTGCAGGCGCCGCAGGCGCCGTGCTCGCAGCCAAGGTGGGTGCCGGTGAGACGATGGGTATCGCGCAGGAAGTCGCCCAGGTGCGTACGGTCCGTACAGGCGCCGGATACCTGCCGGCCATTGACGGTAAATGCGATGGTTTGCACAGGGCTCCTCAGTTCAGCATTTGCATGACGCAGCGCGTCACGACGGTACGGCACAGCTTGCGGTCGATCGCATCCTTGTCCGGCGCGGCGCGGGCAATGGCCTCGTCCACGGCCTGCGCGGTCAGGGCGGCGGCGCCCTGCGCTGCCACGGCGCGGGTCAGTTCGCGCAGCACCACCGGCGGCCCATCGAGCGCACCCAGCACGATGCGCGCGAAGCGGCGGCTGGCGTCGACATAGGCCGCGCAACTCGCCTCGGCGAACTCGCCGGTCTTGCGGCACAGCTTCTGGTAGCCCCAGCGGGTATCGGCGCTCGCCGGCGGCACGCGCACCGCGGCGATCAGCTCGCCTTCCTCCAGCGCCGTGGTGTAGGCGCCGATCATGAAGGCATCCATCGGCACTACGCGGGACCCCGCCGCCGAGGCGATCTCGATCCGGGCGCCCAGTGCCGTCATGGTCACCACCCAGTCCGCCGCCGGGTCGGCGTGCGCAAGGCTGCCGCCCACGGTGCCGCGGTTGCGGATGGCGCGGTAGGCAATGCCGCCCGCCACGGCCTGCAGCATGGTGCCGCGGAGCGGCTCGAATACGCCGTCCTCGATCTGCGCGTGGGTCACGCACGCGCCGATGCGAACGTAGTCGGGCGTGACCGCGACCTCGCGCAGTTCCGGCAGCCGCGATACGTCGACGACGGTATCCGGTCGCGTCAGGCGCAGGTTCAGCATCGGGCCGAGCGACTGGCCCCCGCCCATAGTCTTGGCAACATCGGTGCCCGCGCCAAGGCGGGCGAGCGCATCGGCCAGCGACTCGGGCGCTTGATAGGTAAAGGCAACGGCTTTCATTGGTCAGGCAGCCTTCCTGCTTTCGGACTGGGTCGCGGCGGCGTCCAGCGCCTCCAGGACCTTCCTCGGGGTCAGCGGGGTTTCCTTGAGTTCGACGCCGAAGTCGCGCAGCGCATCGTTCACCGCGTTGAAGATCGCGGCCGGCGGGGCGATGGCGCCGCCTTCGCCCATACCCTTCGCGCCGCATTCCGTGTGCGGCGACGGCGTCTCGAAATGATGGATGCGGATCGACGGGATCTCGGTCGGCCCCGGCAGCATGTAGTCCGCCAGCGTCGAAGCGAGCGGCTGGCCATTGCCGTCATAGCGCATCTCTTCGAACATGGCCGTGCCGATGCCCTGCGCCACGCCGCCGTAGGTCTGCCCTTCCACCACCATCGGGTTGATCATGGTGCCGCAGTCCTCGACCACGACATAGTCGAGGATCTCGACGTGCCCCGAATCGATGTCGACCTCCACCGCGACCGCATGCGTGGCGTAGGTAAAGCTGCCCGTATCGACCGCCGGCTTGAAGCCCATGGTGGTTTCCAGGCCCTGTGCGTCGACATCGGCCGGCAACCGATGCGGGTTGATGTACCAGGCGTCGGCAATGCGGTCGACCGCGATGCTGCCCTCGCCAGCGCGCACGCCCCCCGCCTCGAAGCGCGCGGACTCAGCCGGCTGGCCCAGCATGTGCGCACCGATCTTCAGCAGCCGCGGCAGCAGCGCCTTGCAGGCGCGCGACACCGCCCCGCCCGACATCACCAGCGAACGCGAGGCGTAGGTGCCAGTCGAGAATGGCGTCAGGCCCGTATCGCCATGGACGACCTTGATCCGCGCAATGTCGATGCCGAGGATTTCATTCGCGATCTGTGCGAACGTGGTCTCCATGCCCTGCCCGTGCGAGTGCACACCGACGCGCACCTCCAGCCCGCCGTCGGGCGTGATGCGCACGGTGGCGGAATCAAAGCCCGGAATCACAGGCGTGCCCCATGCCGCGAACACCGACGTGCCGTGGGCCGATTGCTCGGTATAGGTGCCGAAGCCGACGCCCACGTAGCGGCTGCCTTCCGGCCCGGACTTCTGGCGCGCGCGGATCGCGGGCAGGTTGATCATCTCCATCGCCTTGCGCACGCTGGCCGGGTAGTCGCCGCCGTCGAAGTGCTTGTTGGTCACGTTGACGTAAGGCATGGCCTGCGGCGGCACGAGGTTCTCGCTGCGGACTTCCCACGGCTCGCGGCCGACCTCGCGCGCGATCGCGTCCATGAGCAGTTCCATCGCGAAGCACACGCCCGTGCGGGCCACGCCGCGGTACGGCACGAAGCCGGGCTTGTTGGTGGCGACGCAGACGGTCTCGCAGCGATAGCCGTCGAACGCATAGGGCCCCGGGAGGTTGCCGATAGCCTGGCCCGGCTCAAGGCCGATGGTGAACGGCCACACCGAATAGGCCCCGCCGTCGATGGCAATCTTCGCATCCAATGCCAGCAGCTTGCCACGCGCATCGGCGTACGCAGTCAACTCGTAGTGGTGTTCGCGCGAGTTGGCGCCGGCGGTCAGGTGCTCGCGCCGGTCCTCGATAAAGCGGAATGGCCGCTTATAGGTCATGGCCAGCCACGCGATGCACAGCTCCTCCTGCTGCAGCACGCACTTGTAGCCGAATGCCCCACCTACATCGGGCGAGATCACGCGCACGCGTTCCTGGTCAAGCCCAAGGCAATGGCTCAGGATGGTGCGGATCATGTGCGGCACCTGCGTGGCGCTGTACACGACGAGCTGGTCGAACTGGTGGTCCCAGTAGGCCAGCACCGCCTTGCCTTCCATCGGCACCATGCACTGGCGTGCCAGGTCGATCTTGCGGTGGACCACGACAGTGGCCTCGCGCTGGCGCGCTTCGAAGTTCTTGTCGGCGGTCAGCGTCATGAAGGTGTTGTCGGCCCAGTGCTCATGCACGCGGACTTCTTCCGCCAGTTGACGCGCCTGCGCGACTTCGGTCAGCGCGGTCAGCTCGTCGAATTCGAACGAGACCTGCTCGGCAATGTCCTCGGCCTCGGCGCGGGTCGGCGCGAACGCCATGGCCACGGGCTCGCCGACGAAGCGCACCTTGCCGCTGGCCAGCGGCGGCTGCGCGGAAGGCTTGTAGGAGGGAAAGGCCGAATCGGCGACGATGTCCTTCGCTCCCTGCATGTCCTCGCGCACGATCACGGATGCGCCCAGCCTTTGCGGCTTGATGACCGACAGCAGCCTGGCGTGCGCGACCGGGCTGCGCAGGAATGCCACCTCTTGCAGGTCCGGCATGGCGATGTCCGCCACGAACCGGCCCTTGCCATGCAGGTGCCGGGCGTCTTCCTTGCGCGCCACGCGGGCGCCGACCCCCTGGCCCCGCCCTTCCAACGAATGATTCGGTTCCATCGATATCCTGTCTTCTGGCCGGCGGCCGCAGCGGACGATGCGCCCGCCGCGGGTCCTGACTTGCTCAGCATGCTGAGCAAAAATGCTAAAGAAGCCCGCCCCGGCCTGTCAATTGCGGCTTCACCGCATGGCAGGCGAACGTAAACGCCATGCCTGCGCTCATTCCTGCACGCCGATCGCCGCCAGCGCGGCCGACCGGGGCATGACGGTGGCGTACTTCTGCTCCATGTCGAACAGGTTGGCTTCATGCGGGCCCAGGGCGCGGTCGCCCACGCAATCCGAGAGCACCAGCGGCCGGAAGCCGTACTGCATCGCATCCACGACGCTGGCGCGCACGCAGCCGCTGGTCACGGCGCCGGCCACCAGCAGCGTCTTCACCGCGCGCTGGGTCAGCCAAGCGGCCAGCGAGGTGCCAAAGAACGCGGACGGCACGGTCTTTCGCACCACCAGTTCGCCCGGCGCGGGTGCAAGCTCGTCGACGACGGCGCTGTTCCGGTCATGCTCCTTCAAGGTCAGCATGTTCGGCACCTTCATCGAGAAGATATTGTGGTCCGCGCCATCGTCGGCGTAGACGATGCGGCTGTGCGCAATAGCCCAGCCTTCGCGGCGCGCCGCCGCGAGCAGGGGCACCGTGGCGGCGATCGCCTCGCGGATATTGCCGCCGCCGAACACCGCCGGATCGGCGAAGCCGTTGACGAAGTCCACGATCAGCAGGCCGAATGGCGGCGCCAGATCAAGCTGGTTGCCGAAGCCCTGGCGCTGGTAGGCGCCGATTTCCTTATGCATGGGCTGCTACTCCTTGGGGTACTGGAAGCCATCCATGACCTTGCCATTGGTCACCACGTCCGCGCCGTCGAGGCGCACGGTGCAGCGGCGCAGCGGGATGTCGATATGGCAGGTGGTCGTGCGCTGTCCACCTGCCTCGTTATTCGGCCCGAGCGAGAACAGGAAATTGCCCTCGAACGCGCGCGCGTCCATGCCGATGGTCGCTTCGCGGTCGTACAGGCCCAGCGTCGCCCAGTGCGCGTGCGGCTGCAGGCCCCAGCCGATGTGCGAGATCGCATAGGCCTCCGGGTCCCGGAACGACGCCATATATTCGCTCAGCAGTTCCGCATGCAGGCCGCCTTCGATGCGCGTGGCAAAGCCGTTCTGCACGGTCAGCGTGACCGGCTCGGTAACGTAGGTCTTCTGCGGCAGCAGGATATCGCCACGGTCCAGCACGATGGTACCGCTGGCCCCGCCCTCGTTCGGCCAGGTCAGCACGAAGCCGCTGGGCCAGTGGTCCCAGCGCCCGGGCTCGTCGACAAAGCCATACTCGCTGATCGCCGGGAACTCGCCCAGCGGGCAGCGCAGGTCAGTGCCGGCGGCCGAAACCACGTGCATCTCCTTTGCGCGCCCCAGCCGTTCGGTGGCCGCCTTGACGCGTTCGCGGTCGGCCTCGGTCGGAACCATGCGCGCCAGCACCTCGGGCGGCTCCACGGCCAGCAGGATCCTGGTGCCGGCTTTCAGGATGTCGTGCTGCTCGGGCGAGAACAGCAATGTCATCAGGTCGAGCACGAGGTCGCTGGCTTTCAGCGCCGAAATGGCCGCGCGGTTGCCGGTCAGCGGCGTGGTGCCGAGGTAGGCCAGCGCATCACGGCTCAGCGCCTTCTCGCCGTTGACGGGCGGCAGGTCCAGCCGGTTGACGATCGCACCCATCGCCTGCGTGGCGATCAGCGCAGTCGACAGGGTCTGCGGATGCGTGGCCGCACTGGTGAGGATGGTCACCGTCTGCCCTCGCTCGAGCTTTGACAGCTTGAGCACCCGGGTCCAGGCTTCGATCATCTGGTGGTCACTGACGGGCATGTCGGCTCCTTGCGTGACGGGGTTGGTGACAGGCGTTCATCACAGCAGCGGCGCACCGAGGAAATCGCCGAAGGCACGATAGAAGCCGGCCTCGTCATCCCACGGGATCATGTGGCCCGCGTCGGCCACATGGCTCACCAGCACGCCCGGCAGCGGCGTGCGGATTTCCCGCTCGTCCTCATCGCGCACCACGTCGCCGCGGCCTGCGCGCATCAGCAGCGTGGGCACGGCCACGTGCGGCAGGTCGGCGTGGATGTCGTCTTCATGGAAGCCGTTGAAGCTCGCCAGGATCGCGCGCTCGTCGCAGGTGTGCAGCCATTCGGCACGCAGGCGCAGTTGCTCATCCGTCCATGTCGGGCAGAAGCGGCGCATGCCCTCGGCGTCGATCCCTGCGCGAGCAAGGCGGATCGAATCGATGTACCAGGGCAGTTGCGCGGGATAAGCGCGGCGGCCGGGCCCGGAGACCGGCGGATCAACCATCACCAGACGAGTCAGGCCCGCCGGGTGCTGGCGCGCGGCGCGCACGCCAATGCGCCCGCCCATCGAGTGGCCGACGATGGCATAGCGTTGCAGGCCCAGCGCCTGCGCAAACGCGATCACGTCGGCAGCCTGCGCGTCCAGGCTGTAGTCCAGCGTGTCGCTCGCTTCAGAGAGCCCGCGGCCGCGCACGTCCAGCACATACGTATCGAAGCGTTGGCCGAACTGCTCGCCAACAAAGCCCCACGTGATGGCCGGGCTCGTGATGCCCGGCACGATGATCACGGCATCGCGCGACGCACGCTCGCCATCGTTGCCGCCATAGCGCAGGTAGTG
>JACXTT010006845.1_pt1 | contig 16194 bp, 18 predicted proteins | sample 9270951 | NCBI WGS metagenome assembly JACXTT01 (sample SAMN15532306, study PRJNA645909) | rock metagenome | isolation source: weathered quartz diorite | place: Puerto Rico | collected 2017-06-21 | reverse complement strand
GCGCGAAGTCCAGCCCGGAGACCAGCAGAAAGCTGATCAGGTCGTCGCCGCCGCCGGCAAGGTCGCCGAGAAATATCAGGACTACAAAACCGCGCTCCACGACGGCTTCAAGATCTTCCTGCCCAACGTGCCGCAGAAGCACTATCACTTTACCAACTATCAGTATGGATTCGAAGCAGCCATGGGCTTCAACCCCGAGCATCCCACATCGTTGCTCTACGAGAAGCACGGCGACGGCTACAAACTGATCGGCGTGATGTACACCGCGCCCAAACGTTTCACCGAAGACGACTTGAACGAACGCATCCCGCTCAGTATCGCCCAGTGGCACGAGCACGTGAACTTTTGCGCTCCTCCGCAGGATCGCAGGAAAGAACTGTTCGGTCCAAACGCAAAATTCGGCCTGCTGGGATCGATTGTCACGCAGGAAGACTGCGCCGCCAACGGCGGGACGTTCCATCCCATCATCTTCAACTGGATGGTGCACCTCTATCCGCTCGAAAAGGACGCCGCGCAAATCTGGTCGGTCGAGCGCCAGCCACACAATCACGGTGGAGACTAGACCCTCAGATCACCAGAAGAAGTCAGCCATGTTTTCGATATCCTTCCGAAAATTCGGCACTCATGAAACCACGCGGCGTGATTGTCCTCGTATAGCCCTGCAAGTCAACCAGGGCGCGCTCTACCCGGCACTGCACAGATTGGAACAACAGGGCTGGATTCAATCGCAGTGGGGAGAATCGGAAAACAACCGCCGTGCCAAGTATTACTCACTCACACGGGACGGTGCCCAATATTTGCGGAAACAGCAAGCTCAGTGGAACCGTCTCTCGCTGGCGATTGATCTGGTGCTGAAAACAACGTAGTTGAAACGAGCAACTATGCGTTGGTACTACAAATTGCCGCTCCGTTTGCGTTCGCTGTTCAAGAACCGACAGGCCGAATACGATCTTGGTGACGAGATCCAGTTTCATCTGCAATGTCAAGCCGAAGAATACGTTGCCCAAGGGATGGGCCCGGAAGAAGCCCGCTGTGCTGCCTTACGGTCGCTCGGCGGCATTGAACAAGTGAAGGAGGAATGCCGCAAAATACGTAACGTGAGCTTCATCGAGAGCCTTCATCAAGACCTCCACTTCGGTTTCCGCATGCTCCACCGGAGTCCCGGCTTTTCCATCCTGGCGATCCTCTGCCTGACACTAGGAATCGGCGCAATGGATGCGGGTAGTCGGAGTCGCCAAGCTCGCGAAGTAGGCAACGTTCGCGGAAGCGCCGAAGCCGTTTTTCTATGTGCCTCTGCGCCAGGATTTCTCGATTCGCGTTAGCCTGAACATCCGTACATCGGTGGATGCCGGGACAATGGCCGCGGCGTTGGCGCGCGAGGTCCGCGCGCTCGACTCAAACCTGGCGCCCTCTGAGATCATCACGATGCGGCAACACGTGAACCAGACCGCGTTGGCATCACAACAGATCGTCGTCGCTCTCCTCAGCATCTTCGGAAGCCTCGCGTTGTTGCTTGCGGCCATCGGACTCTACGGCCTGATGTCCTATGCGGTGTCGCAGAGCAAGCGCGAGTTTGGTATACGGATGGCGCTCGGCGCGGGCCGATCCAATCTGTTGTGGCTGGTAATGTCGCACGGTCTTGCGCTGACGGTAGGTGGTGTTGCCTTGGGCGCAGCCGCGGCGATGGGACTGACAAAACTGATTGAGAACCTGCTATACAACGTGAGCCCGCGTGACCCTCTAGCCTTTGGGTCGGCATTTGTGGTGCTAGCGATCGCCTCGTGGACAGCCTGTTGCTTGCCTGCATGGCGCGCGACGCGGATCGACCCAGTCCGGAGCTTGAGGGAATGATGTTTGATTTGGGCCGAGCCTGTACGACGCACGATCGTCCGGTTGCGGAACACTCTGCCAGGCAAAGGTGCCCGAATGACGGCCCACTCGAGGCGATGATTGCCGTAGCCTCCGCTGATGGATATCATGCGTTGACCATGAAAGCAAAATTGTTCCTCATTCTCTCACTGACTGTTTCTGCCTACGCACAGACCGTTGCCACTCCCAAAGAAGTCGAAACCGTCTATCCCGCTGCGCACGATCTCTATGTCGACCTGCACCAGAACCCTGAACTCTCGGCGTATGAGACGCAGACAGCTTTCAAGCTGGCGGGACGCTTGCGCAGCCCGGGCTATGAAGTCACGGAAGGAGTGGGCGGCACCGGTGTGGTAGCCATTCTCAAGAACGGCGCCGGGCCGACGGTCATGCTTCGCACCGAACTAGACGCACTTCCGGTCGAAGAAAAGACCGGACTCCCCTACGCGAGCAAAGTGCACGCCAAGGACGACTCCGGACGCGACGTCCCGGTCATGCATGCCTGCGGCCACGATCTGCACATGGCAGCGCTGGTCGGGACAGCGGCCATCATGGTACACAGCAAAGAAAGCTGGCACGGCACTCTGATGCTGATTGGCCAGCCCGCCGAGGAGACCATTGGCGGCGCCAAGGGAATGATCGACGATGGCCTGTTCACGCGTTTTCCAAAACCGTCCGTCGGCATCGCGCTCCATGTTGGCAATAGTCTTCCTGCCGGACAGGTAGGGATTACTCCCGGCGTCTACAACACAAATTCCGATTCCATTCAGATTACGATCTACGGCAAGGGGGGACACGGCGCTCAACCGCACACCACGATTGATCCCATCGTGATTGCGGCCAGGACGATCCTTGCTTTGCAAACCATCGCATCGCGCGAGGTGAAACCAGGAGAAATGGTCGTAGTGACAGTCGGCTACATCCGGGCAGGCACGAAAAACAACATCATTCCCGACCAGGCGGAGCTTGGCCTGACCGTGCGATCTTACAAAGCCGACGTGCGCAAACAGGCTCTGGCGGCCATTACCCGTATCACCAAAGCGGAGTCGCTGGCCGCCGGAGCGCCGAAGGAACCTCTGATCGAGCATACTGAGGGCACTGATTCGGTCTATAACGATCCGGCACTGGCGCAGCGGCTCCGAGCGCCGCTCGAAGCTGCGCTCGGCAAGGAAAACGTGATCACCACCGAGCCGATCGCGCCCTCTGAGGACTATTCTTTCTTCATTCAAGCGGGCGTCCCCTCGCTTTACTTCAGTCTGGGAGGCGCCGATCCGCAGAAGTTTGCCGAAAGCAAGGGTGCGGAAGGAATGTTGCCGTCCAATCACTCCCCATACTTCGCACCGGATGTGGATCCGGCACTCCGCACGGGTATCAAGGCGGAGGTCGCCGTGCTGCGGAATTTGCTGAACTCTTCTCAGTGAATCGACTTGAGGAAATGGTCGTGCGCAATGGCAGATGGCGGCTTGTCACCGGCCGAGACACTCTACACATCTGCAAAGTGATGTGCAGCTATAATTTTTCGCAGACTGATCGCGCCCGCACCGCTCTGCTATCCTGAGTCTTCCCCACTCCCATGCCCAGCATTGCGTCCCCAAGCCGGTGGAAGGTCATTGTTGCCTTCGGGTTGGTTTACATCTTCTGGGGCTCGACCTACCTCGGCATCGGGATTGCGGTCGAGCACATCCCTCCCGCCTTGATGTGTGGCACCCGCTTCACGATCGCGGGCGCAGCGATGCTCGCCTGGTGTGCGCTGACCGGACGCCCCATTCGCCATTCCCGGCGCGAACTCTTCCACATGGCGGTCGTCGGAATCCTGCTCCTGATGGGAGGCAATCTCACGCTCTCCTATGCTGAGCTGATCGTTCCCACCGGATTGGCCGCCCTTCTGATTGCAGTCACGCCGCTCTGGTTTCTTGTGCTCGACAGCCTGTTGCTGGGGGATCACCATATCTCGCAGCGCGGCAAGATCGGCTTGCTGCTTGGGATAGCGGGTGTGGTCGTGCTGATCTTGCCCGATCTCATGATGCCTGCGGCGATCGGACGCCGCGAACTCTGGTGGTCGCTGGCACTGCTCGCCGGATCCTTCAGTTGGGCTCTCGGCTCGGTTCTCTCGAAGAAGTGGCAAAGCGCCGACCCCTTCAGCGCCACCGCCTGGCAAGTGACTTTCGCCGGCCTTGGAAACCTGGTTTTTGCGGTGCTGTTCGAAAGAATCTCGGACGTGACCTGGACCGCCCGCGGCGTCGGCGCCATTCTTTACCTTGTCGTCTGCGGTTCCTGGATCGGTTACACCGCCTACATCTGGCTGTTGCAGCACGTGCCGACCTCCAAGGTGGCCACCTACGCCTATGTGAATCCGGTCGTGGCGGTCTTTCTCGGATGGTTAGTTCTCCACGAGCGCATCGATCGTTTCATTGTGTTGGGAAGCGCAGTGGTCGTGGCTTCGGTGGTGCTGGTTACCAGCGCGAAGGTCCGGACTCGCACTGTTGAGGAAGAGCTGCCTGCTGTCGAAGCGGCTGGGGACTAAGCGAAAATAGCTCCGCAGGGATCTATTCCTCCGCGTCTTCGTCCGGCTCATTGACGATGTCCACCACCCGTCCGCGGATCGAAAACATCAGTTTCCGAGTTTCGTCGGGCTGGAAAGTAACGCGCGCCGGAGATCTTTCCCAAGTGGGGGACGGACATTCAGAGTCCGGCCCGTCGTCTCCCCCTGGTTCACCTAAGGCTTTCTTCAGAATCGGTTTCCGCCGCCCCACCTGCGCCACCACTGCGTACAGTTTCTTACCGTCTTCCGATACGCCACAGTAGGCCACATAATCGCGGTACCAACTTGCCGTTGAGTAGAACGGATCAAACTCGGGCAGGCTCAACTGCGAAATTTTCCCGCTGACGCGGTCCACCAGCAACCAGCCGCCTCGCTGCCACTGCCAGCGCACCGCGTTTTCCTCGGGCAACGCATCATTCACTCGAAACATCCGTCGCACAGCAAACAGCCGGTCCGTTACCTCGTGCGTCGGCCCGGTCGTGTATTCCTTCAGGCGCGTATCCACGTAGAGCGCGCGGACCTTCAGATCGAGCGACTTCTTGCCCGCGGCATCCGGCCATTTCGCGGACGTCCATTTCCCTAGGCTGATGACATGCGCTTTAGGCACCGCCGCGCTCTCGCCTGCAGCGATCCCGAGTAGGACAACGAAAAGAGCAAATCTTCTCCGCATGACTTGCAGGGTGGCATAGTCCGTACGCTTCCGCTATGACGCGTGAACATCCAAAATGTTCGGTTTTGTCGGGGGTCGGCCTCATAAGCGCAACCGGTGGGATGCCTGTGCGAACCCTCAATCAGGATTGACCAGGTGCCTGATAGAGCGTAATTTGCATGCCATCAGGGTCTTGGAATCGTACTGTTTTATCCCCCCATGGAGTGATGATCGGAGCGTGGACGACAGTCGCTCCATGCCCCTGCAACCGCTTCATTGCGGCATTGAGGTCGGGTACCTGTAATGCGAACCGGATCTGCCCGCTGATTCGGCGGCCGACTTCAATCTGGTCGATTGTATTGGCCTGTTTTTCATCAAACGCCTCGAGCGTAGCCTTACCCAAGTCAAGGACCAGCGCTCGACCTTGCTCTGCAGGCCACATCTGCGAAGGCTCGAGCCCGAGCCCGTCGCGATAGAAACTCGCCAATCGGTCAAAGGCCTCGGTCGTCACTGCGACTCGCAATTCCATGACAGGTGGATTCGGACTTGTAGCAGACATGGGGCGGGTCGAACCTCCTAAACTAGCAGCCACAGTGGTGCTTGCGACTGCCCGGATAAAATTGCGACGTTTCATTTCGCCTCCTTTTACTCGCTCGAAACGACGTTTCACAGAGTCGATCTTCCCAAACTCGATATATCTTAACATTAAGATACTTAATGTTGCTATATACTTTCGTCGTCTGGCCAAGAAGCTGTCATGGCAAAGAGAAAAACGCTAAAAACAAAGAAGTTCGCGGCGTCCGACGGAGTCGATGAAATTCTTCAACAGTGGGCTCGTGAGCGCCCCGATCTCGATACGTCGCCCATGGCGATCATAGGCAGAATTTCGCGGATCGAAAAGAAAGTCGACCCTCTCCTCGCGTCTGTTTTCCGGAAATTCGGTCTGGAGCGGTGGAGTTTCGACGTCCTCGCAACCTTACGCCGTTCCGGATATCCCTACGAACTCACGCCGACCCAGCTTTTCAGCAGCCTGATGCTAACCTCGGGTGCGATCACACACCGCAGCGACGAATTGGTGAGAGCAGGTTTGGTACAACGCAAACCCGATCCCGACGATCGTCGCGGCGTCCGCGTAAAACTCACCGACTTGGGACTCGCGAAGATCAATGAAGCTGTGACCGCCCATGTTGAAAATGAGCGCAAGATGCTCCGACATCTCTCAAGACCGGAGCGCTCACTGCTGATCTCGTTGCTGCGTCGCTTTTTGTGGGGTTTGGAAGTCTCTGGCGAGGGACCGTCGCGGCGGTCCCACCGCAAAGGAAATGCGCCTTAAGGTATCGCTTATGGAGCCCTGACCCGTGACCTCTGTGGTTCAAGCTTTTGCCGGGTTCGTGACGCAGTTAAGGCTGCTCGCAGTGTCCCGATTCGTTACAATCATCTACACAGGTTGAGCGATGATGTTTCGCAGCCCACAACGCCGGACAACTCTTTCTTCCGTACCCAACTCTTATCAGAGTATGGGGGATTTGTTGACCGGCCGCCGGCAGCCATCCATTCTGGTCGTGGACGACCACCCGCAAAATGTTATGGTGTTGAGCGAGCTGCTTTCGAGCCGTGGCTATCGCATTGTCTCGGCGCAGCACGCGGCCGCCGCGGAAATTGAGATACGCCGCGATCCTCCGGACCTCATCCTGCTCGATGTCATCATGCCCGGCAAGACGGGCTACGAACTCTGCCGCCAACTGAAAGATGATCCCCTGACGCGGCTCATCCCGATCGTGATGATCACTGGTCTGAGCGCGCGTGAGGACCGCCTCCAAGGAATCGAAGCCGGAGCCGACGACTTCCTCAGCAAGCCTATTAACCCGGAAGAACTCTTCGCGCGCGTCAGGTCGCTTCTGAAATTGAAGGAGTTCACGGACGAACTGGAGACGGCTGAATCCGTCATCTGCACTCTCGGTCTCAGCGTGGAATCGCGTGACCCGTATACCGAAGGTCACTGCGAACGTCTGGCGCTGAACGCTTCCGAAATGGGCCGCCATCTCAACCTCGACGAAGACAGCATTGTGGCCCTGCGCCGCGGCGGCTACCTGCATGACCTCGGTAAGATCGCCGTGCCCGACGAGATCCTGAAGAAGGGCAGCAATCTGACTCCCGACGAATGGGAAATCATGAAGAAGCATCCCACAACCGGCGAGACCATCTGCCGCCCGTTGAAATCGCTGCGTCTGGTGCTGCCGATCATTCGCAGCCATCACGAACATTCTGATGGAAGCGGTTATCCGGATGGACTCCGTCACAGCGAGATTCCACTGCTGCCGCGGATTCTGCAGGTGGTGGACGTGTACGACGCGCTACGCACCGCGCGTCCGTACAAGTCGGCGCTTACCCATGAGCAGGCCGCCATCACTATGGGCGAGGAATCCCGCTCCGGCCTCTGGGACCAGGAACTGGTCGCTGAATTCTTCCGCATGCTCGACCAGCGCAGCCAAGTGGCATAATCAAGTGCAGTTCTCAGTTCCCGGTTCTCAGTTCTCAGTAAAGCCAGCATGAAGTTTTCTCCCGAAAACTGAGAACCGGGAACTGAGAACCGAAAGCTGAGAACCGAGAACTGAGAACTGCCCTTTGGCTTACAGCCTCGTCATTCCCGCCTATAACGAAAGCAGCCGCATTCGTCCCACTCTCGACAAACTCCTTCGCTACACCAGGGAACAGAAGTGGGATGCCGAAATCCTGGTCGTGGATGACGGCTCGCGCGACGACACGGCCGAGATTGTCAGGGAATACGCACGCGTTCACCCGCAGATTCGGTTGGTGCAAAATCCCGGCAACCGAGGCAAGGGTTTTAGCGTACGCAACGGCATGTTGCAGGCTCGCGGCGACATTTGTCTGTTTACGGACGCTGACCTATCCTCCCCCATCGCCGAAGCTGAGAAGTTGTTCGAGGCCGTCCGCCAGGGGGCCGACATCGTAATCGGATCCCGTTGGTTGCGCGCCGAACTCCAAACCGAGCGCCAGCCGCTCTACCGGCAAGCCTTCGGACGCATTTTCAATCTGCTGCTACGGCTGGTTTTGGGTTTGCGTTTCAAGGACACGCAATGCGGCTTCAAGGCTTTTCGCCGCGAGGCGGCGCAGCGAATTTTCCCCTTGCAGAGAATTGAGCGCTGGGGGTTTGATCCAGAGATCCTTTTCCTGGCCCGCCGGATGGGCTTGCAGGCGGTCGAGGTTCCGGTGGTGTGGGCGCACAGTGAGGGTACACGACTCCATCCATTTCGCGACGGTGTGCGCATGTTTGGAGATGTCCTGCGAGTCCGCTGGAATGCGCTTACCGGCGCCTATTCCAGTCCGCCGATCGCTTCCCCTGGCAGGTTATAGGGCGGCAGTCGCCCCGAGCGCGCGACGATGGAGCGCGACCACACGAGTGCCCGTGGCGGCATCCGGCACGAGTGTGAATTTCGTCTCACAAGCCTCGCACAACCAGAAGAACTCAATTCTTTTTGGCGGTTTCGAATAGTCACCGTCTCCGGCTGCTTGTCGATTCGGGGTGTCGAAGCGAAACAGTTTTCCGGTGTGGAGATAACGGAAGGAAGCCGAGCAGCCCGGATTCGAGCATTTCGAAAGCATCTGCGTGCGGTGATTTCTGGTCCGATGGTACGGCGAAATGCTTGTCTTTGGGTTTGTGAAAAATGCACGGAGGTTCATGGCCGAACTCCTGTGTGCTCCACTGAATGCAGCAGAAGGAAGGTTACCTAGGGAAGACTTCAAGCGGAGGCGGGCACTTCCTCGGATGGGCCACTGGTCATCGCAGCCAGGCGTACAAATTCCGCAATCTGTGCGCCCATCTCTTCGGTCGTAACAGTCCGTTCTCCTTCTCGCGCCAGATCACGCGTCCGGAAGCCTCCCTTCAGCGCCGACATCACGCCCGCCTCGACGCACTCGGCCTCGCGGTGCAAGTAAAAGGTATGCCTCAGCATGAGCGCTACCGACAGGATCGCGCCCAGCGGATTGGCGATTCCTTGGCCTGCGATGTCCGGTGCCGATCCGTGGACCGGCTCATACAGCCCAACCGGCCCTCCGATACTGGCCGAAGCGAGCAAGCCCAGCGATCCCACCACTCCTCCGACCTGGTCAGAGAGGATGTCGCCGAACATGTTCTCCGTGAGTACTACGTCAAATTCTGCCGGCTTCAGAACCAGCATCATGGCAGCGGAATCCACATACATGTGCAGGAGCCGCACATCCGGAAACTCGCTGCCAACGCGCACGACCACTTCCCGCCACAGCCGCGAACATTCCAGCACATTCGATTTGTCGACCGACACCAGCCGCTTGCGGCGATTCTGTGCCAGCTTAAACCCCATACGCGCGATGCGCTCGATCTCCGCTTCACCGTAACGCATCGTATTGATGGCCTGGAGGCGCCCGGGGCCGCCCTCGATCGAGCGGGGCTGGCCGAAATAAATACCTCCCAACAACTCTCGGACAATCAGAATGTCCGTCCCCTTAACAACTTCCTCTCGCAGCGGCGAGCAGTTGCGCAGTGCGGGATAAAACACGGCGGGTCGAAGGTTGGCATACGTTCCCAAAGCCTGCCGCAGGCGCAGCAATCCCGCTTCGGGGCGAACCTCACGCGGATGGTGATCGAAGGCGGGGCCACCCACTGCTCCCAGCAGGACCGCCTGCGACGCAAGACAAGCCTGAATCGTGGCCTCCGGCAGGGGATTGCCGAACTTGGTTAAGGCAGCGCCGCCGATTTCTTTTTCGTCCAACTCGAGGTCGTGGCCAAACCCGCCGGCCACCTCTTCCAGAATCCGAATGGCTTGCAAAGTGACTTCAGGACCGATCCCGTCGCCGGGCAGGGAAGTAACGCGCAGCTGCATGGCCCCCTCATGTTAGTCGTGCAAGAATAACGCGAAGAAAGATTACAGCGAGACAAAAAAATGCGGCCGGCTCTGCGAGCCACCTTGAAAGGAGCACCATGGAGCGGAGTGCGTTGCGGCAGGCGCTGTAGGAGAAGCCCGATCCGGCCCTACACACCCCAGAGATAGTCCTCTTGCTCGCCGTGATGGTCGGCAAAAGTCACAGAGATCGACGCCGAGCCGCCGTTCCCGGGCGCAGCCGCGGGAAATGGCAGGGAGGCTTCGTGGGAGCCAGCCATGGCTGATGCCACCCGCGAGAAAGGAATCGTCGCGGCCGCCGGAGGAATCCTCTTGCCCTGGGTGCACACCTCCTGGATTAACTCGAGCAGATGGCTGTCCTGCACTTTCTTGATACGATCCGCCAAAACGACAAACTTGCGATACACCTCGTCCAGCTCGCGGCGGTCAAACTGATGTCCCAGTTGTTCGCAGCGTAGCGCGAGCGCATGCCGCCCGGAGTGCTTGCCGAGTACCAACCGCGAATCCGGAACCCCGACCGAGTGTGGTGTCATGATCTCGTAGGTGAGAGGATTCTTGAGCATGCCATCCTGATGAATGCCGGCTTCGTGGGCAAACGCATTGCGCCCGGTGATTGCCTTATTGGGCTGGACCGGAACTCGCGTGATCTCCGCCAGCATCTGGCTGGAGGGATAGATCTGTTCGCCGACCACGCCGGTCTCGTACGGATACCGGTCCGGCCGCACCCGCATCGCCATCACAATCTCTTCCAGAGACGCATTCCCGGCGCGTTCCCCGATTCCATTGATGGTGCACTCAACCTGCCGCGCACCTGCCTGCACTCCCGCCAGCGAATTCGCGACCGCCAGACCGAGGTCGTTGTGGCAGTGCGTCGAGATCGTAACCTTCTCGATCCCCGCAACTCTCTCGCGCAGAATCCGTAGCAGCCGTCCGTATTCCTCGGGCGTGCTGTAACCAACCGTATCCGGAATATTGACCGTCGTTGCCCCCGCTGCCACTACCGCTTCAACCACCTGACACAGGAAGTCCTGATCGCTGCGGGTGGCATCTTCGGGCGAGAACTCTACGTCCGCGCAAAGCGCCTTTGCGCGGCGAACTGATTCCCGTGCCTGCTCCAGGCACTGGTCGCGCGTGATGCGCAGTTTGTACTTGAGATGAATGTCGGAGGTCGCCAGGAATACGTGAATCCGCGGATGTGCTGCCCCTTGCACAGCCTGCCACGCTCTCTCGATGTCGCCCGGGACCGCGCGCGCCAGCGCCGCGACGACGGGCCGCCGCACCGAGGCAGAAATTCCCTGCACCGCTTCGAAATCGCCATCAGACGCAATCGGGAAGCCCGCTTCAATCACATCCACGCCGAGGCGATCGAGTTGCTGGGCCAGGCGCAATTTTTCCTGCACGTTCATACTGCAGCCCGGCGACTGCTCGCCGTCACGAAGTGAAGTATCGAAAATGGTGATGCGCGGCCGATCCATGGATCTCGTCCCTCCAGAGATATGCATCTAGCTTAAGAATCGGCGGGATAAAAGAAAAGTTTATTATCTTTTCCTAATCATTATCAATATTGATAATATAAGATTTATTTATGTAGCTGGTAGAAATCATAAATGACCATGAATCGACACGACTCTATTTGAGAACTGAGAACTGCCCCTATGGATCTCTCCCAACTCGAAGTTTTCCTTACCGTGGCCCGTGAGCGCCGCTTCGCGCGCGCTGCTGAAAAGCTTTTTCGTACCCAGTCGGCCGTCAGCCAGACCGTCCGAAAACTGGAACAAGAGATCGGTGAGCCGTTGTTCGATCGCTCCTCACGCGACGGCGTGCTGACCGATGCCGGACGCGTTCTCCAGGAATACGCCGAGAAGCTTCTCAATCTGCGTCTGGACGCACGGGAGGCTTTGGTCGAGCTGCGCGAATTGCAAAAGGGCAAGCTGGTCATGGCCGCCAACGAATTCACGGCGCTCTATCTGCTGCCTGTTCTGGCCGAATTCCGCCGATTGCACCCCATGATCCGGATTACGGTGCGGCGTGCGCTGGGCAGCACGATCCCCGACGACGTCCTCAAGCACAACGTGGAACTGGGGGTACTTTCCTACGATCCACAGGAGCCGCAGCTTCGATCGGCGGTGGTCTATCTCGACGAGTTAGTGTTTGTGGTTCCACCCGGACATCCTCTGGCTTCGGCAAGCGAGATCAGTATCCGCCAGCTGGGCACGGAATCGTTCGTCGCTCACATCGTAAGCTCGCCCTATCGCGACAAAGTCATCGAGGCCTTCCGCCAGCACAAGACACCCCTGCATATGGACGTTGAGCTGCCCACGCTGCAGGCGATCAAGCGCTTTGTGAGCATGGGAAACGGCGTGGCGCTGGTGCCGGCGATCAGCGTGGAAAACGAAATCGTCCGCGGAGAACTGGTTCGCATTCCGGTGCGGGAGTTACACTTCCAGCGCAAGTTGCGCCTTGTCCACCGGCAGGAGTCCACCCTCTCGCATGCCGGACGCGCCTTCCTGAAGGTCGCCGAGCAGTTTGCGCGGGAGCGCGGCGGGCACTATCGCTTCCAGCGCGAGAAGTGAGACGAGCACTCAGCATTCAGTAAGTGTGACGGTAGCGTCGGCGCCTTGCCCGCGCGCAATACTAGGCAGAGCAGACTTCTTCCTGATACATCGCCGCCATCGCTTCGGCCACGCTTCCATATGCTTCAAACACCGAAACCAGGTTAGTGAGCTCAAGCAATTGTCGCACCGCCTTACGCGGACTGGCGAACTTCAGCCCGTACCCGGCTGCTTCCGCCCACATGTGCAAGAGCACCAGTTCTCCCAGGCCCGCGCTGTCCACCACCTCGACTCCCGCCAGATCAACCACCATCCGGCGCGCCGAGGGCAGCACTTCGGCAACGATGTCCGTTAGAGCCCGAGCTTCGGAGCCAAAAATGATTCGTCCCTGGCAGTGCAGCACCACCGCTCCGCCGTTCTGCGCTTCCAGGCTGAGCTTCAGCCTCTTCTCAGTCCCCGCCGTTACAGGGGCAATCCGCGAACCCTGAACGCCAGCTAGATTTTCCGGTTTCATGGCTCTAACTTATGTTGAGGCAAGGAGTCTGTGGTTACAGGAAAATGAAATTCAGATGAATTCGCGTGGGCGGTTTTGCTGAGAAGAACCGCGGAAAGAAGAATTCAGGAATGACGTACCGGTCGGCTCTCGCCATGACGGCAATTGCATGGGTGTCGTTCCTGGGCTGCAATCAGGCGCCGAGGCCGGACTTGAATGGTGACTCGAGCCTCGATCACGTGTCCCAGGGTCCCCGCCTGGCGCCACTGCGGGTAGCGCACGGCATCTCCAAACTGGACAAAGCCCAGAAATTTCCCTTCGACGTGCCGCCGCACGCGCTCACGCCACGACTGCGAGGAAACTTTTCTTCGTTCATGCAGGGCCAGGACGGCGCCAGGATCAGCGACGAGTCCGCCGACGTCGAACTCATGGTAATGAGTCAGGAGCAATATGACGCATTTCAACACCGGACCAGCGCCGAGTCTCTCTACGCGATCGAGCCCTCCCACGACCACGGCGTGAGTATCGCCCTCCCCACAACCCAGGAAACCGCCGTGCACTACTATGTGGTATTTCGCCGGACAACCGATGGCAAGAAGCCGGTCTGGGTCGACGCCGATCTAGTAGTGGACTTTGATCCCTCGACGTAAAGGGCGTAGCGCCGGCGCCCCCACGCCCCAGGGATCGCAGCTTCACTTTCGCCGGGACGGATCGGCAGTCGGGACCGCCGCCCGACGTAGCGGTACAATTGCGCCTTTGGAAGGATCGGCTGCAGCGGTGGCCCGCGTCAGCACTTCCTGCTGGATGTACTGCACGAAATCCTGGATCTGGCGTTGCGTCTCCTCCATGCGCTCCCGCATTTGCAGGATGATCGCGATCCCGCTGATGTTGACACCCAGATCGCGCGCTAACGAGAGGATGAACTCCAACCGCTGCAAGTCCTCGTCGGTGTAAAGGCGAGTGTTGCCCTCGGTGCGGCTTGGCTTGAGAAGCCCTTCGCGTTCGTACAGCCGCAACGTCTGCGGATGGATGTCATACATCTCGGCGACGGCCGAGATCATGTACGCGCCCTTGGATTTGCGCTTCGTCATCCCCCATTAATGTACAACAGCACCCTGACAACGAACGGCTAAGTGCCAAGTGCTAAATGCCAAGTGCCGAACTTCACACCCTCCGCTCGTTCGCCGGCCCCTCCTGCCGTCCTACCCGGTACGCTTCCTTCACAAATTGGGCCAGTTCACGATCGATTTCGGACAGATGTGCCAGCCGGATACGATGTACATAATCATCCGGCGGATAGAACTCAATCCGGTACAGGCGTGGATGCTCCCGCCGGCGCTTCAGCCACAACCCGATCTCCAGCCGGTTCTTCCACACCAGCACTCCGGCAAAGCGGGCCCGCGTCTGGAATACGATCCGCGTCTTCTGCCCGTAGACCGTCGCCGGGCCGAAAGTTCGCACGAGCGTCTTGAACGCCCGAAACAGCTTGCGCGTGATGGGATCTTTTCCTTTGAAGTGGTCGGTAATGCGATAGCGCCCGCAGGAATGCCACATATTGCGGGTGACGAACTTGTGCCGGCACTTCGGACAAGGCCAGAGCGGTCGCTTTTTCCTCGCTGGCATGGAGATGCCATCGCCTCTGAAAGCAATAGTAGCCGCAAAAGATAAAGAGACGCAGCAAGCTGCGTCTCTAATTCAGAAGTCAAGTGAATCAGCAGGAAGGCATGTTAGCCGGCCATCTCAGGCTTCTGTTCCGCAGGCGCCCATCCCGACGGTTTCAGGGCACGGTTGATGCCATAGGCCACCACGCCCGCACCGATCAGGATCATTCCAAAGGCGAGCGAACTCATCCCCAGGATCTGCTCGCTCTGGCTGCGGACGATCGAGAAACCCAGCATCAGCATGGGAGTGATGCCCACCAAGACAGCGCCGAACAACCCACCCGGAACGCGGAACGGCCGTGGCAGGTCGGGCTCGCGGACACGCAGGACGATCAGGGCGACGAACTCCAAGGCAAGACTAGCGCCGTACAGGAGAATGTCGATCGTGACCAGCCGATCGAGGCCCAGCCCCAGACACATCGCCCACCCCGCGGCACAAATCGTGATCGAGACCCAGGGAGCGCGTGTTTTGGGATGCAGTTTGGTGAAAAATTGCGGCAACATGCCGTCTTGCGCCATAGCGAGGGGCAAACGTGAGTAGCTCATCACCAGCGCGTTGAACATTCCGAATGCGGAGATCATTCCTCCGACCACCACCGCAATCCGCAGCAGAGGGCCGCCGAGCAGTCCAGCGATATCGGCCCAGGAACCAGTCTCCCAGGCGGACGGCGCGAGTCCGGTCATCCAGACGGCCGCGATCGGCACGATGTAGCTCAACGCGATGATGACAACCGCACCCAGCATGGCCCGCGGATAAGTCTTTTGCGGACGCTCGACTTCGGTGGCAATCGTGGACGCGTTGTCCCAGCCCATGTAATTCCACATGCAGATGAGCAGGCCGCCAATCATGTCCACGTTGGAGGTGGTTGGCGTGGTGACGGCATTCAACAACGCTTTGTACTTGAAGGGCGCCAGGACCACCATCAGCGCGAACGGCGCGGAGAGAGTCAGGAGAAGCCACATCGAGGTATACGAAACGGCTTTCACCCCGGCAATATTCAGCAGCGCGCAAATGACGACGATCGCCAGTCCGACCATCACACCACGATATCCCACGGAAAACCATGGGAACATACGAACGAGGTAGGCCACGAACAGAGTTGGATAAATGGCCATGTCGAACTTCGACGCCACCAGCGAGAGCCACGCTTCCTGGAATCCCCAAAAGTTGCCCATGGCACGACGAACCCAAGCGTAATATCCGCCCTCATGCGGCAGGGCGCTGGCCAGTTCGCCCAACATGAAAGCTGTGGGCAAACTCCACAGAATAGGGGTCAACAGCAGAAGCAGGATGGCGCGGCCATATCCGGCGCCATGGACAATGTCTTCAGTCCCGTAGGTGCCTCCCGAGACCATGAAGAACGTCGCAGCCACCAAGGGCCACAGCGTGAGGCGGATGGACTTTTTCCGGGGAGCGACAGCGAGGACAGGTTGGACAATGTTAGAGGTTGCGGTTGCCAATTCCGATGGCTTCCTCCTCAGGCGACTCACTCTCACCACCGCGTCTCCCTTGACGTTCTGTTCGCGGCTCCC
>JACXTT010006844.1_pt1 | contig 16195 bp, 8 predicted proteins | sample 9270951 | NCBI WGS metagenome assembly JACXTT01 (sample SAMN15532306, study PRJNA645909) | rock metagenome | isolation source: weathered quartz diorite | place: Puerto Rico | collected 2017-06-21 | reverse complement strand
TCGGCGTCCACCACGATGTACTTGCTGTGCATGATGCCGAATCCCGCGGTGGAGCCGTGGTTCGCGCCGTAGGTGCTGGTGATCCAGGGGATGCCGGCCGTGCCCAGGCCCTGCGCATACGAGGTGGAGTTGCCAGCGTCCATGATGAAGCGCACCTGGCAGCCGCGCGTCTTGGCGTTGATGAGCGCCGCCTGCACGTTGGCGAGGCTGAACGAGTAGAGCGCCGCGTCGACCGAGTACTTCGCCCGGTCGATCAGCGCCACCGCCTGGGTCGAGAGATTGACGTTGCCCTGCGCGGCCGGGATCTCCGGCCCGCGCGCGCTGGCGTCGACGCTCTGGTTGAACCAGATGCTGATGTCGCCCGGCGTGCCGGGCGCGGGCCAGGTCACGAACACCCTGTCGTCCGACGAGCAGGTGCCGTTCGCGTCGGTGGCGGCGGCCTGCATGTGATAGAGCGTGCGAGGCGCGAGCCCGGTCACGGTGACCTGGTGCTGGGTCCCGACGTTGGGATCGATCACCGCGTTGCCGTACGAGGTGGTGGTCCCGTAGTCGAGCGTCGACGACGACGCATCGACCGTGGTCCACGCCACGGTCGCGGTGAGACTGTCGACCGCCACCGCGGCCGGCGCGCTCGCGAACTGTGGTCCGGGGCACTCGGGGATGGCGTCGCTGGCGTAGCGCACGCACAGCTCGTAGCCGTTTTGCCACGGCCCGCCCGTGGTGCCGAATTGCTTGACGACGCCGATCGCGTCGAAGCGCGCGCCCGGGTCGGGCGAGCCGTTGGCGCCCGAGCTGCGGAAGATGAAGAGCGTCATCGGCACGCCGGTCGCGTCGGTAACGGTCAGAGAGGTGTTGGTGGTGAGCCGCGTGGTGGGCCAGCTCCCCGAGGTGATGTGCAGCCCGTTCACCCGCACCAGGCGCCCCTGGTAGGGCTCGTAGTAGGTCGAGCCCGAGGAGAGGACGAATCCGTTGGCGACCTGCGAGCAGGTCGCGACCACCGGATCGGGGAACACCGTGGCGGGCCCGAGATGGGTCACCGAGAGCAGCGCGGCCGAGGAGTCGAGCTCGACGCCGCCATGGAAGCTGGTCGCGAACGCGGTGACTTCCACGCTGTCGCCGAGAGTGAAGTGGTAGGCGCCGATGTTGTTCGAGGTGAAGACGTCCACCCCGCCGGTGGCGTCCTGGATCATCACGTCGGTGTTGCTCGGGCTCAGGATCGAGTCCTGGCAGGTCACCGTGCCCTGCACCGTGACGAGCTGGTGCCAGAGCTGCGACGTGCCGTAGGCGTTCGCGTAGTTGAGGTTGTCGATCGGCGTGACGGACGCCGCCGCGGTGGCGGCGATCGTCGCCGCGACCACCGTGGCGAGCACCGGGGGAATGGCGCGCATCGGGAAGTGAGAGCCGGCCGCCCCGAAGGGCGGCCGGCCTCGATCACGAATCGACTTCAGTTGCCCAGCAGCAAGGTGCGCGCGGTCCGCACTTCGTCACCGGCCCGCAGCCGATAGAAGTAGATCCCCGGGCCGACGTGACCGCCGGTCGAGTTCGTCGCGTTCCACACCTTGTGGTACTGGCCCGCCGGATAGGTGCCCTTGGCGAGCTGCACCACCTTGCGACCCAGCAGGTCGTAGACCGCGAGATCGATGTTGGTCGACTTCGGCAGCGCGAACGCCAGGTTCACCGTCCGCGCCGGGTTGGGATACGCCGACAGCGACAGCGCCAAGGACGGGTTCTCGTCGCCGACTCCGACCGTGGTCGTGATGCCGGCCGCGGACGCGGGACAGATGCGGAAGGTCCTCGCATTGGTCGCGTTGTTGGGGAACCCGCTGCTGGTGGTGAAGTGCACCACGCCGGTCACGTCGATGTGCGAGAAGAGCGGCGGGTAGTTGGCGTTCGACGCCGAGTTCAGTCCCAGGTTGTTGTTCAGGTTCTCGACGATGAACGTATCCGGGTTCGCGGTCGACGGCCCGGCCACCCAGAAACCGTTGTTGTTGGTCAGGAGGCGCTGGCCCGGTTGGCCGGACGTGACCTGCTTGGCGACCACCTTGAGATTCGTCATGGTGACGAGCGTCGAGAGGTAGTCGCGCGGCGTGAGCAGAGTCTGCGACGCGTCGCAAGGATCACCGAGCGCCATGATGTCGGGGGTCAGCGACGTCCATGCTGCCGGGACGCCCGGGGTTCCCAGATCCTGGACGTACGCGATCGCCGTGAATTCGGACTCCTGGTTGAAGTCCTGGCACGCGCCGGCGAGCACGTAGCGATGACCGACGGTCAGCGGCACAGCAGCAGCGAAGGCCGTGATGCCGCGGGTGTTGGTCTGGCTGACAGCCGGGTCGGTGACGCCGTCTTCCATGTAGTAGAGGTTGCCGGACTTCGAAGTGACGATTCCGGTCACGGTGGAGCGCGGGCCACTGACGCCATTGTTCGAGAACTCGCCGCCCGGTCCCGAATACGCGGCCTTGTCCACGCAAGGGACGCCCCCGCTGCCCGTCGCGAGCGTGTCCGGGTTGGGTTGGCTCATCTCGCCACAGGTGAGCGCGCCGAAGACGAACGGTAGCGACGATTGCGTCCCGACCATGGTCTGGTTGTTCTGGGCGTTGGTGATCCCGCTGACGTTGACAAAGTCGGTCTGAAGCGTGTGGCCGATGGTCAGGCCGTGCGACAGTCCCGTGCCGCTCACGGTCAGGATCGCGGCGGAGGTCCCGTCAATCGCCGCTGCGTCGACGCTGCCGAAGGAGTTGAGTGTGTAGTTGTTCTTGTCGCCGGCCGTCCCGGCGGTCACGGTGCGATCGAACACGACCCGGTACTGGTTGTCGGAGATGGCGTAGGCGTCGGCGACGTTCGGAGGCACGTTATCGTCGATGTCACCCGAGTTGCGCGGCATGATGCGGAAACCGCGCGTCGCCTTGTTCCCGATGCCCTGGACCGAGTTGATGATGGTTCCCACCGGGGGCGGGACCATGCTGATGCACTTCTGCAAGTCGATGAACACCGAGTCGCTGGTAGCCGCGTCACTGACGACCAGCATCCCATGGAATGGGCTCGAGAGCCCCATCGCATTCGTCGGGGTGGTGACACGCGCGACCCTGACCGGACCGTTCAGATGGACGAGCGCGCTGACGTAGGGAGCGAACGTGGTGTTGCTCACCTCTCTGAGGTCCGTAGTGTTCCCGGTGAAGAAAGGAGGCAGGGTGTTCCCTGAGTTGACCTTGCGCAGGATGATGTCCGGGGCCACGAAGTTGTTGTTCGGGGCCTCGAGCTCCTTGTCGCCCTGGAAGTCGCCGACTCCCGCGTACTCCACGACGAGCGAGTCGCCGAGATTGAGCCCGTACGCCCCGTGCAAAGGCTGGCCATGCGTGAACACGTCGATTCCCGTGTAGGGTCCGCCGCCGGTGGTCTGGATGAAGATGTCGAATCCGGTCGGAATGTCGTCGAACCCGATGATGATTCCGCCCACGCCGTAGACCGAGTCGCCGGGAGCGGACGACGGAACGATGGCCTGATCCTGGGGTTTGCAGGTCCCCAACTGGTCTAGGTTGCTCTTGAGGTAGAAGATCGACATCGTGTCGGGACAAGAGGTGTTGGGATAATGGGTGAAGGCGGCGGAGGCCACGTGCGTGGCCATGAGCCCCATCACCAGCGTGAGCAACCCGGTCAGCGATGTTTTCATCTTGTTCATGGAGGCCCCCTCATTCGTTGGTGGGCAGACGTGAAAGCTGGGGTTCAGGGGAGATGGACAAGCTCGGAAGAACGGCACCTCCTCGGCACGCGTTTTCTCGAATCCCATGAATCGGTTCGTTGGGAAACCCAGACACCACGGCCGGATATTGTGTCGGTTGGCGAAGTCCGTGACCCGACGACCATGTTACATCCACGTAAATTACCTCGTTACGGCCGGGGTTTCCATCGCCAAATGCTCCTCCTCTCCGCGGCGAGTCGTCCACGAGGACCCATCGGCCTGCGGCTCACGGGCCCGATAAGCCGAATCTTTGGAGCATGCCCAGCAGAACGACGCTGGACCGCTGCGGGAACGGGTAAGTGACGAAGACACTGTCCGAGGCCGAGGCGTCGACCGTCCCCGTCACCATCGAAAAGGTGACGACCATCATCCGGCCCCCGCTCGGCTGAGGAACGTCCAGCGCCACCGCCATCTCGTACGGATTCTGTGGGCCCAAGCCATTGGCGGACGCGATCAGCAGCATCTGGGAGCGGTCGCGGGAGACGAAGCCGCGGAGTCCCGTGATGTTGCGCTTGGCGAGCAGGCTGTCCGTGAGCAACGGGCTGTGGAGCACCGTGGGACGGGCGCTCGAAACGCCCCAGGTCGCCGAGGAATCGGGTGGCTGGCCGAACAGGAAGACCCCGTCGGAATTGAGATAGCGCTGGACCCAAGCAACGTCGAAGGGTCCGGGTGAGAGCCACGCCTTGATCAGGTTCAGCGACTCGAGGAAGAACCGGCCGCCGTGCTCGAGATACGTTCCGACCCCGCCTCCGTAATTCACGAGCGCGGTCGAGACGCTGGCCTGCTCGCCCCTGTACCACAGCACGTTCTCGAACTGGGCGAAGGTCTGGGTCAGGTCGGCGGTGGAACGCCAGGGCTGGCTCGCCGACAGATGCAGCACGCGCGTCGTGGTGGGGTCGATCCCGGTGCGCGCGATCGCGTTCGCGTAGAGCGTATCCACGCGCGTCTTGGCGCCGCCGGTGTACTGGGCGTCGTCGACCACGAGCAGGCGCGCGCGATTGCCGGGGACCGGCTGGCGCACGTACCAGGTGCAGCTGTCGATCGCGCCCGCCATGCCGCCGTCGTCGATCGGCTGGACGAAGATCGTGCGCGGTCCGGAGAGGTAGGCCCCGCCCTGCAGGAACTCGGCGCTCGGCATGGTGAAGGTGGTGCCGCGGGTGATCTGGGGCGAGTCCTGACGGCCATCGAGCCAGACCCGGTTCGTCACTGCATTCACGTCTCCGTCCGGATCGTCGACGGTCCAGGTGATCGTGACCGACGCGAAAGTGGTGTCGGAATGATCGAGCGAGTTGGGCTTGCCGACGATGTGCAGCACCGGAGGCTGGTTGCTGAAGTTGAAGGTCTGGCGCGCCGGGTCGGGGTCGCGCGCGCCCCGGTCGTTGATCGCGCGCGCCTCGAAGACCGCCTGGGTGAAGCCATTGGGGGTCAGCACCGTGAGCGTCGTGTCGGTGGCCCGCGTGAAGCGCCAGGCGGAGTCGGCGGCGGCCGCCGGATTCAAGAGGCGAACCTCGTAGCCGGCGATGTAGCCGTGGGCGTCGGTGCCGTACCAATGCAGCTTCACGATGTGATTGACGGTGTCGAGCGGCCCCTGGACGAAGATGTAGGTCTTGGGGAAGGACAGCGGCTCGAGCACCTTGCGGGCGCCGCAGCCGGAAGCGCTCCACAGCCCCAGCAGACCCAGGGCGACCGGCAAGAGGCGACGCAGCATCCGGACCATGCTCAGAAATTCTCCCGGTCGGACTTGACGATCAGCGCCTTGCCGGTCTGTCGCGCGCCGGTCTTCTTGTCGCGCACCGACCAGAGGTAGAGGCCCGAAGCGGCCGCCTGGCCCTGACGCGTGATCAGGTCCCAGCCGAAGGTCGTCCCCGACAGCACCGAGCGGATCCCGGTGCCCGGCGTGAAGACGCCGCGAGCGTTGCTGCCGTCGTAGCGGCTGCCGTCGAAATCGGTCGTGAACACCAGGTCCCCGGCGAGCGTGAAGATCTGCAGCGTGCACTGCGCGGGCAGGTTGGTGAACCACAGATAGTGATCACGCGCCTGGGCGCCGCGATCCCAGGACGCCTCGACGCGGTAAGGATTGGGGAACACCGAGACGCCTCCCGCGCGCTCGCCGGGCGCTGGGCCGGTCACGGCCAAGACTTCGTTCTGGGCGAACCCACTCTCCAGCGACTCGATGTTCGGGTCGCCGATGTCGTACGAATCGATCGCCACGAAGTATTTGAAGCCATCGCGCAGGTGGTCGATCGTGAACTTGTATCGATAGGTGATGCCGTCTTCGACCAGCGGCACCGCCATCCGCACCGCATCCAGCCCGGTGTTGAATCCAGTGGTGTCGTGGGGCGGGGTCGCGAGGTCGTACTGGCCCACCAGAGAGAGGGTGTCGCGCTCGCCGCCGACGTAGATCCGATAGCCTTCGAAGTCCTTCCCGATCGGACTCGTCGGGTCGACGACCCCCTCCGGCGAGTCGTCCCAGTAGAGATCGAGCGCGTTCCCTCGCGCCACCACCTTGAGCTTGGGCGAAGGCGGCGGCGTGGGAACGATGTAGTGGAGGTCGTAGGCGCGCTGCGCGACCACGGCCCGGTGCGCGACCTCCTGATCGGTGACGCCGCCGATGTAGGCGAAGTCCACCGAGATGCTGTCGCCCGGATTGACGGTGTTGAACGGACCCACCGCGACCAGCTCGACCGGATCGCCGCTCGAGGGCGCGAGGCTGTCGGGCATCGGCACCAGGCTGACCCTCTGCCCCGTCGACATGATCTGGTACTTGAGGCTGTCGACGTCGCGCGCCGGACTCCCGGGCGCGTAGCTCCACGACGCGAACGTGACGCGCTTGTCGGTGCTGTCGTGCACGTTCCCGGGGATGCAGCCGAGCAGCTTGACCGCCGCGATCTGCGGCACCTTCTTGTTGGCGCAGCCGGCGGGGAACGGCTGGTTGACGCAGTAGCGCTCCGTGACCATGTTCAGCGAGTCGACCCAGGTGAGCCACTTCTTGGAGAAGTATCCGCTTGGCGGCAGCTGCGACTGCCCGGTGAGATCTCCGCTCGCCAGCTCGTTGTAGAGCCCGAACCACACGCCCCGCAGCGGTGGCCCGTCGTTGTGGATCACGTAGTGGAAGATCACGAAGTGGGCGTAGTCCGAGAACGACCACTCGAAGTCGTACTGGTTCACGATCACGCCGAGAGGGCGATGTTTCTTGCGCTCGTCGGCCGGACGGTCGCTGTAGCTCGAGATGAAGTCGAGCTCGCTGACGGCGTGCGGGTCGTAATAGCGGCTCGTGATCAGGTTGGAGCGCGCCACGATGTAGGTGCCCGCCGGGGTGAATTCGGTGCTGCCCGCGCTGGCGTAGCCTGCGGAGCCGTCCTGGGCCGCGATCGTCACGCCCACGAACGCCCCGTTCTCGTCGGCCGAGATGGCGCCGATCCACGGACCGCCGCGCACCATGTGCATGTGGTTCGACCCCAGGGGGTACTCGAACGACGGCGCCAAGGACGAGAAGTTGGTGCCGATGAACCCATAGTTCGTGAGCGTGAGGCCGAGCTTGTTTCCGTTCATGACGCGCGCAACGAAGGAAATCGAGTCGGACGTCGCGACTTGCTCGGAGCGCATCGCGGCCGCGGGATCGGCCGCCATCGGATGATCCTCGCCGGCGGTGGTCGGGCGCGCGGTCCAGCCGGACCCCAGGACGGCCAGCAGCAGAAGGAGCCTAGGGAGCTTCGTCATGGGCGCCTCTTGTAGCGGATCACCTGTCCGCGACCCGGATCGGCCACGTAGGCCACGGAATCGTTCACGCCCACGGCCACCGGATCCAGCAGCGCCTGGCCATCGGCGTTGGGCTCCGTGTTCACCTGCACGACGAAATTCCCGTTGCCGTCGTAACGCAGCACCCGCTGATTCAGACGGTCGACGATGTACAGGTCGCCGGAATCGTCGACCCCGACGTTCTCGGGTCCGCTGAAGTTGGTGCCGGTCGGGGTCTCGCTGCCGTCCATCTTCACGAGCCCCACGTCCCGCGCGTACGTCGCGATCAGCTTGGCCTTGTTGTTGTTGTGATCCGCGACCAGGAGCGCGCCGCCGCGGGTCGGGGTCCAGCGCAGGCCGCGCGGATCCTGCACCGAGGATGTGCCGGTCCCATCGAGCACCACCCAGCTGGTGTCGCGGTGCCAATTGGCCCCCGGCATCAGCACGTCGTTGGGCACCACGCCGGGATAGCGCGGCCCGCGCGCGTAGCGGTAGATCCGCGACGCGAACTTGCGGGTGCGGATGCGCTGGTCGGTGGTGAGCGTGTCGAGCACCACGGCGAGACCCGACACGTAGACGTTGCCCTGATCGTCGGCCGCGACCCCGCGCACGTAGGCCATCGAGGTGTCGGTGAAGGTGGAGATCGTGTCGCCGCCGGTGATGGCATAGACCCGCACCCGCCAGGTCGCGGTGTAGTCGTAGATCTGGCTGCGGCGGCCATTGCGGACCGTGTCGGCCGCGCAGGTCCCGCGCTGCGGATCGAGCTTCGCCATGCACGAGTCACCCTCGTCGAGCACGAACAGGAAGGCCTGCGCCGCCGCGAAGGCGACTGGGTTGAAGAGTCCGCGCGGCGGATCGAAGAACGGAGGGCCGATCGGGTTCGGCTGCGTGAACGGGTAGAGCGTCACGTTGCCGCGCGGAACGCTCGGGGGCCCGTTGATCGACGGGTCGTTGAAGAGCATGAAGAGCTGCGAACCCGTGCCGCGGGTCAGCATGATGTCGAGCACGTGGCTGAGCCCGCGCCAGGTCGCGATCATGCCGTAGGTCTTGTCGGTCGGGATCACGACCTGGGTGCGCGTCTCGGTCGGCAGCTGAAAGCGGCCTCCGCACGCGACCGCCAGCACCGCCGCGACCAGCCCGAGCACGACCACGAGCCGGCGCATCAGAACCTCACCCCCAGCGACATGCGATGGATCGCGCCGAGGTCGCCCGCGTCGCTGTAGGCGTAGTCGAGCGAGCCGCGCAGCGTGCCGATCGCCGCGATGAACCCGGCGCCCGCGCTGAAGCGCAGCAGGTCGGCGGTCGAGTCGTATCCGGTGCGCAGCGCGAACATCCGGTGGTAGGACCACTCCACTCCGCCCTGAATCTGCAGCTGGTTGTCCGCGGGCTGACCCATCTCGAGGGACGTGGTCACGCGTTGGGTCGCCGTCTCGACCGGCTCGAACGCGACTCCGAAGCGGAACGTCATCGGCGGGTCGAATCCGTCGTAGTCGCGTTGCTCGCCGGTGTAAGGCGACACGTAGCGGCCGGCAGGTCGCATCTCGGGGCCGAAGTTGGTCAGCGCGGCGGCGATGCGAATGCTGCCGAGACCGAGATAGAAGATGGAGCCGGCATCGAACAGCACCGCGCTGGTCACCGGCCCTCCCACCTGCGATCCCAGGTCCTCGCGCACGAACTTCGCCCCGGCCCCGACCAGGAGCTTGTCCGTCCAGCGCCGCGCGAAGCTGGCGCCCGCCACCACGTCGGAGTAGGTGAACTCGTTGCCGGTGCCGAACGGCTGCAGATCGGTGGTCTCCTGGATACGGGTCGACAGCACGCCGAACTGGAGACCGATCGAACCGCCCAGGCGGCGTGACGGCAGCACCAGCGTCAGGTGGTCGTAGTTGACCTGCGCGAGCCAGCTGACGTGCGACTCGGAAACCTCGCGCGTCTGGAGCGAGGCGAGCCCGGCGGGGTTCCAGAAGATCGCGCTCGGATCGTCCGCCACCGCGACGAACGTGCCTCCCATGCCCATGGCGCGCGCCCCCACGCCGATCCGCAGGAAGGTGGCCGACGAGGTGCCTTCGCGCTGGGTTCCGAAGCCGCCTTGCGCCGCGGCCGAGCCCTGCATCGCGGCGAGGGCGAACAACGCCAGCACGACACGCGGGACGTGACGCATCAAGCGCCGTCTCGCCGGGGGCCACCCCGCGCGTCCGCCGTGGAGATCACAGATCCACATCGAGCTGCAGCCTCCATTCGACGCCGCCGCCGTAGTTCGAGGGATCGTCGGCCAGGCCGGTCTTCACGTAGTCGTTGAGGCCATGGACGTGGTCCGGATCGAAGGCTCCCTGGCCCCACACGTAGCCTCTTCCGGTGACGGGATCGACGCGATAGATCACGCGCGCCGAGAAGATGTTGTTGCCCGAAAGGCTGAAATCGCAGCGCCGATTCCAGAGCGGGAATCCGTAGTCGAGCTTGAGGTCGGTGGTCATCTGGAAGGGCGCGTTCTGCGAGTACGGCAGCCCGATCGGATTCTGATTCGTGATGTCGTAAGGCGTGTAGGCGCGCCCCGACAGCCCTTGCATGTAGAGGTTCAGGCCCCAGTTCTTGAGCCACGGCCAGCCGCTCGGCGTCCCGTCGTCGAAGCGCAGGTCGAAGTTCGCGGTGAGCTTGTGGGGCCGGTTCCAGTTGACGAACACCTCCGACAGCCGGGTCAGCGAGCTGCCGCCGATCTCCTGGATTGCGCGGTCCTCGTTCGGATTGCTGCTCTTGCCCTTGGTCTGCTGATACGAGTAGGAGAGCTTTCCCGACCAGTGGTTGGCGCGGCGCTTCTCGAGCTCGACCTCGACCCCCTTCGAGCGCGAGAAGTGCCCGTTCAGGTAGATGAAGTACGACTGGATGTTGCTCCCGCTGAGCGGGTCGACGCGGGTGGCGCTGGGATAGTCGTAGACGTCGCGCACGAAGAACACGAGGTTGGCGGCCGCGGTGGGCAGGAACTGGTCCTTGCCGCCCACTTCGTAGTTGACCGACACCTGCGGATTGAGGTTCGGGTTGCCCTGCAGGGGGAACGATTCGCTCGAGATCGAGTTCAGCTTCGAGTAGACGTAGCGATAGGACGGGATCTGGGTGAACTCGCCGTAGTTGAAGAAGAAGCTGCTGTTCTCGGTGATCGGGTGCGCCACGATCACGCGCGGGGAGAAGTGAACCTTGGTCCGGCGGCCGAGCAGCGAGTAGGTGTCGTTGCGAAACGCGCTGCGCTCCTCGTTGGGGATGTTGTGGCGTGAGGTGTCGGCCAGCGCGTCTTCCGCCTCCTTGCCGATCACCCAGTAGTCGGCGCGCAGACCCACGTTGGCGGTGAATCCTTCGTAGTCGAGGCGATCGCGCGCGTAGAGCGCGCCAATCGACGGATGGGTCTCCCACAGGTCGTGCGACTGGCCCAGGCCGTTCTTGTCGTACACCCACGGGTATTCGATGTCGGTGTACTGCACGGTCTGGGCCTGGTGCGTGAGACCGGCCTCCAGCTCGTTGTGGTGGTTGCGCTTGGTGATGCTCCAATCGAGCCCGTAGCTGCTCGTGCGCCGATCCGACCATTGGTAGCTGTCGCCGCTGTCGTAGAAGTAGTCGTCGCGACGCGGATCTCCGGGCGGGAACGTGCCGCGATCGTCGGGCTCGACGTAGTTCCACCACATCTTCCCGCCCACGTCCTGACGCAGGGCGAAGAAGTAGTGCGAGATCTGGGCCTCGGTGAAACCGGTGGCACCGAGGGAGCGGCGCCAGCGCACCGAGCTCTGCACGTTGTCCTCGAGGAACGTCGACGCGTGGGCGAGGCGCTGCGACCATTGCCAGGGGAAGGCGGGATCGCCGAGGTCTCCTTGGGCGGAGAGGAAGGTGCGGCTGAAGCCCTGGTCGATCGCGATCCGCTTCGACCAGGTGAAGTCGTACTGGTCGCGGCTGGTGGGTTTCCACAGCAGGCCGTAGCGGGCGGCGAAGTGGTTGTCCTCGGACGGTCCCCAGGAATCGGAGTAGTAGAACGGCATGCCGAAGAAGGAGTCCTTGTAGCTCGAGACCAGGCGCTCGTGCAGTCCTTCGGGGAGGATGGTCTGCCTGATCAACGACTCGTGCGGGTGGCCGAGGTAGCTGAAGCGCGTCTCGGCCAGGGAGCTGGACAGGTCGATGATCGAGGTCATCGTGCCGGGCAGAGCCGCGCCGAGGCGATGGAGCATCGGCGTCCACACTGGATCGGGGCCGCCGGCCACGATCTGCCACAGCCTCCCGCCGTAGCTTCCGGTGCCGGCGGTGAACCCGCCCTCGAACTTGTCGGTGCCTTCCTTGAGACGGATCTCGACCACGCCCGAGAGCGCGTTGCCGTAGCGCACGTCGTAGGCGCTGCTGGCCACGTTCACCTCCGAGACCGAGCGCGCGTTGAGCTGGCCGGCGGTCGACTGGCCCGTCACGAGGTCGCGGTTCACGACGCCGTTGACCATGAAGATGGTCTCGTCGGCGCGCCCGCCGCGCACGTGGATCTGACCCGCGTCGGTGCTGACTCCCGCTTGCTGCTGCAGCACCTCGGCGACCGTGCTGACCGCCAGATTGCGAATCTCCTTCGCGGTGGTGCCGCGCACCGTGGCGCCTTGCTTGACCTCGACCAGCCGGCGCTCCGCCGTCACCTCGACGGTCTTGATCTGCTGGACGACAACCTCGCTGAGCTGGAAGTCGATCGACGTCACCTTGCCGACGGTGACGACGGCTCCGGGATGCGACTCGGGCCCGTAGCCGAGGAACTGCGCCTTCACCTCCCAGGTGCCGACGGGGACACCGGTCACGGTGTAGGCGCCCTCTGCGTCGCTGAGCGCCCCGCGTTGGGCCCCGATCACCGAGATGGTCGCGAACGGAATCGCGTGACCCGTCTTCTTGTCGGTCACGCGTCCGGAGAGGGTCCCCTTCTCGGTGCTCGGGGGCGCGGTCTGCGCCGGGGCCTGCGCGTGGGCCGCCGCAGCGACCGTGGTGGCCAGCAGGAGAAGGATGAAGGCGCGGCGCATCTACTCTCCGTAGACCTTGGCCCCTTCGGGCGGGCGCTGGCCGTGAGGCTTCGAGAGCAGGTGGGCCTGAGGTCCGAAAGGCAGCGAGCTCGACGCCTTCCAGTCGGTCTCGAACACGCGTCGCGCGTTGCGGGCCAGCCCGCCGTGGCGCACGGTGAGACCCACGTTGCGCGTGGTCAGGAAGTAGCTGGGCTCCCAATTGCTCGTGCCGAGCCACAGCCAGGTCGAATCGGTGACCGCGTACTTGCAGTGCTCGACGCGAGCGAACGGGATGTAGCCCCCGCTCCAGTCCGCGAGACGCGAGATGTGGACCTCGACGTTCGGGATCGACGCCAGCGCCTGCAGATCGGGCTCTCCCGGCGTTCCCAGCTCCCAATCGGAGATCAGGAGCCGCACCTTCACTCCCCGTCGGGCCGCGTCGACCAACGCCCGGTGCAACGTGGAGTCGCGCGAGCCGTACCCCGAGACGCCGTAAATGAGGACCTGGACCACGACCTCGCGCTGGGCTTCGGCGATGCGGCGCGCCAGCAGGTCGCGATCCCAGGGGATCGAGGCGGGCGTGGTGGCGCGCGGACTGGCCCCCAGCCACAGCTCGCCGCTCTCCCCGCCTTGCTCGAAGTGGATCGGCCAGGCGACGCGCGCCCGATCGAGGACGGCGGGAGCCTTCGTGGTGTCGGCCGCGTTCCAGTCGGTCTCGAACACGTCCGTCAAGGCGGCCGCCACCGGCGCCACGCGCACGCGCAGGCCGAGCTCGTGGATTTGAGACAGCGAGCGCCAGTCCAGGTTCTGGCTGCCGACGAAGGCTTGCGTGCCGTCGACGATCATGAACTTCGAGTGCTGGATGCCTCCGGCCAAGCGCCCGTAGTCGATGATGCGCACGCTCAGGTTGGGAATCTTGCCGAGTGAGTCCGCCGGCTGCGGGTAGGTGCGGTGCATCCGCGAGTCGAGCAACAGCCGCACGTGGACGCCTCGGCTCGCCGCGGCGCCGATCGCCTGGAGCACCGGGGAGAGCGCCTCACCCGGTCGCTCCGAGAGGTAGTACTCCTCGAGATCTAGCGTCGTCTGCGCCGACTGGATCATCTCCAGCCACTGCGGGGCGGTGGCCGGAAGCGCCGGATCGCCGAGCGCCGTCTCGAGTGGCCGGGATTCGACCAGAGTCAGCGCCGACGGAGCAGCACCCACCGGCCCGCTCGAGGAGGCGAGCAGCGCGGCGGCGATCAGAGTGTGCAGCACGAGGCTCCGATGTGTGATCCGGAGGAAGGGCATGGAGACGTCGACTCGGGTGATGTCGGCAAATCGAGAGGCACCGAGTTGCCGCCGCGTGGCGATGGTGGAAGCGCCGCGGCATCCTACACTATCGGGCTCCGCAATCGAGAGGAATCCCGAGGGCATCGGCTCCCGGGGCCTCGGCCTGCGCCGCGGTCAGAACCCGACCGGGTGCCAGGTGGTCTTCACTTCCTGCACGTCCATGATCCGGGTTGGGTTCTCGGGATCCCGGTCGTCGAAGAACAGGACCCGCTTGACGTTGCGGCTGCCTTCCGCCTCGATCGTCTTGCGCTCCTCGTCGTCCAGGTCGCAGCCCACGATGGCGTTGACGTCCATGTGTCCGGCGACATGGGGGATCAGCTCCTGGCGGAGGCCAGTGAGAATGTTGATCACACCCGCCGGCACGTCCCCGGCCGCGCACACCTCGGCGAACGTGATCGAGCTGAGCGGCTTGGTCTCCGACGCCAGAGCGATGCAGGTGTTGCCGCCCACCACGATCGGCGCGATCGCGGCGACCAGACCGAACAGGGCGCTGTCGTTGGGAGCGAACAATGCGACCACTCCGGTGGGCTCGGGCACGCTGAAGACGAAGTGCGGCGAGGCGACCGGATTCACCGTGCTGTAGAGCTGGACGTACTTGTCGCCCCAACCGGCGTAGTGGATGAGCAGGTCGATCGTGCGGTCCACTTCGCGCCGCGCCTCCGCCGCGAGAGCGCCTTGGCGGCGCAGCTCGGCCACGAATTGCTCGCGGCGGCCTTCGACCAGCTCGGCGAGTCGGTAGAGGATCTGGCCGCGCAGATAGCCGGAGCGCCCCGCCCAGTCCTCGACGACGCCGCGCGCCTTCACCACCGCTTCGCGGAAGTCCTTGCGGCTGCCGCGGCACACGTTGGCGAGCGGCCGGCCTTTGGCGTCGCGGGCCACGTAGCTGCGCCCGGACTCGCTGCGCGGAAAGGCTCCGCCGATGAACTGCTTGTAGGTCTTGAGGACGGGGACGCGCTCAACCGACATGAATCCGCTCCAGCCGCACGTAAGGCGCGAGCCCGTGCCAGCCGCCTTCGCGACCCATGCCGCTCTCCTTGTAGCCACCGAAGGGGCTGCTCGGGTCGAACTTGTTGAAGGTGTTGGCCCACACGACGCCGGCCTTGAGGCGGCGCGTCACCTTGAAGATCTTGGCGCCTTTGTCGGTCCACACGCCGCCGCTCAAGCCATAGGGCGTGTTGTTGGCCTTGGCGATGGCCTCCTCGGCGGTGCGGAAGGTCTGGATCGCCAGCACCGGCCCGAAGATCTCCTCCTGCGCGATGCGATGGGACTGGCTGACGTTGGTGAACAGCGTCGGGCGGCACCAGTAGCCCTTCTCCGGCACCGGGCACGACGACTGCCACATCAGCGCCCCCTCCTCCTGGCCGATCGCCAGGTAGGCGTTGATCTTGTCGAGCTGCTCCTTGGAGTTGATCGCGCCCACGTCGGTGTTCTTGTCGAGTGGATCGCCGACGATCAAGTGGTTCATGCGGCGCTGCAGCTTGTCGACCAGCGCTTCGGCCACCCCCTCCTGCACCAGCAGTCGGGAGCCCGCGCAGCAGACGTGGCCCTGATTGAAGAAGATCGCGTCGATGATGCCCTCGACCGCCTGATCGATAGCCGCGTCCTCGAAGATGATGTTGGCGGCCTTCCCGCCCAGCTCCAGCGTGTACCTCTTCCCCGTGCCGGCCAGCGCCTTCATGATCCATTTGCCGACCGCGGTCGATCCGGTGAACGCGATCTTGTCGATGCCCGGGTGCTCGACTACGGCTTGTCCCGTGGGACGACCGCCGGGGACGACGTTGACCACGCCCGGCGGCAGGTCGGCCGCCTGGATCAGCTCGGCCAGCTTGAGGGCCGTGACGGGAGTGGTCTCCGCCGGCTTGAGCACGCAGGTGTTGCCGGCCGCCAGCGCCGGCGCCAGCTTCCACGCCGCCATCAACAGCGGGAAATTCCACGGGATCACCTGGCCGCACACGCCGAGCGGCCGCGCGCGCGCGCCGGGGAAGGCGAAGTCGAGCTTGTCGGCCCAGCCGGCGTAATAGAAGAAGTGGGCGCACACCAGCGGAATGTCGGTGTCGCGGCTCTCGCGGATCGGCTTGCCGCCGTTCTTCGACTCCGCCACCGCGAACTCGCGCGCGCGTTCCTGGAGCAAGCGCGCGAGGCGGAACAGATACTTGCCGCGCTCGCGTGGCGCGAGCTTCGACCACACGCGCGCATAGGCGCGCCGCGCGCTCTTCACGGCGCGGTCCACGTCGGCGGCGCCGCCCTCGGCGACTTCGCACAGCGGCGCCTCGGTCGCCGGGTTCACGACGGTGCGGGTGCGGCCATCCTGAGCCGCGACGAACTCGCCGTCGATGAAGAGGCCGTAGCGCTTCCGGATGCCGGGATCCGCGCTCTCGGGCGCAGGCGCATACGT
>JACXTT010006843.1_pt1 | contig 16197 bp, 14 predicted proteins | sample 9270951 | NCBI WGS metagenome assembly JACXTT01 (sample SAMN15532306, study PRJNA645909) | rock metagenome | isolation source: weathered quartz diorite | place: Puerto Rico | collected 2017-06-21 | reverse complement strand
CCAAACCTTCGAAGCTCGTAGGCGCTTTGCAGCGCCAGAATCAATCCAATGAAAAAGGTGATGAGCGACAGAATCGGCAGCGCCCCTACTCCGACTTGCATGGCCTGCGAAACGGCTTGCTGCGGGCGGAGCCGCTTTCCGCGAAACGGCCCGACAAAGCCGAAGTAGGCCGCGCGGGCTCCCACGGACGTCAAGGCACCCACATACCTGAGACCGTCGAGAGCCGCCTCGCCGAGCTGAGAAGCAAACTCCAACATGCTTCCCGCGGATTTACCTGAAATAGCTTCCCCAGCCATCACGCACTCAACGCTTGCTGTTCGTTCTGGTATATTTCAAAGACTCTGAGCAATCGTGAAAGTTGCAGTACTTCGCGCGCAATTGGGCTCAGCCCGAACAGCAAAAGCCGTGAACCGAGGTCGCGCGAAGCCTTCAGACCTTCCACCAGAGAAGCTACGCCGGAACTGTCGATGTATTTCACTTCCTCCAGATTGAGGATGACCCGTGGCGTTCGGTTTTCACGCAGTTCGCGGAGGAGCATCTTCCGCACCTCGGGCGAGCTTGAGAGATCGATGTCTCCTACAACTTCCACGATGGCTGTTTTGTCGATTCGCCGAACCGAAATCTGCATAGCGGTATCTCCCTTACGAGCCCTGAACCATATTTTCCGACCGCAGGTATCTGACTAAGCGAAGCTGATTCGTTCCACCGGACCTAGTGAATTCCACGACGTCCATACTCTCGCGGATGTAGTGCAACCCCAGTCCGCCAGGTCTGATTTCATCAAGCCAACGCACGCGCATGTTTGCGGGATCGGCTGGCTCGCCTTGATCCTGCAGCACGATCTCCAGTGCCTGCGCTGTTTCGGACTTCGCCGCCTTGTTTGTGCGGTAGCAAGCAAGAACGATAAGTTGATTCGGCTGGCTCCCGTAAGCATGGCGAATGATGTTGGCCAGAGCTTCGTCGACCGCCCGAGTGACCGATCGGCGCTCTCGTTCGGAAAAGCCCATGCTTTCGGCCAGCCGTTCTATCGCGCGGCGCACAACGCACAGCAATTCGGGGTTGCTGAAGAACTCAAGTTTCAGCAGCAAATCAGCCTGCGCCGATGCAATAGGCCCGTTTTCCTGCTTGATAACCAAAGTCGTGCACCTCCATCCGAAAACGCTGGCTTCCAGTGGTCTAGCGGCGGCCAACCGCCGGTCAACGATCTATCGGCAGCTGTCCGCCCCTCCCCTCGTGGAGAGGAGAACCCTAAACCGGCCACGAAGGGGAGAGACGTAAGGCAGACCGATTCGCTGATACGTCCCCGCGGGAATTCCGATGTCTGCTAAAACCAGTTGGCCCACCTTGTTCAAAGCCAGCCCAATCTTCGGGAGGGCAAGAGTCATGGTCCAAACCGCGTGGACGGATGGCCCAGGTTTCCCTCCGGTGGTGGAATTCATTCCTGAAGGAACATCGAGCGACAAGATGGGAGCCCCCGTGCAGTTTGCCCAACCGATCAGGTCAGCAAAAACTCCGCTCGGCACGGAGTCCAGGCCGTAACCTATGAGAGCGTCCAAAATGAGGTGCACCTCATTTTTGTCCAGGTCTCGCGGTAAGAGTTCCGTTCCACTAGTAGATTGGAAAATCTTGCGCTGCCATGCCGGCACTTCGCCAAGCCTTTCGGGACGAGCCAAACACAACGCGACGTGCGCTCCGTGGTTGGTCAGATGGCGCGCCGCCGCAATTCCTCCCCCGCCGTTTCCACCGGTGCCGGCGAGCACGACGATCTTCGCCTCGCGCCAGTTCGCACCAAGGCACTCCATCGCCATCTCGGCAAGGTTTCGGCCAGCGTTCTCCATCATCTGGAAGAGATTGGGACCGGTTTCTTCCATCGCGATTCGATCGATTTCGCGCATTTGATCGGTCGTGACCGCAGGAACTTCCACGCCCGACGGAGTCGAGAAGGTCATTGAGGTCATGTGCTACCGCCGGGCAGTTGGTATTGAATTAGTTCCTCTTCGGACGTCGCCGTAGTGGTCTGACGAAATCCGCAGTGAAAAATGCAGCGCTTGTTGTTTTGGTGATGCAGTTTTGCGCAGATCACGCCGCTCGCACCGCGCAAGCGGAGGTGCAACTCGGCCGCGGTGAGCATCCCGATTGGTGGTGCGGTGAAGTAAACCCACCATTCCTTCCAAACATGCGATGACAACGCCGATCCCAGGGTGCGCGCTGGATTCATGCTCATGCCGGACAGCGGCGCTTCCAGCGTGATGTACGTCGCGATCAAGATCCCCGCCAAGATTCCTGTGAGAGTTGGGAACGACTTGCTGTTGGAGACAAAGAGAATCACAGTCATCAAGAGAAGCGAGATGATCAGCTCTGCCGCAAAAGCGGCGGCTGTCCCTGCGGGGCCAGGGACGGTGACTGCGTAATTCACTGCTGGATGTGAGATCCAACGCCTCAGAAAAACCCCGGATACGAGGACGCCAGCGTCAGCACCCACGAACTGGGCAATCACGTAGAAAAATGCATCCGTTCGCGCCAGCTTGCCGAGCCGGAGGAAGGTGATCGTCACAGAGGGGTTCAGGTGCGCGCCCGATTGTTTGCCCCATGGCGAGTGAATCAATCCGATGGCGGTGAGCCCCATCCCGATGCCGATGATCATTCGACGAACCAGAACATTGTCGATCCATTGGCGGATCAGGGAGGAGGGGTGCTCGATTGCGGCGGTGAAGACACACGCCGAGATCATGAAGGCGCCGAGTCCCCCGGCCTCCATCAGATATTCGCGCCAATGATCGCGTGTGGCTTCGGCCATTTCAGCACTTATCCGTTATTCATGGGTTGGGATCTGCGGGCAACCTAATGGTGATGGGTCCTGCTGCTCGAGTTCCTCTAAAGCACAAATGCATCGAGCCGGCGCGCTCGACTGCAATATCGAAGCATTCCTGTTTTGCTGGCATGGTGATCATCCCGCTCGCGTCTGTAGTCAGGCAGAATTCCGGATCTTTCTTTCGTGCCTTGCTGTGGAGATAAAAGGCAAGCCGGGTATGCGCCAAAGGAGTCCCATCCGCGAAGACGATTTTTGTCGGTCCCGAAGGGAGGTTCTCGCAATCGTGGACGCCGCAATCCGTATCATCGAGTCCGGCAGAATAGATGCGCGAGCATCCCTTGCCTTCATGGGACAGCGCAACCTTGATTCCGCGTCCCACCCACTGCGGACCAAAACCTGCCCCAATCTCAGTGAAGGCCAAGCCGCTCTCCCGGCCCGACATGCGCACGCGAATCTCGTAGTGACGGGATTGATCTACTTTGTCTCGTTTAAGCGATTTGAGGACGAAGCCACCATGCGGATCCGACAGTGTAGTTTCAACCAGTATGGCGGGAAGAGTCTGACGACGAATGGCGTATTGGCGGGCGTCGTCATACTTTGCTGTGGTAGCCCATAGTTCCACCGTAGCGCCTCCGACATTCTGAAAACGATTCCCGGCATCAATCACGGAACCGGAGCCGGCCCACTCCCCGGGAATCCACGGGTAGGGGTCGCGCCAGCATAGGTCAGCTTGGGCCATTGCGACGGTTGACATCAGTCCCGGCAGAATCAACAGGACAATTTTCTTCATCGGCAGTCTCCCTAGGCCTTAAAAGCTCTAATTTATCGAGCTCTCGATGGTCAGTACCTACCCGCCTGTCGCGAACCCGGGATACAGGGTCATGCCTCCATCCACAAAAATGCTGGCCCCGTTGATGTAATCAGCCTGATCCGAAGCGAGAAACGCGGCGACCCGACCGATATCTTCGGGTTCGCCGATTCGCTTGTACGGAATCAACGTCATCAGCGCTTGGTAAGCCTCAGGCGTCGCCCAGGCATCTGTGTTTATCGGTGTCCGGATAGCGCCGGGGCAAATGCTGTTGACGCGAATCCGATGGGGGGCGACTTCTTGAGCGATGCTTTTCATCATGAGCATTACGCCGCCCTTCGAAGCCGCGTAGTTCACATGGCCAGCCCAGGGAATGGTTTCATGCACGGAACTCATGCAGATGATCTTGCCGGCAGCGACTGACACTTCCTCGACTACCCCCCGCCTCTTGAATTCGCGAACAGCTTCGCGCGCACAGAGGAATTGGCCCGTGAGGTTGACGCCAATCACGGTGTTCCACTGCGCTAGTGTCATTGATTCGAGGGGAGCGTCTCTTTGCAGGCCCGCATTGCTCACCAGAATGTCTATGGTTCCAAATTCCTTAAGCATCTTGGCGAACATCGCCTCGACCTGCGGCTCCTGAGAGACATCGGCTCGAATCGCGAGGCCGCGGACGCCATGGCCCGAAATGGTCCGCACAACTTCTTGCGCCGCAGGATTATCACTAACGTAGTTCACCACGACGTCGGCGCCGGCTTCAGCCAGGGCGACAGCAACGGCTTTCCCAATTCCCGAGTTAGCTCCCGTCACCAGGGCTTTCTGGCCTTTGAGCAGCTTCGGAATCCGGCAATCGGGCATGACGGGTTGTGGAAGTTTAACGTCGTCTGTTTCGGCACACATGATGGGCTCTCCTAGGCAAAAGCCAATCTCATCCATCAAGAGCCAGGTCAAGAATGCTACCCGCTCGAATCGCAGATCCCGCCATCTATCAGGCCTTCACTCCGGCGTCCGTGACCTTCGCCTCTCTTACCAAGGGCGCGGCATCCTCTTTTGCTCCCTCTGCTCGAGACCTTGAACGGGCTGCCAACGCCGTAGATGTTGTCACCGTCCAGGCGCGAAGCAGTTCGCCTACGGTCCAGGCCTGGGCGATACACCCGCGCGGCGTAAAGGGCGCGTCACCGTCAAAAATCTCACCGGCGCTGCCGAGCCCGTAGCTACCCACCTGGTAAGCGAAAGGTTCAAGAAAGGAAGCAGCACGGATTGGGTCGTCGTACACACGCAAGTGCGCCAAAACGAATGGGCCGAGCAGCCAGCCCCAGACGGTTCCCTGATGGTAGGCTCCATCACGTTCGCGCGGGCCTCCTCCGTAGTGACCCTGATAGTTGGCGTGGCTTGGCCCGAGACTCCGCAGGCCACAAGACGTAAGCAGATGCCGCGTGCACACATCTACGACGGCACGCTGTTGTTCCTGGTTAAGTGCACTTTCCGGCAGCGCAACCGCGAAGATTTGATTGGGCCGAAGTGAGGAATCGCACGGCTCCGGTCCGTCAATCACGTCAAAACAATAACCCGCGGATTCATTCCAAAAGCGTTTGAACGCCTGGCGAACGCATTTCGCCAGGAACTCATAAGTCTCCGTGCGTCGGCCTAGAATCCTGGCAAACTGCGCCATCGTCACCAGCGCGTTCAGCCACAGAGCGTTCACTTCAATCGCTTTGCCCGTCCGAGGAGTAACCAACCAATCGCCGACCTTCGCATCCATCCAGGTGAGTTGCACGCCTGGCTGACCGCTGTAGAGGAGTCCGTCATTCGGATCAACGCAGATGCCGAATCGCGTCCCCCGTTGATGCCATTCAATGATGTCGGCTAAGACCGGAAAGAGTTCTTCGACGAACTTTTTATCGCCGGTCTGGGCGAAGTACTGCCGCAATGCTTCGAAGTACCAAAGGACCGCGTCTACGGTGTTATATTCCGGCTTGCTGCCGGCGTCAGGGAACACGTTCGGCAGCATGCCGCAGTCGACGAACCTGGCAAACGTGCGTAAGATATTGCGCGCAAGCTGCGGACGCCCGGTTGCAAGGGTGAGTCCCGGCAGGGCGACCATCGTGTCGCGTCCCCAGTCGCCGAACCAGTGATATCCGGCGATTACCGAGCAAGCATCAGGCTCATCCTGAATCGGCCTCTTCACAATGAACTGATCGGCGGCCAGGACGAGTTGCCTCACCCAGGGAGGTGCTATTCTCGCAAGTTCAGGTTGGGTCGTGCTCCATCGGTGGAGCAGGTCATATTGACGGGCGAGATGAGCTTCGTAAGCGGCGGCGCCGTCGAGTCCGGGGCTGGGGTCCCTACTGCAAACGATCGTCACGGATTCGCCCTCACGAAGCAAAGCATGGAACGTACCTGCGTGGAGGTGATCGTCAGGATCCTCAAATCCGCGCTCCCGCTCGGCTGACAAGTCGAAGTTGCGATACCAAACGTGAGCGGGCTCTTCGCTCGCATAAGCGCTGAGCAGGTAGAAAGGTTCAGCGCCTTTAAAGGCAACGACGCGCAGGCCATGCTCCACATGCTCGACGCGCATCTGCCACTCTCCAGCGTGCGTTGTTGCATGGTAGTCGCGGTAGTTGACCAAGGCCTTCAGATGAAGATGGAGCGGACAAGAAGCCGAAATAAGCGAATATTGCACGAAGGTGGTGTTTGACCCCGTTTGCATCCAGATGCGCTTTTCGAGCCGTGCGTCCGCGAACGCAAACGTCCAGGTCGGCGTAGTTCCTTCAAGACGAAACCTCTCAATGTGAATGTAGCCATGAGGGCTGACAGTCCCATCGGCCCAGCGATCAGAGGAGAGCAGGTATTCCGCCCCGTTGTATTCCGCGCTCTCTTCAACCTTCGCAACGAGCAGCGTGCGGCCCAACGGAGGCTTAAGCGCTGCCACCAGGGTCCCGTGGTAGCGCCGCGTGGCCAGGCCTGCAATTGTGCCGGAAGCGAATCCACCGATCCCGTTTGTCGCCAACCACTCATGATCGCTACCGGCGACGAGAGAGCAGCAAGTCGCGCGGCCGAAGTCAACCATGGAGGGCAATGATGCCGATTCGGCTCGGGTCGTTCTCTTGGTGTCCCCCACGAATGCGTCCTCCCATACAGTTTTGTTTGCGAAAGCCCGTTCCCAGGCTCGCTCTCCCTCATTCGCCACTCTGTTCTATCAGCTTGGCAACAAGAGCCGTCCAGCCAGTCTGGTGGCTCGCACCAATCCCAGCGCCGTTATCACCATGAAAGTATTCGTGAAACTGAATGAGTTCACGCCAGTTGGGATCGGTTTGAAATCTGTTCAGACCCCCATACACGGGCCTCCGCCCCGTTTCATCCCGAAGAAAGATCCGGATAAGTCGACGTGAGATATCGGCGCCTACCTCCCGAAGATTGGCCATCCGGCCCGATCCGAGAGGACATTCAACCTTGAGGTCATTTGCAAAGAAGTGGTGAAACTTTTGGAGGGATTCAATCAAGAGATAATTCAGAGGGAACCAGATGGGGCCACGCCAGTTTGAATTTCCTCCGAAGAGCCCGCTATTCGATTCGGCAGGCTGATAGTCAACTCTGTACTCGCGGTTGTCAACGTGAAGAATATAGGGATGATCGCGGTGGAACTGCGAAAGCGCGCGGATGCCGAAGGGCGACAAGAATTCATTCTCGTCCAGCATGAATCGCAGCACGCGAGGCAGGCGTTCCGCGTTCACAATCGATAGAAGACGCCTGACATTCCCGTCTCGCGTGGGCGCCACTGTGACGTTGTCCCGGAATTGCGGGCGGTTTTCCATGAACCAGAGCAAGCGCTTCTTGAACCCCGGCAGCGCATCGACGATCTCCGGCTCGAGGGTTTCCGCGGCAAAAAGCGGGATCAAGCCGACCATGGACCGAACTTTGAGTTTGTGATGCTTTCCGTCCGGCAGGTGCAGTACGTCGTAATAGAAACCGTCTTCTTCGTCCCACAGATCGATGCCGTGGCCGCCCCGGTTATTCATTGCGTCGGCAATATAGACAAAGTGTTCGAAGAATTTGCTGGCAACATCCGCATAGATGCGGTCTTCTTTCGCCAATTCTAGTGCCATTGCCAGCATGTTCAGACAATACATCCCCATCCAACTCGTACCGTCTGATTGCTCGATGTGTCCGCCCGTGGGGAGCGGCGCGGAGCGATCAAAAACACCGATATTGTCGAGCCCGAGAAAGCCGCCCTGAAAAATATTCATACCTTCTGCGTCTTTGCGGTTCACCCACCAGGTGAAATTGAGCAGCAGCTTTTGGAACACTCGCGCTAGGAAAGCGCGATCCGCTTTGCCGCGAATTCGTCTTTCTATCTTGTAAACTCTCCAGGCCGCCCACGCATGAACCGGCGGGTTGACATCTCCGAACGCCCACTCGTAAGCCGGCAGTTGACCGTTCGGATGCATGTACCACTCGCGAAGAAAGAGAAGTAACTGCTCCTTGGCAAAGTCCGGATCAATCAGGGCGAGCGTAATGCAGTGAAAGGCTAGGTCCCATGACGCATACCAGGGATACTCCCATTTGTCCGGCATCGAGATAACGTCTTCGTTGTAAAGGTGATTCCATTCATGATTTCGGCCAAGTTTGCGCTCTTGCGGAGGCGCCGGGGCAGAAGGATCACCACCGAGCCACGCGTTGATGTCGTAGTGATAGAACTGCTTGGACCAAAGTAAACCCGCAAATGCCTGCCGCTGCACCTCCGCAGCGTCGCGGTTACTGGCTCGGCCGACGCGTCCAGCGTAGAATTCATCCGCTTCCGCGATTCGTTTCGAGAAAACCTCGTCAAAAGCCTTGCCGAAAGGCTCCACTCCAGTGAGGACGATTCTTGGCGCGGAACGACGCAAGACCGTCGGTTCCTTGTCCGTGAGCCGTAGCCGAATCGTAGTATCTCCGCCCGGTGCGATTTGCTTGCGGTAGAGCACACAGGCCTTGGTGCCGGTACCGTTGGGATTTACTGCATCGCGAGCGCCGTGGACAACGTAGTCGTTTATGCCGTCCTTGACGTGCCGTGACTGGTTGTCCGCTCCGAAAAGTCTTTTGTTGTTCGTCTCATTTTCCGTAAAGATCAGCTCGGGCGCCCCTTCACAAACGAGCCATCGTTTGTCGTAGTGCGCTTGAGATATCTCGATGACCGCAGCCTTCTCTCCGGTCGTCGTACTAGTAAGCAGCGGCCGTTCCGCACCATCCTTCCAGGTCCATGTATTGCGGAACCAAACCGTCGGCAAGAGGTGAAGCTCGGCCGTTTCAGGGCCGCGATTGCATGCTTCGATCCGGACAAGAATGTCTTCCGGCGACGCCTTTGCGTATTCAACGAAAACATCAAAATATCGGCTCCCATCGAATATGCCCGCGTCCATCAGCTCGAATTCGAAGTCGTTCTTGCTTCGATGCCGGTTTTCGTCGACTAGGCGGGCGTACGGAAACTCCGATTGCGGATACTTATAGAGGAACTTCATGTAGGAATGCGTGGGCGTGGAATCTAGATAGTAGTAATACTCTTTCACATCCTCGCCGTGATTGCCCTCGCTTCCGGTCAGCCCGAACAGGCGCTCCTTCAGAATCGGGTCTTTGCCGTTCCAAAGACCAAGCGCGAAACAGATAAGCTGGTGACGGTCAGATATGCCCGCAAGGCCATCCTCTCCCCACCGATATGCGCGAGACCGGGCGTGATCATGAGGGAAATAATCCCAGGCAGAGCCCCCAGGGCTGTAGTCTTCCCGCACCGTTCCCCATTGCCGTTCGCTAAGGTAGGGTCCCCAGCGCTTCCAGTGTGCGCCTCGCTGCCGCGATTCTTCGAGCCTTTGCTCCTCCGCGCTTACCAAGCCCGGTCGTTTTTTTGTGTTTTTTGTCACGTTTCCACGCTCGCTTTCGCTGCCGGACGTCCAGCGATGCCGCCCAGCGCGGCCCCGTAAATCAGGTGGGCGATCAAAGCAGCCACGACAATCTTCATTCCACCCATCTGCGAGCTGAAGAAACCTCCGCCGATCATCGGCATCATCACTGCCTCGAGTCCCAGCCAGAAAATGACGCCGGACAATAGACCCTTTTGCCAGGGCGGGCCCGGCAGAAATCGGAAAAAGACGAAGGCATAGACCAAAGCAAAGACCACGGAACCGACCAAGAAGTGCATGAGCATGCCGGCGATCGGTCCCATACCCGTCATATCGCCGAGCTTCCCGGCCATGTCCATCTTCTGCCCCGTCATCATCGGCGCTACAAACCGCATCATCGCTGTGAGCAGGATGGTGCCTACAAATCCGCCAGCTACCGCCCTCCCAATATTCGGATTCACATCGCCCTCCTTGTTTTCACCTAGTTTTAGGGTTCAACCAACTCCATAGCGTGTCCGTCGGGGTCGCGGACGAGCAATCCAGCGCGAAAACCGAGCTCCGCTTTGGGGGTTGCAACGATTCCAGGAGAAATGAAAACGCATCGTTCGCGATTCAGTCGGAGAGCCAAGTGTTCAATATCCGCTGCGACCAGTCGCGTCTGGTGATGAGCGAGGTCGTTTGAATGTTCATCAACCGGTGCCGTCCGCCCACCGGGTGGCGCAAGATATTCGAGAAGCTCAATGCCGGGACCTGAAGCGATTTTCAAACTGGTAATGCGGAGCCGTGCTCCGAAGACGTTGTTCAAATGCTCCTGCTCGGGGCCGTAGTTTTCGCTCTCGCCGGCGATGGTGAACCCGAGCGCGTCGCGGTAAAACCGCAAGGCCGCTTCTGTATCGTGAACGACAATCGCTGTGTGGTCGATTCCGAGAAAAAGATCGGAGGCGGGCTGATGCCATTTCTCTGCGCCCTTGTGCGTCGGGAACTGGAGAATTTCGAGCGGATGCCTATCAGGGTCCTCGAAATAAAACGCACGAATGCCGGCAGCCGCCTTGATGTACTCGGGAAGAGTTTGAGGCCCGGTCGAAACGCGCGGTACCTTGTTTTGCACCAGCCGCGCATAGGCCCGATCCATATCGCTCGTGATGATGGCAATGTGCTGAAACCAGCAGTCGTTACTGCGGGAGTCCTGCGGCACCGGCCGTCCTCTAGGCGCCAGATACTCAGTGAGCTCGATGAACTCGGTTCCCAGTTGCATGCGCACAACGCGCATGCGCAAGCCAAACACGCCTTCGAGATGTTCGTAATCGCTCCCGTACAGCTCCACGTCGGAAATCTTTGCGAACGAAAGTACGCGCGAATAGAAGTCCACTGACCGGTCCATGTTGGAGACAGTCATTCCCACCGATTCCACCGACCGGACGATTCCGAATCTGCCTTCTTCCGTATGAGCCTGCAGAACTCCAGCGGTTTGGAACAACGGCGAAGCCGAAGAGAGAACCAGCGCGCACAGCAGTGCAAGAAAGGCATGGACCACCTGACGAAATAGCCAATCGCCATCGGCGTTCGTTTCGTGGCCTTCTCTTGTTGGCGATTGCAGCATGATTCTCCAAAGCCTCGGCTCACGCCAATCGTTCGCGCAGATGATCGGCGACACGCAGCGCGTTCGCCATAATCGTCAGCGCGGGGTTCACTGCGCCGCTTGACGGAAAAAAACTCCCGTCTACGACATACAGATTGTCTAAATCGTGGGCTTTGCAGATCGGGTCCAGCGCGGACGTTTTCGGATCCCGGCCAAAGCGGATTGTGCCGTTCTGATGAGCCACGCCGGCAAGTGGTATGCGCTGGCCGGCGAACAAATTCCTTGCAAACAAACCTTCATGGCAGTCATGTCCGTGAACTGCGCATTTGCTTTGTTGTTTCATCAGATGTTCCAGCTTGGAGATCAAACGCTGGTGTCCTTCTTCGTTATTCGGTCTATAAGTGAGCACGATTCTTCCGTCGCGTCCCAGAGTGACCCGATTGTTGGGATCAGGCAGGTCCTCCGAGGTGAGCCAGAAATCGATCGAATGGGCGGCCATCAGTTGGAGCGTCCATCGTGGCGCGATTGGCGGCGCGCCAGCCTTCAACGTTTCGCCGTCGAGTTTGCCGACGAACGAAATATGCCCCATCGGGTACGGCCATTCCTTCGCCCCTAAATAGAAGTCATTCACGGCGAGTGTCTTTTGGAAGATGGTCGGATTCGGGCACTTGGAAACGGCCATAAGTACGGAATTAACGTGCCCCATGTAGTGACGACCAACGACGTCGGAGTTGTTTGCTAGTCCGTGCGGGTGCCTATCATTTGCCGACCGAAGGAGCAGCGCGGCGGAGTTGATGGCCCCGCCGGAAACTACGACAATGCCGGCGGAGTACTCTTCCGCCGCCCCGTTCCGCCGAACAACTACGGTCGTGACTTCGCGTCCTGTCGCGCTGGTCTTCAGCTTTTCAACATAGGCGTTAGTCAATAGCTTGACGCCAGGGAATTGCAGCGCCGGATCCACGCACACGACTTGGGCGTCCGCCTTCGCGTGGACCAGGCACGGGAACCCATCGCACGTTTCGCAGCGAATGCACTTGCTCGTATGCCGCTCTTTCTCATCGAGCTGGACCCCAAGCGGTACATGAAACGGCTTCAACCCCAAACAGGCAAAGTCATCGCTCAGCTGTTGCATCCTTGGCTCGTGGCTCACGGCTGGGTAAGGATAGGGACCGCTGGCAAACGGCTCAGTGGGGTCTTCCCCGCGTTTGCCGTGCACTTGATACAAGTTCTCCGCTGTCAAGTAATAAGGTTCGAGATCATCGTAGGTGATGGGCCAGGCCGGAGATAAGCCTCCGTGGTGTCGCAACTCTCCAAAATCTTCCTTCCGCAGCCGGAACAGAGCCGCTCCATAAAACTTGGTGTTGCCACCGACGTAGTAATTCGTGTGCGGGTGAAGTGGTTGGCCAGCCTCATCTTGCCAAACCTCTTTGGTTTGATATTTCCCCTGAACGTTGACAGCCAACGGGTTCCAATTGTCCTTCTCACGCGGGACATAATCTCCTCTTTCGAGGAGCAGTATCCGTTTGCCGAGAGGGGCAAGCGCGTAAGCGAGCGTCCCCCCGCCAGCTCCTGTGCCGATGATAATGACGTCGAATTGATTTTTATCGAGCAGATTTCGCTCCTAAGCTCAGGGAGGGGCGACCCAACCTCACCCCTCCCGTTTTCGCCAGCTGGGTCGCACCACCACTTGCGTCGCTGGCGGCAAACTCGGAAAGTTCCTTGCGCGACACGCCCGCCGATCGCAGCATCATGAAATGGACTAGATCCTTTGCGAATAGAAGGTCCAAGGCCCAGTCCAAAGCAACGCGTAGTTTCTTTTCAAAGCGGGGAAGCTTGCTCAAGTAGATGGTCCGCCAGAGAAACCAGGCAACAAATCCCGAAAAGTTGAAGCCGAGTATGTTGGCGACGCCCGTCCGCCGCCCGGTTGCTGCGAGCATGCCAATCGTCGAATGTTTGAAAGGCCTCTTCGTGCCGCCGCGAATGGCTGCTAGGATATTTTCCGCGACCGTCTTTCCCTCCCGCATGGCATGCTGTGCCGTTGCCGGATAGGGTTTGCCCGTTTGGGGATTTGTTACTGAAGCACAATCGCCCAGGGCCCATACACCTTCCCAGCCGGGCACTTCCAGAAACTCATTAACAGCTAAACGCCCAGCTTGTTTCTTACAAGGGAGTGTTTCGACAATTGGGCTTGGAGACGTGCCTGCGGTCCAAATCACAGTGGCAGCTGGCAATGTGGTCCCGTCGCTTAATTCCAACCCATTTTCTGAAACGCCGTGGACCTTTGTGTCAGTTCGAATGACAATATTGCGCTTTGAGAGTTCGTTTTGCGCGTAGGCACCCAGCTCGTCCCCGAGCTCCGGCAAGATCAAAGGTCCAGCATGAATTAAGACGGTGCGAACAAGATCCGGGTTGAGATGTGGGTAAAATTTCGTCGCCTCGCGGAGAAAGTCGCTCAGCGCGGCGATTGTCTCCACTCCGGCAAATCCGCCTCCGGCGACTGCGACCGTGAGGAGATTTTCGCGGGCACCGACCGCGCATTCGGAGTCAGCCTCTTCCAGCAGATCGATCAGCCGATTGCGTAGGTGGATTGCGTCACCGAGCGACTTCATCGTGAGCGCGCGCTCTTGCATGCCGGGGACACCGTAAAAATTTGTGGTTCCTCCGAGCGCGATGACCAGATAGTCGTACTCAATCTCATGCGGGTGGTCGGTGGGACCGTGAACCACCTGAATCCGTTTCGCTGAAAGATCGATTCCTCGAACCTCGCCATGGAAGAAATTGACTTTTTTGAGCAGCTTGCGGATCGGATTGACGATGTGCGCTATGTCTACGTCACTTGCCGCAACCTCATGCAACATAGGGGTGAACAGGAAAAAGTTCTCGCGGTTTACCAGAGTTGCGCCCGCGTGCGGGAGGTGCTGAAGGGCTCTTTCGAGTTTCAGCGTCGCGTAGAGCCCGCCGAATCCCGCTCCCAAGATCACGATTCTGTGTCGCAGTCTGATGCCCATGCCCGCCGTTCATGCTGCCGTCGTTTAGCCTGACTTAGCTCCGAAGTAAGTTCGGCAACGTATCCGTAGCCGAGTTATCGAAACGAATATTTCCGACGACAACCAAGACGAAACGGATTAATCGCTGGTCGGAAAACTTGTTCGAGGGCGGGGCGTAATTTGAGCCTGGCACGAAGGAGCCTGGATTTTGCGTTTGGCAACGAGATGCCCAGGATCTGCGCGCATTCCCGGGCCGTAAGCTCCCCGAAATAGTAAAGGTGCACAGCGCCCGACAGACGAGGGCTCAGTCGCGCAAAGCCTTCGGCCAACACTTGTTTGCGTTCTCGCTGCAAAAGGAGGTGATCCGGAGCCAGATGGTCCTGCGCCATTTCATTGCAGCATCCCTCGCGTGAAGGTTCTAAGGCGTCATCCAGGGAGCACTCGCGTCTTCCGCGCTCGCGAATCTTCATTAACGCGGCGTTAATGGCAATTCGCGAAATCCATGTTGAGAGCTTCGATCTCCCCGCAAATGTGTCCAAGTGTTGGAAGGTGCGCATGAAACATTCCTGCATCACATCTTCCGCGTCTTGCCGGTTGCCCGTGATCCTGAAGGCGAGACGATGAACCATGCCGCGGAAGCGCTCGTAGATCTCCTCAAACGGGGCGGAGCATTCGAGCCTAGGCGCCAGTGGGGATAGTTCGTCCCTTCCGGTAACCGAGCGGAGTCCAGTGGCTTTCGCCTTCTCGCCACCCGTGTGTATAGTGACTTCGCGACTCACCGTGTGTCCCCTCCGGCCAGTGGACCGGGTCTTCGAGAGGGATGGATGGACCCCACAGCGCCGTTAGCGCCGGATCGCAGTAGTCCGTGTGCCTTCGCTCTTAAGCGCGAATTATGGCGGATTCGAAACGCGGGTCAAGTAGGGACAAAAAAGACACTTAGAGACTCAACAAGATAGCCTTGTCCCGACGCTAACGGGAGATTATTCGCGCCGTTTCCTCAGCCAAAATTCGGCGCAACTGCGAACCTTTCCGGATGCTCGGTGGCTGCGATTCTGGCTTCGCGCCGAACAGCTAGCGCTTGGACCGGGGCATCGAAGCGGCAACACGCCCGGCAGTATCCTCCCTGTCCCTACTTGACTGACCATGCCCAGCCGAGGTAATTCGCGCTTAGCAGATAGAGCGGAAGGTGTTGAAGGACGGCCCTTGGGCAAGCAACAGGCAGCTCATTTGATGGGTAGGCGTCGCGACGCTCAACCAAGAGCGTGCTTGTTTGATGCGGCAAACCTGAAGACAAAGTTGGAGCTAATTCTCCCCAGCAGGATTGATGCGATTGCGCCCGCTGTTAACCGAATCATGCGTCTCCTGAACAAAGAGTGCTGCTCGCCCGAACACGAATTCGCTGTCGAAACCGCGCTGCAGGAGGCCTTGGCCAACGCCGTACTCCACGGCAATCGTCTTCACCCAAGTAAGAAGGTGCATGTCTGTTGTGCCTGCGACTCCGTTCGGGGTGTCCTGATCACTGTGCGGGATGAGGGAGAAGGGTTTGATCCTGCGCAGATCCCGAGCCCACTTCTTGGCCAGAGGATCCATTCTGAAGGGGGGCGTGGAATTTTCTTGATCAACACGCTGATGGATGAAGTTCATCTTCGCAGAGGCGGCACAGAAATCTATATGAGGAAGGGTGGGTCAGGGTCGCATTAGGATGGAAAGTCTTCTGTTTCTCTTTATGGCGAGTGTTCCGCGTATGTTGGAGGCGCGTGGGGCAGGCGAGAGGGGCTACCCACCTCCCTGCCGCACCTGTTCTTTCAAAGAAATTACTCTTAATTATCTTTCGTCTGAGAACAGCCGCCGCAGGATTTGCAATAGGCCATAATCCACGACATGATGCAGTTCTGGAAAACACACCCCCTCGCACGCAATATACTCGACTCGACCATCGAGGCACCGCGCGGGCGAAACGCCATGCTCGCCTGTGTCGCCGGTTCTCTTCTTATCATCTTCGTATTATCCATGTATCGACCCTCCATCAATTACGTGACCGCTGATCCAAGGTACGATGCGATGCGCGCGTTTGCCTATGACGATACTCGATACTTGGCAGTTCAGGCTGACCCACCCTTTGTGCCATTGCCGCCGGG